>Ga0070698_100008414_pt1 | contig 11151 bp, 5 predicted proteins | sample KBSK1502metaG_FD_65477 | JGI IMG/M metagenome (GOLD analysis project Ga0070698, IMG submission 65477) | Corn, switchgrass and miscanthus rhizosphere microbial communities from Kellogg Biological Station, Michigan, USA - KBS K1-50-2 metaG | ecosystem: Host-associated > Plants > Roots >...
AAGACGAAGAACAAGTTCTACGACATGCGCGGCACGCTCGACCACCTGCGCTTCGAGGTCGTGAAGTACGAGCGCAACGCCGCGGACAACGCCGAGTCGAAGGTGTATCTCAGCAAGAAACTGCTGCCCGAAACCGTCCACACCCATCGCAGCGCGCGCACGGTCGTCGAAATCAAGGACTCAGAATAATTCAGAATTCAGAATTCTGAATTCTGAATTGCAACCTTCGAAACCTCCCGTCCGTCCAATCAGTTGACAGTAGGTGCGCGGCGCATATAGTCTCGACGCACGTAGCGGCGCACCCGCGAGTCGAAAGTGTCCGCCCTGAGAGGTCAGGAAGCATGCCGCTTCGCCCCATCGAATTCCACGTGCTCCTCGCGCTTGCGGGTGAGGAGCGCCACGGCTACGCCATCCTCCAGGAACTCGCCGCGATGACCCAGGGCGAGCTGCAGCCCGAGCCTGGAACGCTGTACCGCGCGCTGCATCGCATGCTCAAGGACGGGTGGGTCGCCGAGTCGGCGCGCCGGCCGGCAGCCGATGTGGACGACGAACGACGGCGGTATTACCGGCTGACGCCGCTCGGCCGCCGACTGGCCGCGGCCGAAGCGGATCGCTTGTGGCGCCTCGTTACCGTGGCGCGATCCTGCAGGTTGTTGACGCGTGCCTGACATCCATCCGGACAGGTCGCGTCGAAGCCGCCAGGCGAGGGCGGATCGCACGCTCGCGTGGTGGCTTGCCTGGCTGTATCCGCCGTCATTTCGACGCGACGTCGGGCTCGGCCTCGTCGACGCGATGGAGGACCGGATGCGCGCGCGCCGCGCGGCCGGCACGTCGCCCTACGTCCCGGCCGTGCTCGATACGCTGAAGAACGTTCCCGCGGAATGGCTGGAGGCCGCGCGCCACACGCGGATGCCGGCGGACCGCCCCGCGATGAAAGGACGATCGATGTTCGACAAGTTGATGCAGGACGTTCGCTACGCGCTGCGGCTCTGGCGCCGGCGGCCCGGGTTTGCTGCGGTCGCGATCCTGACGCTGGCCATCGGCGTCGGCGCCAACACGGCGATCTTCAGCATCGTCAACGCGGTCCTGCTGAGGCCACTGCCGTATCCCGACGCCGAGCAGCTCGTCTCGGTGTGGGGCCGTACGACACAGTTTCCGCGCGGTCTGCTCTCGTACACGGAATACCAGGAGATCCTGAAACAGAACGGAAGTCTCGATACGCTCGGCTTGTTTCTCGGGCAGAGCGTGAACCTCACGAGCGTCGCCGAGCCGCAACGGCTCGTCGGCGTGTTCACCACCGGGACCTTCTTCGACACGCTCGGTGTGAAGGCCGAGCGCGGACGGCTGTTCACCGAGGAGGAAAGCGCCCCTGGCTCGGTCAAACCGGTCGTTGTCATCACGCATCAACTCTGGCGCCAGCGCTTCAACGAAGATCCGTCCGCGGTCGGTTCAACGATGACGTTGAACGGATTGCCGTTGACCATCGTCGGCGTGCTGCACCAGCCGTTCAACGCAGATGAAGTGCCGGGCGCCGGCTATTTCATCAACGGCGATCTGTTCATGCCGGCGGCGCTCTGGCCTGCACCGCGCGGCCTTGTGAACGCGGGCCCGGTGATGCTCGGCATAGGGCGGATGAAGGCCAGCGTCGCTCTCGCGTCCGCTGCGGCGGATCTGGATCTCATCGGCAAGCGGCTGCTCGCCGCTGATCCCAAAACGCAACAGGGCCGCTCGATCGCCGTCGAATCGGCGCACGAGACGGTCGCCGGGTCGTCGCGGCCGGCACTGCTGCTGCTGTTCGTGTCGGTCGGCGTCGTGCTGCTGATCGCATGTGTGAACGTCAGTCATCTGCTGCTGGCGCGTGCGATGGACCGGCAGAAGGAAATCGCCCTGCGCGCCGCCCTGGGTGCGAGCCGTTCGGCGGTCGCACGCCAATTGACGGTGGAAGCGGCGCTGATGGCGGTTGCCTCAGCGGCGGTCGGATTTGGCTTGGGGCGTTGGGCGCTGCGTGGGCTTGCGTTCCTGCAACCGCCGTCGGTGCCGATTCCGGCGACCGTGCCGCTCGACTGGACGGTGCTGCTGTTCACGGGCGGCGTCGCGATTGCGGTCGCGACGTTGTGCGCGCTGGCGCCGGCGCTGAAGACGTCGCGGCCGGACATCAGCCGCGTGCTGACGGCGGGCGCGCGCCGCGCGTCGGGCACCGGCCGGCGGACGCGCGACATTCTCGTGGTCGCCGAAATGGCGATGTCGGTCGCGCTGGTCGCCGTGTCGGCACTGCTCATTCAAAGCCTGCTGGCGCTCCAGAACGTTCCGATTGGATTCGACAAGTCGAACGTCTTCACGCTGCAGTTCCGACTGCCGCAGACCAAGTACGCAAAGCCCGAGGATATCGCGCTGTTTTTCAGGAACGCGATCGAGCGCGTGCGCGCGATTCCCGGCGTCGAATCGGCGGCGCTCGTCCGCGCGGTGCCGTTCAGCGGCAATGGCGGTACCGTCGGTTATGCCGTGGAAGGCACGACGGCTCCCGATCCCGCAGCGTTGCCGCAGTCGCGAGTGCACTTCATCACCCCGGACTACTTCAAGACGATGCGGATTCCCGTGCTGAAGGGGCGCGACTTCACCGATCGCGACGAGCTGAAGACGCCGCTCGTCACCATCGTCAACGACACGTTCGCGAAGCGCGCATTCCCCAACGAGGATGCACTCGGCAAGCGCTTCACCACGCCGCAGACGCAAGGACCGGTCACCATCGTCGGCGTCGTCGGCGATGCGAAGCATTACACGGCGACGGAACCTTCGATGCCGCAGATGTACGTCGCGCACTACCAGGTGCCGCTGATCTTTTCGTCGCTGGTGGCGCGGACGACGGTGCCGCCGCTGAGCATCACCAACGAAGTCCGGAGGGCGATCTGGTCGGTCGACAAAGATCAGCCGGTCTGGTCGATTTACTCGCTCGAGACGGCGGTGGAGCGGACGCAGGGGCAGTCGCGGTTCCTCGCGCTGCTGCTCGGCATCTTCGCCGGCGTTGCGCTGCTGCTGGCGGGGGTCGGCGTCTACGGTGTGACATCGTACGGCGTGGCACAGCGGACGCACGAGATCGGCATCCGTATCGCGCTGGGCGCCTCGAGTGACCGCGTGCTGCGAGAGGTCGTCGGCCGCGGCGCGCGGCTCACGCTCGTCGCCGTTGCGATCGGCCTCGCTGGCGCAATCGCGATGGGGCGCCTGGCCACGGCAGTCCTGTTCGGCGTCAAGCCGACCGACCCCGGCGCGCTCGCCGGCGCCGCGATCGTGCTGGCGCTCGTGTCGCTGGCAGCGACGTTCCTGCCGGCGCGGCGCGCCGCGCACGTCGATCCGGTGGTTGCGCTCGCGGACGAATGAGCGCGGTCACGATGTAGGATCGCGGCATGGCTCCTCAAACGCCCTATACCGCGGATCTCGGCGAGCGCGCACCGCTGGCCGCTATTGCCGACACGTCCGCACGCCTGCGCGAGCTGCTCGCCGGGTGGTCGCCTGCGCAGTTCGAGCGCACCTACGCACCGGGCAAGTGGACGGCGCGTCAGATTCTGATCCATCTCGCACAGACGGAGCTCGCGCTCGGCAATCGCGCGCGCATGGCGCTCGCGACGCCGGACTACGTGGCGCAGGCGTTCGATCAGGACGCGTGGATGGGCAAAGAGGCCGGTGGGGCAGGCGGGGCGGGTAGGGCGGGTACGGAATCCGGAGTCAGCGCGCGCGTCGCTCTGGACGCATTGGTTTCGCTGAGCGCGATGAATTACGCGTTGTTTGCGTCGCTGTCTGCGGAGGACCGCGCCACGCCGTTCTCGCATCCAGAATACGGTGCGCTCACTGTGGACTGGCTGATCCATCAGATGGCTGGCCACGGGATACATCACCTCAGACAACTCGACGAGATCGCGACTCGCTGAGGCAGGTAGGGCAGGTAGGGCGGGTAAGTTAGGTCGGGCAGGTAGGGCAGGTAAGGCGGGTGAGTCAGGTAGGGCAAGTAGGGCGGGTAGGCGGGTAGGCCAGGTGGACGACAAAGCCCGTACAAAGAAAAAAAGGTGGGTCGGGTGCGAACCCGACCCACCTGCGTTTCCGACCTACCTGCCTTACCCGGCTTACCTGCCCTACCCGCCCTCGTTAGAACGAGAACCGAATCCCCACTTCACCGACACGCTGTTCCGGTCGACGGAAGTCGCCGGAGTAATTGGTCGGCTGCAGGAGAGTTGTATCGGGCTTGCCCAGATCGACGCCTGACGGAATCGTGACGCGTGGGCGGAATCCGCTCGGGTTGATGTTGTTGAAGAGATTGAACACCTGACCAATGGCCTCGATATTCGCACGCCCGGCAAGATGAAACACCTTGGAGAACCTCATGTTCATCTGCTGCTGCGGCATGCCGCGGCCGCAGTTGACCGTTTCACACGCGCCGATCTCCTTGAACGTGATTTTCCCAGTGTCCTTGTTGAAGGTGTCGACCGCGTAGGCCTTGGTCGGGATTTCCGTGGCGTCACCGTCCAGATTGAGATCGCGGCCGTCGACGAGCGCGACCGGCAGCCCCGAGCGCCAGAGATACACCGGTGCGAGCCTGAAGCCACCCGGCAGCTGGAACGAAGCTGACAAGGTGATGCGGTGACGCGCGTCGGTGTCGACGGTTGGGCCGAATTGCACCGGCGCATCGAATGGATTGTCCGGATCCTGGATGTTCGCGGTATTGAGCTGGTCGACGCCGACGCCGATGTTGCTGAGCGCGCGCGAGGCGGTATAGCCACCCGTGAAGTCCACCCCTTTCGACAATCGGCGGCGCACGCTGAGGATCAGCGCGGTGTACTCGGACTTGCCCGTGCTGACGGCGGGGCGATTGGCGTTCGAGTTCGGGTTCAAACCGGGCACAAGTGCCGCGATGCGACGGGTCGTCGTTCCGAGGATCCGCTGATTGGTGCGTGGCCGCATGTTGAGGTCGCGTCCGAGCGAGTACACGAAGTCGGCACTCAACACCGTGTCGCTCGACAACTCGTGCGACCACCCCAGGTTGCTCTGCATCTGATATGGCATCTGCAGGAGCGGGTCGACATACTGACCGAAGGGCGGGTTCGCGCCGGTGACCTGGTTCTGGCTTGCGATGTTCGAGAGCGGCTGGCTGACCCGGAAGAGCGTGCCATCAGGGTTGCGGATCCCGGCCGGGTTGTTCACATCGAAGACGGCGCCGAAGACGTGCCCGCTCGCGTCGACAGCGGCGAACAGCACGTTCGAGTTCGTGAAGCCGAAGTCGGTATAGATCCCCCAGCCGCCGCGCACGATGTCCTTCCCGTTGCCGGCCACGTCCAGCACGGCGCCGATCCGCGGCTGGAAGTTGTTCGTGTCGTTCTGTGGATCTTCGGTGAAGTGATTCATGATGTCGCGCACCGGCGCCGGCAGCGAGTTGAACTTGCCGGCGATCGCGGCATTCCGGATGAGAACGTAGTTCGGGTTCCGCGTCTGGTCGATGTCGCTGATTCCCGTCACCAGGTCCCAGCGGAGACCGGCATTGACGGTCAACCGGTCGGTCACGCGCCAGTCATCCTGGATGTAGGTGGCGAACTGCTTCGTCGGAACGTCAGCCGACCCGTCACCGTCGTTGAGAGTGACCTGGCTGATCGGACCGGCGAGATCGTCGGTGAGATGCGTGTAACGGGGCGCGCCCTTCGCCGTGTTGAAGGTGATGTAGAGTCGTGGCTCGTTGATGAAATTCGCGCCCACCTTGAAGTCGTGGCCGAGACCGCCATGGCCGGTGACGTGCCACGAGAAGTCGTCGCGGAACTGATACTTCTTCTGTTCCGTCGTCTGCGGCGTGTTGCCGTTGGCGCCGATCGACACGCCGATCGGGAAAGTCTCGCCCGGAAGCGAGCTGCGCGACGCGATGTTGTTGGCGAAATCGGCGTACTGGAAGATGAACTCGTTCAGCTTGGCGCCGCCCAGCACCGTGTTGTGATTGAGGTTGATCGAGTTGAACTTGTTGATGCTGTCGCCCCAGTTGTCGAACGTGCTATTGGCGGCCGCGTTGTACGGCTGCGAGTTGTTGTTGCGGCCGTACCGTACCGTCAGATATTGCCCGGAGTTCAGATTCGCCGTCACTTTGCCGGTGAACAGGTTTTCACGATACGGAACCGCGAACACGCCGTCTCTGTCGGGGAACAATCCTTGGGTGTTCACGACCTGCGTCGTGTCCTGCTGCGTGCGTTCGACGGCGCCGAAGAAGTGCAGCTTGTCCTTGGCGATGGGGCCGCCGAAGCTGCCGCCGAACTGGTTTCGGCGATAATCCTGCTTCGGCAGCTTGGCGAGCGTCTCGTTCTCCGTCGAAGTGTTCATCGACTTGTCGCGGAAGAACTCGAAGGCGCTGCCCTGAAACAGGTTCGTGCCGCTCTTGGTCACCACGTTCAGTACGCCGCCGTTGCTGCGCCCGTACTCGGCCTTGAAGCGCTGCGTCTGGAAGTTGAATTCCTGGATCGCCTCGAGCGGGAACTGCTGCAGCAGGCCGCCGACCGTGTCGTCGTTGTTGTCGCCGCCGTCGATCAGGTAGTTGACGTTGCGGCCGTTGCCGCCGTTGATCTGCGGCGAATACTGCGTGCTCTTGGTCGGGTCGGTGTGGAAGCCGAGCCCGACGCCCGGAATCGTCGCGGCGAGATTCGCGAACTGCCGGCCGTTCAGCGGGATCGTTTCGATGCGCCGCGGGCTGACCACGCCGCCGACCGAAGAGTTCGTCGTCTGAATCAGCGGCGTGGCGCCGGTGACGTTGACGGTTTCAGCCAGCGTCGCCACTTTCATTTGGAAATCGATCGCCACCGTCTGGCCGACGCTCACCTCGACGTCCTTCTTCGATACCGTCGCAAAGCCGGCGATCTCGGCGTTCACTTCCCAGACGCCAACCGGCAGCGCGTTGAGCCGATACAGCCCTTCGGCGTCGCTCACTTCGGTGCGCGTCAAGCCGGTCGTCGGGCTCTTCGCCGTCACCGTGACGCCCGGGATTGCTGCTCCCTGCTCGTCCACGACGCGGCCTGTGACGTTCCCCGATGTTTGTTGCGCGAACGCGGCCGCGCACCCGAGCAGCACGAACGCCGCTGCCGTACATAAATACCTTCTCATCCAACCCTCCCAAGTAGCGAAAACAACGAGACATGCCTCCGGCGGTCATCTGGCGGATAGCCGTCAGTAGAGCTTACTCCTTTATGTACCCCTTGCGAACACCGTCCTGAATTGGACGCCGTTCGGGCGCGGACGCGATTATTGAACAGAACGGAGCAGACGCTCAACCTCGCGGCGCTGGGGAGCGTTGGTGGGTAACCGCATCAGAAGTGCCCTGGCGGCACCGGCGGCGTCGCTCCTTCGCCCTGTTTTCGCGTACGCGACAGCGAGATTGAACCGGGCTTCGTCCAATGTGGGATCGGCCTCCAACGCCTTTTTCAGCGACTCGATGGCTGTAGATAAATCGCCTTTCGCCGCCTGGAGAATGCCGACATTCGCGGTGATCACGGGGTTGTCCGGCTCGAGCCGCCGCGCCGCTTCGAGCGCCCGCTCGGCACCGCTCAGATCGCCCCGCCGTCCGAGGCACGTCGCGAGGCCCAGATGGATGTCTGCCGACGGCAAACCGGCCGCGGCCGCGGCGCGCAGCTCTGGCTCCGCCCGGGTACAGTCGCCTGCCTGCAGACGGGCGTGGCCGAGCCGCAGGCGGGCCTGACCGTTGCGCGGATCATCTCGCACGATCGCTTCGAGCGCCGAAGTCAGCGCGTCGCCCTGCAGCTCGCCCGACGTCACCTGCGCGATCCGCGCCGCCAGGTCGCGTCGGTCTTTGGGGTCCGGCCGCTCCAGTGCGGATTGCGGATTGGCGCCGGAACTGTAGCCGAGCGCCCGCAGGCGATCGAGCGCCTGCGGGTCGGCCTGGTGGCCCGCCGACGGAAGCGTGTCGTTCGAGTAACGGTTCGCGCGGTCAGCGAGCGAGCGCGACAGCGTTACTTCCGCGGCCGCGACGTTAGTACGCTCGCCGGCATCCTTCTCGATGTCGAACAGCTCGGGCTTTGGCGCAGCAATGAACTTCCACGGGCCCGAGCGGATGGCCCGCAGCGGCGCCCAGCCGAATTCCACGAGCGGCGCGAACGACTCCGCGTAAAGCTCGCGCGCAGGCAGGACGCGGCCGTCGAAAGCCGGCGACAGATCGATGCCGTCGACGTCAGCCATGCTGAAGCCGAGCAACCGCATGACGGTCGGCGCAACATCGGCAAGCGTCACGCGATCCGGAACGGCCCGATTCGCAGCTGTTCCGGAGACGATTAGCGGAACGCGCAGCGTCGTGTCGTACACGAAAATGCTGTGCGCATACTCACCGTGCTCGCCAAACGCTTCGCCGTGATCACCGGCGACGACGGTCAGCGTATCGGTGCGCGTCCCAAGCGCCTGAACGATGCGGGCGACCGCGCGATCGGCGGCGGCTATTTCTTCGTCGTATCGCTCGAGCACGGGACGTGACGCGTCGGTGCCGTACGGCGCATGCGGTTCGAAGAGATGGACCCACAGGAAGAATCGCCCGGCAGGTGGGGCAGGTGGGGCAGGTGGGGCGGGCAGGGAACGTATCCAGGCAATCGCCTCGTCCACGACTTGCGTAGCCGGGCGTTCGTTGGCCGGACGCCCGGCGGCGTCGCGGCCGAGGCGATCGCTGTACGCATCGAACCCGCGGCTCAGGCCGAACTGATGATCCAGCGGAAATGCGGCGACGAATGCTCCGGTTTTGAAGCCGCGTGTCTGGAGCTCCGTCGCGAGAGTCGGCACCGGCAGCATGGCCACGCCGTTGTCTCGCGCGCCGTGGCCCGGCGGGTAGCGTCCCGTCAAGATCGTCGCGTGCGACGGCAGCGTGATTGGCGCGGCGGCGTAGGCGCGTTCGAAGATCACGCCCGAGCGCGCGAGACCGTCCAGCGCGGGCGTGTGCGCACGCGTGTATCCGTAGGCGCCGACGTGATCCGCGCGGAGCGTGTCGATGGTAATCAGCACCAGATTCCGCATCGATGGTGTCGTCGACGATCCGCGGCCGCATGAAGGCGACACGACGGACAACGCCATAAACATGAATGCAACCACGAAGACACGAAGACACGAAGAGCAAGGAAGCCCACGAAGATTTCTTCGTGGCTTTGTGATAAAAATCATCGTGAGCTGCCCAGCGATCGCAGCAAGTTCGTCGCAGCCTCGCGCTCGCGCTTGTAGCGCGGATCCGCTGCGAGCACACGCCGATACTCCTCGGCGGCCCGCGTCACGTTTCCGCTCTGCTGCAGCGCGATGCCGAGGTTGAGCCGCGCTTCCACGAAATCGGGCGCGGCGATGGTGGCGCGCTCGAGCCATGGAACCGCGTCTGCCGCGCGGTGCGCTTCCACCAGCAGTACGCCCAGGCCGTTTGCTGCATCCGCGGCGCGCGGATCCGCGGCGAGCGCTTTGCGATACGCGTCTTCCGCGCCTTTCACATCGCCGGCCGCACGCCGGGCGTTCCCGAGATTTGTCCAATACGACGCATTGGTCGGATCGATCATTGCCGCGCGCTCGAAGGCGGCCACCGCATCCTGCATGCGATCTTCGTCGACGGCGATCAGGCCCAATGCGTTGTGCGCCATTGCGTTCGTCGGCGCTAACGCGACCGCCGCGGCTTCGGCGGCGGCGGCTTCCTTGCGCAAAGCGACCGCCGGCGCGCCGTGCGTCCGGGCGGCGGCCTCGCGCGCGGCGACGGCGAGGTCGTGCAGCAGCGTGGCATCACTCGACCATCGCTTCGCGGCGCTTCGATACGCAACCAGCGCGCGATCGAGTTGTCCCGCCTCCTTGAGCGCCCGTGCATACGTTGTTTGAAAGACTTCTGCCTCCGGGTTCTCGGAAGCCAGTTTCTGCAGCGCGGCGATCGCGTCCGGACGTTTCGCGTTCAGCGCCGTGAGAGCGTCCTCGAACGCATTCCACGCCGCGATTCTGGTCGCCGGATTCGCGGCATTCGGGTTCTGAATCGGCTGTGCCGAACTGGCGACGTAGCCGAGCGCTCGCAGCCGTTCTTCCGCCTCGCGCGACACGACACGCTCCGCCGGCGCCGGTCCGCTCGCATGGATGCGATCGATAGTGCGGATCATCCCGGCGGCGACACCCTGCTCGGTTGGCGCAAGATCGCGCGTTTCCGCCGGATCGTTGCGCAGGTCGTACACCTCGGTGGCGGCGGCAGCGCGGATCGTTTTCCAACGTCCATCGGTGAGCGCCTGGAGCGGCGCCCAGCCAGCAACGCGCGGATATTCGGTTTCCGCGTACAGATCCGGCTGAAGCCGGACGCCACGACTGCCAGTCGCTTGCCCTGTCGACAGTGGCCGGACGCCACCAGCGGCATTTCCGACGGCGTCGGACGTAGCGTCCGCCTTTAGGCGGACCTCCGCAAGCAGATCTCGCCCAGTCATTTCGGCCGGCGCCGCAACGCCGACGGCGCGGAGAATCGTCGGCGCCACGTCGGCGAGCGTGACAGGCTCCTCGCGGCGAGCGCTCGGTCGGCCGGGCGCTGCGACAATGAGCGGCACGCGGAGCGTCGAGTCGTACAACAACATGCCATGCGTCCGTTCGCCGTGGTCGCCGAGCCCCTCGCCATGATCGCCAGCGACGACGATCAGCGAGCGATCGATCACCGCACGCGCGCGCATCCACTCGACGACGCGCGTCACCTGGGAATCGACGTACGCGATCTCTCCGTCGTACGGCGACCGCGCGGTTGCGCGGAATTCAGCAGGCGGCGCGTACGGCGCATGCGGATCATAGAGATGGATCCACACGAAAAAGGGTGCTGGGTGCTGGGTGCTGGGTGCGGGGTGCGGGGTGCCAGGTGCCGGGTGCGCGCTGTCGGGAGCGTGGTCGGCGAGCCAGGTGAGCGCAGCATCGATAACAGCTGACGCCGGGCGCTCGGCTTCGAGGCGGTCGGTTGCGTTCGGATCCCGCGGAATCCGATCGTCGTAGCTGTCGAATCCCTGTGCGAGCCCAAAACGGCGATCGAGGACGAACGCGCCCACGAACGCCGCCGTTTGATACCCCGCGCGCTTCAGCACCGTCGCGATCGTCGAATGCCGAGTGCTCAACACGTCGAGGCCGTTCTCTCGGACGCCGTGAGCGGGCGGCAGA
>Ga0070698_100008415_pt1 | contig 11150 bp, 7 predicted proteins | sample KBSK1502metaG_FD_65477 | JGI IMG/M metagenome (GOLD analysis project Ga0070698, IMG submission 65477) | Corn, switchgrass and miscanthus rhizosphere microbial communities from Kellogg Biological Station, Michigan, USA - KBS K1-50-2 metaG | ecosystem: Host-associated > Plants > Roots >...
AGCGTGACTGCCACTTCGCAGGTGGACACGACAAAGTCGGGCACCGCGAGCGTTACGGTTCACGGCGGCATTCGCGTCGCGGTCTCGCCCAATTCTGCGACCGTTTCCACTTTCGGCTCGCTGCAGTTCGCTGCTACCGTAACCGGAACTTCAACCACAGGTGTCAGTTGGCAAGTGAACGGCATTACCGGCGGCAGTTCCACAACGGGAACGATCTCGCAATCGGGACTCTATCGAGCGCCAAACTCCGTGCCCACGCAGGCCAGCAACGGCAAGAGCCAGACCGCGACCGTCACAGTCAGCGCGATCTCTCAAGCGGATGCAACTGCTTCGGGCTCCGTCGTTCTCATCATCACCACTCCCAATCAAAAAGCCCAAACATCCCCCGCTGCGCTCGGCGTTTCGGGTGGAAATTCCCTGGATACCGGCAGCTCATCCTGCTGCAGCGGCACGCTCGGCGCTCTGGTTTCCCGCGGTGGCAAGCAATACATACTCAGCACCAATCACGTTCTCGCCAGAGGCGATCAATCTTCGGCGGGCGAAGCGATTATCCAACCGGGTTTGATGGACACCAGCTGCTCCACTGCGGGAACCACTGCCGTCGCCACGCTTTCTCAATTTGCCAGCCTTGAAAGTCCCGCATCGGGAAAGCCCGTTGCTGATGCCGCGCTTGCGCAAGTCGTCGCTGGAAAAGTAGACCCTCAAGGAACGATTCTTCAACTGGGAGGCACAACCAATGGCGGGCAGCCCACAGATGGCGCTCCCCTGGCCGGAAGCGGCGGCGCGCCCACTCAAGGATTGGGCGTGGCTAAAAGCGGCCGCTCGACGGGACTCACATGCTCAAAAATTAGCGTCGTTAACCTCACAACAAACATCGAGTATCAAAAGGGCTGCAGCTCCAATGCGACATTCACCGTTACTTTATCGAACCTCGTCGCTGTCTCCGGTTCCAGTTTCAGCGCCGAGGGGGATTCCGGTTCGCTCATCGTAAACCAGAACACATCCGAGCCGGTCGCACTGCTCGTTGCCGGTTCAGACGCTGACACCATCGCCGCGCCAATCTCCGACGTGCTTACAGCGCTTGCAGATCCAAACACAAACGAACTCCCAGTCTTTGTCGGATCCCCAACCGTCCATGCGGTGGCAGCTTGTAGCCTACCCGGGCCGCAAAATGTTTCTGCGCAAACCGCTTCCTCATCCGCAGTTTCCTCCGAGAAGCTTCAGGCCGCTTCTAGCGTTCGCGATGCCCACGCGGCAGAACTTCTAGCCCGGTACTCGCTGCAATCCGTTGGCGTTGGCGCAAGCCTCGATCAGCCTGGCGAAGCGGCGATTCTACTCTTCGTGACGAAGCAGGAATCTTCGCAATCGTTTCCACAGATTATCGATGGAACCCCCACACGGGTTGTGGAAACCCTGGCAAAGCCGAAATCTTCGGTTCTCTCCGCCGCTGAAAGTGCGGCATCCATTGCTGGCGTACCAAACGGCAGCGATGCCGTCGCGCTCAAGCCTTCGGAACTCAGCCGCGCCTCCACGGTCCACGCTCTACGTGTTCAACAGCTGCTGAAACTCAAAGGCGTCCAGGGCGTCGGCGTTGGCGCAAGCTCCGACCAGCCAGGCGAATCGGCTGTGATCATTTTCACGGTTCGCGGCATCGCTCACGACTCGATTCCTTCCATCCTCGACGGCGTTCGCATCAAAGTACGCGAGTCGACCCGTTTCCACTTCGGCAGCGCCTCGAAGGACATTCCTGCGGGCAGTTGCGATGTTCCTGGGAAATCGCGCTCGCAGATCGGTGCCAACAAGCGAACGGACGACAGTCGCTTACGCTCGCTTGACGAACCTTTACGCTGAGGCAGCGCAAACAGGGTATCTATAGGAGTCGCAAGACTATTTGGAACCAGCTGCCTTCTCGGAAGTTCATTTCAACGGCGTGCGGCCTCGCATTGCGGTCCTGCTCTCTCCTCATGGACAGCGATCGATCCGCACCCAAGGGAGGGCCTGGGTGCCGCGCGCAGTTCCCGGCGCTTGAACCAGGTACCGATTTTGCACCAAGAGTTGTGGCCAGCAACCCCAAACCCTGGCCACTCTGTACCGCCGTGGAGTCCCTTCCACGGCGGTACAATCTCTCCTGAGGAAGTTGAAATTACGAGTGCCGGAGGGGACAAAAGCAGAAGTCTTTCGATCTGTGCCGCCGCCCCTACCGATCATCTTTTCCTTAAGCAATTTCAAAGACTCATCGAGGCAGCGATGACGATGAGCCGAGGCGAGCCGACCGATTCTTACTTCAGCAGGTCTTTGGCGTATTTAACCGGGACGGCAAGATTTGAGCCGCCGAATCCATTCAGTATCGCGAAATTGACTCCAATCACTTTTCCATTTCGATTGAAGAGCGGCCCGCCAGACCCGCCCGAAGTCGTCGCAGCGTCGTACACAATTTTGTCCTGCAGAACGTCGCCGATGTGTCCCTGCGTGGTGGTCGGCCGAATCAGTTTCTGCTCGGCCAGGTGCGAGACGATTTGTCTTACTTCGGAGGTATTTCCAGTAATCTGTTTGGTGGCATCTGGTCCGGCGCGGGCCAGAATTCCCTCAATGCCTGTGGGATAGCCAATCAGGACCACCGCTTCGCCCGGTACACTGGCGTCGCGTCGATCATCGAGATCCAGCAGCGCGCTGCGCGCGGGCAGGCCGCCTTCAAGCCGCAGTGTTGCGACATCGGCCTGCCCGGAAATTTTGTCAAGCTTCGCCGAAATCCCCTTTTGGCTCCCCGGAAAATACGCCATGTAGGAAAGCGCGTAGGCAGAAGCGCCGTGGTCGATCAGCGTTTTTAGCTCGTCGTTACCCCACCACGGCTCAGCGACGTGGTGGTTGGTAAGCAGGCGTCCATCCTTCCGCACCAGAAATCCCGTGCCGAAGACATCCAACTGCAAGTGCGGTCCGTTACCGTCGGTGTCCAGCTGCACCATACCCTTCTCATCCATAAGCGGTTTACCGAGTCCGTCCACGGCAATAAGGATGGGTTTTCCGGTTCCTCGATCGAGAAATTCCACTACGACGTGCAGGAGGCACACACTGGACCCATAGGAACGCACGATTGTTTCTGCAATTTTGCCTTCGCTCTCAAGCCGATTCAGCCTGCCTTGTGTATCGAGCAATTGTTTCTGCAGCTCGCTATCGGCACCGCCGCCTGCCGCAGCCATCTTTCTCTGCAGCTCTTGCGATTGCGCTACGAGCGATTCACGCGCGGCCGAATCTGCCTTCCCTTGCACGTCCAGGGCGTGGCGTTCTTCTTCCGCGCGGCGCAAGAGATCGCTCTGCTGCACAACGCCCCGGCTCAAACGCGCCACCTCCGCTTTGAGTTGCAGTGTGTCTGTGCGGCTCCGCCGGTAGGTCAAGGAAGTAACCAGCGCCGCCGTGACAGCGACAATGCTGAGAATAAACAGCGCCGGAAGAATCCACAGCCGCTTCCGCGTAACCGCGCCGCCGCTGAGTGTTTCTACTGCGAGCCCCGCCAGATGCTCTTTCTCCTCCGCCTGCTTGAGCCTGGTCCGCAGCTCCACTTCAGGTTGGCGCTCGCGAAATTGTGTACGGACCTTGGCGGAGAATTCCAAAGATTCGAACGGAGCGGAGATGACGTCATCGGCTCCAAGGTCCAGTGCCCTCGCACGCTCAAGTGCGCCGCCTTGCGCGACCATCAGCACTCGAATGGATTTGGTCTGCTCCCGCGACTTGATTTGCGTGATGATTCCGCAGCAGCTCAGGTCCGACGGTGTAGCCTCCGTAATGAGCAGTTCCGGTCCGAACGACTCAATCTGCTCGACATCCAGTCCGGTCTCGGCGGCAATTTCGTATCCCTGCCCTGTGAGCGCTTTATTGACCTCGTCGGCAGAACTTGTACTGAGATTGAGGATAAGGATTCGCATCATTGAGATATTATCACCCTCTTCATATTATTGAAGTTTTAGGACGATGACCCGAGCTGGCGATTTATCCGGAGTGGAATGCCAAGCAGCCGACTGCTCCTGGGAGTCGTTTCGGCCATGTTTATCCAACGGGTCAAGCACATGGACGACAAAAAACGGTTGCCGGGGGTGCTCGAGCCCGCTTTCATATTCGCGGCTGTATCAACATGGAATTCCCGTTCCAGATAGAAATACCGCAATGCACGAGGTGACGCACTCTGGCTCGACTCGATGAGCGGCAGGTGTGAGACGTGGTGCGGCGCAGCACCTTTTAGGCTTTTGCGTTTCCTGACAAACTGGGGACGGCAGCGCGCTCATTGGGGGCGCGCTCTTCATTACGGAAACCGGCCCAGAAGAACAACAGGATGATCCCTGAGGCGATTGCAGGCACCATCCAGATGGAACGCCAGTCGTGGGCCACGCCACCTGCGACGGAGGACTTCACGTAGAAATCCACTACGCGTCCGCATATCCAAGATCCGATGAACATACCGATTCCGTAGGTAATGAAAGTAATCATCCCTTGTGCCACCGCGCGCAGCGCCGAAGGCGCTTTTTGATCGACGTACACCTGGCCGGTGACAAAGAAAAAGTCATAGCAGATTCCGTGCAGGACAATGCCGAGATAGAGCAGCCAGACCAGACTGCCGCTGTTTCCGGCGCCGAAGCAAACATAGCGCAGGACCCACGCAAGCATGCCGAGCATCAGCGTGTATTTGACGCCGAGGCGACGGAAAAACCAAGGCAACGTGACCATGAACAGCAGCTCGGACATTTGTCCCATGGTCATTTTGCCGGCTGCGTTCTGGACGCCGATTTCATTCAGGAAAGGGTTTGTGAATGTGTAGTAGAACTGCAGCGGAATGCAGATCAAAAATGAAGCCAAAACGAAAACAGCGAAGTTTCTGTCTTTAAAGAGGCTGAAGGCTTCCGGAGGAAAGATGTTGCTCAGCTTGAATCCGTGGGCGGACCGCAACGGAGGTGTATGCGGCAATGTAAGGCTGTAGATGGCCATCAAGACCGACGAAACAGCAGCTACGCGAATCGGAATGGCCGTCGACTCAACACCCAGGTAGCCGATCGTCAGTCCGGCGACAATCCACCCCGCGGTACCCAGAACACGGATCGAGCCGAAATCCTGCTTGGGATCCTTCATCTGCCGAAAGGCCAGCGCATTTGTGAGCGCCATCGTCGGCATGTAGCAAAGCGAATAGACCAGCAGGATGAAATAAATAGCGCCGAAAGTAGTGCGCGTTGAAGCAAACCACAGAAGAAGTCCGCCGATTCCGTGAAGCGCGGCAAGCAGCCGCTGGTTCGCGAACAATTCATCAGCCATCAGGCCAACGAGGAAAGGCGAGAGCATAGCGCCCAACGCGGTGGTGCCAGCGGCGAGACCGATTTCCTGGCCGGAAAAGTGCAATCGCTGCCCGAGCCAAGTTCCGAGGGTCACATACCAGGCGCCCCAGATGAAATACTCGAGGAACATCATTACCGACAACCGACCTCTCATTAGCAGCAGCACGCAATCACCTCGCGGATGACCGACTCACAGTCTCGACGGAAAAACTCTTTCGCGCCCTACGGTTGCGCAGCTTCGGTTCGGATGGGCCCGCTCAGCCAGAGGTCAATGGGTTTTTTCACGCCGAGCGGCGGCTGATACGGGAGCGCGATTTTGCGGCCTTCCCCAGCGGACGCATATCCGGCATACAGCGCTTGCATCACCACTAGCCCGTCTTCGCCGGTTGCTTGTGAAGTTTCCTTGCCGCGAGCGCAGCGGGCGAAGTGGGTCAGCTCTTGCGGCGTGCCGTAATTCCAAAGCTCTTCGAAGACCGGATAGGTCCAGCCCTTTGTCGTGGGCGCTTTTTCCACGGCGTAACCGTAGCCGTTTTCGCTGAACGTCGGCAGGGCGTTGCCCATGTGCAGGTTTGCGTAAGTCACGCCCGCTTCGCCGAAAACTTCGATGCGGTCATCCATGCCGCCGCGGCGCGCCCAACTGTTTTCAACGATTCCGACCGCGCCATTGGCGAATTCGAGAATGCAGACCGACTCATCTTCCGCTTGGGTTTTATCGCCGTGCGCGTACCTACCCATCTGACAATAAACGGTCTTGATCGGCGAGCGGCCCAAAAACCAATAGCAAAAAGCGATGCCGTGACACCCAAGGTCCATAAACGCGCCACCGCCGGAACGATTCACGTCCCAGAACCAGGGACTGTGCGGCCCGAAATGTTTTTCGCTTTGTTTGACGAGATGAATTTTCCCGAACGCGCCGGCATCGGCCATCTCCTTGGCCTTCAAATATTTTGGCGTGAAGAAAAGCTCTTCCCCGTACATCAACAAAACGCCGTGGCGTTTCGCCGCGGCGATCATCTCTTCGCCCTCGCCAATGGTCATCGCCAAAGGCTTTTCGCAGACGATGTGTTTACCGGCGGCGGCGATGTCCTTGGTCATTTGCGCGTGAAGGCTATTCGGTGCGGCGATGGTGACCATTTCGATGTCGCGTTCTTTCAACATTTCGCGGTAATCGGTAAAGACGCGCGGAATGCCAAACTTCTTTGCCAGCGCTGCAGCATTACCCGGCGTCGGAGAGGCAATTGCGACCACTTCCGCTTCGTGCGGCATGATCTGAAAAGACGCGGCTTGAATGTCCGCTTGAAATTGCGATCCGATGATACCGACCTTTACTCTGTCGTGGCCCATCGACTCTCCACTGAGTAATGAATTGCAAGCTGCCGTTACGAGAACTACGACGATGAAGGTTCCTGGTCATCGCAACCGACGTACTCCTGCAAAACACGATTACCCTTGTATTGCAGATCGTCGTGTATACCGACTTTCGAGGTGTAGTAGCCTCGAACCGTCATGCGTTTCAGATCTATAAAAAATCGAACCTCGGGAAGATCGCTCATCTGCTCGTGGTCCGAGAGGACGGTGAGCAGAGCAATCTTTTCCTCGGGCGTCGCGTTGACAAAACCTCTTCCATGATAGTGCTGGCTCATGATATCGATCAGGCGGAGTCCTTCTCGCCACAGCGCCCTCTGGCTGTCGTCAAAACTTTCGCGCAACACCTGGTCAATATAGTCGGCCACTTTGGCCGCCTTGGCGCCGCCAGAGTGACTGTCCGCAGGAATGATAGTTTCCGACAACTCCTCAACCAGTGCGTGCTGCGCTGGAGTGAAAAAGCGGGCCGTGGATTTCGCTTGCGCCGTCTTCGCCGCCTGCGGCACGGGCGCAGTTTCCGCTTGCGACACTTCCGCGGACACTTCCGGCAAAGGCAGCAATGATGCGCCGAGAACGGTGGCGGAAGTCTTCAGCCATTGGCGGCGATCTTGTCTCAGATCGATTGGATCTTTTGTGGACATCCCGTCTCCCTACAGATTGCCTTTCTGAAATTCGTCGGCCAGATAGTCGCAGGAGCGCCAGCACAAAGCCATGATGGTCCAAGTGGGATTTTGGCAACTGGCACTGACGAACGCGCTTCCGTCCACGACAAATAAATTCTTAACGTCGTGAGACTGCTCGAATTGATTCAGGACCGAGGTCTTCGGTTCGGTTCCCATGCGCGCGGTGCCGAGTTCATGGATAGACCATCCTTCGGTAAGCACGCGGCTGCTGACATGCACGATTTCGAATCCAGCGGCCTCGAACATCTCCTGCGCGGTTTCCTTCATGTCCTCAGCCATACGGTGCTCGTTGTCTTGAAACTTGTAGTGAAAACGCAGCGACGGGACTCCCCACTTGTCTTTCACCGCCGGGTCGAGGTCAACGTAGTTTTCATATCGCGACAACACCTCGCCGAAAGCGCCCATACCAACGAAGGCTCCCTGGTTCCTGCGAACTTCTTCTTTAAAGGAGGCGCCAAAACCGTGTACGTCAGTTCCGCGAGGAAACAACGTACTGCCGCTGCCGCCCTCGAATCCGTAGCCACGGATGAATTTGGGATGCTTCTCCGCTAAGTTGCGAAATCTGGTCAAATAAAACCCGCCGGGCCTGCCGTCATCGAGCGTCGGTGGTTTGCCGACGAGATCCTTAGCCCGGCCGGCCACGCCGGGTCCCATGACGTGCTCGCAAAAATTGTGGCCCACGTGTCCGCTTGAGTTTGCCAGTCCGTTTGGATAGAGACGCGACTTCGAAAGCAGAAGAAGCCGCGCGGATTCGAGCGTAGAAGCGGCTAAAACAACGACCTTTGCCCGCACGCTGTAGTCTTTCATGGTCTGCGAATCGATGAAGTGTACGCCGCTGGCTTTTCCCGTCTGCGGATCAACCGTGATTTCACGCACCACGGCATTGGTGCGGAGCGTCAAATTACCGGTGTCCATCGCGGGATAAATTAAGCCGGTCGGCGAGTCAAACGCGGCATGAATGTCGCAACCGCCTTTGCGTTCGCAAGCGCCGCGCCCGTAACAACGGCTTCGGTATTTGTTGTGCTTGAGTCCCTCGCTGGTGACACCGGCGCGGTACTGCGTCAGCACGCGCCCCATTTTCTGGATTCCTTGCTTGAGTGTTACCTCAGCGCAGTTCAGCTTTGTGGGCCGTTGGAAAATGCTGTCGGGCAGGTACGGCAAATTCTCCCTGACGCCCGTGATCCCGAGGTACAGATCAACCTTGTCGTAGTAGGGCGCGATGTCGTTATAGTTGATGGGCCAATCGTCGCCATAGCCGTCGCGGCTCTTGGCCTTGAAATCGTAATCGGACAGTCGCAGTGCGAGTCGTCCCCAGATATTTGTCTTGCCGCCGAGGCAGCGCGCGCGAACCCAGGCATAGTTGGTTCCGGTGAACGGGTTCTCGCGTTCGTTCACGACGATATTCTTGACGTAGTCACTGCTGCCGACGTAGCTGTGCAGATGTTCGGACTTCTCAAAGCCCGGACCATAGGGAGGATTGCGGATCGTATATTCATTGAAGCTTAGAGAATGTGATTGGGGTGGAAGAAATCCGCGGTGAGCATTGTCATACGGCCATTCCATGGAGCGCAATTCCTGCTCTATTGGAAGTTTTTTGCCGGCTTCGAGCAGCAAAACCTGTAATCCGTGAGCTGTGAGGACGTGCGCGGCCATTCCGCCCGCCGCGCCAGATCCGACGATGACCGCGTCGTAAGTCTTCGTGAGATCCGCTTCGCGCTCCGCCATCGCTAAACCTCTCTTTCACCACTCGGACAGGGACGTGCTTGCCCGTATTGCAGAATGCTGATTATGCCAAAAGCAGCCGAAGTATGTTCGAGAAAAATCGGTAGTGATGAGCGCAGGGTGCCAATCGCGCCGTGCGGAGGTTTTTTCGGGCTTACCCGTCGCGCGTCAAAGTACGAGTTTGACCGCTCGCCGGCTTTCGGCAGTGATAAAGACTTCGATTCGCTCAAGTCAAAATGCTGGGGCAACAACCCTAGCCCAACTGTTGCAACCGAGGGTGGCCGCGCGAATCGTGAAGTGTAAGAATTGGAGGGAGGTTCCGTATCCATCTTAGCACGAACCATCGACCAATCTCCTACAAGACAGGCACGCCATGGCGCTTGATACGAGCCGAATTGAAGACGACCTCCGCAAACTGAGAAAGACGATTAAGAAGATGCCCCGGCGGCCGACTCCAGCAGAAATTCACCGACTGCGCACGCGTATACGGCGCTTTGAGATTGAGCTGCACGCGGCCGGCCTCGATGCGCAGCTCAAGGAAAGGTTGTTACTCAAGCGACTCGCTCGCATCAGGCGAAGAGCCGGCCGAGTCAGAGATATGGACGTCTTGACGGCCCACCTGTCCACGCTGCGAGTGGACGGCGAGCGCGACTGTCTGATCCAGCTTTTTGAGTATCTGGGAACTAAGCGCTACCGAAAAGCTGAGCAACTCCATCAAGTCGTGAACAAATATCGCGCCGCCGTCGGCAAGAGACTGGAAAAAATTGCTCGCGTTCTTGAAAAGCGCGTGGAAAAGAGCAGCGCCGCGGAAGCCGCTGCGAGGGCTGCATTGAAGTCTTCGGCTGAACTTGGAACGCACAGCAATCTGAATCGCGGCAACCTGCACGAGTATCGGCTGAGAGTAAAAGAGCTTCGCTACATACTTGAAATGGGAGAGAAAACGCCAAACGAGGAGTTTGTAAAGGCGCTCGGGCGGATCCAGGATGCCATCGGCGAGTGGCACGACTGGGAGGAACTGACTGCAATCGCGGCCAAGATACTGGAGCACAGTTCTGGGTGCAAACTTCAGCGCGCATTGAGAGAATTAACCCAGCAAAAATATCAATCCGCCTTGTCCTCAGCCAACAAATTGCAAAAAACCTACTTCCAACCACTCAGCGCAGCAAAGCGAAACGGCGTGACCTCAAATGGACAGTTGGCCTCGCGCGCGGTAGGCGCCGCATCGTCCCTTGCCGCAGGCTAGAGTGCGCGCCGACGATTCTTTAAAGGCAAGGAGATACCCCTGGAGCCGGCAAGATGGGAATTGTTACCCGCTCTCGATAACGACGCCGTCAATATCATAATGGAAATTTCAAAGGGACAGCGCTCAAAATTCAAATATGAGCCTAAACAGGCGCATGTAACCTCGGTGATTTTCCGGATTTGTATTAACCCCGAATGTCCACCGGTTGTCCCGGATCGATTTTCCTCAGTTGCGTTTCCTCAAAATTCGCGGTGATCCAGATGTCTTCTGCCTGACTGGACAATCAGCGGTTGCTTACCCGGCTCGACTCGCTGAACCACTTCGACCATCTTGTTCGTGACGATACCGTTCGCAGGAGCGAATATTTTCGTGTATGAGAACGCCGGCAATATTCGGCAGAGTGACCGAAGCGATCAAGGTGTGGAGCCCTTCGATGACGGTGGCAAGCCTGACCGAAGCCGCAATCAGCCCGGGACTGAAGCTTGGTCTCCAATCTTGATCACCAGATTCGTGCGGGGATCTACTGGCCATTGCCTTTGGCGAATGTGCCCATCAATTCGGTCTGCTCGATTACTTTACCTTCAAGCGCCAACCGAACTTCAATAGGGGTTGCCCCTGGAGGAAGACCAAGCTGCTTTCGCAAGGCATATAGCCGGGCAAAATAGCGATGTCTTCCCGAGGGCGGGCACGGACCGGCATAGCCGAGCTTGCCGTAGTCATTCTTTCCCTGCAGGCCAGAATCTGCAGTGGGTGCTTGCTTGGGAAAATCTTCCCGGATGTGGGTGACATCGGGAGGAATGTCGTACAGCAGCCAGTGTGTAA
>Ga0070698_100008417_pt1 | contig 11148 bp, 10 predicted proteins | sample KBSK1502metaG_FD_65477 | JGI IMG/M metagenome (GOLD analysis project Ga0070698, IMG submission 65477) | Corn, switchgrass and miscanthus rhizosphere microbial communities from Kellogg Biological Station, Michigan, USA - KBS K1-50-2 metaG | ecosystem: Host-associated > Plants > Roots >...
GCCGCAGACAAACCATATAAATTGTAAGATGTTGAATAGGTAGCGGAAGCTGCCGTGAGCCATCCACTGGAAGACGTTGCTTTATACTCGACAGTATAAGCAAACGCCCCGCTCACAGCACTCCAGTTCATGGTTGCCGTGCCAGATGTAATACTAGAAGTAGAAAGTCCGCCAGGAGCATTGCATGAACCTATTGCCTGAGTAGTAAACTGCGTTTGTGTGTAGCTGCTGTTACCGGAAGTGCAATTAGCCCTTACTCTCCAATCATATGAGGTAGTTGCTTCCATTCCAGATAAGGTCCATGATAAAGAGGTTGTACCATTGGCAATATTTATCCAGCTGGAAGAAGTTGCAAGTTTATAATCGACATCATAACTCGCCGCTCCACTAACAGGTGCCCAGGTAGCAGTAGCGGCCGAAGCTGTAATGCCTGAAGTTGAAAGGCCAGTTGGAGCACTACATGATGCAAGCTGAGATAAAGTACTAAACGTTGTCTGTGTGTAGCCGCTGCTGCCGGATGAACAATTAGCTTTCACTCTCCAGTCAAAAGAAGTAGAAGCAGACATACCCAATAAGCCCCAGGTTGTCGAAGATGTTCCTGCTGCAATATTGATCCATGTTCCTGAAGAAGATAATTTGTAATCTACATCGTAACTATTGGCACCTGCAACCGAACTCCAGCTTGCTGTTGCACTGCTTGTAGTAATATTTAATGTGTTAAGACCAGATGGAGCAGCACATGATGCGATAGTTTGCGTTGTGAATTGCGCTTGTGTATAGCCACTGCTACCAGATGCACAATTTGCTCTTACCCTCCAATCATAAGAAGTAGACGGAGACATGGCAGCTAAACCCCATGACGTTGATATTATTCCTGATGCAATGTTGATCCACATTCCTGAAGAAGATGCTTTATAATCTACATCATAACTAACAGCCCCATTAACTGGATTCCAGGTCGCAGTTGAGCTGCTTGTAGTAATATTTATCATATTAAGTCCCGATGGCGCAGTACAAGTTCCTCCGCCACCACCTGCCTCAGGTCTGAAAGATGCAACTAAGCAAGCCATCCTAAAAAATGCATATACTTCATCGGAAGATTCATTGTTCCCGATTGTGATGCCTGTTGCATCTCCATTGTAAGTTAGATTTGGATTCGACCAAATATTTATTCTTGTACAATTGAATCCGGCAACAGCACAGCGATCATTATAAGCCATAATAGTTCTCCATCTTGATGATTCAGGACTCAAAGCTCCCAGATCAAGAGCTACCTGGTTCACATAACCATGATGATGAGCACAGGGTGTTGTAGCTATATCAACATACCAATCATGACGCAATCCCATATTATGTCCGCTCTCATGCGCCATTGTAAAATTTCCAACAACACATGAATACAGGGAAACATTGAATGCATTTCCTGCAGAATAAGCTGTCGGATTTGTATTTAAATATCCAATACCACAACTGCTTGTTGGTGATCCGATGATGAGGCTGACAATATCTGCTCCATATTGATCACGCAATGCATGAACGTTGTCCATATATCCATCACTCGTGCCGGCAAGTCTCGTAAGGTCAGTGCTGAAATTTCCTGACTCAGTGTAACTAACTTTTTCTGCGTGGACTAACCTGAACGTTACATTATTGATACCGGAGTTATTCATTGACGTGGTCATATTAGTAACAGCTTGTGTAATATTCGCCATTGTATTTGCAGCACCACTCCAATTATTTTCTGTTTCCTGCGTATACACAACCATCAAATCAATAATTGAAGAACCCGGACAAGTGCTGTTGAGATCACATACGCTTGCTGTAGCAGCATTCGGCTGATTTTCTCCGCTCACTTCAATAAAATCAGGCTGAGATTCACGTTGTGTAAAAGCCAATTCATTTGACAACGAGATAGCAAAGATGTTTGATGCTACCTGGTCGATCATGTATTTCGTACCATTATCAAGTAATATCGTTCCTGCAGTACGATCGGCATATTTTGAAAAAGTAATATGACCGGTCACAGGCCCCTCCAGTTTTCCTTCATAAGAAAATGATCCCGTAGGATAATTATGCATTTTCTGGAACCTGCTTCTTACGATCAGGTTTGAAGTAATTGAAATGAAGAAATCCTGCTGTGACAAAAAATCTGCCTGGGTTACATACCGTGAATTGATGTAATGCGATCGCATTTCATTTCTCAGTCGGGATGCTACAGGTACATTTTGTTCAGGAATTGTTTTGTCAAAGAGTAGTTGTTGCGCAGTAACGCCATAAGTTGCTACTACTAAGAGCAACAGAGCCAAAAATCTCATAAGGATTTTACATTTAAATTGAGCGGTTCACAAATTTTGAGGGCGGCACAAGATAGGGTGGGCAATCATTTAAGAAATTATTTGTGAATAAATTCCCAATAGATTAGAATCAATTTTTTATCTTGGGCATAACATTGATTTTTCTTCATACTTATCCTTTTAATATGAAAAAACTCCTGACAGCAGCAATTGTTAGTTTTCTTCCAATATCATTTCTTTTAGCGTGCACTACTTTTTTTATTAATAAAAATGGTCAGCTGGTTTTTGGTCGCAACTATGATTGGGTTACCGATGCAGGCATGGTTTGCACTAACCTGAGAGGTTTATCAAAAACATCGCTGCAAACTGAAAATGGAGAAACGATCAGTTGGATATCACAATACGGGAGCATTACTTTTAATCAATACGGAAAAGAATTTCCAACGGGAGGAATGAATGAAAAAGGGTTGGTTGTAGAATTAATGTGGTTGGATGACACAAAATATCCAGCGGCCGACAACAGGCCGGCTGTTGGTGTGTTGCAATGGATACAATACCAGTTAGACAATTGTAAGTCCATAGAGGACGTAATTGCAACAGATAAAAAATTACGCATTTCTTCTACTGGCACCACTCCTCTTCATTATCTTATTGCTGATGCAAATGGGAAAGCTGCGACTATTGAATTTTTAAATGGTAAAATGGTCGTGCGCAAAGGAAGTGATCTTAGTCTTCCTGTACTTACAAATAATACTTATGATGAATCAATAAGGTCATATAAGAATTCATCATCCAACGGCAATAATTCATTGGAACGTTTTGGCGAAGCTTGCAAAATGATACAACAATTAGATGCGAACCATACAACTAAATCGTTAACTGATTATTCATTTGATATCCTCGGAAAAGTTTCACAGGGCGATTTTACCAAATGGAGCATTGTATATGACATCACCAATAAAACCATTCATTTCAAAACGGATCGGTTTAAGCAGGTAAAAACAGTAAGCTTTTCTGCTTTTGATTTTACCTGTACCGCAATAGCGAAAGTGTGGGATATGAATCAGGCAGCAAGCGGTGCTATTAATCCTTTGTTTGAAAACTTCAATACTGCCATCAATAAAAGAATTGTTGAAACGGCAGCAAAAGAAAGCGAAAGCCAGGTTTCTATCAATCAAAAAAACAGGGAAATACTATGGCAATACGCGTCAAAAATTAAATGCCAATAGCTTTTTATCCTTTTTTTATTTATTCTCCTCCTTCGGTTCAGTTTTTGCATCTCTATACTTGTATTCATTTATTTCATTATAAGTATATGATCATGAGCACAAATGATTACAAACAAATAGCCAGGGATTTTTTAATGCTCGCTTCCAAAGGAAAATCAAGAGAAGCTTTTAGTAAATATGTTGATAAAAAATTTAAACACCATAATATATATTTTAAAGGAGATGGCGAATCATTGATGATTGCCATGGAAGACAATGCAAAGAAGAACCCAAATAAGGTCTTTGAAATTAAAAGGTCTTTACAGGATGGGGACCTGGTTGCGACTCATTCTCATGTTAGACAAAAGCCCGGAGATCCCGGGGCTGCTGTTGCACATATTTTCCGTTTCGAGGATGATAAGATCGCAGAGCTATGGGATCTGGGACAGGCTGTTCCACTAGAAACAGTTAATGAAAATGGAATATTCTAATTATTTAACTGTAAAAAACTAAAATTATGATAGCAACAAATAATATCGCAAAAGCACAAACGACAATTAACACAACAGCAGACAAAGTTTGGGACGCCTTGACAAACCCTGACCTAATAAAGAAATATATGTTTGGGACAACCGTTATCTCTGATTGGAAAGAAGGAAGTAAAATCGTTTGGAAAGGAGAATGGGAAGGAAAATCTTATGAAGACAAAGGAAAAATTCTTCGACTCGAACCAAAAAGAAGTTTGCAATACAGTCATTACAGTCCCGGTTCAGGGCTTGATGACAGACCCGAAAACTATCATATTGTAACAATTGATTTGACGGAAGAAGATAACCAAACGACTGTCACCTTAACGCAGGATAATAATGCTGATGAAAAAACAAAAGATCATTCCGAAAAAAACTGGAAAATGATGCTGGCTTCACTTAAAAAACTTTTAGAAGAATCTAATTAGCGATTCTTCTCAAAATTTAAAGCTTACTGCTAACCCGCTTGACTCTCCATTGCTATACGGTAGTATACTCAGATCCGGGTCTTTAATTAATTTGTGTTGATGAAAATGAGGCACCAATATTCCGGTTAATGTGCCTTGTGCTATTCCAAGAAGAATATCAGAAGGAAAATGTTGCCCTGCCCTATATCTCATATACGCGGTAATACCGGTAGTGGCACCCGCAAGGCTATAGAATACCCATTTTGTTTTTGAATCAGGATGATAGTCATCATAAACCTTAGCCATAAAAAATGTTGAAGTGGCAACAAGTGCCACATGACCCGCATAAAAAGAATTTTTTGCCCCTCCCCTCGTACGTTGAGGCATTGTTGTTTCAGCGCTATAGGCATAGGGTCGATAACGATTAGTGACATAAACTGAACCTGTATATAAAAAACCTGTTACAGACATTGCTTCGAGATACAAAAAACTTAGCTTAAAAAAATCCCTGCTTGTTTGCTTGCCGGTAAGAAATAGAAATGGCAAAAGAGTTGAACCATAAAAAGGATAATAGCTCGACTTATCAATAGATTTATTGTAAGGACGCACCGCCCAGCGATCAAAGCCATTAATATCACTTTTATCAAGGCTTAGAATTTTCTCCTCACTGGAATGTTCTTTGCTATAAATTTTTGTAAATGCATATCCAGACCAGCCTGCACCAACAGTAAAAACAGGAATATCGGCCGCAGCTTTAAGTTTATAAACTCGTTTCTTTCTATCTGTATTTGCAATAGAAAAATTTCCAGGCAACGTATCAATTACGTTCAATGTATCCTTTTTGCTAACTGTTAAACTATCATCTTGAGCAAAAGAGAACAGGTGCAGAGCTATAACCGCAGTACAACACAAAAGCTTTTTCATCATTCGCAGATTTAGGGTTAAAACATGCGAAGGGCTTTAAGAAAATATAAAAAATCATGCCATCCGGATGTTGGTTCAGCAACTGATCAATAAATATGTTTAATTAACCCTTATGGTAATACTGTTTGCAGAAAAATCAATTACACGGATCACCGGCCGCCACAGCGCCGCCATCTAAGGGCATGCCGCCAATAGCTTTACCTTTTATGGCAGCCGGGACGAATTCCATTCTTCGGTTCTGTGCCTTACCCATTGGATCATCATTGGAAGCAATTGGCTTCGTGCTTCCAAAGCCAACAGCAATTAATCGTTTGCAGTCAATTCCATTTTCAACAAGCCATTTACAAACTGCCAAAGCCCTGTTTTCAGTAAGCGTTTGGCCAGCGGCTTCTGCCATTGAATTATCTAAATGGCCTTCTACCCGAAGCGTAGTGATATAATCTTTTTGAACTAAAAATTCTTTTATGGATAGTAATGCTTGCTTTCCTTCATCAGTAAGTTCAGCACTTCCTGCTTTAAAGGTCACAGGGTTTTCTAAAACTAATTTTCCATTTTCAAGTTTTGGAAGTTGGGCCTGGCTACACAATGAAAATGATATAACAAACAGGATGAATAATAATTTCATAAATGTTTTATATTTTATATTTAGTAAATATAAAAAAGAAAACGCCGCCTGTAAAAAACAAGCGGCGATCAAAACAAGTAAATTCATTCTAACTCAATTCAGGTATAGATTTTTTATGTACCCTAATAATCCATGCTGCTCACCACCAGGGCCGGCGGCAAAGTATAAATAAGTGTTATTAAAACTTGTGCTTGGTGGAAAAGCTATACCCCATAGGCCGCTTATTTCAATTGGTTTGCCCCGTGAATGAAGGGTCCCTGCAAAATTTCCATTCGCATCAAAAACATTTATGTGGCCATCGCCAAAATTCCCAACCAATATCATATTTGCTAATTGACTGCTTGAACCCCAGAAACCAGTCGGCGCTTTGACGATACCCCAGGGAGCATCTAATTTGTCCTGTGATGCAAACCTCTTAACAAATGATCCATCAGTATTGAAAACATTGATATACCCTTTGCCGTTGCCGGTTTCTTCCTCCCCGGTTTGGGCATTCTTTTTTGCATACGTAACGTAAAGCATACCATCGATCGTCTGAATATTAAATGGCGAATAACCAGCAGGTATATTTGGATCTGCAAATGCTTTACCTATTGCATTCCAGTTTTTATCATACACATCAATTCTGTTTTGGGAAAAATTGGCTGCATATAAATAATTATTGCCTGCGTAAGCGGCTATTGTAACTCCAACATACGATGCACCGGGAGCATTGTCTATCATTCTAACGGCGGTATTGCCTGTATTCCATCCCGCAATAGATCCATCCGCTGACGCAGAAATGAATTGTGCAGCATTGCCATTTGGAAGCTTAAAGTCGCTGGTTGCATTAAATACATGCCCGGTCGGCCGGCTAACGCCTCCATCTGAAGTAGCAGAACCTGGAATATAGGTAGGCGTCGATACAATATTTCCGTCGATAGTATAGATACCGCTTACCCCCTTTGCTTCAGCAGTAACGCGTATTTGCCCTGAGGATGAAAAAGCAAGACCCCAGCCATTAACAAGGTTAGCATCAACGTTTGCAGGAGCAAAATCATTGTTATCAGCAACAAGGTTGACCTGTACAAAATCTTTAAACTCTTTGGGAGTAGTATTGGTTGAATTGTTTCCATGTGAATTGCCGGAGCCTCCTGAATCATCGATATTTTTTTGGCAGCCGAATAAAAACACTGCTAAAGAAATTGCAAAGGCAAATAGATGACGATGGCTTAAAATCTTTTTCATAAAATTTAATTTTGAATGAACAAAGCTTTTACGTTCAGAAATTTTTCATCTTTCTGTGAAATATTTTCTACAGTGTGTAGTGAATTCCTAAGGGTTTGATTGGTGTTATTAGTGTTAAACTAACAACATGATGCTGGTTACAATAGCGGTAAATGCGTGGAGTCTCATCAAATCCATTCTACTCAACTATGATCATCTTCCTTTTGTTAAAAAAAAATTTAGATGTTCCGGGATATTACTAAAAAGAGTCTGAACATCTCATCCAAATAATATGCCATTGATTTGTAAAAAAAATTCTGATGTTGCCGGTGAATAATTCTTAAAAAGAAGTGCATAAAAAAAGCCGTCTGCAAAAACGCAAACGGCCAAGGAAGGGACTTGTCAAATCGTCAAATCGCTACCTATTTCTTTATATAACCAAACAATCCGTGTTCTTCATCATCGGGACCAGCTGCAAAGAATAGCCAGTTATGATTTAGGGCTGTGGAAGTAGAAGGAGCAAAAGCTATGCCCCAAAGTCCTTCAATTACTATCGGGTTGCCGTGTGCACGGAGCTGACCGAGAAAATTTCCGTCCTCATCAAAGGCATTAATATGACCATCCCCAAAATTTCCCACCAGGTATACTTCGTCATTCCCGCTGCCCTCACCCCAAAAGCCTTCGGGTGCTTCTGTAACACCCCAGGGAGCATTTAATTGTCCCTGGGAAACAAAACGTTTGTCTAATGAACCGTCGGGATTAAATATGTCAACATATCCAAGCCCTGGTCCTGTAACTTCTTCCACTTCTTCTTCATCAAATTTTGCATACATCACCCATAATTTTCCATCTATATTCTGGATGTTGAATGGAGAATAATCATCAGGCAGATTGGGATCTGTAAAAGATTTGCCTTGTACTTCCAACCAATTCTTATCATAAACGTCAATTCCTTTTTCGGCAAAATTGGCTACATATAAGAAATTATTTCCGCCATCTGAAGCAATTGCAATTCCAAAATAAGAAGCATCAGGAGAATCGTCAATCATTTTTATTGCTGTGCTGCCGCCATTCCATCCGGATATTACTCCATCAGCACCTGCAAAGATAAATCGGGCTGCATTTCCATTTGGAAGTTTAAAATCGGCAGTACCATTAAATACCTGACCTGTTGGATGACCAACAGTCGATGTACCAGCACCGGGAATGCTTACTGGTGATATTGCAACAGGAGTACCATTACCATTTAAAACAAGGCTTTTACCAGTGCCTTCAGCAGAAACCCATGCAGGGCCCGAAGTGGGAAAAGAAATCCCCCATCCATTCACCATATTTGGATCAATACGCGCAGGCGCATACTCATCATTATCACCCACAAGATTTACCTGCTCAAAATCTTTTAGATCTTTTGGAGGAATTGATTTTGTTGCTATTTCCTCATTCGCCGGTGTTTCTACATTTTTTTGACAGCTAAAAAAAACCGTTAACAATGCGAGTACAAAAGCCGGGTAGGCTACTTTGCTTAGAATCTTTCCCATAAAATTTTATTTAAAGTTGAATAATAGATACACTGCCGGAAACATTTAGTGCTTCCGCAAAAATTTTAATTGATTATTCGAGGGGGTATTATTCGTATCGGAGCTGTTCCGGAGAAAGTTGCTTGATTATAATTTTTCATTTCCTGAAACCCGGACCAATCTTGAATAATCTCAAACTTTGTGCTACAGATGCCGCAATTTTGCATTCTAATTAATCAAAAATATGTCAACCTCAAAGATCGCATTAGTAACCGGCGGCAGCCGCGGCCTGGGAAAAGAAATGGCAATAAGCCTGGCAAAAAAGGGCATAGACGTCATAATAACTTACCGAAGCAAAGAGGCAGAAGCAAAAGATGTAGTTATCGAAATGGAAGGCTTAGGACAGAGGGCAACAGCGCTGCATTTGGACATGAGTGATTTTTCTTCTTTAGATCCCTTCATCGGAAATTTACTAAATGCATTACAGGCAAAATGGAACACTGCTTCATTTGATTTTCTTATCAATAATGCAGGCATGGGCGCCACTGTTCCATTTGAACAAGTAACGGAAGAATTATTCGATGAGTTCCTGAATGTTCATTTCAAAGGAATTTATTTTTTGATCCAGCGATGTTTGCCAAATATCAATCCCGGCGGATGCATTATAAATATTTCAACAGGAACAACACGATTCACTAATCCCGGCTATTCGGTATATGCTTCAATGAAAGGCGCCATAGAAGTTTTTACAAAATATCTTGCAAAAGAGTTGGGTCCAAAAAATATCCGGGCAAATATTGTAGCGCCGGGTCCCGTTGAAACTGATTTTAATAAAGCCGCAATAAGAAATAATCCGCAGATGAAAGAAAGGTTGAGTTCATTATCTCCGCTTGGTCGGGTTGGCAGAGCTGAAGATATAGGTGGAGTAGTTGCATTCTTATGTACGGATGAATCTTACTGGATAAATGGACAAAGAATTGAAGTAAGCGGCGGCATCAATATTTAAAAAATAAAAAAGCGGCATTCAATTAAACACCGCCGGAATATATCAGCAAATTTGGTTTTCAAAATTATTTTTCTGCATTCCTGATAAAAAGATAATAGCCCAAAAAACTGAGTGAAATGCTAAATGCCATGATCGCTAATGAATGAAAACCGAGTGGTTGGGTATAATTAACTCCGGTAAGCCCCATACCGATTCCTGCTAAAATCGCAAACCATTTTACATTGGCGTATTTATTATCTTCTGCTGTTTTGGTTTCCAAAATGGAGTGAGCGATGTTTTCAGAAATTCCTTTGTCCACAATTTTGTTCTTAAGTCTGTGTTCAAATATCTTTTTCATGATATTAATAATAAAATACATGAACATGCCGACGACAAAAATAGCTGCAACGATCTGAACCATCTCACTGTCATATCTCATAAGGTAAACAGGGTCGCCATTATCTTGTGCATTTGCTATATAACCCACTAAACTTGCCGGAATAATTGCTAGTATTTTTTTCATTAATTTAATTTTATAGTGAATATGACGGCTGTTGCTAATAATTGTTGCAATTGATTTTTATAAATCCAAAACCTTCATTTCTTTCTGGTATTTTTTATACATATCAAACACGAGTGCTGCGATAACGGTAATACCTGAAATGACGATTAAATATATAAGAATCGCTGCGACTCCTTCAAACAAGCTGGCCAAATAACTGCGGAAATAATAAGCAGCGCCAGCAACTAATCCTATTGATACAAAAACAAGTATCCAGGTAACTAATTTATCATTGACTGCTTTTGCTGGTGGCAACGGCAAATGTTTTAATACCGATGCAGAAAGATCAAAATTGAAAACGGGCCGGGGTTGTTGTTCAATACCGCTGATCAATGACCGGTAGACTTCACTTTTTGCCCTGCATGCTGCGCATACATGGATATGTTCAACGATCCGCATTTCGGCATTCTGTTTATCGACAACATAGATTTGCACCTCGTCGTCTGTAAGATGTGTTGTTACCATAGATCCTCCTTTTTATATTGAAGCAAAAGATCATTCTTTAATTGTCTTCTTGCCCTGAATAAATAACTTTTCACTGTTCCTGCAGGCAAACCGGTTATCGTTCCAATTTCATCATAACTTAATTCTTCATTATGATACAAACTGATGAGGGTTTTATAGATCGCGGGCAATTTTTCAATTTTCTTCTTTACAATCTCTGAAATATTTTTCCCGATCACAAAAGTATCGACCGGCTCATCAAAATTTCCCTGTGTACTATTCATCATGTCAAGCATGTCATTTTCTCTCCCCGCCTCTTCTTCAAAAATATTTTCAGCCAATACTAATTTTTTTTTGCGAAGATGATCGATGCAGGTATTATAACATATTTGCCCGATCCATGTGGAAAGCTTTGATTGGAATTTAAAACCGGGTAATTTTTGATAGGC
>Ga0070698_100008418_pt1 | contig 11148 bp, 11 predicted proteins | sample KBSK1502metaG_FD_65477 | JGI IMG/M metagenome (GOLD analysis project Ga0070698, IMG submission 65477) | Corn, switchgrass and miscanthus rhizosphere microbial communities from Kellogg Biological Station, Michigan, USA - KBS K1-50-2 metaG | ecosystem: Host-associated > Plants > Roots >...
ATCCGTCGATCGCGCGCGTGCTCGAGCTGCGCCCCGATCTGGTGATCGCGAACCGCGAGGAGAACCGCGAGCGCGACGTGGAGCGGCTGCGCGCGGCGGGTCTCGCGGTGTGGGTGACGTATCCGCGCACGGTCGCCGACGGCGTCGCGCTCGTGCGCGAGCTCGCCGACCTCGGCGCGCCGCCCGAGCGCGCGCACCCACTCGTCCACTCGCTCGAGACGGCGCTCGCACGCGCGCGCAGCGCCGCACCCGCACGGCGCACACGCGTGTTCTGTGCGATTTGGAAGCGGCCGTGGATGGCGGTGGGCGCCGACACCTACGCGGACGACCTGCTCGCGCTGTGCGGCGGCGAGAACGTGTTCGGCGCGGGCGGACCCGCGCGCGAGCGCCGCTATCCGATCGTCGACGAGCAGCAGATCGCCGCCGCGCAGCCCGAGGTGATCCTGCTGCCCGACGAGCCCTACGCGTTCGGCGCGCGCGATGTCGCCGAGCTCGCTGCGCTCGCGACGCCCGCGGCCGCGTCCGGCCGGATCCACTGTCTCGATGGCACGCTGGTCTCCTGGTACGGGCCGCGGATCGCGCGCGCGATCGCGGAGGTCACCGCGCTGCTCTCGGCCACACCGGGATCGCCGTAGCAGTTCAGCCAGGGCAGGTCCCGGGACCTGCGGCGGCGCCCCCGATTGCGGTCAAGCGCTGCCGGCCTGTTGCCGATACGCTGCGCTGCACAGGGGGCCTGCCCCCGGCCTTGGAGTACGCCCGCCCGATGCTTTCGTCGGATCGCTGCCCGCGCCTCCTCGCCGCGCTCGCCGCGGCAGCGGCGCTGTCCAGCGCCGTTCCGGCGCTCGCGGCGCAGATCAAGGACGTACGCGTCGGGGTGCATCCCGAGTTCACGCGCATCGTGTTCGAGCTCGACGGCAAGGCGGGCTACCGCGTCGAGCGCTCCGGCACGGAGCTGCACCTCACGATCGAGGCGATGTCGAGCGCGCGCTCGGTGCGCTCGAGCGGCGATGTCCGCGGCGTGAAGGTGGACGCGGGGACCCAGGCGCGAGTGAGCATCGCCCTGCGCGACTCCGGCCTGCGCGTGCGCGAGATGATCCTCTCCGATCCGCCGCGGATCGTGCTCGACGTGGTGAAGCCCAAGACGGAGATCGCGGCGGCGACCGCGCCGAAGCCGGCTGCGAAGCCCGCCGCGGAGACGAAGCCCGCTCCCGAGCCGAAGCCGATCGCCGAGGCGAAGCCGGCACCTGCGCCTTCGCCCAAGCCGACCGCGGAGAAGAAGCCCGCTCCCGAGCCCAAGCCGATCGCCGAGGCGAAGCCGTCGCCCGCTCCGAAGGTCGAGCCGGCTCCGCCCCCGCCGAAGCCGATCGCGGAGGCAAAGCCGGTCCCGTCGCCGTCACCGAAGCCGGCTGCCGAGACGAAGCCCGCGCCCGCGCCCAAGCCGATCGCGGAGGCAAAGCCGTCGCCCGCGCCGGCTCAGCCCTCACCCGCTCCGTCCACCGCTCTGCCGCCGAAGCCCGCGACCACCGACTCAGCATCCGCACCGGCGATCGTGCCCGTGCCCGCGCCGACTGCGCCGCCGACACCGGGCGATGTCGCGAAGCTGGCGCCGGCATCGCCGTCGCCGGCACCGATGCCGCCGGCGCCGCCCGCCGCCGTGGTGCCGGCTCCGCCCAGGGCCGCGCCCGTTGCGCCCAAGCCCGCTCCGGTCGCGCCGTCACCCGCCGCGCCGAGCAGCTGGACCGACCGCCTCGGCGATCCGATCTGGCTCGGCGGGATCGCCGCGATCGTGCTAGGCCTCGCCGCAATCGCCGTGGTGCTGCGCCGCCGGCGCGCGCTGCCGAACGATCTCGACGTCACTGCGATCGCAGAGGAAGTCGAACAGACCTCCGACGCGGGCGGCGCGTCCGGACGGATCCCCTCCGGCGGATTCGCGATGGGCGACGACACCCCGAGCGAGCCCGAGAGCTCGTTCGGCGGGCTGTTCGACACGCCCATTTCTCCCGCGCCGACACCGACACCTGCACCCGCGCGACCGGTCCCGCCGATCGCGATGCCCACTCCCGCGGCCAGCCAGGCCGAGGACTCACTCTTCGACGACGCCGGCGAGATGCCCGGCGAGCCCGAACCTTCAGGAGACGCTGCGATGAACTCCGAAATGGATCTTCCCGTCGACCGGCGCATGACCCAGCCCGCGGCCCGCATGGGAGGCTCGGCAGCTCCCGCCGCCGCGCCCTCGCCCGACGTCGCGCGCATGCTCCAGGAGTTCGAGCGCCGCATCGCGACGCTGGAAGCGCGGCTCGACGAGTCGAACGAGGCGCGCGAGAAGCTCGAGCGCCAGGTGGCGGCGCAGAGCGAAGAGCTGCGCGTTCAGCGCGCCGCGATCGCGCGCACCCAGCGCGCGCTGCGCACGATGACGCGCGGCGACGAGGACAAGGCGACCGAGCCCGCGCTGCGCGACGGCGAGACGCAGGCGAAGACGCGCGTCACCCCGTAGCGCGGGAGATCCCGCCATCAGCGTTGGGCGAGTGCCAGAGCGCCCAATGCACCCGCATACTGCCCGTCGGCGAGGAAATGCGGGTTGCGCCCGAGCACCGCGCACACGCCGCCGAGAATCGCGGTGAGCGCGGGGTTGTCGCGCAGGGTCGAGCCGCCGAACGCGATCAGCCCCAGCTCGAGGCGCGCGGCGAGACCGGTGCAGATCAGCGCGACGTTCTCCCCGACCAGGCCCATGATGCCGTGCGCGAGGTCGGCCGCGTCGGACACCCCGCCGTCCGCGCGCGCGAGCTTTGCGAACGAGGCCGCATTGGCGTCGCCCGGCAGCAGGAAGTCTCCGTCCGGGTAGACGTCGCGGATCAGCAGGTCGACGCGGCGCCGATCGCCGCGGGCGGCGAGCGCCGCGAGCGCGTCGAAGTCGCGTACGCCGCACAGCGCCGCGCCCAGACCCAAGATCGTCCCGCCACCCAGCGCGGTGCCACCCACGCGCGACACGCGCCCAGGCTCGACGAGCAGCGCCGAGGTGCCGGTGCCGATCGAGACGACCAGGAAGCGTTCCGGCGACTCGCGCCCGAGCAGCTGGCGCGCGCCCTCCGCCCAGGCCTCGAACTCGCCGATCAGCAGCGCCGGCTGCGCCAGGCGCTCGGCCAGGCGCGGAGCGCCGCCGCCGGTGAGCCCGAGCTGGCGCGGGGCCAGGTCGAGCAGGCGCTCTGCGACCGCGTCGAGTGCCTCGGCGGGCAGCGTGGCGGTCGAGGTGTCGCCGTGCGCGTCGCGAACGGCGAGCTTCACGAGCGTGGCGCCGACGTCCGCGCCGCAGACTCGGGGGCCGGGATCATCGCGGGGGGTCATGCGCGCTCTTTCTTTCCCGGCGCCTACGGCGGCTCGCCCGACTGCCGAAAAGGGAGGCTGGGTGCGCGCACCGCACCCGCGAGGCCGCCTAATGTACATCCGGCACTACGGGCTGCGAGAGAAGCCGTTCTCCCTCACGCCCGACCCGCGCTTCCTCTACCTCTCGACCTCCCATCGCGAAGCGCTCGCCCACCTGCTCTACGGGATCGAGCAGGGCGAGGGCTTCATCGCGGTGACGGGCGAGGTCGGCACGGGCAAGACGACGCTGTGCCGCACGCTGCTCGAGCGGCTCGAACCGGACGCCGAGGTCGCGTATCTGTTCAACCCGCGCGTCTCGGGGATCGAGCTGCTCGAGGCGATCCACCGCGAGCTCGGACTGCCGGGCGAAGGTACGCGCGCGCAGCTGCTCGACCATCTCAACCGCTTCCTGCTCGAGATGAGCCGCGCCGGGCGCAGTGTGCTGCTGCTCGTCGACGAAGCGCAGAATCTCCCGGTCGAGACGCTCGAGGAGCTGCGCCTGCTCTCGAACCTCGAGACCACCACCGAGAAGCTGCTCCAGATCGTGCTGTTCGGTCAGCCGGAGCTCGACGCACTGCTCGACTCGCCCGCGCTGCGCCAGCTGCGCCAGCGGATCGGTGTGCGCTGGCGGCTCGAGTCGCTCTCGGATCCCGAGGCGTGCGACTACGTGCTCCACCGCCTGCGCGTCGCTGCCGGCGGCGACACCGAACTGTTCACGCCCGCCGCGCTGCGCGAGCTGCGGCGGCGCTCGCGCGGCGTGCCTCGGCTGGTCAACCTGCTCGCAGACCGCGCTCTGCTCGCGGGCTATGCTGACGGCTCTCAGCGGGTCGAGCGCGTGCACGTGGGCCGTGCCGCCCGCGAGATCCTTCGCGCCCGGCAGCAGCGGCGCAGGTCACTGCTGCCGCGCTGGAAACGGCTCGCCGGGAAGAGGTCCGATTGAGCACGATCCTCAAGGCTCTGCGGCGGCTCGAGGAAGAGAAGGCCGCCACAGAGGAGCCGCGCCCGCTGCGCGAGCAGATCGCGAGCACTCCGCGCGCCGAGCATCGCCCGCGGCGCAGCGGCTGGCTCGCGGCCGCCGGGGCGCTCGTGCTCGGCGTTGCCACCGGCGGCGCGCTGATCTGGTGGTTGTTCGGGAATCCGACCCCAGCGCCGATCGTCGCGGCGGCGGTCACCGCTGTACCTGCGCCCCAGGCGCCCGCGCCGGAACCCGTCGTCCCCGCCCCGCCGCCGTCTGCGCCGGCCGCCCCGGGTCCGCCCGATCAGGCGTTCGCCTCCGACGTGGAGCTGGTCGATCGCCCGGAGGCGCTGCCGATGGTCGCCGACAGCGAGCCGGTCCAGCCGGGTCCGATCCAGCCCAAGCCCGGCCAGATCCGTCCGGTCTCGTCGTCGGCCGCTGCCGAGCGCGCGCGCGAGGCCGCGCTCGCGGAGTACAACGCGGCTGAGCGCGCGCGGCGTGGGCTGCCGCCCGAGGTCGCGCCGCCGAGTCCGCCCGCGCCCGCGGAGCCCGTGCCCTTGCTCGCGGCGCAGCCGGCCGCCGCGCAGCCGCCGCTGCCTGCACCTGCACCGCAGGCACCCGCCCCGGTCGCGTCGTCAGTTGCGCCGCCGGAACCGCCCGCTCCTGCACCGGTCGCGCAGGCCGCGCCCGAGGTCGCCGCGGCGCAGCCCGCGGCGAAGCCGGCCGCGCCCAAGCCCGCTGCTGCGAAGCCGGCCGCGCGCAGGCCGGCCGCAGAGCCCGCGCCGCCGCCCGCTCCTGCCGCCCCGGAGATCGCCGTCTCGGTGGCGAAGACCCAGTGGCATCCGCTCGCCGACCGCCGGATCGCGTGGGTGCGCGTGCCGGGCGATCCCGAGCCGCGCCGCGTCGTCGAGGGCGACGTGGTCGACGGACTGCTGATCGCGCAGATCGAGCCGTCGGGCGTGGTGTTCGAGCGCGACGGCGAGAAGATCCGCCGGCCGCTCGGCAAGTAGTCGGCAGGGCCGTAACCGGATTCAGTGCAGCGACACTGATCCGTTCGAAGTGCGCAGCTTGATCAGCTTGCCGCCTAGCCCGAGCCGCCCCGCGACGCGGCCGTTCGTCTCGCGGCCCTTCGGACACAGCTCGCGGTCGTTGCGGATCACGCCGTTGTCGACGCGGATGTCGACGTCGGCGTCGACGTGCTCGGGCAGGTCGAGCACGATCCGCCCGTTGCTCGTGGCGAGCTGAACGCCCTCTTCGCCGAGGTCGTCGAGCGAGGCGCGGATCAGACCGTTGCTCGTCGACGCGTCGACCGAGCCGCGGTGTTGGTCGATCTCGATCTTGCCGTTGCTCGAGCGCGCGACCAGCTTGCCGCACGTACCCGAGCACGAGACCTTGGCGTTGGTCGTGTTGATCTCGACGTCGCCGATCACGTCGCTGACCTTCGCCGAGCCGTTGGTCGACTTGGCGCGCACGATGCCGCGAATTCCCTCGACGTCGATGCGGCCGTTCGCCGCCGCGACCCACACCTCGGTGGCGCGCGGCAGCTTGATGCACAGGTTCGCGGCGCCGCGCCGGTTCCACTTGCGAGGCACCTCGACCTCGAGGCCGAGCTTGTCGCCCAGGTCGTGGAACGCGAGCTTGATCTCACTGAGCAGCGCCTCAGCGGCCTCGCGCGACTCGGCGCGCGCGGTCTTGTGCGCGGTCACCTCGATGTCGTCGCGGTCCTCGCCGGTGATCCGCGTGATGCCGTTCGAGTTGTGGACCTTGAACACGTGGCCCTTCGGCGCAGGCAGCACCTGGGTCTCGCGCGACTCGGCGCGCTCCGCCCAGGGGATGCCCGGCAGAAGGCTCCGCAGCAGCGCCTTCAGGCCCTGCGCCGGCTCGTCGTCTTGATCGTGGTCGCGTCCCCAGCTCATGAATTGCCCATCGCTAGTGGTAGCGGCGATCCCGCTCGCGCCGTTTCGACTCCAACTCTTCGTACTGCACGGCCCGGAGCTTTTGCCGCATCCGCCAGCGCCGCCAGCGGTGCTTGATCGACGCCAGGGAGATCTGCGCGCGCGCGTCGCCCGTGCTGTTCAGGTACAGCCAGCCGACCGCGGCGCCCGACAGGTGCCCGACGTGGCTCACGTTGCCCGGGTCGAGCACCACCGACATGAAGAACATCGCGGGAATCAGCCAGATCGCGCGGAACGCGACCGGAGGGAAGATCAGCATGATCGTGCGCTCGGGCCAGGTGAGGGAGTAGGCGAGGATCACGCCATAGATGGCGCCGGAGGCGCCGAGCGTGGGGATCGCGAGCGAGCGCTCGGACGCGCCGAGCGCGTAGAGCAGGTAGGGCACGGTCGCGATGAACACGCCCGCGCCGACGCCGCAGATCAGGTAGAAGCGCAGGAAGCGCTTCGGCCCCCAGGCCATCGCGACCGGCGAGCCGAACATCCAGAGCATGAAGCAGTTCATCGCGATGTGGCCGAGCCCGGCGTGCAGCCACATGTAGGTGAACGGTTGCCAGAGGAAGCCGTGCTGCCAGACGTCCTCGGGCACTACGACCAGGAGACCGGATGGCGCGAGGTTGAGATTCTGGATCAGGAACACGCACGCGAGCGTGATCAGGATCTGCTTGATGATCGGCGGTGTGAACGGCGGACCGAATCCCAGTCCAGGACCGCCGACCGGCCGATACCCGCGTCCACCGTACACTCGCTTCACTCTCCCGCTATGGATTCGCGCCGAATCGGGCGCACAAGAGCGGCGCTCGGCGTGGTCGAATCCATCGGCTGGCGGGAAGGGCGCGCGAAATCCCGCAAATCTCTTTCAGGTTAAGCCACGGCGAAGGCGCGCGTCAACGAAGATCGCCCGCGGGGAGGGCCTCGAGGGCCTCCCGAGCGTGGTCGGCGTCCAGGCCGGACAGGTCGATCACCGGCATCTCGAGGTCCAGCGCCGCGGCCAGCGACGCGATCCGCTCGCGGCATTCGGCCGGCTTCCCGACGGCGAGTGCGGGTCCGAGCTCGCGATCGGAAAGGCCGCGGAACCACGGGTTCCAGCGCCGGAACTCGGCCAGCGCGGAGGCAGGCGAGAGCGGCTCGGGGCGCGCGAAGATCCAGAGCCGGCGACGGATCTCCGCGGGATCGCGCCCCTGCGCGCGGCACGCCTTCGCGATCTCGGCCGCCGAGGCCGCGACGCGCGCCGGGATCGCCGGCCAGTTCACGTTCCAGATGTCGGCATGACGCGCCACCACGGGCAGCAGGCGCGCGCTCTTCGCGGCCACCTCGATCGGCAGGCGACCGCCGGGCGGCGCCGGCCGCACGCGCGCGCCCTCGAGCGTCACGAACCGGCCGCTCCTCGTGACGCACTCGCCGCGCCAGAGCGCGCGCACTGCGTCGAGCGTCTCGTCGAGCCAGGCCGCGCGCTCGCTCGCGGGCAGGAGCGGCAGGCCCCACGCGCGATCTTCCGGGCGGTCGCCGATCGACGCGAAGAAGTGGCTGCGGCCGGGCGCGATCCGCTCCGCGGTCGCCAGGACCTGGGCGAGATGCGCGGCATTCCAGTGCTGCACGAGCCGGATCGACGCAATCCGGATCCGCTTCGTGCGCGCGACGAGCGCCGTGGTCGCGGTCCAGCCATCGAGCACGTCCGTCTCGTGACGCAACGCGAGCTGTGAGACGTCGCCGTCGATGTACGCGGTGTCGTAGCCGAGCTCTTCTGCGCGCGCGACGAGCGCGCTGAGCGCCTCCCAGCCGAGGCAGTGCCACGCGAGCGCGATCCCGGCCTTCCCGGGTCCGCTCACGCCAGCTGGCCGACGTGCCGCGCGGCGTGGATCAGCGCGAGCGCACTCTTCGCGTCGCGCAGCTCGCCGCGCCACACGAGGTCGAGCGCGTGCGCGAGCGGCACGCGGATCACTTCGATCACCTCATCGTCCTCGGGCCGACTCGCCACGCGCGTGAGGTCGAACGCCGCGAACAGGTGGATCACCTCGTCGGTGAAGCCCGGCGTGGTCCAGATCGAGCCGAGCGCGGCGAGTCTGCCAGCGGAAAAGCCGGCCTCTTCGGCGAGCTCGCGCGCGGCGCACTGCTCGGGCGGCTCGCCCGCGTCGAGCTTGCCCGCCGGAACCTCGAGGATCATGCCGCCCGCGGCATGGCGGTATTGGCGGATCAGCGCCACCTCGCCGTCGCCCGTGAACGGCACGACTGCGGCCGCGCCGGGGTGGTGGACGATGTCGATCAGCATCTCGCGGCCGGTCGGTAGCGTGGCGCGCTCGCGCGACACCACGACGCGAAACCCGCCCGAGATCGGCTCGTCCTTGGCGCTCGGCCTGGTCACGTGCGGCAGGGTAACGTCGGGTGCAAGTTTCGCGCAGCGAGCCGAGGGCGAGCGAAGACCATCAGGTGTGCGGAGGCTGCGCATGGCGATTGCCCTCGAAAAGATGATCGCGATCCCGGTGCCGGGCGCGCCGTGGGCGCTCGAAGGGATCTTCACCGGGGTCGCGGGTGGCGAACCCGGCGGCGCGGTCGTGGCGGCTCCGCATCCGCTCTACGGCGGGAGTATGGACTCGCCCGTGGTCGCGGAGCTGGCCTGGGCATGCCAGAGCGCGGGCTATGCCACGGTGCGCTTCAACTGGCGCGGCGTCGGCGCGAGCGGCGGCGAGCTGAGCGGCGATCCGGCACTGGCCGACGCGGATTATGCGGCAGCGCTCGCCTATCTCGAGGAGACCGCGTCCGGACCTCTGCTCGCCGCGGGTTATTCGTTCGGCGCCGCCGCGGCGGTGCGCGTCGCGCGCACGAGCCCGCGCGTGCGGCGCCTCGTGCTGGTAGCGCCGCCGCCCGCGCTGCTCGACGCGGGCGCGCTCGCCGGATTTCGCGGCAGCGCGCTGGTCGTGGTCGGCAGCCGCGACTCGTTCGCGCCGACCGCCGAGCTCGCGCAGCTGCTCGGCGAGAGCGATCGGCGCAGCCGAGCGATGGAGGTGATCCCGGGCGCCGACCACTTCTTTGCGAGCGGGCTCGCCGACATCAGCCGGCTCGCGCGCGCGTGGCTCGACGAGGGAAATTTGTAGAAAGGCGCTTCTGCGCGCGCAGCTCTCCGCCGTTTTCGCCGCTCGGCGCGCGCTGCGAATGCCTGGCGCCCTTGGCACGCTTTCTGCTCCTGGAGGGGCGTGGAGGGTTCCGCCATGAAGTGCCTACGCCAACTTGTGTCGAGTGGTGCGGTCGTGTTGCTCGTCGTCGGAGTGTGGTCTTCCGCCTCCAACGCCGACACGCCCGGCGAGAAGGCAGGCCGCGGACTCGCGGCGCTGACCACGCCGTTCCTCGAGATCCCGGGCAACATCGTCGAGACCAGCCGGCGCGACGGACCGCTCGCGGGCTGGACGATGGGTCTCGCCAAGGGGCTCGGGATGACGATCGTGCGTCCGCCGGTCGGTTTCTACGAGCTGGTCACCGCGCCGATCGCGGCGCCGGCGAACTACGAGCCGATCCTTCAGCCCGAGTACCCGTGGAGCTACTTCGGAGACGGCCACTCGGGCATGGCCAAGCGCTAGAGCTGCTCGCGCCGCCGCTCGCGGCGTGAGCCGATCCAGCCCTTGCGGTAGAACCACACGACCATCGCCGCGGCCGCCGCCGCCATCGCGGCGAGCGCCGCGGCGTAGCCGTGCCGCTGGTGCAGCTCGGGCATGTTGTCGAAGTTCATGCCGTAGATGCCCGCGACGAAGGTGAGCGGGATGAACACGCTCGCCATCAGCGTGAGCACCTTCATGATCTCGTTGGTGCGCTGCGAAACGTTCGACAGGTAGAGCTCGACGAGACCGGACGTGGTTTCGCGCGCCGAGTCGACCGCCTCCATCGCCTGCGTCATGTGCTGCTCGGCGCTGCGCAGGTAGTCGCGCACCTCGTCGCTGATGAACGGGCTCGGCTCGACCACGAGCGCGCGCAGCGCCTCGCGCTGCGGCCAGCCGACGCGCCGCAGCACGACCAGACCGCGCCGGACGCGGTGCAGCTCCTCGAGCACCTCGGGCGGCGACTCGCCGTGGACGCGGTCTTCTAGCGCTTCGATGTCCTCGGAGAATCCCTCGAGCACCGGGAAGTAGTGATCGACCATCGCGGAGACGAGCGCGTAGGCGAGGTAGTCGGCGCCGAGCTTGCGGATCGGCCCGAGCCCGGCGCGGATCCGCTCGCGCACCGGGTCGAAGAAGCCGAAGTGGTGGTCCTGGAACGAGAGCAGATAGTTCGGCCCGAGCAGCATGAACACCTGCGGCGCCTCGACGCGATCGCGCTGCGATGGATTCGGCGCGCGCGCGACGATCACGTGGTGCTCGGGCCGGATCTCGCTCTTCGCGCGCTGCGGGACGTTCGTCGCGTCGGCGAGCGTGAGCGGGTGCAGCGAGAACAGCTCCGCCACCGCGCGCAGCGTCGGCTCCGACCCGAAGCCCTGCACGTCGACCCAGGTGACACGCGGCGACGCGACGTAGGGCGCGAGCTCGGCGGGATCGCGCACGTCCAGCTCGGTGCAGAACTCGCCCTGGTAGTCGAACAGGTGGATCTTCGGCGGCGGCGAGTCGGGCGGAATCGCGAGCGTGCCCGGGCGCGACCCGGCCGGCGGCAGGCGCTTGGAAAACGTCATGAAGCCGGCTGCTCGCGCTTGCGGCGTTTGCGCTTCTTGCGCGGGGCGAGCGACCGGAGCGTGAGCGTCTTGCCGAAGCACAAGAGCACGTCGCCGGCGAGGATCTCGCGGGAGGTCTTCGGGTTCGGGATCGTGATGCCGCCGCGCTGGATCGTCAGCACGATCACGTCGCGGTCGCGCAGTGAGGCGCCTTCGATCGTCTTGCCGCACAGCTCGGAGCGGTCGTCGAC
>Ga0070698_100008420_pt1 | contig 11148 bp, 2 predicted proteins | sample KBSK1502metaG_FD_65477 | JGI IMG/M metagenome (GOLD analysis project Ga0070698, IMG submission 65477) | Corn, switchgrass and miscanthus rhizosphere microbial communities from Kellogg Biological Station, Michigan, USA - KBS K1-50-2 metaG | ecosystem: Host-associated > Plants > Roots >...
GAGAACATCACGCTGTTCGTGCGTGAGTACCAGAAAGTCGCAAAGCTCTCGATGGGAGAGCTGTGGGCGATACCGACGATGCTTCGACTGGGCCTGGTGGAGAACATCAGGCGAATGTCACTGCGTGTGAAAGCGCGGCTCGATGAAGTCGAAGAAGCAGACCGAATTGCCGCTCAGATCATGGCGGCAAATGACGAGTCACCACAGGTGCTGGCGCGGGAGCTCGAGCATTTCATCAATGATCACCCGCCGTTCACACCGACATTCGTAGCCCGTTTCCTTCACCAGATACGCGGTTATCAGGTGAATTTCACTCCGCTCGTGTGGCTCGAGCAGTGGATCGCTGAAGACGGGCCAAGTGCCGAAGTGGCAGTGACGCGATCGAATCGAATGATCGCGCTGACACAGATCACTGTATCGAACTGCATCACGAGTCTTCGCGCGATTGCGCGACTCGACTGGAAGGAATTCGTCGAATCGCAAAGCGAAACCGAAAAGATCCTGAGGAAAGATCTTTCGGGCTATTACGCACGCATGTCATTCGGCACGCGCGACAACTATCGCCACGTAGTCGAGCATATCGCAAAGCGGACGAAGAAAGCCGAGGAAGATGTTGCGAGTCTCGCGCTCAAGCTTTCAGAGGAAGGTCACAGGAATGGTGATGTGCGGCGCGCACACATCGGATACTACCTGATCGACGAGGGGCGTTTTCTACTCGAGGAGGCAACCGGGTTCACACCGCCGTGGAGTGAGAGGATCTACCGATGGGTGCAGCGACATCCAACCGGGCTCTACTTCGGCGCAATCACTGGCTTTACGGCTCTTCTGGTTCTCGTCATCATTGCTGTCGCGTCGCCTTCGGCGATAGGACCACTCCTGTGGGTGCTCCTCCTCTCGCTTATTCCGGCAAACGAGATTGCAATTGCGGTGGTGAACCAGCTGGTCACGCTGCTGATGCCACCGCATCTCCTGCCAAAGCTGGAGCTCCGCGAAACGGGAATCCCGGATGAGCTCCGTACAGCTGTAGTAGTTCCGACTCTGTTCGGCAGTGTGCGTGCGGTGAGGGAAGCGCTAGAGCACATCGAGGTTCAGTACCTAGCTAATCGTGATCGGAATCTCTCGTTTGCGATTCTCAGCGACTTCACAGATGCTGATACGGAGACAAAACCCGGGGACGCCGAGATTCTCGAAGCAGCGATCAAGGGAATCAATGAGCTGAACAGGAAATACGTGGTCGATGAAGGTGACACGTTCAATCTCTTTCACCGCAAGCGTCTGTGGAATGAAAGGCAGGGCGTGTGGATGGGCTGGGAGAGAAAGCGTGGCAAGCTTGGCCAGTTCAATCGATTTCTGCGGGGGCAGGCAGCGGATGCGTTCAGCACAATTGTCGGAGACGTCAGACGCCTGCGGGGAGTTCGCTACGTAATCACACTCGATTCGGATACGGTTCTGCCGCGCGATGCAGCGCAGATGCTGACGGGAGCAATAGCACATCCGCTGAACAGAGCAGAGTACGACGCGGATCGCGAACGCATCGTTCTGGGGTACGGCATCCTCCAGCCACGTGTGGGCGTTTCATTGACAAGCGCGCACGCATCGCAGTTTGCGTCGATTCATTCCGGACATCCTGGTGTCGATCCGTACACCACTGCGGTATCCGATGTCTATCAGGATCTGTTTGGCGAGGGAAGTTTTACAGGCAAGGGCATCTACGATGTGGATGCATTCGAAGAGGCCACACACGGCCGCTTTCCCGAGAATACGCTTCTAAGCCACGACCTCATCGAAGGAGCGTACTCGCGCGCCGGCCTTCTCACTGATGTAGAAGTCTATGACGATTATCCCGCGCGATATCTCACCTTCACGCGCCGAAAGCATAGATGGATTCGCGGAGACTGGCAGCTGCTGCAGTGGCTCGGCAAAACCGGGAATCGCCTGTCCGCGATTTCGCGGTGGAAGATCTTCGACAACCTGCGTCGAAGTGTAGTCGAGATCTCTCAGATCATCCTGCTGGTCGCTGGATGGTTCTGGCTTCCAGGATCTGCACATCTCTGGACTGTGCTGCTGCTTCTTGCTGTTGCAGCGCCATGGATATTCTCGCTCCTGCTTTCGGTCATTCGGCCGCCACGGGATCAATCATGGCTCGCGTATTATGCCGCTGTTTTCCGGGATGCCGGCGTCAACGCTCAACAATGGGCGCTGGCTGTCGCGTTTCTGCCGCACCAGGCGTTCGTGTGCGCGGATGCGATAACACGGACACTCGTCCGGCTTCTGATCACCAAACGATATCTACTCGAGTGGCAAACAGCATCGCAGGTAGAGCGTGCGATGGCAGTAGGATCGCAGCGGGAAGTGTGGCGACGAATGTGGCCGGTAACGGCCTTGAGCTTTGCTCTTCTGGTCTTTGTCGTGGCGAGATCAAACAGCCTCGATGAGCAGTCGCAAATATTCGGGCTGCTGTCGACAGTTCCTTTGCTTACTCTCTGGATACTTTCTCCGGTAATCGCACATAAACTGAGTCAGCCAGCGATAAGGCCTGAGCTGAAGCTCACCGAAGTAGAACGACAAGCCGCTCTTCGATATGCACGACTGCATTGGCAGTTCTTCGAGCATTTCGTCAGTGAGGCAACTCAGTGGCTTGCGCCCGACAATTTTCAGGACGATCCAGAGCCGGTTATCGCTCCGCGAACGTCGCCCACCAACATCGGTCTTCAGCTGATGTCGATTGTCTCGGCGCGTGATCTCGGATTCATCCAGCTGGATTCGATGATCGACAGAATCGAGAAAGTGTTTCGAACACTCGAGCGGATGCGGCGATACCGCGGACACTTCTACAACTGGTATGATCTGCGCGATCTGCACGTTCTTCAGCCTGCGTACATCTCTACCGTAGACAGCGGCAACCTCGCCGGCCACCTGATAGCGGTGAGACAGGCGTGTCTTCAGATAGCACGCGAAAATGACAGGACCGAGAGCGAGAAGCAGCGGCTCAGCGCAATTGCCAATCGGGCGTGGCAATACACCCTCGAGATGGATTTCAGATTCCTTTTCGACGATCGCCTCAAGCTTTTTTCCATCGGATACCACACTGTTGCCGGCATTTTCGACAACTCCTACTACGACCTGCTTGCATCTGAATCGCGTTTAGCGTCGTTCATGGCGATTGCCAAAGATGATGTTGCAGTCGATCACTGGTTCAGGCTCGGGCGGTCGCTTACAAACGCGGCGGGCACGAGAACGCTGATCTCGTGGAGCGGGAGCATGTTCGAGTATCTGATGCCCGCGCTGGTGCTCCGCACATTCCCTTCTACGCTGCTCAGTCAGACGCACCACGGCGCCGTGCGAAGACAGATCGAGTATGGCGCAGAGCGCAGCGTTCCATGGGGAATCTCCGAGTCGGCGTACAACGTGAGAGATCGCACCTTTACATATCAGTATCGTGGCTTTGGTGTTCCCGATCTTGCTCTGAAGCGCGGATTGAGTCGTGATCTGGTTATTGCACCATACGCATCAGTTCTCGCGATGATGGTCGAGCCACACCAGTCGATCCGAAACCTGGCTGTACTGGAATCAGAAGGAGCGCTTGGTCCTTACGGCTTCAGAGACGCAGTGGATTATACACGTCCGGTTCCGGGAACGAGGAGAGCAGTCGTCGGCGCATACATGGCGCACCATATCGGGATGAGCATTGTCGCATTCGACAACGCGCTCAATGCAAATGTATGGCAGAACCGATTCCATACCGACGCACTCGTCAGATCCACGGAGCTGATTCTTCAGGAGCGTATTCCGCGGCGACTGGTACTGCAGCGTGTCGAGCACGGTGACGAGCCGATGCGTGTGCCGAGTGAGACGGACAAGCCCGCGGTGCGAGAGCTCGAGACTGCCAATACGCCGCAACCCCGCATAAGCCTCCTTGGCAACATGCCGTACACAACGATCGTGAGCAATGCGGGAAGCGGCGGCAGTCGCTTCAATGACATGGCTGTCAACCGGTGGCGAAACGATGGAACTCGCGATGACTACGGTCAGTGGTGCTATGTGCGCGATGTAGCAACCGGTCGTGTATGGTCAGCTGGACATCAGCCAGTATGTGCCGAAGCTGACTGGTATCGTGTGCTTTTCGCGAGCGATCGCGCAACATTCCATCGTCGCGATGGTGAGATCGATACGACAATGGAGATCGCAGTAGCTCCCGGTGAAGCTGCGGAAGTCAGGCGCATCACCGTTCACAATCTGGGACCGTCGTCGCGCGACATCGAGCTCACGAGCTACATGGAGGTCGTGCTCGCTTCAGCCGATTCGGATCGGGCCCATCCGGCGTTTGGAAATCTGTTCGTGCAAACAGAATGGCTCCCGGGAAGTGCGGCATTGCTGGCAGTACGCCGGCCCAGATCGGCGACTGACAAGCCGAGCTGGTGTGGTCACGTGATGGCAGTCGTCGGTTCTCAGGGGGGCGTGAGTTGCGAAACTGACCGAGCCCGATTCATTGGACGCAGCCGATCAGGGCGAGATCCTGTCGTAATGGACAAGCCGGGAAATCTCTCGGGATCGGTAGGCGCTGTGCTCGATCCAATCTTTGCGCTGCGTACTACGGTGACCGTGCCGCCGGGACGATCTGCAGAAGTGACGTTCACGACTTTCGTTGCGGACGATCGTGAACAGGCTGTGCAGATGGCCGATCTCTACCACGATACGTACAGCGCGAGACGAGCTCTGGATCTATCATGGGCACATGCGCAGGCTGAGCTGCGCGAGCTCGGAATTACACCGGCAGATGCAGCTCTCTATCAGGAGCTTGCCGGACATCTGCTTTACGCGCATCCCGGATTCAAGGGACTTGACGCAAATGGCGAGGAAAACAAGCTCGGGCAGCAGGAATTGTGGGGACTTGGCATATCCGGCGACTGGCCGATACTGCTCGCCACTCTCAGCACTGCCGACGGAATGCCCAGTGTCAGGCAATTGCTCAAGGTCCATCACTACTGGCGAATGAAAGGACTCGTCAGCGATCTGGTGATTCTCAACGAACATGCTCCTACATATCTGCAGGAGCTGAATGACGAGCTGCTGGCGACGGTTATGGCGTCGAGTGAATCAAGTTTGCTCGATCGACCAGGTGGCGTATTCATCAGGCGAGAGGACCTGTTGAAGCCGGAGGACATCAAGCTTCTGCATTCTCTCGCGAGGATTCAGGTCGATTGTGATGGTCTGGGGCTGGGGAATTTTCTCGAGTTTCCAAATGTCGAGGACACCTACACTCCAGGTGGTGCAATACCAGTACTGTCGGCAATCCTCGCAGATTCTGCAAATGAGGCCGAGGAAGAGACTGCAGCGGCTGAAGAACAGTCCAGTCCGGTTGGTCCAGCACGACAACCAAGCGGCGATGGTTTGACGCTGTTCAACGGACTCGGCGGTTTCAACGAGAACCACGAATACGAAATAAGACTCACCGATGATGTGCTGCCGCCCGCACCCTGGATCAACGTTGTCGGAAATCCGGCTGGTGGATTCATCACAAGCGAAACCGGCGCAGGAATGACATGGGCGGAGAACAGCTACTTCTACCGTCTCACGCCATGGCAGAATGACCCCGTACGCGATACACCGGGCGACTGCATCTATCTGCGCGATGATGCGAGCGGTGCCTTATGGACCGCGACTCCGGAGCCAATCCGCGAAGCGACACCGTACACAGTCAAACACGGTGCAGGCTACTCGGTATTCGAGCACGTGCATGACAATATCTCGACTCAGCTGAGAGTCGGAATGCCGGAGCACGATCCAGTGCGGATTCAGGTTCTCAGGGTCAGGAATGATAGTACCGCGCCGCGATCGCTCACTCTCATGAGCTACACCGAGTGGGTACTGGGCGTAGACCGGGAGAAAACGCGCGAGTTTGTCCGCACTGAGATGGCGGATGACAATCGGATCATGCTGGCGAGAAACTATTTCGATCCAATCTTCGGGTCGCGTGTCGCGTTTTCCGCAACAAGCGAGAAGGTCTCGTCGTTCACCGCTGCGAGAAGAGAATTCCTCGGAAGAAATGGAACAGCTTCCCGCCCGGCAGTAATGAAGCGCGGTGAGCTGAGCGGAGACGTGGGAGACACGATCGACCCATGTGCTGCGCTGGAAACAAGAATCACCATCGCCCCCGGGGAGGCGCGGGAGATTGTGTTCCTTCTTGGCGCGACTCAGGATGCCGAGAAGGCAGTCGAGCTCTGCAGGAAACTGAGCAACGTGGAGTCGGCAAAGGCAGCACTCGATCACGCTGCAGAGGTGTGGCGGAAAAGACTGAGCACAATTTCTGTGCGCACTCCTGACCCAACGTTCGACGTCGTGTTGAATCAGTGGGCGCTCTATCAGGCATTGTCGTGCCGAATGTGGGCGCGATCGGCTTTGTATCAATCGAGCGGTGCCTATGGATTCAGAGATCAGCTGCAGGATGTGATGGCACTTGCCTACGCCGAGCCAGGTGTTGCGCGTGAGCACATCGTACGGTGTGCGAGCAGACAGTTCGAAGACGGAGATGTGCAGCATTGGTGGCATCCGCAAAGCGGGCGCGGGGTACGCACGAGATTCTCCGACGATCTTGCCTGGCTTCCCTTCGTCGTGAGCAAGTACATCGACCTGACGGGTGATTTGACTGTGCTCGACGAGAAAGCTCCGTATCTGACAATGCGTGAGCTGGCTGCCGACGAGCACGAAGTGTATGACCTCCCGCAGGTCTCTCCGGTCGAGGAGTCTGTCTACGATCATTGCGTTCGTGCACTCAAGCGCGCGTGTACGTCCGGCGAGCATGGTCTTCCACTGATTGGATCAGGCGACTGGAACGACGGAATGAATCGCGTCGGAATCCACGGCAGAGGTGAGAGCGTGTGGCTTGCGTGGTTTCTGATTACAACGCTTCGAAGATTTGTGCCTTATGCGCGAGAGCGTGGAGATGCAGCTGTAGCTGACGAGTTTGCCGGCATAGCGCAGAAATACCACGAGGCAATCGAGTCCACGTCATGGGATGGCGACTGGTATCGACGTGCGTACTACGATGACGGCACTCCGCTCGGCTCGAAGGAAAGTGACGAGTGCAAGATCGATTCGATTGCGCAAAGCTGGAGCCTCATATCGCATGCCGGAGATGGCGATCGATCACGCATTGCGATGAAGTCACTGAATGAGCATCTCGTTCGAGAAGACGCTCGACTTATCCAGCTCCTTACACCGCCGTTCAACCGCGGGTCGCATGATCCGGGATACATCCAGGGGTACCTGCCCGGCGTTCGCGAGAATGGCGCGCAATACACTCACGCGGCACTGTGGGCGGTGCTTGCTACCGCTCTACTCTCTGACGGCGACCGTGCGATGCATCTCTATCGAATGATCAATCCGGTGACGCACGCCCTCACACCGGAAGCCGTTGCTACATATAAGGTAGAGCCGTACGTGATAGCCGCGGATGTCTACACTGCGGAGGGCCACCTTGGCCGCGGTGGCTGGACATGGTACACAGGATCTGCCAGCTGGTTGTATCGGGTCGGACTGGAAGAAATACTCGGATTCTGCAAGCTAGCTGAAACACTCAGCATAGATCCCTGTATTCCGTCGGAATGGAAGGAATTCTCAATCGAATACCGTCACGGTCAAAGCGTGTACGAGATACTCGTTCGCAACCCATCAGGAGTGCAGAAAGGAGTTTCCTCTGTGACGCTGGACGGAGTCGTTCTAAATGGACCGGTGCAGCTGACAAGCGAAAGCGGTCGTCACGAGCTCATTGTGACGATGGGACCTCCGAATCAACCTCCCCGAGAGGCGTAATCGCCGGACCATTCACGACTTTGCCATAGGGATCGAATCGTGATCCATGGCAAGGACAATCCCAGGTTTTTTCAGTGGCATTCCAGTCGACGATACAGTAAAGATGTGTGCATATCGCCGAGTGAAGATGAACATTCCCCTGTTGGTCCTTGTAGGCGGCGATCTTTCGTGCGCCACGTCTGATGACAGCGCCATTCCCCGGCTCGATCTGATCAACTGAATCGACATCTCCGCCGGTTGCCCAGTCAGCATACTGCACTGCGACGTTCAGGTTTTCCTTGATGAACTCCGGAGTAGAGCGGAAGTTCTTGCGCGACGGATCATACAGAGCAGCCCACGAGTTCTTCTTTCCAAGAATCAGATCGGTCAAAAGGATTCCGGCGATGGTGCCGTGAGTCATTCCGTTGCCTGAATCACCTGTTGCGATGTAGATATGCTGGTCGGTTCCCGGATTCTTTCCGATGAACGCCATGTAATCGACGGGCTCCATTACCTGGCCGGACCACCGGAAGTCGATCGACTGCACCATTGGAAACCGTTCGCGGGTCCATTCCTCCAGCGCCTTGAACGGATCACCGGCATCGTCATCCTGGCCTGTCTTGTGATCTTCACCGCCGACAAGAAGAATGTCCTCGAGCTGAGCGGAGTCCACACGCGAATCGACTTCGTGAAGCCGTATGTAGTGATAAGGATCCGACGTGTCCCAGAAGAGGGCACGCGGAACAGACCCACGCGGCACACGCGCACCGATCACGTACGTGCGATAGGCTGCCTGTTTTGTATGAAGGATGACCCAGTCATTCACCGGGCTGTTAGTGGCGACTACAACACTGTCCGCAGTAATGACATGTCCATCACTCGTTGTTACACGACATGGCTCACCATCGACAATCGTTTCGGCATGAGCGCGCGAGTAGATGTGTCCGCCGTCGCGGATAATTGCACGAGCCAATCCCTGGAGATACTTGAGCGGATGGAACTGTGCCTGCCGCGGAAAGCGTAATGCCGGACCTGTGTCCCAGAATTCGAGCGGCGCTTTGTCTACGAGCTCTACGTCTTGAAGTCCCGCACGATGCGCGGCATTGAGCTCACGCTCCAGCTCGTTCCGTTCACTGTCCGGTCCAAGAAAGAGATAACCGTCCACCCGCTCGAAATCACAGTCGATGTCTTCCTGTGACGCAATGGATTCGATTCGCGCGATTGCCGCAGTGTGACTCTCGGCTGCGATCTGTGCTCCGGTCAGGCCGTGCAGCTTCTGTATCTGGTAGTAGCGATCATCGAGTGCGTTAGTCAGGTGTGCGGTAGTACGTCCGGTCTCGCCGCCGCCGATGGGACCATCGTCAATGACCACAACCGCGCGCCCCGCGCGGGCCAGCAGGTAGGCAGTCGTCATTCCCGCTATGCCGGCTCCAATGACACAGACGCCAGCACGGGTATCGCGTGTGAGCTGTGGCAACTCAGGCGTGTCGCTGGTGGCCATCCAGACTGAAGTAGTACTGCCGGAGTCGCTTCGCATGTCTCGAGTTACGGTAGAATGATTGCAGTAAACCCTGTGGCCGAGCGGTATGGCGCATACGATGTGCCAGTAGTACTCTCACCGCGGACTAACTGCAGAAACGGAAACCACAATGGATTCGAAGGTAATAGAAGCAGCACGAGCTGCATTTCCGAAAGCATCGAACGCAATCACTCTCGGGGCGATAATTCACAACGGCGAGTGTGAGCCGGAGCCGCTGGTATCGATCCCTATCTCGATGGTGAACCGGCACGGTCTGATTGCCGGTGCGACCGGAACCGGAAAAACACGTACGCTTCAACTGATAGCGGAGCAGCTGTCCGCAGCTGGAGTGCCTGTGTTTGTCGCGGACATCAAGGGCGACCTTTCCGGACTCGGTGCACCGGGTGAATCGAACGATCGGATCGCTTCAAGGGCAAGAGAGACCGGATACAACTGGCAGGCTTCGGCATTTCCTGTCGAGTTCCTGAGTCTCACCGGTGCGCATGGAGCCCAGCTGCGCGCGACGGTTTCTTCGTTCGGACCGCTGCTCCTGGCAAAGGTTCTCGATCTGAATCCAACACAGGCGAGCGTGCTCTCGCTCGTGTTCAAGTACTGCGATGACAAAGGACTGCTGCTGCTCGATTTCTCCGACTTGCGCGCAGTGCTTCAGTATCTCACAGGTGATGGTGCGGAAGAGCTCAAGTCATATGGTGGAATGTCTAAAGCGACAGTCGGAGTACTGCTGCGCGAAATGGTGGAGCTCGAGCAGCAGGGTGCAGAGCAGTACTTCGGTGAGCCGGAATTCGAGATCGATGATCTCATGCAAGTCGAGCGGGACGGGCGCGGACTGATCAGTGTGCTCGAGCTTGCTGATGTGCAGGACAAACCCGCGCTCTTCAGCACGTTCATGCTATGGATGCTCGCAACCATATACCATGAGCTTCCAGAAGTCGGTGATGTAGACAAGCCGAAGCTTGCCTTCTTTTTCGATGAGGCACATCTCCTGTTCGACAATGCGAGCAAGGCGTTACTCGAGCAGATACAGCAGGTTGTGCGGCTCATCAGATCCAAGGGTGTGGGCGTGTATTTCATCACGCAGAATCCAAAGGACGTACCGGATGAAGTGCTGGGCCAGCTCGGCCACCGGGTGCAGCACGCGTTGCGAGCATTTACTCCTGATGACGACAAGGCACTGCGCGCTGCCGCGCGCACGTTTCCGAAGACCTCGTTCTATGATGTCGAAGAAACGCTGACCACACTTGGCATTGGTGAAGCGTTCATTACGGTGCTTTCGCCAAAAGGAGTTCCAACTCCTCCATTTGCTGCTCGGCTAATTCCTCCAGCGTCGAAAATGGCGCCGCTGCCCGATCTGGATGCTCAAGTCGCGCGATCGACTCAAGTGAAGAAATACGCGCAGGATATCGACCGGGAGAGCGCACGGGAAAAACTTGCCGCTCGAGTCGTGCCTGGTGCTGCGCCACAACCCGCCGACTCAGGTTCTTCCTATTCTCCGCCTCAGTCTGCTCCAACCCGAAGAGCTGCAAAGGAACCACCTGGCACTCTCGAGCAAATCATGAAGTCGCCAGTAACGCGTACGGTCGCGGGCGTGATCACGCGCGGACTGATGGGTGCGCTTCTGGGTTCACCGCGAAGACGCAGCACTCGTAGTCGCTGGTGAGGACAGGAGGGTTGACGCTTATGGAAGTATTGCCATATAGAACGCTAAAACTTCTCTACAGCTATTCCCCCTCCTACTCCTCAATCAGAATCGCGCGAACGGGTGCTGCGTCGAGTGACATCATCTTCACCGGAAACGCGATCAGCTGATACTCGCCAGG
>Ga0070698_100008421_pt1 | contig 11147 bp, 10 predicted proteins | sample KBSK1502metaG_FD_65477 | JGI IMG/M metagenome (GOLD analysis project Ga0070698, IMG submission 65477) | Corn, switchgrass and miscanthus rhizosphere microbial communities from Kellogg Biological Station, Michigan, USA - KBS K1-50-2 metaG | ecosystem: Host-associated > Plants > Roots >...
CGAAAGTGAAAAACTCAATACCGCGATGCTGTTGATACAGATCCCAAGAAAGTTCTTGATCCCATTTGCCCGATTCAGGGCATTGAGTCCCAATAAACCCATTGCCGCAAGCATGAGGATCCCATTGCCTGCTCCAAAATAACCACCGTACATAGCCGAGCAGAATTGGAAAACGATCGCACCTGCCCACCACCACGGTCCTGGATTATCTTCCAATTTGCCTAGACGGAGACGCCGGTTAATCACCCCCTGCACCATGAAAAGAATCGTGGCAAAGAGGATCAGAAAAGGAACCATCCGCGCGAAGATTGGTGATGGAGTCCAGATGAGAAGCCACGCGCCAACTGCTCCACCGATCACACTGGTTGTCCCGAGCCGGATCAGTATGGGCCTACTGTTCTCAAGTTCCTTGCGGTAGCCGAAGAGCCCACCAAACAACCCAGGCCAGAGCGCAACAGTGCTGGTGCCGTTAGCAACTTTTGGATCGAGACCTAACCAGATCAAGACAGGGAAGGTAAGTAGAGTCCCACCGCCGGCGATTGAGTTGATCGCACCGGCAGCGAACGCGGCACATAGCATGACAAACCAGGGGAAGAGGGACATTTGGAGAGTTAGGCTCCACCCTCCATTCTTTGGTCACTTGCTGGCTCGACTTTATCATCCTTCTCCAGCAAGTTGGTCGTGCGTTCGGTAACACTAACAAACGGTTTATGGTAAGCCTCGAGAAGCGGCTTAGATTCCCGCTCCTGTAGTAGTCTGGATTTTGGCAAGTTTGCCCCGGACAACTTCTTTTTTAGATTCTCTGAATAGAGTGCAAGGGACCCGGCCACCATTCCCCCGAGCACCAATGTTAGGAGGATAGTTCCCGGCACAAGAGGAAGACTTCCGGCTGCCATTAGATAAATGAGTCCCGCCAGAAAGCTCACCCCAACGAGCGCGGCGAAACCAAGTCCTGTTCTCGAGAGCCAATGTTCGATCTGCCGCTGCCGCTGATGGAGTTTTTTTGCAGTCTCACCGGTAAGTATCTCTTCTGATCCGGAAAGTTGTTCAGCGACCAGCTGGGGAACCTTTTCGAGGCTCAATCCGCAGGAACGACAAAATTTTTGGGTCAGCTGGGCTTCAGCGCCACAACTTGGGCAATGCATGGCTGGCCTCCGAAGACGTAAACGAAGTAGCCAAGGATAACCGAAACAGCGTCATGTTAGAATGCGGCGCACTCCAACGCCAGTGAGTCACGAAAGTTTTGAAGATGTGGAAACGCGGCAAATGCGTAGGTCTAAGTTTTCTTTGTTTGTTCCTGCTCGCTCGATCGAGCGGCGGATTCGTTTCTTCAAAACCACATCCAGTTGCTAAACGGACTCTCCGCGTGATGACTTACAACATTCATGTCGGCGTCGGCATGGATAAGAAACTCGATCTGCAGCGAATCGCTGACGTCATCAACAGAGAGAAACCGGATCTGGTTGGGTTGCAGGAAGTCGATCGCGGAGTAAAGCGAACCGAAGGCAAAGATGAGATTGCTGAACTTGCGGCGATGACAAGGATGGACTATGCCTTCGCACATAATCTGGATTATCAAGGTGGCCAATATGGCGTAGCAATACTTTCACGCTTTTTACTGCTGAACGTTGATCATCGGATGTTTGAGAATAGGCGGGAGGCTGAACGTCGCGGAATGTTAAGAGTTGAGGTTGAAGTTGAGGGGAAGCGGATCAATTTCGTAACTACACATCTTGACTATCAATACGAAGACGGCAGGGTGTTTGAAACTGAGCAAATGCTCAGGTTTCTTGAGAATGTCAAAGGGCCCTTGATCGTTGTAGCTGATTTGAACGATGAACCAACAGGCGCAGCCTACAAACTGATGTTGACTAAGTTGGAGGACGCGTGGGTATCGAGTCGCGCGAAGGGCGAAGGATTTAGTTATCCGGCTGATAAACCTATCAAACGAATCGATCACATTTTCTACAGATCAAGTAACTTGAAAGCAAAGAAGGCCACAGTCGTTAACACGCTGGCCTCAGATCACGTGCCGGTATTGGCTGAGTTGGAGTTGAAGTAACTCTTTGCGCTTCCTCTGGGTCTCTGTGGTGTTCTTGGCCGACGTTACAATTACCGCAGAGACGCAGAGAACGCAGAGGTTGCGCAGAGAAAGCCTGAGGGAGATTCACGGTGATGCAATCGGGAAAACGTCTAACGTTACTTGTGTTGACGGCTGTTTTTGTTATCGAGATCTCTGCTAAAGGCCAAAACGGTCAACCAAAGATCGACTGGCCACACTATCAGGACATGGCTGTTGACCTGATGCAGAAGTATCTCCGCATCAACACCTCGAACCCGCCAGGTAATGAAATCGAAGCTGCCCGGTGGTTCAAATCCATCTTCGACCAGAACGATATTCAGAATGAAATCTTCGAATACAAGCCAAGTCGCGCCAACATTATCGCCAGGCTAAAAGGGAATGGTTCAAAACGTCCAATCATCTTATTGAGTCACATGGATGTTGTTACCGCCGACGCCGGCGCATGGGAAGTCGATCCGTTTTCGGCTGAAATTCGAAAGGGATCGATTTATGCACGCGGTGCTTTGGATATGAAGGGTGAAGGCCTGCTTCATTTGATGACGATGCTGATCCTGAAGCAGCAAAACGTGTCGTTGTCGCGCGATGTCATCTTTATTGCCACAGCTGATGAGGAAGTTAAGGATGAAGGCTCGTTGTGGATGATTGCCAACAAGTCGGCTCTCTTCAAAGACGCCGAGTATCTGATCACTGAAGGAGGCGACAATCTACTCGAAGGCGATGCGGTGCGGTATGTAGGTGTGGATGTCGCTGAGAAGGCGCCCTTCTGGTTACAACTGACCGCGACTGGTCAACCTGGACACGGTTCGCGTCCGATCTCGGATTCCGCACCTAACCGGCTGGTCCGAGCAATGACGCGGATCGTTAGTTGGCAGACGCCGATAAAATTACTTCCGGCAGTTGAGAAGTTCTTCAAAGATGTGGCTCCGTTACAGCAGGAACCCTGGCGCTCGAAGTTTGCAAATATCAATCAGTCGCTGAAAGACCCAGGGTTTTTGAAGGAGTTGACTGACAGCCGGGAATACAACTTTCTCCTTCGCAACACCATTTCTTTGACGATGCTCAGTGGCAGCAAGCAGACAAACGTAATTCCCACTACGGCCACGTGCAATATCGATGTGCGGCTGCTTCCGGGCGAGAAGACGGAAGACTTTCTGGTAGGTCTTAAGGCAGTTGTAGACGATCCAACGATAAAGATAGAAAACGTCAACACTTTCAAACCACCAAATAGTTCTTCTGTGGATACGGAACTATTCACAGTGATAGCGCAAGTGACTAAAGCTAACCATCCTGAGGCCATAGTCACAACTAAGATGCTTAGCGGCTATACTGAGAGTCAGCTCTACCGACAACTTGGAATAATCGCCTATGGTTGGGTGCCGTTTTATACAACCGAAGAAGAGAACGAGACTGTTCATGGCAACAATGAGCGCATCACCGTGAAGAATATCCGAGAGGGCACTAAAGAGTTCTTTGAAGTAGTGAACCAAATCTCCCGTTAATCCGCCCCCCATCTAAATTCAAATTCGATTTCCACGGTGGGTAACTATGCCCAAAGATGCGTATGAAATGAGCGAAGTAGAACTTCGCGCCCGGGTGATTACACTTGCGTTCAGCGGTGATGAACGTCTTTTTATCGCGTTCTACCGAAAGTTGCAGCAGGGAATCCCGGAGGGAACCGGGATCGTCTTGCGTGGCAGCGTTATCACAAACAAGCGTCATGAAGATGGGGCCGCGTTTGATTCACAAGGAACGGGAACCAGTGATCTCGATGTCACCCTTGTTGGGACAAAGGTGATGCAAGCGTGGAACTCAACCGCTTATTACATTCCGGGTTTACATACAAGACCGTTGTGCGATGCCGATCCGAATATCGCGGAAGGTCTAAATGTGCTCCGCGAGTCGCTGCAGAAGTTAGTGGGACGACCAGTCAACTTTCAGGCTACGTCCAGTCTGGTGCTGTACACGCGTGACGTACTCCTCGGTGAGCCATATTACGTGGTGATTCCAGTGGGGGATAACGCGTGATTCTAAAGTTGCTTAGCTACAACATTCGGTTCGGTGGCCTGGGTCGTGAAGATGCGCTGATCAAAGTCATAAAGCTGGTAGCGCCAGATCTCGTTGTCTTTCAGGAAGCAATTCATCCTGCCGTAATTGAGCGAATCTCCAGTGCAACCGGTTTGCCGTACTGGGCCGCTCGGAAGGATCACTCAATTGGGTACGTCAGTCGTGACGAGATTGCTTATCACGAGTGGCACTATCCGGCTGGTGCGAGACATTCATTTCTCGAGATTGTTCCGGCCGGCACGGAGACTAGAATCTTTGGTCTTCATCTAAGTGCGAGATTTTCCAAGTGGGACGAACGCCGGCGAGCGCGAGAGATTCGTTCTTTACTCGAGGGAATCAAACGGCACCAGAATGGATTTCATCTGCTGGTTGGTGACTTCAACACACTTGCTCCGGGAGAGGCACTGGAAATCAAACGCTTGCCTAGATGGATACGCGCACTCATTTGGGTTAGTGGCCGAGAACTACAGCGAGAAACAATCCAATTGATGCTGGATGCAGGTTACGTTGACGGCTATCGACGTCTTCATCACGATAAGGGCTACACATTTCCGACGTGGGATCCTCACGTTCGTCTTGATTATGTGTTTTTGCCTAAGGCGTTTTCTGAGCGATTGATGGAATGTAACGTGATTACTGAACCTGAGAGTGTGATTAGAGCAGCGTCGGATCACTGTCCCTTCGTAGTCGAACTGAGAGGTGACTGGGATGGTGCTTAGTCTTTACAACCTCAATGAAGCCGTCTTCGATTCAGCGAGCCTCACTTCGGCCTGACCAGATCAGTCTTTGCGTGACTTTCACCTCTTCAAATCCTGGTGGCAAACGAATTTGCTTGTGGCTGTGAATGCAATATTCAGTGGTCGGGCCGAGAGTCATCTGCCGTCCCCACAGCGCGACTCCTTCCTGCGCGCAGATTGGTTGCAGCGTCGAGTGCAAGTGGCTGTAAGAAACACCGTTTGGTTTCGCAAACCATATTGCTACTCGTGATTGAGCTAAGCTTTCCTTACCCGCGCGCAGTCGATACAGACCGGCAACTCCTCCAGCCGCCTCTCTGGCAACGCGATTGTGAGGCTCTTCGCAGGCACCCGACACTGCGGCGTGATTCAATTTGTCCATTGCTGCTGAATCGTCGAGCAGGTACCACTCCTCATAAGCATCGCTCCTATTGCCAATCCACGGCATATCTGAGGTGAGAAAGACGGCTGACCCCTTGAATCCGTCAGGTCGGTATGCCTTCAGGGTGCTGTGGAAGCTCACTAAATGCTCTTCGTATACCTGGCGGTCGATTGTGCTTTGTGGCCAATGCCAGAAGACGTATGCAAGCATGTTGCTTTCCGGTTGGAGCGAGTGATTAGCCGTTGGCAGATGAACTAGCTGTTGCTTGCATTGACTTGATATCTGCGAGAAGGACTTGCTCGTGACCTTCAGGGTTCACCTTGTCGTATCTCTTCCGAAAGTTGCCATTTGGATCGATGACAAAGCTGGTACGGTTCCAGTACATGGTGCCCTTGTACTCACTCTGGCCAACTCCAGCTGCCTTGAGTAGGTCGTGATTTGGATCCGCGAGCAGATCGATTGTGAAACCAAACTTGTTGCAGAAATGCTTGTGCGACTCGACGTCGTCTTCACTTACTCCCACCACTGCAATGTTCGCGTCATCAAATTCCTGCTTTGTAGCAGTGAACGACTTTCCCTGAATCGTACAGCCGGGCGTGTCATCTTTCGGGTATACATATACGACCAACCATTTGCCGGCAAAGTCGTTCAGCGAAACTGTCTTACCGTCCTGATTGTTCAGTGCGAAATCTACAAAACGTTCACCTTCTTGCAGAGCCATGGTTTTTTCCTTCTCCGATTGAAATTTGACACCAAGTCGCCATGTGGCTATCTGAGTCTGCCTGAGATAGCTCACATTGTTGTGTCAGCAAGGTTCGACTTGTACTTCGTATTGGTTTGTCGATCATTGAGTTCAATGTAAATCCAGCTTGGCGGTATTTGATCGCTCGGGAGCGCAAACCAAATTTTGTCCAAATCGGCTGGCCTACCAAGTGCGCAGAATCCGTTAAGTCTCTTACCACTTTGGTCGTAAAAATCAACCCACGTTCTCGACGCCTTCGTGTTTGAGCCACACGGAGGCAAATTGGGGGAGGAAGCAAACATCTCCGCTGGGTAGGCTTCTTTGTTGAAGACATCGAAAGAATATCTCGTGTATTCTTTGCCGCCCTGATTGATATTCTCGCTTCCCATGAATATGAGAATGGGATTCGGCACGATTAGAGAAGCGAAGTTATTAGCGGGAAGCACAAGAACAAGACTAATCGCGAAACACACTGCTAGTTTTCTGAAAACGATTCGCATGTGGGGATCTCCTGTTGTTTGAGATTGGCGTCAGGAAAACTTGCTTCACTTTTTCGAAATGCGAGAACTTGGTTTGTTCTAACGTCTCACCAGGCAACAGCGTAACGACCACGCCGCGGATCGGCGCCGGCTGCTGCGACGCCCGTTTTATTGTCGTACACGATGACGGTTGGCGAGGAAAGAGTACCCCATTCCGCCTGAAGCTTGATCTTGTGGCCTCGCTGACTCAACTCCTGAACGGTTTTCAAACCTAGACGTGATTCTATGTTAAGGGACCCTGGAAGAAACTCATGATCATCGAATGAGCTGATGAAGTGTTGTGTGTCAAATCGAGGGGCCTCGACTGCTTCCTGGGGGTTCATCCCGAATTCGATAATGTTGAGTAGCACTTGAAGCAGTGCCTGATCTTGATTGTCTCCACCTGGCGTACTCAGCACCATGAATGGTTCCCCGCCTTTCAGGACGAGCGTAGGCGACAACGTGATTCGCGGTCGCTTACCAGGGGCAACAACATTGGGGCTGTTTGGATCGATCAATGCCGACTGTAGCCGTTGGCCCATCAGAACACCCGTATCGCCAGCTACAACGGCGGGCAGCCAGGCGCCACTTGGCGTTGCACTGAAGAGATTCCCATCTTTGTCGACAACGTTCACACAAGTAGTGTCATTCGCACGCTCGATTGGCGGAACCGTAGACAGACGCCCGGTCGTCTGCACTGCATTTGCGAGAATCGCTTTCATGTTTGTGGGATCGCCCGGTTGCTGAGCTAGTGAGGCGCGGAACGGATCGATCAATGGCCGGCGGAGTGCGGCGTAGCTTTTTGACAGCAGCTCGGTCATCGGGATCTTTGTGAAATTAGGATCGCCGTAATAACGGTCGCGATCGGCCATGGCCAGTTTGAGTGCTTCTACCAGGGTGTGAACATATTTCGATGAGTTATGACCCATCTCCTTAAGGTCAAAGCCTTCAAGCATGTTTAGCGCTTCGACAAGAGCAGGGCCCTGAGTCCAAAAGCCGGCCTTGTAGATTTGGTAGCCGCGATAGTCTGCTTGAACCGGCTGACCTGTTTTTGCCTGAAAGCGGGCAAAGTCGTCGGCTGCAATCAGTCCGCCGTGTGCTTGCATGTAATCGCCGATGCGGCGTGCGATGGGACCGCGGTAAAAGTAATCCCGCGCGGCCATCAGTCCGGCGTGACGATTATTTCGCGTACCTTTTGCCGCGAGTTTTTCAGCTCTGACTATCTCTCGTAAGGTGCGGGCCAAGTCAGCCTGGACGAATAAGTCGCCAACTTTTGGGATTTCACCGCCTGGAAGAAACACACGCCGAGCATCTGGCCATTGGGAAAAAATTGGTGAGCGCGTTTTGATGTACTCCACCCGGAGTTCGTCAATCGGAAAGCCATCAGCCAGTTCGATGGCTGGCTCCATTACTTCGCCAAGAGTTTTTGTCCCAAAGTGATCGAGTGCGGTCACGCAGGCGTCCAGCACGGCGGGAACGGTCGCGGACAGTGGGCCGGTAGAGGGGATTGGCCCAGGTTTGGCGCCTTTAATACTTGCCAGATCTGTCTCCCCGCGCTGGGCTCTCGACGAATCCGGTGCGGTTGCGACTGCTTCGTTTTGGTTCGCTTTTGCGCGATTAACAAAGAATTCTCGGGTGGCTTTCATTGGAGCCTGGCCCATCCCCTCGACAACTACGACATCGGCGCCCTTCAATTTGATAAGGATCGGCACTTCCCCTCCAAACGAGAAATGCGAAAATTCGATAACTGAAGCTGCGAGAATCGTCGCTACACCCGCATCAACAGCGTTACCTCCCCGCTGCAGTATGCGTAGTCCCGCCTCTACAGAAAGAGGCTGACCGCCGGCGACCACGCCCCGTTTCCCTCGAACTACTGGTCGGAAAGTGTCTGCATGTGATGGATTGGGACTTAACGAAACGAGGGCCGCAGTGACGACTAAACAAAGGACAATTCCAGTCAGTTTCTGTATTCGCATGTGTTCACTCTCTCTTTGGCTGGCGAATTGTTAACTTGTTTTGACTGCCAGTCAATAGGGCGGACGCGAAGCAGTGTTGGATGGAGATCTGGTTGGTTTTTACGAGGATTGACGAACGTTCGTCAACGGTAAGGCTTTCGCTGGTAAGATACTCAGGACAAAAAGAGAGGGCGCTGACCTCCCCCAAGACCAGCGCCCTTGCCTTTATCTCAGTTCTCCCATGGAGAATTAACGACGGGGCAGATACTAAACTGCTCGATAAAACTATAGGTTGCATAAGTCTTGTAAAGACTTTGCGAGGTTGTGACAAAAGTTTTTCAAAGCCTTTCTTTGGTTGAATTGTTTAGTCTGTGGCCCGATTGTTCGCTAAAAACCCGCACTTATTGAGGAGATGCCTTTGGTAAAAACTCGGATTATTGCCCCGTATGGGTCGTGGAAATCCCCGATAACGTCAGACTTAATAGTTGGCGGCTCCGTTGGACTCAGCCAACCAACCATCGACGGTGATGATATCTATTGGGTCGAAATGAGGCCGACCGAGGGCGGCCGCAATGTCATCGTCAAACGCTCGCCCTCCGGAGAAAGCGTTGAAGTTAATCAAAGCCCCCTAAACGCGAGGACGAGAGCCCATGAATATGGTGGTGGGGACTACGTTGCGAATCGAGGTGCCGTTTACTTTTCAAACTTTTCCGATCAGCGGCTGTACGGTTGGCTTCCGGGCGCGGAGGCTGAGGCGATCACTGCTGAAGCCGATGTCCGCTATGCTGATCCGTGCTTTGACAGCGGCCGTAACCGGCTGATTTGTGTTCGAGAGGACCATTCCGGCAGTGGCGAAGCCGTCAGCTCAATTGCGAGTGTCGGTTTTGAAACTAATGGAGGCACCGGCCAAATTCTCGTTGAAGGAAACAACTTTTATTCGTCCCCTAAACTAAGTCCCGATGGAATCCACTTGGCATGGTTGACGTGGAATCATCCGAATATGCCGTGGGACGGTTGTGAACTTTGGGTTGGTGAATTCAATCCTGACGGCTCTCTTGGAAACACTCGCCGGGTTGCAGGCGGAGCTCACGAATCGATCTTTCAACCTGAATGGTCGCCATCCGGGGCGCTGTACTTTGCTTCCGACCGTAATGGTTGGTGGAACTTACAGCGAATCTCGGAGTCTGGAGAGATAGAGGATGTTTGTCCGGTCAAGGGTGAGCTAGGCATGCCGCAATGGCTTTTCGGAATGTCGTTTTATGCGTTTGCCTCAGATGATCTGGTTGTTTGTAGTCACATCGAGCACGGAGTATCCAGACTAAGTTTACTGGATCTTCGCACGCGTAAACTGAAAGACGTTGATTGTCCCTTTACTGATATCCAGTACGTGCGTGCTTCCGAGGACTATGCGGTATTTCGCGGAGGCTCGCCCACTGACGTCGCTTCGATTTCAAGATTGGATCTAAAAACAGGCGAGATCGAAATCCTGCGTCGTTCGAACGATCTTGAAGTCTATCCAAGCTACTTTTCGGTACCGCGTCCAATCGAGTTCCCCACCGAAGCTGGTCTAACTGCACACGGGTTTTTCTATCCCCCGCAAAACCCTGACTATCAAGCACCGCAAGATGAAAGGCCCCCATTGATAGTTAAGAGCCACGGAGGACCAACCGCATCTGCAACCACCGCGCTGGCCCTTTCGGTGCAGTACTGGACCAGCCGCGGTTTCGCCGTTCTTGATGTGAATTATGGCGGCAGCACGGGTTATGGTCGTCAATACCGCGAACGGTTGAATAAGCGCTGGGGAATAGTTGACGTAGACGATTGTGTTAACGGAGCGCGCTATTTGATTGACCGCGGTGAAGTAGATGAAGATCGCTTGATAATTACCGGTGGGAGTGCCGGCGGATACACGACATTATGTGCGTTAACCTTTCGTGATGCATTCAAAGCGGGTGCTAGCCACTTCGGCGTCAGCGATGCAGAAGCACTTGCCAGGGACACGCACAAGTTTGAGTCCAGGTATCTTGATGGCCTACTCGGACCTTATCCGGAGAGGCGCGACATCTATTTCGAGCGTTCGCCGATAAACTTCACAGAACGATTGTCATGTCCCGTGATCTTTTTCCAGGGACTTGAGGACAAGGTAGTACCACCGAATCAGGCAGAACAGATGGTCGAAGCGATAAGGTCGAAGGGAATTCCTGTTTCTTATGTAGCGTTTCCCGGGGAACAACACGGTTTCCGCCAAGCTCGGAACATTAAACGAGCGCTCGACGGTGAGTTCTACTTCTACTCGCGCATTTTTGGTTTCGAGTTAGCCGAGTCGGTTGAGCCTGTGGAGATTGAGAATTTATGAAAACATTGCCGATTTAGTGAGTGCGCTGCGTTGTACTTGATTATTTGAACTGGTGCTTGGGCGAGTCTGCACGAGCGAATCGTGCTACCTCGAATACCTTACTAAATTGGCAATCGGCAATTGGCAATCGGCAATGCCTTACTGAATCGGCGGATCTTCCTTCGTTGCTATTCCACCGGCGTGATCAGCACCACGCAAGATGTTAGTTTCGTCGATGTAGTATGACCTTTTCCCAGTTTTCCCATATTCAAGGGGTATCGCTGTCGCTTGAAACGAGGAGCCAATTAGAGTCACTTCTATCTTATAACCGTGA
>Ga0070698_100008423_pt1 | contig 11145 bp, 10 predicted proteins | sample KBSK1502metaG_FD_65477 | JGI IMG/M metagenome (GOLD analysis project Ga0070698, IMG submission 65477) | Corn, switchgrass and miscanthus rhizosphere microbial communities from Kellogg Biological Station, Michigan, USA - KBS K1-50-2 metaG | ecosystem: Host-associated > Plants > Roots >...
GATTCGAACCCGGGACCAACTGATTAAGAGTCAGCTGCTCTACCAACTGAGCTATGCAGGCGCACCGCATATTGTATTCGGCAAATCGTCCGCCGCGTGCCGCCGAAACCACGGACGTCCGCCGGCGTTGTTGTCAAATTGTTGTCAAACCCCAAAACTGTTGTCAAACTTCGCACCCTCGAAAAAGGACAATTTGCCACGGGTCTCGACGCCTGGTGCCCGGGTTTTCAGACCGACGATGAGCCGAGCCAGCGTGGCGAGTTGGGCGCCGCGCGTCGTTCTGAAAACGTGACGATTACCCCGTTGGGGCCGCTAGGGCTGGCCAGACCAACCTCGAAACGTGAGCCGTTACTCAACCGAGGGGGCGCTTTCGTAGATCGAGGAGACGGCCTATGATTCGCGTCACGGACGAGACGACGGACGAGATCCTCCATTACTACGCACGCGGCGGAGAGCAGGTCCGCCTCGATAATGGTCAAGGGCGCCTCGAGTTCCTTCGCACTCAGGAGCTCCTTCGTCGGTACCTGCCACAGCCGCCAGCTCTCGACGTCGGCGGTGGCCCGGGGCTGTACGCGCGATGGCTCGCGACCCTCGGCCTTGCCGCAGCTTCAGGTCAGCTGGGATCAATTTTTGTGTGCGCCACTCTAGCAGCAAAGAAGCAGGATGCCTCGCGCCGTTCGTTATATGGGCGTGACGCTGGCCCGAATTCACAGGTTTCTGCTCGATGGCGGGCGCCAGCTCCTGGTTGGTTTCGGGATTGGCTCGGCCACGGTGTTGCTCGCCCTGCTTCTGTGGCCGCATTCCGGCGTTTCAGGGACCCTGTCCAGGCACGTCTGCACGCCCGGACAGGGTGCCGGTGCGTACCACTGCTCCATTCAGCGGACCAAGGCATCAATTACGGCGGCCGCGTCTTCGGCGGGTCACGGGTACAACTGGGTGCCGCCGACCTGGAGCGCCAAATCGGATAACGGCGGCCATTACCGGCTCGACCTGCCTCCTGGTGGCTACACGCTGACGGCCCAAACAGACGATGGCTATCAAGCCCAGGCGACCTTCGCTGTAATGGCGAACAGCATCAGTCATCTCGATCTCCTGCTGGAGCGGATCTACCAAAACATCTCAGGCGGAATTTGCCTGGCGTCTACGGCCAGCATCGCCACACCGAGCGGCCCGATTCCAGTAGCTCAACTACATATGGGGATGATGGTATGGACGCTCGACGCGGCAGGCCAGCGCGTAGCCGCCCCTGTTTTGGAGGTAAACCATCGGCCAACGCCGACAGGATTCCATATCCTTCGTCTCACACTGGCTGACGGCCGAGTCGTGGAGGCCTCGGCAGGACACCCAACGGCGGGTGGTCGAAAAGTCGGTGAGTTGCGAGCTGGCGAAAGCCTCGACGGCAGCCGGGTCATCCGTATCGAGTCAATTCCATACGCCGGAGATACATGGGATCTCCTACCGGCAGGACCGACCGGCAGCTATTGGGCGAACGGTATCCCACTCGGAAGCACTTTGCGCCTGCCTTGACTCCGGGCGCGCGTATCTAAATTACAACGGCTGCCCTGAAATGGTTCCTGCCATCAAGGCTGGACGTAGATGATCTGTGCTCCGCCCGCGCGGAGTTGCCGCCGAATCCGGGACTGGATTGAAGGTTGTAAATAGCCGGTTCCCCAGCGGTAATTTGTATTGGCGAAAGCTTCTGGCTACTGCCCGAAGTTCACGATTGCTCGGCCGTTCTGACAGGTGTACGAATAGGACCCGGTCAGGAAGCCGCCGCCGCTCCCGCCCCCTGAGACCGCACCGGGTGGGCAGGCGATGATGCGTGCCGTGATTTCGAATCCAGCCATAAGAACGACCACGGAAGCCAGAGTGCCCGCGATCGACACAGCGGCCGCCGAGCGGCGTGACTGGGCGCGCGTGATCTGACCCACGAGGACACCGACAGCGACCAGGCCCATCAGGAACAGTGGTAGGCCGATGGAAAAGAGCCCGAAAAAGCCGAGGACCAGAAGGCCGGCGGTCGCGGCTCCGATGAGGGCCAGGCGCCAGCTGCCGGCGGGGAGCGTCGCAGAAAGCAGCGCGCAGATCGCGATGGCGGCGAGATAAGACGCTACGAAGGGCACCCGCCAGGGCTGATCGCTGGTCGCGCCCTGAACGAAGACGATGTAGCGGACGTACAGGACGTCGACCACGACCACGAGGATCGCCACGACCACGCCGAGGCGGCGTATCACCCACCGCGATGGTAGGCCGTTCCTGGCCAGCTCGCCATCGGGCGGTGCCACGATAAAGGCTAGTTCGCCTTGTTAGCGGCCTGATTTCGTGCCATCCGCACCGACATGCACCATGGGCGCCATACGCCATCTAAGCGGCATGTAACCTCTCTGAAGGAACCGGCATGACGGACCAGGAATTCCAGCAGATAATTTCGCTCCAGCATGAACTTCATGGAGTTGAGTTCAAAGGTCCGGGACCCCGAAGTGATGGGCATCTCCTAGCTAAAGTTGCCCGAGCCGTCCTCGGAATGGCTAACCGGAGGGACGGCGGCGTAGTCGTAATTGGCGTTGCCGAGGTTGCAAACCAATTGCAACTCGTCGGGATCAACCCAGGGGATTTGACGACCTGGAGCTATGACGCGGTTGCTGCTGGCATCGCGCCATACGCAGATCCCAAGATCGACTTTGAACTGGAAATCCATCAGCACCTGGGGGCCAGCTATGTGGTTCTCCTGGTAAAGGAGTTTGACGATATTCCAGTTCTTTGTGCCCGCGAGTATCAAGGCGAATTACGCAAGGGAGGCCTATACGTTAGAACGCGCCGGCAGCCGGAGACGACTGAGGTCCCGTCTCAGACCGAAATGCGGGAACTCCTGGATCTCGCGACCGAGAAGCGCGTTCGGAGCTTTCTCGCTACTGCCCAGCGAGTTGGTCTTCAGCAAGCCGGTCCAAGGTTGAACGACGAGCAGCGATTTGAGGAGCAACTAGGCGACTTCACATGAGCCAACTAACCGACGAGATCAAGTCCAAGGGATATTGGTCGATTGTGATTCGCCCCAGTTCATTTGTTGAGAAAAAGATCTCTGATTATTCCCGGTTGTTGCCCATCCTAGAAGCGACTTCGGTTCAACTCCGAGGGTGGGATTTCCCGCACATTGACCGAAAAGCCGAACTAATCCGTGGCTTGGACTGGCTAGGCCAAGAATCAGACTGGGAGTACTTCAAGGAAGCGTGGCGGTTCTTCCAAACAGGTCAGTTCGCCGACTTGACTGCCATCCACGAAGATTGGACGGCATTGACCCCAGCTCGGTGGGCGCCGCCACCCCACTTGGCGAGCCAAGGTCCGCTGCTGGGGGTTGGCGACACACTGTTCCGATTTAGTGAGGTCTTCGAGTTTGCAGCTAGGCTCTCGATGAGTGAGGCGGGCGGTGAAGAAATGCATATAGAGGTCGAACTGCACGGCCTAAAAGGCCGAGCGTTGTGGGTGGATGACCCGGGCCGCAGTTCCTTCGATCATCGTTACGTTTCTGGAATGGAAACCTTTCCATTTGAAATCGATGTCGAACGGCAGTTCTTGGTCGCCAACGCGCGCGAGATGGCTATCGAGCCAACCGTGGAACTGTTCAAGAGATTCGGGTGGAATGCATCAGCCGACTTGCTGAAGGACCAGCAGCGGCAGCTCAGGTCGCGGTCTTAGGCGTTACGTCACCTTCCTGCTGGCTGAAGGGCTGAAAATGCCGTCCGTTTAAGCCGCACGCGCAACAGAAATAAGAAACAACACCATGTGAAAGCCTCCCCTCGTCAAGATTCTCTGCATCAGGAGGATGCCTGTGGTTCCCGTGGCGAGACCCAGCGCCTCGGAGCTAACCAGAGGCTGGAGCCGACGCTTAGGCGCCCGACGCGACAGTGTTTAGACCGGCCTATCGCTCGGAAGTTCCGCGGCGCGAACGATCGAACGGACTTCGCCCAGGAGGCTTCGCTTGGCGTCGATGAGCTGATCAACCATCACCGCGAGTCCGAGGAACATCGCGCTGCGCTGTTCGATCAGACGCTTTGCAGCCATGGCCTGGCTGCCCTCCTCGGCCCAGTCATCGACCAAGAGAACCCGATCGTTTGTCTGTAGCGCGCGTTGTTGAATCTCCAGGTGATGAACGATTCCGCGGTAATCGGGATCTGTCTTCTGACTGTCCTTCGGGCCCGGGAATAGTGCCCCTGCCTTGCGGATTGCGACGAAGCCGACTCCCAACCTGAATGCTACCGCCGATCCCAAGATGAACCCACGGGCCTCAACCCCGCAGATCTTGGAAACGTGTGAGGCGAGCCACGGCTCAGCAAGAGCGGTCACGACTGCAGCAAAGGTCGGTCCGTCGTCAAACACTCTCCAGACATCAGCGTGCCCACTTTGCCAGGCGAAGCGGCTAAGAAGCGCGTCGCGAGCGAGTGCCTGGGCGCGTTCCACTCATCGATATTGCCGGATCATGGCTCGGTGCTGTTATGGCGCTCGGCTTAACGCCCTCCAGGCTGCGGAGGTGAACTCTGGATGCTTCGGGGCCGCCTATACGACGAGGTTTAACAGCCGGCCGGGTACGTAGAAAACCTGCCGCGGGACTTTTCCGTCGAGATGTCGCGTGACGTCGGGTAAAGCCAGGGCGGTTTTCAAAGCGTCTTCCTTCGTCAGTTCGTGCCGACCCTGGAACCGACCACGAAGCCGGCCGTTGATCTGGACCACGATCTCGACCTCCCGCGCAGTCAGCGCCGCCGGATCGTATGCCGGCCATTCCTGCCAGTGGACGGAGTACGGCCCTCCGAGGCGCTGCCAGAGCTCCTCGGCCAGGTGGGGAGCGAAGGGAGCAAGTAACAGCGTCGTCGTGCGGGTCGCGCGTTCCCATTGGGTCGCCGACATCTGGGGCCGCTCCCGGTCGAGCCACCGTATTAGTTCCATCAGGCGTGCGATCGCATTGTTGAACCGGAAACGTTCCGTGGCCTCCTGAATGCGCGCGATGGATCGGTCCAGTTCGCTCATGTCCGCCGAGCCGTCCCCAGATTGGCCTTCAGCCCGCACCACTTTCCAGAGCCGACCCGTGAAGCGAACAATTCCCGCGAGGCTGGCGTCGCTGAAATCGCCTCCCTCCTCCCAGGGTCCGCAGAAGAGCAAGTACAGTCGCAGGGCATCGGCTCCAACTTGAGCGATGTATTCATCCGGATTGACGACGTTGCCCCGGCTCTTGCTCATCTTGGCTCCTTCGTAGACGAGCAATCCATGCAGCCGAAGGTGCGGGAAGGGTTCGGCGAACGGGACCAGGCCAAGGTCGTAAAGCGCCATCGTGATGAACCGGGCGTAGAGGTGGTGACGCATTACATGTTCCCGGCCACCCGCGTACATGTCGACCGGCAGCCATCGCTGAGTTCGATCCGGGTCCCAGGGCCGATCGTGCGAGTCGGTCGACGGATAGCGAAGGAAGTACCAGGCTGAGTCCAGGAGGGTGTCGGAAACGTCAGTCTCTCGCCGGGCCGGTCCGGCACAGCGCGGACAAACGCTTTCCACGAACTCGGGCACTGCTGCCAGCGGCGACTGTCCGGTCCCGGTTGGGCGAAAGTTCTCGACTTCAGGAAGCAGCACCGGCAGCTGGTCCTCTGGCACGGGGATGACGCCACAGCGGTCGCAGTACACGATGGGGATTGGTGGACCCCAGTAGCGCTGGCGGGAGATGAGCCAGTCATGGAGCCGATACCGCGTGGCCCGATGGCCGCGGCGGCTTTGCTCGAGCCAGTCAGCGATTTGTTCGCGCGCCGTGGTGGACTCCAGTCCCGTGAACTGACCTGACTCCACGAGCCTCCCCTCCCCTTCCCAGGCACCGTCGGGAGGTGCCACGGGTGATTCGATGACCCGTCGGATCGGGAGACCCGTTCGGACAGCAAAGTCGTGGTCGCGCGCGTCGTGCGCGGGAACGCCCATCACGACCCCGGTGCCGTAGGCAGCCACGACGTAATCCCCGACAAAGACCGGGACCGCTTCGCCTGTCGCCGGATTGAGGGCACGTCGGCCGGCCACGATCCTCGCCGCCGGATGGTCCGGCGAGACGGCCAAGAACGTGACGCCGAAGAGCGTATCTGGCCGTGTGGTGAAGACGGTGAGAGTGTCGTCGGAATCGTGCAGCTGAAACTCGATCTCCACACCCGCGGACCGGCCGATCCACTCCCGCTGCAGCCGCTTGGAGACCTCAGGCCAATCAAGATCATCAAGGCCGTCGACCAGCCGGTCGGCGTAGGCGGTGATCCGGAGGAACCACTGCTCCATGACTCGTGTTGTCACGGGCGTTCCGCAGCGCTCGCAGCGGTCATCCTCGACCTGTTCATTGGCTAGCACCGTCAGGCACGACGGGCACCAGACCACCGGGGCCGCCTTCCGCACGGCAAGGCCGGCATGGAAGAGCTTGAGGAAAATCCATTGCGTCCATCGGTAATAGGACGGATCGCTGGTCACGATCTCCTGGTCCCAGGCCCAAGCGGCGCCTACACGGCGAAGCTGACGCCGATAGTTGTCGATGGTGCGCCGGGTCAGGCGATCTGGCCTCTCACCGACGCGTAGAGCGAAGTTCTCGGTGTGGATGCCGAAGGAATCGAAGCCAATCGGTTGAAACACCTTGCGATTCCGCATCCGAAGATACCGCCCGTAGCTGTCCGCACCGCAGTACGTATAGACATGCCCGACATGGAGGCCCTCCGCGGAGGGGTAGGGAAACTCGACCAGGCTGTAGAACTTCTGGTGGCGAGGGACCGCATCCAGGTCGAGTTCGAACAGCCGATCATCCGCCCATCGCTGCTGCCAGCGGGTCTCGACTTCTTCAAACCGATAATCGGTTCCGGACAAAAGAAAACCTCCCGACCGCTTCGATCGGGAGGTTCCAAGCGCGCACTGCTACGCGCTAGAAACCTCCCCAGCGCAGCAGACCCCGCAGATTGATCAACGTAGCCGACAACATGCTGGCGGTGAGTATATCGCGGCCATATGGCTCTTGCCGCTCGAGTGGGAGATAAGACGCCGGCCGCCTCGATGGCCGACTCGCCCCATAAGCGCGCCGCCAATGGTACAGCAACGTTTACATGAAATATGGTAGCGACTTAGAGGGGGGCATGGCTTCACGAACGTCAGCTACTTGAGGCACATTCACCTGGTCATGTAACCATAGGGGCGGGAAACTGAGCGGTCATCAATGATTTCAGCCAGCGACATTCATCGGCTGGTGCTCGGGCACTTCACACGACCTGCCCCCGAGCCGCTCGCCGGACACCAGATCGTGGTTGCAGTCTATGTGGTGCCACACGCAGATCAAGTGCTCGTGTTCGACACCGGTTTGGGCGAAGGAGACCGTGAACTCGAAGAGCACTATCAGATCGTCCAACGTCCATTCCTGCCAGCGTTAGCGGAGCTCGGCCTGCGAGTGGAGGACGTACGAGGGGTCGTGAACTGCCACCTTCACTTTGACCACTGCGGCGGAAACATTCACCTTGCTGGCCGACCCATTTTCGTGCAGGAGGTCGAGCTGCAAGCAGCGCATGGGCCGGACTACACGCTGCCAAGCCTGATTGACTTTCCGGGCGCTACCTATGAAATCGTCCGCGGCGAAACTGACATTTTGCCCGGAGTGCGCTTGCTGCCCACACCTGGACACGTGCCCGGACATCAATCTCTAGTGGTCAGCTGTAAGGAAGGGCCTGTGGTGCTGGCTGGCCAGGCCTTCGAGGATGCCTCCAGTTACGCGCGGGCAGACTTCGCTTGCACCCTAGCCCGCTCAGGAAGCCCTGAGCGGGTGGCCGAGTACCCGGCCTGGGTGAGGCGTCTGCAAGAGCTAGAGCCTTACCAGATCCTGTTTGCCCACGACCTCGCCATCTGGATGCGCGAAAGGCATCGCCGCGGCTAATCGAAAGGCTACCCGAGGTGTCGTCATTAATTTTGCCGCGGCTGGATTAGGAGCCTTCGCTAGGCAGCTGCGTCACGGAGATCGTATTTCCGTCCGGATCTCGGTAGACCGCAGTTCTTCCCCAAGACTTCGCTTCGGGCGGGTGAACCACATCGACACCGGCGCTCTTGAGCCTGGCATGCAGGCCGTCCAGATCTTCGACAGCAAAGCCGACATTCGTGCGCGATTCCTGCCCGGTCTCGGCAGGATAGATGTTGAACAACAGGAAATCCTCCGCCCCATCGGACCACGATCCCCGCGAGGCATGCGCATGGCGGAGGCCGCCGTCTGCGTGGACCTCGGGCTGTCCAAGGGGCAATCCAAGAAGGTCCCGATAGAAGCGAAGAGACCGATCAAGGTCGCGTACCCGCAGCTCCACCTCGATCAGGCGAATAGCCATGTTTACTTCCTCTGTGTTCTCGACCCTGCGTCAGCGACCTGGGTGTTCAAGGCGCTCCCGGCTGACGGCTCGATGGTACTGGCTGGACAGAAATCGGTGCAGGTTGCGTCGCCGACTGTTGCCGGGCGGACCCGGATTTCGCTGGTCATGGCCTCGTGCTGGCCAATTGGTACCACCACCGAGCCCCCTCGATCAGCATCGCGCGGTTTCGGACGTGCGTGTCGGCTCGTATTCTGTCCGCTCCAGCCTGGGCGAAGAGAACCATCCCACACGCGGGCGTGATACTGGCGACGGATACTCTCATTGGATGATTGCCCGATGGCCCCCAGGCCGCCCAACCCTGGGCGAGAGGTAAGCGGCGGTGAGCTCCATGAGCCCGACTCGCGCACGCGAGTTTTGGGCCGACACCTTCAGGCTCTTTGAGCTGGCGGCAACCAAGAAAGACAACGATGCTCTCGCACTCGCCATGGAGATCGCGGAGCGATTTCCCGAACAGGCGGCTGAGAGTTCCTACCTGCTCGCGTGTACACAGAATCGAGCGGGGCGCGCTGAGCAGGCCCTCCGCACGCTCGAGGCCGCGCTCGACCGAGGGAGCTGCTGGCAGGAGTCGCTTCTTCTGTGGTCACCCAGTCTGAAGTCGCTCCAGAACCGGCCGCGGTTCCATGAAGTCCTCGCCAGGTCCAAGACGATGATGGACGCGCTGGAGGCGGGCACGCGAGTCAGCGTCGCCATGTTCCCACCACAAACGGTTGAGGGGGCGGACGCGCCGCCCCTGCTCTTACCGCTCCATGGCGGGGCTGATATTCCGGGGGCACACGACGCATACTGGGCGGCGGCCGCAGAGCTGGGTGTGCTCGTTGCTGTTCCACGATCGTCCCAGCGGCGAACTAGCGACACGTTCTGGTGGGGCGCGCCGCACGAGCCATTCGACCGTGAACGATCCGAGCCGGACGTTCAGGCCGCGTACGACGAGGTGGGTGCAACCTACGCTTTCGACATCGCCCGAGTCCTGCTAGGCGGTTTTTCGCAGGGCGCCGTCCTCGCCGTCTCGCTGGCCTTAGAGAATCGGCCCTTTCCCGTCCACGGATTTGCTTGCGTCGGACCGGGCATCGAGGACCTGGAGTCGCTGCGACCATTGATGGAGCCGGCGGCGGCGCGGGGACTGCGCGGATGGATGCTCGCCGGTGAAAGAGAGCGCGGACTCGGCCTGATTACGCGCCTTAACCAGGAACTGACATCGCACGGCGTTGCCTGTCGGCTCGATGTTGTGCCAGGGATCGGCCACGAGTTTCCCGACGACTTCGGCGGCAGGCTGCACTCGGGGCTCCATTTCGTATTCGGCTGAAGCCCACCTGGCCTCTGTGAGCGCGCCACGCGCCGCCCAATGTGCGTGTGGTCCGGGTTAATCTCTGGTCGATGGAGCGCCCATCCGCTCAACAGATCAAGGCCTACTACGACGAGTGGGCTGAGCGCGAGTGGCATCGGTTTGATCGGCGCCCCGCCGATCGGGTAAATCTTGAAATCCATCGCAGGTTTCTGGCTCGGCTCGTTCAGACTGGCGATCGTGTGCTGGAGGTCGGTGCTGGCCCAGGACGTTTCACGATCCAGCTCGCGAAGCTCGGCGCGTTAGTCACGGTCACGGACATATCTCCTCGCCAACTGGAGCTGAACGCGGAGAAGGTGGCCGAGGCCGGCCAAGAGCATGCCGTGCAGTCCCGTCAACAGACCGACGTGGCTGACTTGTCCGCTTTTGAGACTGGATCCTTCGACGTGACCACCGCTTATGGCGGTCCCCTCAGCTACCTCTTCGAACGCGCGGGCACTGGCTTGGATGAACTCCTGCGGGTCACACGGACGGGAGGTGCCGTGGCGTTTAGTGTGATGAGCCGATGGGGAACCTTACATCGCTTCCTGGAAGCAGTCGTGCAGCTTACTCGCACTGGCCTAGGCACCGAGAGCGAAACGATCGTGAAGACGGGCGATCTGACCGGTGAGGCGGCCCGGGTGGAAGGAATGAGCTTGCCGCATGAGTGCCATATGTTCACCTGGGAAGAGATCGAGCAGCTGATCACTGGTCGACCATGCCAGTTGATTGACGCCTCGGCCTCCAACTTTCTCTCAGTCCGCAACGACGAGTTCCTCAATGAGCTCTCGCCCGACGAATGGGCCGAGTTCATCGACTGGGAAGAGGCATCCTGCCGGTCAAAGGGGTGCCTGGGCGGAGGCACTGATATTCTGGTGGCGCTTCGAAAGAGCGGTTAAGCCGGCGGAGGGGCTTGACCCGGGTGCCGGGCGTCAGCTTGTGCGCCATCGATTTTCATAGCCGCCCTTCAGGATCTCCCGGTCCGTGGCTCGAAATTTAGTCTGTTAGTAGTGAAGGTCGGAACAGCGAGAAAGGCTGCGATTGACTGGGTAATGCGGCACGCCAGCCAGCAGGTGTGGTTCCGCGGCGCGTATTTCATCGGATCAACCGTGGGCTTACCCGATGACAGCGAGTTGGCAACAGGGTCAGATATTGATGTTGCCTTGGTCACGTCCGAGGTTCCACCTCCACCCAAGCCGGGCAAGTTGCTGCACATGGGCGCCCTACTCGAGATCTCCCTACGGCCCTGGCCGCAGCTCTCCTCGATAGACGAAGTCATGCGCTCGTACCATCTCGCCGCGGGCCTACGCGTCGATACGATCATTGCTGACCCGATGGGCGACTTGCGAATCCTTCAGCAGAACGTGGCTCGCCACTTTTCTGAGGAGGTCTGGGTGCGACGGCGCTGCCAGGATGCTCGCCAAA
>Ga0070698_100008425_pt1 | contig 11144 bp, 8 predicted proteins | sample KBSK1502metaG_FD_65477 | JGI IMG/M metagenome (GOLD analysis project Ga0070698, IMG submission 65477) | Corn, switchgrass and miscanthus rhizosphere microbial communities from Kellogg Biological Station, Michigan, USA - KBS K1-50-2 metaG | ecosystem: Host-associated > Plants > Roots >...
CGGCGGCCTCGGAACTGGCGGCACTGGAACTGGCGGTACTGGCACCGGCGGCCTCGGAACTGGCGGCACTGGAACTGGCGGTACTGGCACCGGCGGCCTCGGAACTGGCGGCACTGGAACGGGCGGCACCGGCGGCGGCGATCTCGGCGGCGGCGGTGGCGGCACGGGACCCGGCGGTGCGACGGGAACAGGCGGCGATACGGGTGGCGTGCATACGGGCGGCAAGGTGCGTGGTGACCTTGGCGGCGAGCTCGGCACCACGGCTGGGCCGCGTGGACACGACACACCGGCGGGCGCTGGACAGCTCGGCGATGTGCCGTCGACGGGCACCGGCGGACACGATCTACATACCGGCGGCAGCAAGCTTCCGACGAGCGCACCGGATGCGGCGGCTCGCGATACCGGGATCACACCGACGGGCGAGGCCGGCAGCGGCAAGTTGCGCGGCGATGTGAACGCAGACCTCGGCGCGACAGCGACGGGACCACGCGTTGGCGGTCACGGCGCACCTGCGGGAACGGATCAGCTCACGACCTCGTCACCGACCGCTGTGAGCGGCGGCGGCTCGCATTCGATGCACACCGGCGACAACGATTTGCCCTCGCAGGCAGACGTGACGGGCGGCCTTGATGTCCGCGGTGGCGCAGCGGGGGATGCGGAGAGTGGCGTGCGCGAGGCGCAATCCACGACGAGCTCGTCGTCGAGCGCGGATGCGACGATCCGCCAAGGCGGCGGTTCCGACGACCCGTCTCGAATGGCGCAGGCGCAAACGGATGCGGAGCGTATGCAGATGGGCGATTCCGGCGGCGTCGCGCGCGAGCATGCCGAGAAAGAAATTGGATACAGCGATCCCCAGACCGAGGCGGGTCGCGCGCAAGACGCGCGCACGTCGGGGTATATCGATCCGCAGGTCGCGCGCGTGCAGTCGGCCGAGCAGAAGAAAGATCAGGCGTCGGCCGCGTATCACGATCCGACGGGAACGGCCTCAGAACGGGCGAAGCGCGAGGCGATGGACCGCGGGACGGAGAAGGTGCCGCAAGCGGCGGATGCGGATACGAAGGTTCGCACCGTCCAAGAGGTGGCCGATCATCCCGGCGATGCGGCGAAGCAGAAGGTCACGGTCGAGGCCGAAGGCAAAGTGGGCATCGACCCTACTAAGAAGAAGTAAGTGATGGGGAATGCGAGGGCGATCGCGAGCTCGCGAGCTTGCACGCAACGACGCAGTTAGCTGCGAAAATTCCCGCGTTCCGACCGTCGAGATTGCGCTGTTTTGAAGGCCTGCCGCGTTGACCGAACCAAGCACCGTTTCCTACGATGACCACTGCTTCGAAGGGGTCGAAACGAAAGGACTCTCGCAGGTGGACGAGGAAGCGCTGATCGCTTGGCAGGATGTGCTCGACATGGTGGCGGCCGGTCGCCCGAACGACATCGCATGCCCATTTTGCAATCATCGTCCGCTGACGATTGAAGAGGTCGAGCACGCGACCCGAATCTCGTGCGGCAAGTGCAAGAAGTTTATCGAAGGTCGCTTTCAGCCGTGAGTAACGGAGTAGCGCGATCCGCATCTACCGATGAGGGAAGCGACTTACGCGGCGCGCAGTAGCAAACAACAACGATGGCAAACGATCGCGAATTTCTCGGCAGAGGGCTTCGATTTCCAGTCTCCGTCAATCTCAATGGCGGCGTCTCGACGAGTCAGCTCGAGGAGAACGTTCGTCAGTGCATCTTCATTATTTTGGGGACTGCACCGGGCGAGCGGCTCAAGCGTCCCGAGTTCGGGTGCCAGATCCACGACCTCATGTTCGCGCCGAACAATGCGCTGACGGCTGCGCAGGCCGAGGTGTTTTGCGAAGAGGCGATTTACAAGTTCGAGCCGCGCGTCGAGCACGTGAGCTGTCGCGCGGAGCCGCATCCCGACGAACCGAATCGCCTCGACATCCGAATCGAATATGTCATCGCGACGAAGAACGACCGCAAGAAACGCAACCTCGTTTATCCGTTCTACCTGAGGACCGAGGAAGAGAACGAGGCCGGCAGTAACGGCCAGAACGGCGTCTGACCCACATGATTCCACCGCCGAAGCTCGACGACCGATCGTTCCACGACATCGTGGAAGAAGCCATTTCGATGATTCCGCGTTACGCGCCGGAATGGACGAATCACAACCCGTCCGATCCGGGCATCACGCTCATCGAGCTTGCTGCGTGGATGACGGACCTGTTGATCTATCGGCTCAATCAGGTCCCCGACAAGAACTACATCGCGTTTCTGAATTTGCTCGGCATCAAGCTGCGCGCGCCACGCGCGGCGAAGGCGCTGTGCCGATTCTCGCTCGTCGAAGGCGCGACGAAGCAACGCGTGCCGCGCGGCACGCAGGTATCGACACCGCACGCGACCGAGGACCACACGGTCACGTTCGAGACCGCGCGCGATGTCATCGTCGCGACCGCACGCCCCGATCGCTGCTTCTCGTATTACGACGAGTCGTACTCCGAGAACACGCGCTTCATCGATCCCGAGGCGACGAACGTCAACGACGCGTTCGACGTGTTTGCGGGCGCGCAGCGCATCGAGCGCTACCTGTATCTGTGCGATCCACGCTTCGCGAACAGCGGTGACTCGTCACTCTTGCGCGTGTTCATCGGCACGCCCGAGACCGGCGGCCGCGACATGGCGCGCCTGCTCGAGTGGGAGTACTGGGACGGCACGCGCTGGAAAGAGATGGAGGCGGCGCAGATCGACGTCGATCGCGGCGAGGTCGGGTTCTTGGGCCCGCTGCGCTTCGAGACGACGCAGGTGAATCACATCGAGGGGCTGTGGATGCGCGGCCGCCTCGCCGAGATTCCCGAGTCATCGACGGATACCGAAATCGATACGATTCGCGCGAAGGTCGAGATCGTCGGCGAGGGCCTCTTGCCCACGCAGGCCTACGCGAACCTCGACAACAACGCGTTCCTCCAGCTCGACCTCTCGAAGAACATCTATCCGTTCGGCAAAGAGCCGAAGGTCGACTGCTTGCTCTACCTCGCGTGCGACGAGCTGATGCAGACAGCCGATGCGTACATCTCGATCGAGATGCAGCTCGCCGACTCGTCGGTGATTCCGCGGCCCAATCCCTCCGATCAGCTCGTGCTCGCGTGGGAGTTCTGGGATGGCAAGCGCTGGCGCGGCCTCGGCCGCTCGGCGCCGCGCGGCACGCTGCCTGGCACCGGCGACGAATACGGCTTCCACGACGACACGAAAGCGATGTCGCAATCGGGCACCGTCAGCTTCCGTCGACCCAAAGACATGGAGGCGATGGAGATCAACGGCGTCGGTAAACGCTGGGTCCGCGTGCGCATCGAGAAGGGCGATTACGGCGAGCAGGGCACGTACACGCTCGATAACGAGAAATGGGTCTTCAAGGATGACCGCCCGGTGCGGCCGCCCGCGCTGCGCACACTCGTGTTTCGCTACCGCGAGGACTATCGCGACGTCCGCCACGTGCTGACGTTCAACGACTTCCATTACGTCGATTGCACGGAAGTCGCGCGCACCGAATACACGATCTTCCAACCGTTCACGGCCAAGCCGGAAGAATCGCCCGCGATGTACTTGGGCTTTCCGGTGAAGCCACCGAACGATCAGATCGGCATCTTCTTCGCGCTCGAAGAAGAGCTCGGCCTTGGCTCGCTGCCATCGGAAGAAGCCGAGATCGCGACGAGCGAGCTCGAGAAGTACGAGACGATGCGACGCCTCGCCTGGGAAGGTGGCCAGCGCGTCGTTTGGGAGTATTGGGATGGCCGCGATTGGGAGCCGCTCGCGCTCGAGGACGAGACGCGCGGCTTCACGAACAGCGGCTTTACGTGGTTCACCGCACCCGATGATTGGTTGCTCTCGTCGAAGTTCACCGAAGAGCGCTTCTGGCTGCGCGCGCGTCTCGAGCAAGGCGGCTACGTCAAGCCGCCGCGCGTGCGGATGGTCGTCACGAACGGCATCGACGCGTATCACTACGAGACCGTGCGCGACGAGACGCTCGGCAGCTCGGATGCATCGCCGCTGCAACAGTTCAAGTTCCTGCGCGGCCCGTTGCTCGACGACGAAGTTGTCGAGGTGCGCGAGCGCCAGTCGCCGCCGGCCGAAGAGGTCGCCGACCTCGGTCCCGATCCGGTGCGTAAAGTCGACGAGAACAATCCGCAGAACAACGAAGTTTGGGTGCGGTGGAAGCGCGTCGATAGCTTCTTCGCATCGGGTCCGCGCAGCCGGCACTACACGCTCGATTACGTGACCGGCTTGCTCGCGTTTGGCGACGGCCGTCGCGGCATGGTGCCTCCCGAAGGCAAAGGCTCGATCGTCGCGTCGTCGTATCGTATCGGCGGTGGGGCGATCGGCAACGTCAATCCGAACACGCTAACGTCGCTCGGTCGCTCGCTCGCGTACATCGAAGACGTCACCAATCCGATCGCAGCAAGCGGCGGCGCCGATCGTGAAACGATCGACGAGGCAAAGGCGCGCGCGCCGTACACGATCAAGAGTCGTGACCGCGCGGTGACGACCGAGGATTACGAGATGTTGGCGCTGCGTGCCTCGACGCAGCTCGCACGCGCGAAGTGCGTGCCGGATCGCAGTAATCGCGGCCATGTCACCGTTGCGTTATTGCCGAAGATGGATTCGCGTACAGAAGATCTGATGCGCCGCCTTGTGCCGTCGAACGAGATCATGCGCTACGTGAAGAACTTCCTCGAAGAGCGCAAGCTCGTCGGGACGGTGCTCAACGTGGTGCGTCCGCGCTACAAGGACGTCTCGCTGCGCGTCGTCTTGATTCGCCGTTCGATCGGCACGACCGATCGCCTGCGCAAGGACATCGAGCACAAGCTCCGGCGCTTCTTGCACGCACTTCACGGCGGTCGCGATGGCAAGGGCTGGGAGTTTGGCCGTCCCGTGCTCAAGGCCGAGCTGATTCACCTCGTCGAAGAGGTGCCGGGTGTCGAGGGTGTCGATCACCTCGAGATTCGCGATGAGATGCGCAACGTCGCGATCGAGCACCTCCGCCTCGAGGACGACGAGCTGCCGTATCTCGTCCACGTTCACATCGCGGAGAAGGTCCGCGACGACATCAAGTAATGGTGACCGAAGCGCTCAACCGTCGCGTCGTGCGCGTTCCCGATGTCATCGGGAAACCGATCGAGAAGGCGCGCATTCTTCTCGAAGACGCCGGGCTCAAGCGCCTCGTCGTGTTGTATCGCGAGAGCTACGAAGACCGCGACACCGTGCTCGAGCAGCGCCCGGCGCGCGGGCAGATGGTGTACGAGACGACCGAAGTCACGATCTGGATCGCGCGTCGCGGTTACCTCGAGTACTTGCCGGCGATCTATCGCCGCAGCGACGCCGTCGGCCGCAACCTCGTTCGCGATGTGTGCTTCGTCTTCGAGCACATGTTCGATTCGATCGAACAGCAGCTCGTCGATGGTTGGCGCTTCTACGATCCGCACTTCGCGCCGCCGGAGTTTCTGCAATGGCTCGCGCGCTGGACGGCGTTTACCATCGAGCACGATTGGCCCGAGGAGCAGCGCCGCGCGCTCGTCAAGCGCGCCGTCGATCTCTATCGCATCCGCGGCACCAGGCGAGGTCTCGCGCTGTTTCTCAAGCTCTTCACCGGGCACGAACCCGACATCGAAGAGAACGCGTGGCCGTTTCGCGGCTTTCGCATCGAAGACGAGGAAGCGACCGACGGCTGTCGCGTCGCCCTCGACTCCGTCATTCTGCCGCCCGTCGATCTGGCGCATTGCTTCATCGTGACGATGCCGATCCGCTTCGAAGAAGTGACGCCGGAGATGGTCATCCGCATCCACCACGTGATCCAGCTCGAGAAGCCGGCGCACACGCACTACTACTTGCGATTCACCGAAGAGCAACGCGACGTCGAGCTGCGCGAGTTCTTCGAGATCGGCATCCGCTCCGGCATCGGCATCGGCGCAGAAGTCGTTACCGCGGTCGAGACCGAAGTGAAAGAAGAAGAGAAATGAGCGAGCAACTACAGGGCTTCAAGCGCATCAACTTCTTCAAGGGGTTTCTGACCACCGAGAGGGATTGGAACGACGCGGAGCGCTATCACATCGATAAGCGTCGGCTTCACAACCGGATGATGCACTCGCCCGGCATCATCTACGGCTACGCCGGCGATTTGCGTGTCACAGCTCGCGCGCGCGGGGATCTATCGGTCGAGGTGCAACCCGGCTACGCAATCGACGGCATCGGCAACGACCTGATGGTCCACGACGCCACGATCCGCAACATCAACCTCGAAGAGTTCAAGCTGCCGCAGACGATCTACATCGTGCTGCGCTACTACGAAGAGCTCACCGACTTCATCGCGTACAAGGAGAACCTCGAGTACAAGGGCCACCGCCGCGTGCTCGAGTCGTGCAAGGTCGAGCTCTCGCAGACCGAGCCCGATATCAATCGCGAGGTCGAGCTCGCGCGCATTCACCTCGAGAAGGGCGTCAATCGCATTCGCGATGCGCGCGATCCGGCGGCGCCCGGCGCCAACGAGATCGATATGCGCTTCGTGCAGAAAGGCGGCCTCGCCGGCTCGGTGTTGCCGGGCCAGATGCGTCACCGCCTCGAGAACTTGCTCCAGCAAGTGCGGCGCGGCGCGATCGAGTACACGCGGCGTGGCGTCATCTCGGCGCACGATGTCGTGCAGGCGTGCAACACGGCGCTGATGCTGATGTACGTCAACCTCGTCGACCTGCGCTGCGTGTTCGACATCTTCAAGCTCGTGATCGAGACCGAAGCCGAGCTCGCGCTCGACGTCGATGTCCATCACCCGACGATCGCGCAGAAGAAAGAATTCTCCGAGTATCGCCGCCAGGTCGAGATTCTGCGCGGCCTGCTCGCCGAGAACAAAAACAACGTCGAAGCGTTCCAGAACCTGATCGCGTATCAGGCGAAGTGCGCCGAGATCGCGGCGTCGGCAGTCGCCGGCGAGAAGCCGGTCATCGCGGCGCCCGAAGAGAAGAAGGAGCAGAAGGTCGCGGACATCAAGGACTGGGAGGGCGTCAAGGTCATGCCTTCGCCGAGGCCGCAGATGGATCTCGAAGGCATCCAATGGGTGCTCGTCGATGAGATCGAGATCCTCAACAAGGAGTCCGAGGACAAGCACATCTTCACGATCAAAGAGGCGAAGGACTCGTACCGCTCGCGCCAAAAGCTCAAGTATCCCGACGGCACGACCGTCGAGGACACCGGCCGCGCGCACGTCGATGGCTACAGCGAGTTCAAGCTGCTCAACATCACCGCGGATCGTCCTGTCGTGATCTTGCGCCGCATGGACTACGTGTACGGCGACTACGAGCTCGAGATGAGCGTCAACGGCAAGAAGGTCTCGGTCGTGTCGTGCGTGGGTACCGATCGCGTCCATCGCTGGCGCAACTGGCCGGCGATGATTGCGGCGGAGTACGTCAAAGAAGGAACCCTGCTCGTGCGTCAGACGTCAATTACCGCTGGCCGCGACATCAACATGTTCCACATTTGGGTGTACCAGCCCAAGTGATCGTCGGGTGCTAAGATAGGTGCCGCTGGGGACGACGCATGTTCTTTAGATACATCGACTTCGTCTTTCAACCGTTTCGCGCGATTCGAAACAGGTGGCTAGGCATCCGAGCGATCAAGGGCTCCGCGACGATGGATGCACGGCGTCTCCAGTCGTTGGGACGGCGCGGCAAGATGGCGGCGCAACGAGCGAACCAGCGCGTAGGGGGTTGGGGCCAGCAACCTGGTCAGCAGCAACCGGGTCAGCCACAACAACAAGCGCAAGCCGGATATCCACAGCAGGGATATCCTCAACAGGGATATCCACAACAGCAGGGGTATCAACAAGGGTACGCCCAACCGGGGTATCAGCAGGGAGCCCAGCAGATGCAGCAGCCAGCAATGCCGCCAGGAATGCCGCCCGGAATGCCACCAGGCATGCCCGGCGCACCGGGGATGCCGGGCCCTCCAGGCGCACCGAATCCGAACCCGCCGATTCGCACGAGTGGGTTTTGGATCTTCAAGAAGAAGTGGTGCACGCAGTGCGAGCAGCAACTCGATAAGACGTGGGACGCGTGCCCGTTCTGCGCGCAGATCGCGATGCAGGCAGCGGCCGCACCCGCGAAGCTACAGAAGCTCAAGACGCAGGCGCTCGTGCTCGATCCATCGGGCGTCGCCGGCGTGCAGCTGCTCGGCTGGCTGATTCCACTCCAAGGCCCGCAAAAGGGCGAGCTGTTCACGCTGCAACCGGTGACGACGATCGGCACGACACCCGAGTGCACGGTCTGCTTGCAGGACAAATTCATGTCGAGCAAGCACGCCGAGATCAAAGCGGAGCACGGCATGTGGATCTTGCGCGATTCGGGATCCACGAACGGAACGTACGTCAACAATCGTCGCGTCGATCGTCACGAGCTCGTCGACAACGACTTCATCAAATTCGGCTCGGCCATGTGCAAGTTCAAGGCGCTATGAGCAGATCAATTCTTCTTCTGTTCACGCTCCTCGGTTTTGTCGCAACCGCGCACGCGCAAACCGCGCCTGCGCCGAGTGGCGGAGGCGGTGGTGGCGGTGGTGGTGGTGGCGGAGGCGGTGGCGGCGGCCAGATCGAGGTGTACATGCAGGTGAAGCCGCCGGATCCGTCGGATCCAAAACAGCGCGGCAAGGCACCGAAGATCGACGTAACCGTGATCGGCGGCCCGAAGGTGCCGGTCGACAAGTACACGATCAACACGCAGGTCGGCGCGCAGAAGGTCAGCATCAAGCCCGAGAAACTGCGCGAGTACATCGACGGCAACGAGACGATCGCGATCGCACTCGTCATCAACGGCCAGGAGATCTGGATCGGCAACGACGACTACGAGCAGGACGAGAACGCGAAGTACGCCGGCGTGCTCAAGAACCTGTCTTCAGCAATCGACAAGCTGCAGCTCGGCACCGCGGGTCCGACCGGTAGCAAGGCGATGGTCATTTCGTATTCGACCGGCGCCGAGATCAAAGTGCCGATGGGCGAGCTCAAGCTCATCACCGGTGCCGCGCTCGGCAGCCAGAAGGACTACCACGGCAAGATCGGCACCGACATGGTGCAGGGCATCTCGATGGCGATCGCCGAGCTATCGAAGGTGTCGACCGCGCGCAAAGCGCTGATCGTCGTCGGTGATGGCAACGATACGAACAACGAGACCGCGAAGTCAGCGCTCGTCGATTACAAGAAGCAAGCGGCGCGGCAGAACATCCAGACGTTCGGCATCATCTACAAGTCGGCGGTATCGAGCGAAGGCAACGTGATCACCACGATGGTGCCGAACGCGAAGACCGTGAACTCGATCGACGGCATCGCGGCCGAGCTCAACGCGATCATCGCGCGCATGGCGGATCGCCAGTACCTGACATTCCCCGGCTACGTCCCGGCGGCAAGCATGGGCCTGCCGTGGGACGCCAAGGATCACGACCTCGTGATCAAGATCGATCAGACCGAGCTCGATCCGGTGACGCTCACTCTGTCGCCGCGCTGGAATCCGCCGAAGAGCGGTGGCTTTCCGTGGCTCATCTTCATCCTGATCATTGTCGGCGCGTTCATCCTCGTCATGATCGGCGTGAAGGTGTTCAGGCGAAAGAAGGTCGAAGAGCCGTTGCCGATGCCGATGCAAATGGCGGCACCGGTCGAAGCACCAAAGGCAGGCGGGCCGATGAAGACCGTGATGATCGGTGCCGGTGGCGATCAGGATGGCTTTCCTGTTGTCGGTTGGCTCGTGCCGCTCAATGGCGTCGATGCGTACAAGACGAAACGCTTGCGCGCGGGCCTCACGAAGATCGGTACCGCACCGCCCGCTGACCTCGTCGTCAACGATGGCTTCATGAGCACCGAGCACTGTCAGATCACGTGTTCGCCATCGGGCTTCACGCTGCACGACAACGGCGCGACGAACGGTTGCTACGTCAACGATCGCAAGGTCAACAAGCACGATCTCGTCGACAACGATGTGATCACGCTCGGCAAGACCAATTTCAAATTCAAGTCGATCAACTGAGGGTTCGTGTCCACGGGCGCTGTGATCGGCATGATCGTTGGAGCCGCGGTCGTCGTGCTCGTGGTGATCGCTATCGTCGCGCAACAGAACTCGCAGCCAAAGCAGCAGAAGATCTGCGGCGGCTGTCGACGCGTGATGCTGCCGGTGTGGACGAAATGTTTGTTCTGCGGCTGGGCGCCGGTCGCGCGGCTCGAGTTCATCCTTGGGCCGATGGCGAATCAGACGCTGCCGCTCACCGAAGAGGTGACCACGATCGGCTCGGTCGCCGGCAACACGGTCGTGCTCGCCGACCCGGCGGTGTCACGCAAGCACGCGGGCATCCGCAAAGTCGACAGCAGCTACGAGCTCGCGGACCTGGGCTCGACCAATGGCGTGTACGTCAACGGCCATAAAGTCCCGAAGAAGACCCTCGAGCCCGGCGACATCATTCGCGTCGGCAACACCGAGGCCGTATTCAAACGCGAGTGATCGGCGCCTTTTCCGAGGCCTTTTCCGAGGCCTTTTCCGAGGGTATGAGCTGTTTCTGAGGCCTCGTGATACATTCGGATCTCCCCAATGGCACGCCTGACTTTCCGGGACAGCCAGGGCCGGGAAGGTACGGTCGAGCTGTCACCGACCGACACCGTCTATGTCGGCCGAGGGCTGGAATGCGCGATTCGCACCGACGACGGCATGGTGTCGCGACGCCATGCGCAGTTCAGAAACGAGAACGGACGATTCGTCGTCGAGGATCTCGGCAGCGCGAACGGCACTCACCTCAATAACATTCGCATCCAAAAGCAGGCGCTCGGCCACGCCGACATCGTGCAATGCGGATCGCTGATGATCCGTTTTGTCGACGAGGGCGGCGTCAACGTCGTGCCGCACGGACTTCAGCAAGGTCACGCAGGAACCGGTGGGCCACCACCGCCGAAAAAAGGCGGCACGATGGTGCTCGACCGCGGCGATGCACCGCCGCTGCCGGGCGGCATGGCCGGTCCCGCAGGCGGTGGCTTCGGCGCCGCGCCAGGTGGTTTCGGTGGCGCACCGGGCGGACCGCCAAACTATGGCGGCGCACCTGGAGGCGGACCACCTGCGATGCCCGGATCGCCGGGCTACGGC
>Ga0070698_100008426_pt1 | contig 11143 bp, 8 predicted proteins | sample KBSK1502metaG_FD_65477 | JGI IMG/M metagenome (GOLD analysis project Ga0070698, IMG submission 65477) | Corn, switchgrass and miscanthus rhizosphere microbial communities from Kellogg Biological Station, Michigan, USA - KBS K1-50-2 metaG | ecosystem: Host-associated > Plants > Roots >...
CACCCGCACCCCTTCCTCCGCGCGAAAGGGCTTGCGGAGGAGGCGGTCGTCAACAGCGGGCTGGAACACGCCGTCCTCCGCTCCTCCCATGCCTACGGGTTGGGCGGGCTGTGGTTCGCCTCGACCGTGATGGGTGCCGAACACGGATTCGTCGTGGGGGACGGCAGGCACGCTGTCGCCCCGGTCCTCGCGGACGACGTGGCGAGGGTGGTCGCCGCGATCGATGATCGCCGCGATCAGATCGAGGGCGTATGGAACCTGAGCGGCCCGGAGGCGCTCACCGCCGATGAGGTGTTCGAGATCGCGGGAGAGGGAGGCTCGCCGGCGCACCTCGATCCCTCGGCCGCGGCCGAACGGCTCACGGATCTTCTCGAGATCCCCGTGTCGATCCGCGCGATGGAATTCTTCGCGGGGGACTTCATGGCGGCGACGACTGACGGCGCCGCACCCATCGCCGCACCCGATGCCGCTGCGCCCGACGCCGCGGCAGCGTTCGGCGTCGACATGGTGCCCTTCGAGGAAGGACTCCGCACGATCGCCGCGAAGGCGTCGAAGGGCGGCTGATAGGGTGCGCCGCGATGCCTGAGCTCGTGCATCTCGACGTGGACGACGGCGTCGGGATCGTTCGTCTGGACCGCCCGCCCGCCAACGCGATCTCGCTGCAGCTCTCCACGGAGCTTGTGGCCGCACTCGAAGAGGCGTCGTCGCGTGACGACGTCGGCGCGCTCGTGCTCTGGGGAGGTCCCAAGCTCTTCGCCGCGGGCGCGGACATCAAGGAGATGGTCGACGACGGCCCGGACGAGATCCATGAGCGGGTGACGAAACTCGGCGACGCGTGTGACCTCCTGGAAGCGATGCCGAAGGTGTCGATCGCCGCGATCACGGGCTTCGCACTGGGCGGTGGGTTCGAGCTCTCGCTCGCGTGCGATCTTCGCTACGCTGCCGATGACGCGAAGGTCGGACAGCCCGAGGTGCGGCTCGGCGTGATCCCCGGCGCAGGAGGAACCCAGCGGATGACGTGGCTCGCGGGGGCCGGGGTCTCGAGGGATCTCTCCTACACGGGCCGGCAGGTGGACGCGGCCGAGGCGAAGGACCTCAGGCTGGTCGAGCGGATCGTGCCTGCCGACCAGGTGTTCGAGTCCGCCGTTCACGACGCGCGGGGGTTCGCCCATGGTCCTCGTCGCGCCCTTGCCGCGGCCAAGGAGGCCATCCGGCACGCCGTGAGGAGTCCGGGGCCGGCGGGGATCGCCCGGGAGAAAGAGCTCTTTACGGCGCTCTTCGGGACCGATGACCAGCGCGAGGGCATGCGCGCCTTCATCGAGAAGCGCTCACCCGAGTTCCGCGGCAACTAGAAGCATCTTGCCACCGGCTCTCGGCCGCGTGCGGAGCCCGAAGTGGCTCTGGACGAGGCCGCACGAGGAGGAATGAACCAGCCCCTCGCATCGTTCGAATCACACGACAAGGACGGAGCTTCAACCGTCCTTCGGTGAGAGCGACGAAGGGACGTGAACGAGATGGCGGAGGAGCGTTTCCGGGGCCAGTCGGTCCGGTCGCTGCCGAGGGCCAACAAGCGGTACCAGTCCGATCGCAGTTGCGCGGCCCCGGGGTGTACGACCAAGCTTTCGATCTACAACAAGTGGGAGTACTGCTGGCAGCACGAACCGGTCCACACCTACATCGCGCGCGGCAAGCGCCGCAGTCGCAAGGAGATGGAAGCCGCGTAGGCGCCAAGCTGGAGTTACCCCCCGCAGCGACCCTCCCCTCACGGGGAGGGTCGCTGCACGTCCGGGGGCGGCTGGCGCGGCCGCTGATGAGAGGGCGAGTTCCTCGGCTGCCTTCGCCGTCTGCCTGATTCAAGGTAGGCGAGATATTGCCGATGCAGGAGTGGACCGCTCCCCCCGAGCGCGATGCCGATGCCGAACGAAACCGAACAACCTCCCGCGATGCGAGAAGGGGATTGCCCGTACTGCGAGCGGACCGTGCTCGTGTACGAGGAGCCACCTCGCTGCCCACTCTGTGACTGCCCTCTGGAAGAGCACGGCATGCGGCCGTTCTCCTTCCCCGTGGAGCCGGAGCGGGACTAGACGAGGACCGCGCGACGCCACCCTCGAGCGTCGCTGATCAGCGCGAGCTCCTGCGAAGACCGCAGGTCCTCGATCGTCACGGGAGCTTCGATCAGCGAACCTTCCTCGAGCGCCACCGCTCGCCCGACCCCCGGGAGCAACCCGGCCTCGATCGGAGGCGTCACCCAACGGCCCTCGATGCGCGCCGCCACGTTCGCGATCGTCGACTCGGTCACCTCCCCACGGTCGTTGATCAGCACGACGTCGTCCGCGTCCGGATGCCGCCGGCGGGCCTCGTCGTAGCGCTGTCGTCGCGACGTCTTGTGGAAGAGGAAGACGTCTTGGGGATCATGTGGCACCTCATCGAGCGAGACGCGGACGACGTCGGGCTCGCTCGCGAGCGGCGTGCACGCTGCTCGGACCGTCCCGTCCCTTCCGAGCTCGAGGCGGACGCGACACGGTGCGGGTGGCGCGGAGGCGACGGTCTTCTCCACCGCTTCGCGTACGTCGGTCTCGTCGTACCGGAACCCGAAGTAGTCGGCGGATCCGGCCAGGCGCCGGAGGTGCCTGTCCAAGTTCCTCACACCTTCGTTGGGGTCGTGCCGCATCGTCTCCAGGAGCTCGAAGCCGGGACGACGCGCCGTGAGGACGTGGGTCTTCGCCACCGCCTCCTCGTACTCGGCGCCCGCCTCGGAGTCCCACGTGATGCCGCCGCCGACGCCGTACTCGGCGGTGCGCGAGACGATGTCGAGGGTGACCGTGCGGATCGCGACGTTGAATCGGGCGTTCGGAAAGCCGGATCCATGCGGCGCCAGGTAGCCGATCGCGCCGCAGTAGATCCCCCGCGGCGAGTCTTCGAGCTCGCTGATGATCTCCATCGTGTGAACCTTGGGCGCGCCGGTGACCGAGCCACTCGGGAACAGCCCGCGGAACACGTCCGCCAGGCCCGCGTCGGCTTCGAGCTCCGCCGACACGGTCGTCGTGAGCTGCCAGACGGTCTCGTAGCGCTCGGCCTGGAAGACGTCTGCCCACGTGACCGAGCCGGTGCGGCTGATGCGGCCGAGGTCGTTGCGGAGCAGGTCCACGATCATCGCGTTCTCCGCTCGGTCCTTCGCCGAGGCGAGGAGACGCTGCGCGACGGCGCGATCCTCGTCGGTCCACCGACCGCGCGGTGCCGTGCCCTTCATGGGCTTGGTGACGATCGCGCCGTCGCGCAGCTCGAAGAAGAGCTCCGGTGAGGCCGAGAGCACACGGTACCGGCCGAGGTCGAGGTAGGCCGAGAACGCGCCACGCTGCGCGTAGGAGAGGTCGCGGTAGAGGCCCCGCGGTTCGCCTTCGACGTGGGAGCGCAGACGCATCGTGTGGTTCACCTGGTAGGTCTCGCCTGCCGCGATCAGCTCCCTGATCCGGTCGACGGAGGACTCGTACCGCTCGCGGGTCGTCGTCGGTACCCACGTACCTTCCGGCGTCTCGGAGATCCCCTGCTCATCACGGGGGAGTGGCAGGGCGGTCTCCTCGGCGCGTTCGAACATCGCGAACCAGGCGAGGGGCAGCGCCGAGAACGGATCCTCGGCTTCGCGGGCGCGGACGACGAGGGCCGGGTCGAGGCCGGGCGCGGCCTCGTACGCGACGAAGCCCGCGACCCACAGGCCGCGCCCGGCCGCCGCCTCGGCCGCCTCGATCGTCGCGACGACCTCACCGGCGCGAGTGGCCTCCAGCACGCCGACCGGTTCCACGAGCCGGAACGACGGCGAGGCGCCGGTGAGGTCGTCGAATCGCGCTTCGAGCATGCGGTCACGATACGAGGCGCGCGTGGATCCCCCATCGAGCGGAGCGTCGACTAGGCTTCGGCTCCTGAAAGGCGGGTGACCCGTTCGGCGATGATCTGTTCGAGCTGCGGAACCGAGAACGAACAGGGGCGCAAGTTCTGCGGCAACTGCGGCACCGCCCTGTCGGTCGTCTGTGGAGTATGCGCAACCGCCAACCCGCCGGGGACGAAGTTCTGCGGCGAATGCGGATCCTCCCTCACGAGCGAACCGGCCGCGGAGGTCGCCCGGGACACTCCCTCCGCCGAGCGGCGGCTCGTATCCGTGCTTTTCGCGGATCTCGTCGGCTTCACCACGATCTCGGAGTCGCGGGACCCGGAGGAGGTGCGTGAGCTGCTCACGAGCTACTTCGACACGTGCCGGCGGCTGATCGATCGCTACGGAGGGACGGTCGAGAAGTTCATCGGCGACGCGGTCATGGCGGTATGGGGGGCGCCGGTCGCGAAGGAGGATGATGCCGAGCGCGCGGTACGGGCGGCGCTCGAGCTCACCGCCGCCGTCGCGACCCTCGGTGAGGACGCGGGAGCTGCCGAGCTTCGCGCCCGCGCGGGCGTCCTGACGGGCGAGGCGGCGGTGACCCTCGGCGCCGAAGGGCAGGGGATGGTCGCCGGCGATCTCGTGAACACCGCCTCCAGGATCCAAGCGTCCGCGCAGCCCGGAGGCGTGTTCGTCGGCGATGCGACCAAGCGGGCGACCGACGCCGCGATCGCCTACGAGGATGCCGGGAGCCACGAGCTGAAGGGGAAAGCCGAGCCGGTGCAGCTCTGGCGCGCCGTCCGCGTCGTCGGCCTCCGGCGAGGCGTCGCGACATCGTCGGCGCTCGAGCCGCCGTTCGTCGGGCGCGATCGCGAGCTCCGGCTCGTGAAGGAGCATTACCACGCCACGGCCGACGAACATCGGACCAACCTCGTCTCGGTGATCGGCGTCGGCGGGATCGGAAAGTCCCGACTGGCGTGGGAGTTCGAGAAGTATTTCGACGGTCTCGCGGCCGACGCATGGTGGCATCGAGGTCGGTGCCTCGCGTACGGGGACGGCGTCGCGTTCTGGGCGCTCGCCGAGATGGTGCGAGGACGGGCCGGCATCCTCGAGGACGAGGATTCGGTCTCCGCGTCGGCGAAGCTGCGAGCGAGCGTGGACGACATCGTTCCCGATCCGAACGAACGGCGATTCGTGGAGCCCAGGCTCGCGCAGCTGCTCGGGCTGGAGGACCGGCCCCCGGGGGACGAGGCGAACCTCTTCGCTGCGTGGCGACTGTTCTTCGAGCGGATGTCGGATTCCGACCCCGTGATCTTGCTGTTCGAAGACATCCACTGGGCCGACAGCGCGCTCCTGAACTTCATCGAGCACATGCTCGACTGGTCGCGAGAGCGGCCGATCTTCATCCTGACGCTGTCCCGGCCCGAACTGCTGGACCGTCGGCCCACGTGGGGGGCCGGCAAGCGGGGGTTCACCTCGATCTTCCTCGAGCCGCTGCCGCCGGACGCGATGGAGACGCTCCTGGCCGGGCCTCTCCCGGGGCTTCCCGCCGACATCCTCGAGAAGATCCTGCAGCGGGCCGAGGGCGTCCCTTTCTACGCGGTGGAGACGGTCCGGATGCTCCTCGACCGCGGCCTGATCGTCCGGGAAGGGAACGTGTATCGCGCGAGCGGACCCATCGAGACGCTCGAGGTTCCCGAGACGCTGCAGGCGCTGATCGCCGCCCGACTCGACGGACTCGCCACCGAGGAGCGTCGGCTGCTGCAGCGCGCGTCGGTGCTTGGGAAGTCGTTCACGCTGCAGGGACTGGCCGCCGTGACGGGCGTCGAGGAAGCCCAGCTGGAGGTCACGTTGTCCTCGCTCGTGCATAAGGAAGTCTTGGGCGTGACGACCGATCCGATGTCACCCGAGCGAGGCCAGTACGGATTCCTGCAGGACCTGGTGAAGAAGGTGGCGTACGACACGATGTCCCGACGGGAGCGGAAAGCCGGGCATCTGGCCGCCGCCGCGTATCTCCTTCGTGCGGTGGACGAGGACGAGATCGTCGAGGTGGTGGCGGCCCACTACCTGGACGCCTATCGGGCGGAACCGAACGCCGACGACTCATCCGAGATCAGGACGAAGGCGCGAGACATGCTGATCCGCGCCGCCGAGAGAGCCGCGTCGCTGGGGGCGAACGCCGAGGCGCAACGGTCGTTCGAGCACGCCACGGAGCTCCTGGACGATCCCTTGGAACAGGCGGGTCTCCACGAGCGGGCAGGGCGCATGGCACGCGCCGGTGGACGGACCGATGAGGCCACCGCCCACTACGAACGGTCGATCGCGCTGTTCGAGGCCGGGGGTGCGACACACCCTGCGGCTCGTGTGTCGGCTCGGCTCGCGGAGGTGATGTGGGACCGAGGGCGGCTCGGCGACGCGGTTCGAAGGATGGAGCGGTCGTTCGCGGTGCTCTCGGAGGAGGAGCCCGACAGCGACCTGGCGGCGGTGGCGTCGACGCTCGCGCGGCTGCTGTTCTTTTCCGGGCAGGCCGCCGCCGCCGCGCAAGCCGTCGAGGTGGCGCTCGAGATCGCAGAAGCACTCGGCCTTCCCGAGGTCTTGTCGCAGGCCCTGAATACGAAGAGCCTCACCCTGCTCGCCCGTGGACGACAGCGCGAGGCGCTGGCGCTCCTGCGATATGCCCTCGACGTCGCGCTCGACCACGAGATCCCCACCGCTGCGCTCCGGGCGTACTACAACCTCACCGACGCCGCGATCCAGGTCGACTCGTACCGTGAGGCCACGGAGCGGATCCAGTCGGGACTCGCCCTGGCTCGCAGGGTCGGCCATCGCGACTGGGAGTGGCAGTTCGTGGGCCAGATGTACCCGCAGGTGGCCCTCGGTGAGTGGGACGACGTGCTCGAGACCGCCGAAGCGCTACCTCCCGATGTGATCGACGACAACCGCATCGCATACAACGGGTTCCTGTGCACCATCCCATCGATCCGTGTACGGCGAGGACAGATGGACGAAGCGAAGACGAGCCATGCGATCTTCGCCGACGCGGAGACGTCCGACGACATGCAGGAGCGGGCGACCGCGGCGGCGGGGGCCGCGATCATCGCCCGAGCGGAAGGGCGGCTCGAGGACGCCCTCCGGGACGCGGAGAGCGCACTCGAGGCGCGGAGCGAGCTCGGGATCGGCCACGAAGCGATGAAGGACGCGTTCGTGGAAGGGGTCGAGGCGGCGATCTCCCTCGGGCGGTTCGACGAGGCCGATGCGATCCTGGCGATCGCGGCGGCGATCCCGCCCGGCCGCCAGAGTCCGTACCTCGACGCACAGTCCCGCCGGCTGACCGCTCGGATCTCGCAACTTCGGGGCCGCGCCGAGCTGGTGGAGCCCGAGTACAAGCGTGCGATCGGCATGTTCCGAGAGCTGGAGACGCCGTTCTGGCTGGCCGTCGCTCTGCTCGAGTCCGCGGAGTGGCTCGTGGAAGATGGTCGCGCCGACGATGCCAAGCCGCTTCTCGATGAGGCTCGCGAGCTGTTCGAGCACCTGCGAGCGGAACCATGGCAGGCACGGGTCGACGCCGTCGCGATCGACCGGGCCGCGATGGGCTGAGATCGCCCGGTTCGCGGGCGAGCCACTGATAGCCTCATCGCATGCCTTCCGTGCTCGTCGCGATGTCCGGTGGGGTCGATTCATCCGTCGCCGCGTGCCTGCTCCAGGAGCAGGGCTATGACGTGTTGGGCTCGCACATGCGACTCGTCCATCTCGATTCGGTGGATCACGGCTGCTGCGGCCCGAGCGCCAGGAGGGACGCCGCCGAGACCGCCCGGATCGCCGGGTTCCCGTTCGAGATCTGCGACCTGACGGAGGAGTTCGACCGAACGGTGCTGGCCGACTTCGCCGTGGAGCACGAGGCCGGTCGCACGCCCAACCCCTGTGCGCGCTGCAACGGCGAGATCAAGTTCGGAGCGTTCCTCCGCAGGGCCGACGCACTCGGGATCGACATGGTCGCCAGCGGGCACTACGTGCGGCGAGCGGGGGACGCGGCCGGCTGGCGACTCCTCCGCGGCGTGGATCGCGCGAAGGACCAGTCGTACATGCTCCACATGCTCGGCCAGCGCGCGCTCGCCCGGTCGTTGTTCCCGGTCGGCGAGTTCCCCAAGGCGGAGACGCGCGCGCTGGCCGAGCGGTTCGGCTTGCCGGTCGCGACCAAGCCCGACTCGCAGGAACTCTGCTTCGCACCGTCGGGGGACGCCGGCGCGTACGCGCGCGCGAATCTCCCGCATCTCGTGCGCGAGGGTGAGGTCGTCGATCCGGCCGGCGCCGTCCTCGGGCGGCACGACGGAGCGTTCTCGTTCACGATCGGGCAGCGCCGAGGGACGGGCGTGGCGACGGGCGAGCGCCGGTACGTCGTGGACGTGGAGCCGAAGGCGAACCGGGTGGTCGTCGGGGCGGTCGAGCTGCTCGATCGCCGCGGGCTGGTCGCGGATCGCTTCTCGTGGATCGCGGGCGAGTCGCCCGGTGGCGGTCCGTTCGAGGCCGATGTCCGGATCCGCTCGCACGGGGAGGACGTGGCGTGCGTGGCCGAGCCGCTCGGAGATGAGCGCGTCCGGATCGAGTTCCGGACGCCGCAGCGCGCGGTCGCCCCGGGCCAGAGCGCCGTCCTGTACGTGGGCGATGAGGTCCTCGGCGGCGGCCGGATCGTGGAAGCGATCCGCTAGGAGGGAAGCGCCACATGGACGAGCATCCGAACGGTGCGCTGATGAGAGGCCTCTTCGAGTCCTTCGCGTCCGGAGACGTTGCGGCGATGGAGGCTGCCTTCGATGACGACGTGACCTGGCACGCGCCGGGAACGAACCGGTTCGGCGGCCAGTTCCGAGGACGGACGGCGGCGATGGAGCGGCTCGCCCAGATGCGGGAGGCCGGCATCAAGACGCGCTTCGACGTGCACGACGTCGTGGCGAACGACGAGCACGCGATCGCGCTCGCCCACCTCCATCTCGAGGTCGCCGACGGGCGTCGCTACGACCAGCCCCAGGTCGCGGTCGCACATGTGCGGGACGGCCGGATCGTGGAGTTCTGGACGATGAACCAGGACCAAGCGGTGCTCGATCTGTTGATCGGCGGTTGACCGGCCCTCCGATGGCCTCCCACCCCTCGACTATCATCGGCTCGCGCTCCCCGCCGACAACGAGGTCGAAAGAGACCGGTGAAGCTCCTCCGTCGTAAACCCACGAGCTTCGAGATCCACGTGCAGGACATGGTCCTGCGGATCACGGCCAACGAAGATTTCGCCGAGGAGTCGAGGGCCGCGGCCCTTTCGTTCTGGGAGCAGCTCCAGTCCTATGCGCTCCAGCACCCGGAGTTCCGTACCAGCAAGCGGCCACTGGACCCGCCGGCGGCCGAGGCCCCCGCGATCGTCCAGGAGATGGTGGCCTCGGCCTCGGCCGCCGGCGTCGGGCCGATGTTCACCTTCCGCGGCGCGGTCGTCGACCAGGTAGGTCGCTTCCTCACGCAGTCGCTCGGTGAGGTCACCGTCGCGTGCGAGGGCGACTACTTCATCAAGGCGAAGAAGCGCGTGAAGCTCGCCGTGAAGCGCCACGGCGGTGAACCGATCACCGTGGCCCTCGAACCCGATCCGCAGGGGATCGGCGTCTCCACGACGCTCGGGCGCGGCCGCGGCGGCGGCGGTCCCGACGGGCTCGCCGTGATCGCGGACTCGTGCATGTCGGCCGACGCCGCCGCGGCCGGCGTGCAGGCCCTCCTGCCCAAGAAGCTCGGCTTCGCCCAGGCCGTTCGCTACCTGAAGACCGTTCCCGGGGTGCGCGGGGGTGTGTTCGTGGTGGGTGAACGGATCGGCGTCGCCGGCAACCTGGAGATCGCCGGGTGAAGCAAGCTCAGAAGGAGGAGCGCGACCTCGCCGAGGCCGAGCTCCGGGTCGAGGAGCTGCGGGAGCTCGTCAACCATCACCTGTATCGCTACCACGTGCTCGACGACCCCGAGATCTCCGACGCCGAGTACGACGAGCTGATGCGCGATCTGCGGACGCTCGAGGACCGGTTCCCGGAGCTGATCACGCCGGAGTCGCCCACCCAGCGCGTCGGAGCCGCGCCGGCCGAGCTGTTCCGCCCCGTCCCGCACCGCGCCCCGATGCTCTCGTTGGACAACGCGTTCTCCGAGGAGGAGCTCCGCGCGTGGGGCGCACGTGTGGACCGCGGGCTGGCCGGCGCGACCCCCACGTTCGTCTGCGAGCTCAAGATCGACGGTGTCGCGTGCGCCCTGACGTACGAGGACGGGGTCCTGACGGTGGCGGCAACCCGAGGGGACGGCCGCGTCGGCGAGGACATCACCGCGAACGTTCGGACGTTGAAGTCGATCCCACGACAGCTCGAGACGGAGGACCCCCCGTCGGTGATCGAGGTCAGGGGCGAGGTCTACTTCCCCGTGAAGGCGTTCGAGGAGCTGAACGTCCGGCTGACCGAGGCGGGTGACCGGCCCTTCGCGAACCCGCGCAACGGCGCGGCGGGATCGCTCCGTCAGAAGGACGCCAAGATCACCGCGTCGCGCCCGCTCCGGATGTGGGTCCACTCGTTCGGCGCCGCGGAGGGCATCACCTTCGCATCGCATTCCGACTTCCTCGCGTGGTCGGAGAAGGTCGGGCTGCCGGTGCCGCCGACCAATCGCCGGACGAAGAACCTGAAGGAGGTCCTCACCTTCCTCGGACGGTGGGAGAAGAAGCGGCATTCCCTCGATTGGGAGATCGACGGCGCCGTGATCAAGGTCGACGACGCGAAGCTCCAGCGACGGCTCGGGTCGACGAGCCACGCCCCTCGGTGGGCGATCGCCTACAAGTTCCCGCCGGAGGAGCGGACGGCGCTGCTGAGGTCGATCGAGGTCCACACTGGCCGGACCGGGAAGATCACGCCGTTCGCGGTCCTTGAGCCGGTCTTCGTGGGTGGCGTCACGATCACGAACGCCACGTTGCACAACGAGGACGAGACCCGACGCAAGGACGTCCGCAAGGGCGACACCGTGATCGTCCGCCGAGCCGGCGACGTGATCCCGGAGATCGTCGGGCCGGTGCTGGCGAAACGGCCGAAGAACGCCCGGAAGTGGAAGATGCCGAGGCACTGCCCCTCGTGCGGCACACCGTTGGTGCGCGCCGAGGGGGAGGCCGACTGGCGGTGTCCGAACAAGGCCGGCTGTCCCGATCAGTCCGTGGAGTGGCTGTTCCACTTCGCCGGGCGCGGAGCGATGGACATCGAGGGCCTCGGCTACAAGACCGGGATCGCG
>Ga0070698_100008427_pt1 | contig 11143 bp, 10 predicted proteins | sample KBSK1502metaG_FD_65477 | JGI IMG/M metagenome (GOLD analysis project Ga0070698, IMG submission 65477) | Corn, switchgrass and miscanthus rhizosphere microbial communities from Kellogg Biological Station, Michigan, USA - KBS K1-50-2 metaG | ecosystem: Host-associated > Plants > Roots >...
TCGGTGCTGCGTTCAAGCGCATCGATCTGGGCGGTCGTTAGCTCGCACCGAGCAAGAGCTCGCGGGCGGCGGCCATCGCGGCGTCGGAGCCCGTCAGGGCGAGCACGTCGCCTTCGCGCAGCGCTTCGTGCGGCGATGGATTCGACATGCCATCTGCGCCGCGCGTGATCGCGAGTACCGAGGCACCTGTTTTTGCGCGCAAGTCGAGCTCGGCGAGAGATTTGCCGACGGCGGGCGCGCCGGGCGCGAGCACGAGCGGCACGGCATCGACGCCGGGCAACATCGCCTTGACCTCGGCGAGATGCGGCGCCGCGGTGTTGTCCTCGGCACTCTGCCGCGCGAGCACCTCGACGATCAACGCGGCGCCCGCACGCACGTGACCATGGAGCTCGGTGATCGAGCGGCGCGTCGCGAGCACCATCACGGCGATCAGAAACAACAGCACGAAGGCACCGCCGCGCACGAACGGCTGCGTGATCGCCGCGATCGGCAGGCCGACCGCAAGGACGACGGCAAGCTCCAGCGTGAGCTCGAGGGAGCGGCGCGGCGCGTGACCGAGGTCGCGCTCGGGATGGCGCGATGGGATGACCTCGCGAGACAAAATCCGTGCGAGCGCGACCGCGTTACGCGCGATGCCAAACGCGAACAAACCGCCGAGCGCAACCGCGGCAGCGATGAGCAGGATGAAGGCGAACGTCGCCTCGACGCCGAGCAGCTCCGTGATGCGCGTGCGCAGCGTCGCGGCACCGATGACAACGGCGCAGAGGAGGGCAGCATCGATGATCGTCGTGATCAGCGGCCGGCGCAGCCGTCGCCACATCGTCTTCGGTCGCTCGACGTTGCGCAGCCGCGTGATCCACGACTCGTAGAACGAGATGAACGTCGCGAGCGGCTTGGGCAGGCGACGAGCGAGCCACGTCGCGATGCGGCCGCCCTCGCGAATCTGGAACGTTCCGGTGATCGCGGTGACGCACGACGCACCGACCACGACGGGCAACAGAAACGTGTGCGCGACGCCAGGGCCGGCCGCGATGCCGATCGATACAGCGATGAACGACAGCTCGCCGATCTGCGACAGCGCGAGACCGGCCTGCACCGAGCGGCGCAGGCCATTGCCGGTCAAGAACGCGGCGACCGAGACGCCGGTCGTCTTGCCGACGACGAGCACGACAGCGACGATCAGTGCCGCGAGCCATTGATCGCCGACCTCCGCCGGCATGATCGTCATACCGATCGAGACAAAGAAGATCGCGGCGAACGCGTCGCGAAACGGCCGCACGAGATGATCGACGTCGTGACCTCGGCCCGACTCGGCGATCAGCGTGCCGGCGACGAATGCACCGAGCGCGACCGAGTAACCGGCGCGCAGCGCGACGAGGACGAACCCGAAGCACACGGCGAGGCTCGTCACGACGAGCGTGTCGGGTCGATTGAACTTCGCGACGTAGCGGATCGCGCGCGGCACCACGAGCATGCCGACGACGATCATGCCGACGAGGAATGCGCCGAGCGTGCCGATCGTGGTCAGCAAATCGCCGGCCGATAGCCCGCTGCCGGATGCCACACCGGTGAGGATCGCGAGCAATAGGATCGAGAGCAGATCCTCGACGACCATCATCGCGAGGATCAGCTCCTTTGCCGATGGCTCGACGGCGTGCTCTTCGAGCCCTTTGACGACGAGCATCGTGCTCGCGATCGCGACGCCGAGCGCGACGAAGATCGCCTCGGTGCTCGTCCAACCGAGCAGACGACCGAGGCCAAACATCACGAGCGAGATCAGGCTCAGCTCGACAACGACGGTGAGCAGCGTTGGAATGCCGACGCGCGCGATCGTGCGAACGCTGAACTCGAGCCCGATCGTGAAGAACAGCAGGATGACGCCGAGCTCGGAGAGCGTGCCGACGAGCCTGGCATCGGTGACGAGCCCCGAGACGTGCGGACCGATCAACAGGCCCGTCAGGATGTAGCCAAGCACGACGGGAAACCGCAGCGCCTGAAAGATCAGCGCGGTTAGTGCCGCAGCGCCGACGACGATTGCGAGGTCGGTGATGACGTGGACGAGCTCGTTGTGCATCTACTACGAGAAGCGCGGGCGGCCCGACCAGCGCGATCCTGCAGCGTTCGCTGCACCCAACAACACCTTAGCAGAACGCGCGGAACGCTTCTTGCTCCAATCCCAGATCTGCGCATGGCGATGTGGCTCTTCTTTGCTGGTGTCGTGGTCGCCAGCCTGGTGGTCGACTTGATCGCCCACCGAGGCGGGCGAGGGCAGGGTCGCAAATCCGCGCTGTTGTGGAGTGCGCTGTGGATCGCGGTCGCACTGCTCTTTGCCGGCTGGGTCTGGGTGCAACTCGGCGGGCGCGCGGCGGGCGAGTTCGTCTCGGCCTACCTGATGGAGAAGAGTCTATCCGTCGATAACTTGTTCGTCTTCATGATCGTGTTCGATCGCCTACGCATCCCCGAAGCCGAGCAACACCGCGTGCTGTTTTGGGGCATCTTGGGTGCACTTGTCGCGCGGGCCGCATTCATTGCGGGCGGCACGGCACTGCTTGCGGGCTGGCACGACGTCGTGTACCTGCTGGGCGTTTTCCTCATCTACACGGCATTTCGAACGGTCCGTGCGCGCACGCCACAGCCGGGTGAATCGCGCGTGATGCGATTTTTGCGGCAGCACCTTCGCGTTACGACTCGTTTGCACGCCCATCGGTTCTTCGCGCGCGAGCGCGGCCAGTGGGTAGGCACGCCGCTTCTGCTCGCGCTGCTTACGATCGAGGCGAGTGATGTGCTGTTTGCCGTCGACTCCGTGCCGGCGGTGTTCGCGATCTCCGAAGAGCCGTTCATCGTCTACAGCTCGAATGTGTTCGCGATCCTCGGCTTGCGCGCGCTCTACCTCGTGATAGCCGATCTGCTCAGGGACCTCCGGTACCTGCATTACGGGCTTGCCGCGATCCTGGCGCTCGCCGGCACGAAGATGCTGCTGTCGCGCCATGTGCACGTTCCGCACTACGTGTCGCTGATCGCGATCTGCATCATCCTGGCAGCGGCGATCATCCCGAGCCTGATCGTCGGGCGGCATCGCGAAGGTTCCGCATGAGACGTGGAATGCGCGATGCAAGACGTGGCGACATGCGTGTCGATGTCGTGATCGTTGGTGGCGGTCCGGCCGGCCTTTCGGCGGCGCTCGTGCTCGGTCGCTGCCGACGCGACGTCATCGTCTTCGACGACGGTCGCTATCGCAATGCGAGGTCGCGCCTGCTGAACGGGTTTTTGACTCGCGATGGCAGCGATCCGGGCGAGCTGCGGCAGATCGCGCGCGCAGAGCTCGTACGCTATCCGACGGTGCGCATCCGCACCGAGAGCATCACCGATGCACATCGACGCGACGAACGCTTCATCGTGATCACGTCGGAGGGCGAACAAGTCGAGTCCACGGCGCTGTTGCTCGCGACGGGGTTCGTCGACACGCGACCGCACATCGCCGGCGTCGCCGAGCTGCACGGCGAGCTCGTCGTGCCTTGCCCGTACTGCGATGCGTTCGAAGTCGCCGACCAGCCGCTCGCGGCGTTTTCGCATCCCGACGAGCGTGGTGCGAAGTTCGCGCTCGTCGTCGCGAACTGGTCACGCGATGTCGTGTTCTGTGCCTCGCGGCGGCCGCAGCTCGGCGACGATATGCGACGCAGGCTCGCCGCTCGTGGCGTGCATGTCGAGGAACGCGAGCTGAAGGCGGTCGCGCGCGACGCAGACGGCGTGCGGCTGCACTTCGCAGAAGGCAACAGCATGTGGCGTCGCATGATGTTCTATCACCTCGGCGGCAAGCCGGCGTCGGCGCTTGCCGAGCACGTCGGCGCGAAGATCGATCCGGTGCACGGCGTCGAAGTCACTCGTCGCCAGCAAAGCTCGATACCGGGGCTATTCGTGGCCGGCGACGCGACGCGAGACGTGCTGCAAGCGATCGTTGCGGCGGGCGAGGGCTCGGCGGCGGCCGTCTGCATCAACGAATATTTGTGCGAGCGTACCGAATAGCTGATCCCAGATCGTGGTGACGATGCCGTAGTTGGCGTCGCCGTGGCGATGGTGGAGCAGGTGATGACGGCGCCAGCGGCGGACGAGTCGACCGCGCAAGCGGTAGGTACCTGTCCAGCCGTGCGCGATGTGATGGACGGCGCTTTGAAACGCGTAGCAGCCGAGGATCGCGCCCGCGAACGTCGCGCCCGCCGCGCTGCCGACGACGAGGCCCGATAGCGCCCAGCTCAGCGCCGCGATGCTGAGTGAAAAGAAGAACGGTGCGCCGATCCGCGCCGCGCGATCATTGTGATGCCGCGCGTGCAGTGAGCGCACCGGGTTGGCGACGGCGTGATAGAGCCAGCGATGAAACGCGTATTCGTAGAACGTGTACACGACGACGCCGGCGGCGAACGAGATGAATTGCACGCCCCCGTAGATGATCAGCGCGGTCGCGCACACGAGGTCGAGCACGAAGCCGACCCAATAGTTGATCATGTTCGTGCATATGCGCTCGAGCCAGCTCATGCCGCCGCGCTTTCTAGATACGTGACGAGCTCACGCTCGACGCGCCGATACGGAGTGAAGCCAAACGTGACGAGCGCCGCGGCCCACGTGACCATGCCCATCGCGACGATCGCCGAGGCCGAGCCGAGCAGGTGTGCGAGCGGCGCCGCCGCGGCGTAGCCGATCGGAATCGCGAGCATGACGAGCGCGTTGCGCAGCGCGCTCACACGACCCTGGACGTCGTACGGAATCTTGAGCTGCCAGATCAAGCGAGCGCAGCCGAACGTGAGCGGAATGACGAGGCCGTACGCGAACGCCGCCGCGCAACGCGCCGCGAGTGAGGTCGACATGCCCGCAGCGACGAGCGCGCCGCCTTCGACGAGCTGGAACACGAGGATCGCCGCGATTCGATTTGTCGTGCGGCCGGCCCACAGCGCCATCGCGATCGCGCCGACGACCATGCCGGAGCCGACCGTCGACAGCACGACGCCGAGCTGCCACGGCGCGCCGCTGTCGAGCACGAACGGACGAAACGCGAGCTCGGCGACCGCGAACGTGAAGTTCGTTGTCGCGAACAGCGCCAGCATCGCGACGAGCCCGCGCCGCTCGGCGACGACCTGCCACGCGTCGCGCAGCTCGCGCAGCCAGCCGCGAACGGTGCGGCTGTCGCGCACGCGCGCCGGGAACCTGACGACGAGCAGCGGCGCGATGCCGATGACGAAGCTCGCGAGATCGATCGCGAGGATGCCGGTGAGGCCGAGCACGCCGAAGCACGCGCCGGCGATCACCGGTGCAGCGAGCTGGCCGGCGCCGCGCGACAGCTCGACGAGGCCGTTCGCGCGGCCGAGGCGATCGGCAGGCACGAGCGTAACGAGCGCGACCTCGTACGCGGGCCACTGCACCGCGTTCGCGCACGCGCTCGCCGCGATGAGCACGGTCGCGAGCCCGGCGCCGAGCGTGCCCGCGGCGGCACTGACGAGGAGCGCCGCTGTCGCGATCGCGGAGCACGTGTCGGCGAGCAGCATGACGAGCCGCGGGCTGAGCCGATCGGCGAGCACGCCGCCGTAGGGCGCGACCACGACGTGCGGCAGATACGCCGCTGCTGCAAGCAGCGCGAGGTCACCGACATCGCCGGTCTCGCGATAGACCCAGACAGCGAGTGCGAACGCGGTCAGTCCGCTGCCCAGCAGCGATACGAGCTGACCGGCCCACACGATCGCAAACCGGGTCATGTGGCCGCCTCGAATGCACGCGCGATGCGGGTGCCGATCTCATCGAGGCCATGTTGCGCGATGCCACCGCCGTAGAGATTGACGACCGTCTCACCATCTTCGCGCGTGACGTGGATCTGCAGCGTACGATCGAGGAGCGGATCGCTGCCGATCACGAAATCGGTCGGACGCAGGATGTGCTCGATGCGCCGGCGGCGCACGATCTCGCGCGGCTCGGGTTGATACACCTCGGGCAAGATGTTGACGCAGATCATGAGCCCATCGCGGCCCGGATATGGCACGAGCGCGAACAGATAGCGCGCAAGCAGCGGGTGCGCGCGCTCGAGTAGCCGACGCACAGCGCGTGGCGCGCTCGCCCACGAATCGTTCCACAGCGTCGGGATGCGCATCAGGTAATCGGTGTGCGCGTACGAAGCGAGCAACTGGTCGCGCAGATCCGCAGTCGTCGCGCGCACCGGCATGAGCGCGGTCATTGTTGTGAACAGATCGGCAAGCTCGGCGCGATCGCGCTTCTCGATCATGAGCGAGAGCGTCAGATCATCGCGCTCGAGCGCCTCGCGTACGCCGGCGGCGATCGCGTTGATCATGGCCATCGGCAGGCTCGAGCCTTCGTCGCGAGCGCGCCGCATCGCAGCGGTGATCGCGGTCGTCGCGAGCGGCTGCCGCGTTAGCGCGCGCGAGCCTTCTCGCGGAGGCGCGAACCGCGTCGGGCGCGAGTTCCACGCATTGCCGCCGGTGCGCGTTTGCCAATAGCGAAGATCTGCCGTCGCGTCGTGCTCGCGATGCTCCCACTCGACGAGATCGACGAGGCTCGCGCCCGTGGCCTCTGGTATTGGCTGATCGAGGTATGCGCGCTCGAGGCGGGCGCGAAACATCTCGAATGCGGTCATGTCGACGGCGATATGCGGCATCGCGACGAGCAATCGATGGTCACCGCTCGGCAACAGCACGAGCCGAGCGTGAACGTGCGGCGGTTGCGTGAAGCGGCGCGTGTTGTTCGCGACGGTCTCCTCGGCGAGCACGTGCTCGTCGTCGCGGTCGCGGCGGCGATCGCGGATCTCGAACGAGCACGGCCGCCGTCGCGTTGGCTGTTGCACCGGCCGCCAGCGCGGATAGTGCATCCACAGCGTGTCGAACGCCGAGACCGTCTCGGAGAACGCGCGCTGCAGGCGCGGGATGTCGAGCTCGCTCGTGAAGCCGAACGCGTCGCTGACGACCGAAACGTCGCCGGTGACCGCGCGGAACAGCCAGAACGGGAATTGGTAGTGGCTGAGCCGCAGGCGCGCCGGTAACGCTCGCTGCGACGCCGTGATCGGCGCGGCACGCGTGCCGACCTCCGTCGCGCATTGCGCGAGCTGCGCGATCGTTGGATGCGAGAAGATGCTGTCGATCGCTACGGCGAGGCCGCATTGCTCGCGCAGTCTCGCCGCGATCCGCACGGCAGTGAGCGATGTGCCGCCGAGGTCGTAGAAGTTATCGCTGCGGCCGATCGGCGCCTGATCGAACACCGATTCCCAGACGCGCGCGATGCGTCGCTCGCATTCGCTGGCCGGCGGATCACTGTGCGCACGGTCGATCGGCATCGCGGCCAGCGCACGCCGATCGATCTTGCGGCTGCCGTTGAGCGGCAGCTCGGCGAGCGGCACGAGCTGGCTTGGCACCATATAGCTCGGCAGCCTGCGCGCGAGCGTGCCGCGAACGACCTCTGGCGCCGCGCTTCCCGCATAGAACGCATCGAGTCGCTGCTCGCGTGCGATCACCGCTGCCTGCACGACGCCAGGCACCTCGAGCATGCGTGCCTCGACCTCGCCGAGCTCGACGCGCATGCCGCGGATCTTGACGAGCGAATCGATCCTACCGAGGTACTGCAGGTCGCCACCTGGCAACCGCCGCCCGAGGTCGCCCATGCGGAAGTAGCGCGTGCCATCGAGCTCGACGAACCGCGGATCGTCGCGATCCAGATACCCGCGCGCGAGGCACGCGCCCGCGATCCAGATCTCGTCGTCGACGAGCCGCACGTCGACGCCGCTCAGCGGCACGCCGATCGGCGAGCTCGTGAGCCCTGCGGGCATGCGATCGAAATCGAAGTACGTCGCATCGCCCGACACTTCGGTCGAGCCATAGATGTTGATGAGCTTGCGGCCCGGCGCCGCGCGAAAGAACCGCGTCACGAGAGCCGGCGGCACTGGTTCGCCGCCGATGAACCAGTACCGCAGCGCCGGCACGCGCGCACCGAGATCAGTAACCAGATCGAGCATGGTCGCGAGCAGCGACGGCACGACCACGATTCTCGTCACGCGATGACGAGCGAGAAGCTCGATCATCATGCGCGGATCGCGTCGCGCCGCGCGGTCGATGATCACGAGAGGCACGCCGAACGCGAGCGGCGCGAACAGCTCGGCGACCGAATCGACGAAGCCAAGTGGCGTTCGCGCACACGCGACCTCGCCACCTTGATATGGATACGTCTCCTGCTGCCACGCCAAGCGATTCGTGATCGCGCGATGCAATCCGACGACGCCCTTCGGCTCACCCGTCGAGCCCGACGTATAAAGAATATAGATGGCGTTATCGGCCCCGACCGCGACGGCCGGCGCGGTCGCGACTCCGTGCGCGACGTCGACATCGCGCTCGCCGAGCACGTGCGCTAGCCGGGCATTCGCGACGATCTGCGGCATGCGCGGGTCCTCGCGATCGAGCGGCACATACGCGGCGCCTGCTTTGAGCACGGCAAGGACCGCGACGACTTGCTCGATCGAGGGCTCGCAGCACACGCCGACTCGATCTTCGAGATCCACGCCTCTCGCGCGCAGCTCGTGCGCGAGCGCGTTCGCGCGCACGTCGAGCTCGCGATAGCTCAGCGAGCGCGCTCCATCGATCAGCGCGGTCGCCTCTGGCGACTCCGCGACACGCGCGTCGATCCACCGAAGTACGCCCACGCTCGAGGATGACGCATCCACCCGATGCGGCTGGGCCATTTACCGCATGCTACCGCAGCGTGTAGAGAAATGCCGCGATGTCCCGCGCATCGTCATGACACCCATCGCATTGCCGGGCACGACGCTCTGCTGATGATGACGTTCGACATGGCTCACAGAACGCGGCACATTCGGGATCCCGTGACAGACTCCGGGTCTTGGCCGCTCGCGATCGTGCGTACGTAGCGAAGCGAACGAAGATCGATCACGCCGTTCTACACGAACACGCGATAACCGCGTTCCTGGGTTGATCGACATGCCACGAGCAAGACGAAGAGCAAGGACCAGCGCGTCATCTACGTTTCAGTAAGCATCTGCCGTGCCGTGGCGCGCGGTTTGCAGCCAATGCCGCGCATGCTCGACCATGGTGTTCGCCCCGCGCTTGCTCGCACGGTGCGATTGCGTTGGGACGAGCATGCCGGGGCGCAGATGTTGATCGCGCCGGAGCGCGGGCTGTTGCTCGATGAAGTTGCGACCCGGATCGTTAGACTGTGCGACGGTTCGCGCACAGTTGGCCAGATCGTCGACGTTTTGTGCGCCACGTATGATGCCGACGTTCGCGCAGTAGCGACCGACCTCGAGAGCTTTCTCACGGAGCTCGCGCGGCGCGGTCTCGTTAGATTATGAGCACGCCGCGCCCGTACACACTGATTGCTGAGCTCACGTACAAATGTGCGCTGCATTGCCCCTATTGCTCGAACCCGGCGCGGCGCACCCAGGAGACACTACCGGCAGAGATCTGGGAACGCACGCTCGATGATGCAAGCGCGCTCGGTGTGGTGCAGTTGCACCTCAGTGGTGGTGAGCCACTTCTGTATCGCGATCTAGAACGCCTTATCGCGCGCGGCCATCAGCTCGGTTTGTACGTGAACCTGATCACGAGTGGCGTGCCACTGACGCGCGCTCGCCTCATCGCGCTTCACGCTGCGGGGCTCGATCACATCCAGCTGAGCATCCAAGACGCGACGCGGCAGTCGAGCGATTCGATCGCGGGAGCGCGCGTGTTCGATCGCAAGTGTCAGGTCGCGTCGTGGGTCCACGACACCGGCCTGGCGTTCACGCTCAACGTCGTTCTTCACCGCGCGAACATCGATCGCGTTCCCGAGATCGTCGCGCTTGCCGAGCAGCTCGGCGCGCATCGCCTCGAGCTCGCGAACACCCAATACCTCGGCGTCGCGTTCGCGAATCGCGCGTGGCTTCTGCCGACGCGCACGCAGATCGAAGAAGCGTACGAGGCCGCGCAGCGCGCACGCGAGCGCCTGTTCGGCCGCATGGAGATCATCTTCGTCAAACCCGACTACTTCGGAAGCACGCCGCGCGCGTGCATGGACGGCTGGGCCCGCAATTACATCCATGTCACACCGGCAGGCCGCGTGTTGCCGTGTCACGCCGCAGAAGCGATTCCAGAGCTCGTGTTCGACAGCGTGCGCGATCGCGGGCTCGCCGAGATCTGGGCTTCGTCTCCGGCGCTGCAGCGCTTCCGCGGCGAATCGTGGATGAAGGAGCCGTGTCGCTCGTGCGAGAGGCGCAGCATCGATTTCGGTGGCTGCCGCTGTCAGGCGTACTTGCTCGCCGGCGATCCCACAGTTGCGGATCCGGCATGCGCGTTGTCACCGGCCCACGGTCAGATCGAGTCTGTTCATAACGAGCGAACGTACGTATTGCGGGCTCGTCGCTGAGCGAAGGCGCACGCGTCCGCTGGCTGGCGCATGCATTGCTTGTTTCGTGAAGCATGCGCGTCGCGCTGATGCTACTGCTTGTCGCATCGTGTTCGGGGCCGCTGGATCGCAAGCGACTGCATGGTGAAATCGAGGAGCTGCAGTCGATCGCGTCGGAGACGAAGCTCGTGCTCGAGCTCACCGTCGATGGTCCCACTGCGTACTCGCCCGAGCAGCGCGTCGGGCTCGAGCCGGCGCTCGCGGTTGCATCTTCGCTCGCGGAGCGCTTGCATCCCGCACTCGTCAACGGCAATCCGCGCGAGCTGCCGATGATCATCGATCAGCTCGAGAGCCTCGAGTACGAGGTGCGGCCGTGAAGAAGCTGCTCGAGATCACGCTCGCGATCATGACGGCGCTCGGCGGCTTCGTCGAAGTCGGCGAGCTCGTGTTCACCGCGCAAGCCGGCGCGACGTTTCGCTACAGCCTGCTCTGGGCGATCGTGATCCATACGTAGACACGGCGAGACCACGACACGCTGGTCGCGTAGACCACCCCGACCATGTCGGTTGAGTCGTGCGCTCTCGCCGTGTTTTTTTATGCGATCGGCAGCGTGAAGTAGACGGTCGTGCCGTTGCCGGGGTGCGACTCGATCCAGATGCGGCCGCCGTGGCGCTCGACGATGCCTTTGCAGATGTGAAGGCCGAGGCCAGAGCCTGTGGTCGTGTGTCGCGCGCGCTCGCGGTACGGGTTGAACAGCGACGAGAGA
>Ga0070698_100008428_pt1 | contig 11143 bp, 11 predicted proteins | sample KBSK1502metaG_FD_65477 | JGI IMG/M metagenome (GOLD analysis project Ga0070698, IMG submission 65477) | Corn, switchgrass and miscanthus rhizosphere microbial communities from Kellogg Biological Station, Michigan, USA - KBS K1-50-2 metaG | ecosystem: Host-associated > Plants > Roots >...
TGCGGGACGCCATGGCAGAGCGGATCCGCGCGCTCGGCGCGGAGCCCGAGATCAACGTGCGCGTGGACGACTCGTGGTCGACCGACCGCATCACACCGCGCGGGCGAGAGAAGCTCCGCACGTGCGGCTTCGCACCTCCGGCACCGCGTGAGGCAGTGGCGCCGACGCTCGTGCAGCTCCAATCGAACGCTTTTCGCTGCCCCTACTGCGGTTCGAGCGACACTCGGCTCGAGAACATCTTCGGACCGACACCCTGCAGGTCGCTGCGTTACTGCGCGACCTGCAGGCAGCCGTTCGAGCAGTTCAAGACGATCTAGAGAGCGGAGTGTTAGGCAGGCGTTTCCACCTCTGAACGCTGGGGCGCCCGGGCGTGCTCGAGCGCCCGGTCGGCCGAAGACTCGGAGCGAATCCGAAGTCAACCCCGAACGCATGTGCACCGTCTACGAGACGACACTGCGCGAGTTTTGAGGCACCACGTTGACGCTTAGGGCGTCCTTTCGCAACGTGATATCACTGGTATCCGGCTTTCCTCCTAGCGTTCGACACACTCAGAGAGATACTCCGTCTTGGCTTCCTAGATTGAGGTTGCGCCGGCCGGCTTCCAGCTGTAGCAACCGTGGGCTCCGCTAGGCTCGACCGGTATGAAGGTCGAGATCTACTACTGCCCCGTCTGAGACGGCTATGACCGCCGGGCTGCGAGTCTCGCGGCCGAGCTAAACGAGCGCACTTTGCACGACGCCGCAGCCGTTTCCGGTGAGAAGAGCCAGTTCGACGTCGTCGCCGACGGAAGCCTGATCTTCAGCAAGCAGCGGGAACACCGCTTCCCCGAGCACGACGAGATCATTCAAGCCCTGGGATAGGTAGCTGCTCGATGGGCGGTGGCGGCGGCTCGAGCTTCGGGTACCTCGAGGTCAGCAGCAGCAGGTACGCCTCCGTCTCCAGCTGGTAGCGCAGGCAAAACGTTCCCAGCTCCTGCAAGCCCGCCGTCGTCCGCCCCAGAGCGAGCGCGACGAACCAGGCCCCGACCGACGACGCCGACAGGATCACGTTGAACACGCTCGACAGCACCACGGCGGGAACTGCCAGGGGCAAGCGGAAGAACGTCACAAGGCGAGGCTGACGGCTGCGCTCGGGCACGTCGATCGCAAACGAGTGCTCCTGCGTGTGGAGGGGATCCGGGTACTTCGCCGACAGGAGGTCGAGCCAGGCGATGACTTGTCCCTCGTAACGAAGGAAGGCGGCGAGAAATCGATGGAAGCGGGCGGGGACGCGACCGGTGAAGATGGCAGCAAGCCAGCTCAGCGGCACCACGGGCACGAGGAGGAGCGCCCAGACCGAGAGCACGACATAGTGCGGAACGAGCAGTACCGCGCGCATGAGCACGACCAGACGTCTGCGGCGAAGCCGCTCGGTGTCGCGAACGCGGAGACGGTCGTCGGCCACGAGCGTTAACGTATGCGCTCGTGCGACAGGCTCTCGTGCTCATGCTCGCGCTGGTCGTGCTCGCCGGGTGCGGCGGCGGCGGCAGCAGCAAGCCGCTGACGAAGCAGGAGTACGCGTCCAAGGCCGACGCGATCTGCTCGAAGTACAACCAGAAGATCAAGGCGCTCGGCAACCCGAAGAACATCTCCGACCTTGCCAACGCCGCGGACAAGGCCCTGCCGCTGATCGACAGCGCGATCGGCGAGTTCAAGAAGCTCAAACCGCCCGCCGCCGAGCAGGGCACCGCCTCGCAGTGGATCGTGCAGGTGGAGGGCCTCGGGAGTGACCTCAAGGAAATCCGCGACAAGGCCAAGGCCAAGGACCTGCCAGGCGTGCAGGCGGTCCTCCCGAAGGCCCAACAGGACAACGCGCGCAGCAACCAGCTGGCCACCCAGCTGGGCATGTCGGTCTGCAATTCGGGTTAGACCACGTTGCTTCCCTCAGGCGCCGCTGAAGCGCGGGGGCCGTTTCTCGAGGAAGGCGGCGACACCCTCCCTGAAGTCGCTGCTCTGCGTCGCGGCCGCTTGCAACTGCGCTTCCCGTTCCAACTGCTCCTCCAGGGAGGCGGTGAGCGCGTGGTCGACGAGCCGCTTCGTCATTCCGATCGCGAGGGTCGGCAGCTCGGCGAACTGCCTCGCGACTTCGGCTGCTCTAGCCGCGAGCGCGTCGGCCTCGACGACCTCCGCGACGAGGCCCCAGGCCTGCGCCTCGGGGGCGTTGAGCTTCCGCCCGGAGGCGAGCCATTCGAAGGCGCGCGCGGGCCCGAGGATGCGCGTGACGAAGTGAGTGCCGCCCGAGTCCGGCACGAGGCCGATGTTGATGAACGCCGGCACGAAGCTCGCGGAGTCAGCAGCGAGCCGGAGGTCGCAGGCACAGGCAAACGAGAGCCCGGCTCCCGCCGCCGGGCCGTTCACCGCAGCGATCACCGGCTTCTCCAACGCACGGATCGCCAACACATTGGGGTGGTAGTTCTCGTGTAGGTGCCCGCCGATGTCCCGGGACGCCTCCCGAAATTCCGTCAGGTCCTGCCCGACGCAGAAGCCGCGCCCCGCGCCCGTGACGACGACGGCACGAATCTCCGAGTCGCGAGCCTCCTTGAGTGCCCCCGCCAGGACGCGGTGCATCTCCGTATTGAAGGCGTTGAGAACGTCGGGCCGGTTGAGCGTGATCGTCAGGACCGCCCCGTCGCGGGTCGTCTCCACAGCGGCCATCGCGACGGACTTTCGCAGATCGACGCAGCGTTCGGCCGCGTTGCTAGCTTGGCCCTGACTAGTGGACTTGACCTTCATCTCGTCACAGCCGGCGGACGTCTCGGAGGAGGAGGCGCTCGACGCCTATTCGCGCGCCGTCATCACCGTCGCGGAGCGGCTTACTCCGTCCGTTGCGAACCTGCGGGTCTCGCGCCGCGTTCGCGGCGGCCGCAGGCTGGACGGCGGCGGCAGCTCAGTCGTGATCACCCCGGACGGGTTCATGCTCACTAGCGCCCACGTCGTCGCACGAACCGAAGGGCGGGGGCGGGCGTCCTTTGTGGACGGCCGCGAGCTGGAGTTCGTGGTTGTCGGGTCCGATCCGCTCTCTGACCTCGCCGTCCTGCGTGCGGACGGCCGCGACCTGGTTCCGGCCGAGCTCGGGGACGCGGAGCGCCTTCGCGTCGGCCAGCTCGTCGTCGCGATCGGGAATCCGCACGGATTCACCGGCTCGGTGACGGCCGGCGTCGTCTCGGCGCTCGGTCGCTCCCTGCCGACTCGCTCAGGCGCGAACGTCCGCGTCGTCGACAACGTCATTCAGACCGATGCGGCGCTCAATCCGGGGAACTCGGGCGGCGCGCTCGCAGACGGGCATGGCCGCGTGATCGGGATCAACACCGCCGTGGCGGGGGTCGGCCTCGGCCTCGCGGTACCGATCAACGTCGCCACCCGGCGCATCATCGCCGCCCTGATGACCGAGGGCCGCTTTCGCCGGGCATACCTCGGCATCGCGGGAGGGCCGAGGCCCCTACCGCCGCGGCTCGCGCGCAAGCTCGGCCGCAACGGCGGAGTCGAGGTCGTCGAGGTGGTCGACGGGGGCCCGGCCGCTCGGGCGGGACTGCGGCCCGAGGATCTCATCGTCGAGCTCGACGGGACCCCCATCGAGGGCATGGACGAGCTCCAGCGGGTCGTGGCCGGCGACTTGATCGGACGCAGCGTGCCCACCGTCATCATCCGCGAGGGCCGGGAGCTCGAGCTTCACCTCGTCCCGGAGGAGCTGAAGTAGAGGCACCGCTTGCGGTGCCGTCAATCGCCACTAGAGCGCGGGAACCGGGCTAGCGTCCCTTGAACTCGGGCCGGCGCTTTTCCACAAAGGCGCTCAGCCCCTCGTCCGCATCGTCCGAGGCTCTCGCCAGGTAGAAGGAGCGCCGCTCGAAGTCGATCCCGGCTGACAGTGACGACTCGAACGCCTGGTCGATCGCCTCCTTGGCGAGACGGACCGAAACGGGGCTCTTGGCTGCGATCTCACGAGCGACGCGTTTCGCTTCCTCGAGCCACGCTTCTTTCGCGACGACCCGCGCGACGAGGCCGAGGTCGCGGGCTTCCGCCGCGCCGAGCATCCGGCCGCTGAGAATCATGTCCATCGCAACCGCCTTTCCGACCGCCCGGGTGAGTCTTTGCGTGCCACCAGCGCCGGGCATGACGCCGAGGTTGATCTCGGGCTGGCCGAATCGGGCGGACTCGGAGGCGACGATGAGGTCGCAGGTCAGGGCGAGCTCACAGCCGCCACCGAGGCAGAACCCTGAGACTGCGGCAACGAGAGGAGTCCGGAGCGTGCGGATCGCGTCCCAGCGGTCGATACGGCGATCCTGGTAGAGCGAGACCGCCGTTCCCGCCGCGAGCTCCGCGATGTCGGCGCCGGCGGCAAACGCCCGCTCGTTTCCGCCCAGTACGATGCAGCGGACTCCGTCATCCGCATCGAGCTGCTGCAGGTCGACGACAAGCTCTTCCATGAGCTGACTGGAAAGCGCGTTCAGCTGCTGCGGCCGGTTGAGAAGCACGACCGCGATCGGGTCGTCGCGCTCGACGAGAACCAGGCTTTCCACGCTAGACGTCTCGGTCGTCGTCTCGGCTGCCGGATCTGTCGAGGAATGCGCGGACGGCTTCCTGCGCCTCGTCGCCGAGCATCGACAGGGCGAGCCAGTCGCGCGCGTGGTTCACCGTCTCATGCCAGGAGAGATCCCGCCAGAAGTTGAGCTGTTGCTTCGCGTAGCGCGTTGTCTGAGGAAGCTTCGTCGCGAGCTTCTCGGCCACGTCGTCCACCTTGGCATCGAGCTCGTCCGCCGGAACAACCCAGTTGACGAGGCCCCACTCCGCTGCTTGCGCAGCCGGAACCTGCTCGCACATGAGGATGATCTCCCGCGCGCGCCGGTCTCCGACGAATATCGGCAGCCACTGCGTCGCACCGCCGGCCGGAACGGAACCGTGCTCGAGGCCGACATGCCGGATGAACGCGTCCTCGACCATCACCGCCAGGTCGCACGCCATCTGCAGCTCGTTGCCGCCGCCGACAGCGATCCCGTTGATCCGCGCAAGCGTCGGCTTGCCGAGTTCGCGGAGCCGGTCGTGGGCGTCCTTGAACGCGCCGAACCACTTCCAGTACTCCTTCGGCTTCCCGAGATAGTCAGCGGACCAGGACTTGAGATCGGCACCCACGCAGAAAGCGCGGCCGTTTCCCGTCAGTACGACTACCCGGATCTCGTCGTCCCAGGACGCGTCTTCACATGCGCGGGCAAGCTCGCGCAGCATGCGGAAGTCGAATGCGTTCAATACCTCCGGCCGGTTGAGCGTGATCGTCGCCCGCGGCGGCTTCTTGTCGTAGACGATCGCCTCGAAGCCGAGCTCGTTCGGAGTGCTCGGCCGCGGATGCGTCGGCTCAGCCAACGTCGGCGAACATGACGCTGAAGCGGCCGCCCATTTCCATCGCGTCCTTGCCCGTCGCCATGAACTCGTCTGTGCGCGCGGCCGACTTGAAGGCATCCATGTCCGGCCACTCCCACTCCGCGTAATAGCGGTAGGGCGGCTCTCCCATCGGCGCTCCGAAGACACGCCCGTGCCGGAACGTCCCGCCCGGCACCTTGCGGCAGAGCTCCACGTGTTGCTCGTAGCGAGCCGCGTCCGGCTCTTCGGCGTACAGCACGATCGCGCGAACCATTCGATCCCCCTGGTCGTAGAGGCGGGAGCGTATAGCTTGACCCGCGAAAGGAGGTATCAATGGGCAAGAAGGTCGTACACGTCGAGTTTCCGGCGCAGGATGCCGACCGGGCCCAGAAGTTCTGGGAGGGAGTTGGCGGCTGGTCGATCCAGGCTTCCGGCATGCCGGGAATCGACTACCGGATGTTCCAGGAAGGTGACCAGGGCGGCGCCGTCTTTCCAGGAGACGGCAGCATGCAGCTGACCGTCTACTACGGCAGCGACGACATCGACGCCGACCTCGCCAAGGTGCGCGAGCTCGGAGGCGAGGCCGAGGACAAGCAGCCGATTCCGGCCATCGGCTGGTTCGCACGCTGCAAGGACACCGAGGGCAATGCCTTCAGCCTGTTCCAGAGCGACGAGTCCGCGCCTGCACCCGAAGGGGCGCCGGGGGCTTGACCGAAGGTGCGTGGCGAGCGGAGCGCTGCGCCCCGCTCGCCACCCGCCGTTCAGGGCTCGGTCAGGCCGACGATGTCATCGGGCCGGACCGGGACACGTGTCAGCTCGCGGCCGGTCGCAGCGCGTAGCGCGGCGACAACCGCAGCAGTCGAGACCACCGTGGGTGGCTCGCCGACGCCCTTGACGCCGTACGGCGCATCCGGCTCGGCTTCCTCGATCAGCTCCGAAACGACCGGTGGCATGTCGAGCGTCGTCGGAATCAGGTAATCCGTGAAGCTCGCGTTCGTGATCAGGCCGTCACGCGTCTTGATCTCCTCCATCAGCGCGAGGCCCAGCCCCTGCGCGGTCCCGCCCTCGATCTGACCGGTCACGGCCTGCGGGTTGACCGCCTTGCCCACGTCCTGGGCCGTCCCGATCCAGACGACGCGCGTGAGCCCGAGCTCGACGTCGACCTCGGCGACGACGCGCATGGCGGCACACGCGTAGGCGACGTGGGCACGCTCACCCGTGATCTGACCGGTCTCCGGATCGAGCGGTGTCGTGCGCGGATGCCTGTAGATCCGCTCGACGTCGGCCTCGTGGCCTGTGCGCTCGTGTTCCTCGAGCGCGGCGCGGCACGCATCCCTGACGGCACCCGCTGCCATCCAGGTCATGCGCGAGGCGGACGCGGAGCCCGCTGAGCCGACCGTCGCGGTTGTGTGCGGCGCGAGCACGACGTCCTCGGTCCCGAGCTCGGTCCGGGCCACCTGGAGGATGACGTTGGCAACGCCTTGTCCGACCTCGGCCGCCGCGCAGTGCACCTCTGCGCTCCCGTCCTCGTGCAAGCGCACGCGCGCCGCCGTGTAGTCGTCGAAACCCTCCGAGTAGCCGATGTTCTTCAAGCCGACCGCGAACCCGACGCCGCGTCTCACGCCCTCCCCCCGAGTGGTATTCCCGGAGCCACCCGGAAGCTGCATCGGGTCACGGGGAAGCTCCTCTGGCTCAGGCACCGGCAGCGCGGCCGCCTTCCTGATGACGTCGGCAACGGGAAGGGTGCCGGTGATCTTCTGGCCCGTCGGCAGCGACCCTCCAGGAGCAAGTGCGTTGAGCAGTCGCAGCTCGATCGGGTCGATGTCGAGGGTCTGCGCGAGCTTGTCCATCTGCGCCTCGTGCGCGAAGCACACCTGCACGGCGCCGAAGCCCCGCATCGCGCCGCACGGCGGGTTGTTCGTGTAGACGCACGTGCTCTCGATCAGCGCGTTGTCGACCGCGTACGGACCGCAGGCGAACGACGCCGCGTTGGACGTCACCGCCGTCGAGCTTGATGCGTACGCGCCACCGTCGAGCAGGATGCGCATTCGCACGTTGACGAGCCTGCCTTCCTTCGTCGCGCGATGCTCGGCCCAGATCCTGGCTGGATGACGGTGAATGTGGCCGACGAACGACTCCTCGCGGCTGTACACGATCTTCACCGGCCGCATCGTCCGGAGTGCCAGCAGCGCACCGTGGATTTGCATCGAGAGGTCTTCCCGCCCGCCGAACGCGCCACCGACTCCTGCGAGGTGGATCCGCACCTGCTCGGGCTTCAAGTCGAGACAGGGCGCCACCTGATCCCGGTCGACGTGCAGCCACTGCGTCGCGACGTAGATGTCGACGCCGCCCTTGCCGTCGGGAACGGCGAGGCCTGACTCCGGTCCGAGGAACGCCTGGTCCTGGATCCCGATCTCGTAGACACCGGACACGGACACATCCCCTTCCGCCTCGGTGTCGCCGTGGCGGATGACGAGCGAGCGGACGATATTCGGTCGCTGGTCCTCGCGATAGCCGTGACCCATCGTCGGCCGGTTCGGGTGGAGCGGCTCTTGCTCGGTCGCGCGTTCCGGGTCGACCACGGGCGCAAGCGGCTCGTACTCGACCCTGATGCGCGCCGCCGCGCGGCGAGCCTGCTCGGGATGTTCCGCCGCCACGAGCGCGACGGGCTCGCCGAAGTAGCGCACGCGGTCGGATGCGAGGACCGGCTGGTCCGCGAACTCGAGGCCGTAGTGTTTCTCACCCGGGACGTCGTCGTGCGTCAACACCGCATGCACGCCGGGCGTGGACACGGCTTCCGCGATGTCGATCTCGAGGATGCGTGCGTGCGCGTGGGGGCTGCGGAGCGTCTGGCCCCACAGCATCCCTGCGGCGGAGAGATCGCTCGCATAGGCGAACTCGCCCGTCACCTTGGGAACCCCGTCTGCGCGCCGGACGATCTCACCCACTCGGCCCAACTCGAGCTTGGGCGCTGCGGTCTCGCTCACGGGGCTCCTCCAGCCAGCCTTACCGCGTCGAAGATCTTCGCGTAGCCGGTGCAGCGGCAGAGATTCCCGGACAGCGCCTCGCGGATCTCGTCGTCGCTCGGATAAGCGTTCTGTCGCAGCAGCTCGACGGCCGCGACGACGAGCCCGGGCGTGCAGAAACCGCACTGGACCGCCCCGGCAGCCACGAACGCCTCCTGGACCCGGTGAAGACCTCCATCCTCTGCCAGTCCTTCCACCGTGACGACGTCGTGGCCTACGGCCTGCGCGGCGAGCACGAGGCACGAGCAGACCAGTTTGCCGTCGAGCAGAACCGAGCACGAGCCGCACTCACCTTGCTCGCAGGCATTCTTGGAGCCCGGGAGGCCGAGCCGTTCGCGCAATGCGAAGAGGAGACTCTCGCCCTCCCAGACGTCCGCCTCCTGCTCGACGCCATTAAGGCGAAGCGAGATCCTCATGCGAGACAGCGTTCCAGTGCGCGTCGAGTGAGCACACGCAGAGCATGCCGGCGATAGGCGGCCGTCCCGCGGACGTCATCGATCGGGCTCGCAGCGTCGGCGACACGATCCGGGAAAGACTCGGCCTCGTCGAGGCGGGCGCTGACGAGACCGGGCACGGGCCCTGCCGAGCCGAACGCAGCGCGGAGCTCGTCGTCGACACACATGGCGAGCGAGACGACTGCGATGACCATCGCGTTCCGCGGCCCGACCTTCATGAACGTCTGCCTGCTCTCACCGGCGTCGACGGAGACACCGAGAATCAGTTCGTCGGCCGCGAGCACGTTGCGCTTCGGCCCGACGACGAACTCCCGCAGCGGCACCTGCCGTTCGCCGCGGACGCTCGCGACCCGCACTTCTGCGCCGCAGACGAGCAGCGGCGGCAACGCATCCCCAGCCGGAGAGGCGGTGCCGAGATTGCCGCCGATGGTGCCGCGGTTCCGTATCTGCGGTCCGCCAACCGTGCGTGACGCCTCCGCGAGCGCCGGGAAGAGCTCAGCGAGCGGCTCCTCCATCGCTTCCGCGTAGGTGAGCCCCGAGCCCAGCCACACGGAGCCGTTCCGACGCGACCAGCCACCGAGCTCCGGCACCTCGTTCAGGTTCAGCAGCGCAGGCGGCCGGGCGCGATCGAAGTTGAGATCCACCATGACGTCGGTGCCACCCTGAATCGGAACGGCCTCGGGACGCTCCGCCTTGAGGCGCAGCGCGTCAACGAGACTGCGCGGGGCCAGCACGTCCACGAGCCCAAGCGTAGCCCGCGGCCGTGAGAGGATTTCGAGTATGCCCGAGCTCAGCCGCCGGCTCGCCGTCGCTCGAGGGGACGAGCCTGCCGACGTCGTCCTGCGTGGCGGGCGCGTTCTCTCCGTGTTCACGCGCGAATGGCTCGACATGGACATCGCCGTCGTGGACGGCTGGATCGCCGGGCTCGGCGAGTACGACGGGCGGGAAATCGTCGACGCGAGCGGTCGCTACGTCGTTCCGGGCTTCATCGACGCACACATGCACCTCGAGTCGACCAAGCTTCTGCCAGACGAGTTTGCGCGTCTCGTCCTCCCACTCGGTACGACTGCCGTCGTCCTCGACCCGCACGAGCTCGCGAACGTGCTCGGCACAGACGGCGTTCACTGGCTGCTCGATGCCTGCGACAGCCTCCCGCTCGACTTTTATTTCATGGCCTCGTCGTCGATTCCGGCGTCGGCGTTCGAGTCACCGCGACGACCCCTGCTCGCTGGAGATCTGGAGAGCCTCCTGCGGCGTCGCCGCGTCCTCGGCCTCGCGGAGATGATGAACTTCCCTGGCGTCGTCCACGGAGATCCGAAAGAGCTGGAGAAGCTTGACCTCGCGACCGGTGTTCACGTCGACGGACACGCACCCGGCTTGCTCGGCAAAGCGCTGAACGCTTATGCGGCGGCGGGGATCCGCTCGGACCACGAAGCGCTGACTCCCGAAGAAGGACGCGAGCGGCTCCGCAACGGCATGTGGCTGCTCATTCGGGAGGCGTCGATGGCGCGGAACCTGCAGGCCCTCCTCCCTCTGGTGCAGGAGTTCGGCACCAATCGAATCGCCTTCTGTACCGACGACCGCGATCCCGAGGACATCGCCGAGAACGGCCACATCAACGGCATGGTGCGAGAGGCGGTCGCAGCTGGAATCACGGCCGAGGACGCGATCGTGCTCGCCACCGTCAATCCGGCAACCTGGCACCGGCTCTGGCATCTCGGTGCGATCGCGCCCGGATACCAGGCCGATCTGCTGCTGCTTCCCGACCTGACGCAGTTCCAGCCCGAGCTGACGCTCAAGGCGGGTCGGCCGGTGGAGGAGATCCCCGAGCCCGAGGTACCCGAATGGGTCAAGCACTCGGTGCGCAACCGCCCGATCAGCGAAAGCGACCTCCGGATTCCCTGGCGCGGCGGAAAGGCTCGCGTCATCGGCCTCGTAACCGATCAGGTCGTGACCGAGTCGCTGGAGCAAGAGCCGACCGTCGTGGAGGGGGTTGCCGTTGCCGACACGGAGAAGGACCTCGCCAAGATCGCCGTGATCGAGCGCCACCTCGGCACGGGACGGGTCGGGCTCGGCTTCGTCGGCCGCTCGGGCCTCCAGCGTGGCGCGCTCGCCTCGACCGTTGCCCACGATGCCCACAACATCGTCGTCGTCGGCATGGATGACGCCGACATGGTGCGGGCGGTTCAGCGACTGGGTGAGCTCGGCGGCGGGATCGTGGTGGTGGACCGAGGCAAGATCACCGCCGAGCTGCCGCTTCCCGTCGCCGGAC
>Ga0070698_100008434_pt1 | contig 11137 bp, 16 predicted proteins | sample KBSK1502metaG_FD_65477 | JGI IMG/M metagenome (GOLD analysis project Ga0070698, IMG submission 65477) | Corn, switchgrass and miscanthus rhizosphere microbial communities from Kellogg Biological Station, Michigan, USA - KBS K1-50-2 metaG | ecosystem: Host-associated > Plants > Roots >...
AACACAAGTAGGCCAACCATGAAATTAGGCAGAAGAGCCGTGAATGTTCCTGACGGCGTGATTCCTCGGCTGGTCGTCGCACGGTTCTTTCGTGATTGTTTACTTCCTGATTTTGGAACGAATATGTTAAGTAGCCAGCACAGCTAGACTGGGAGTACACCAGAGAGATCCTGCATAGTGACCTTCGCACCTGTCTAAAAGATCAGCTTCAAGCCTCGCCTCCCCGGTCGGTACTGTCGCGCGAAGGTTCTTGTTCGCAGGGTCTAGGAGCGCCGCATGTCCAAGACGTCCCATCACAGCCCCAAGGATTTGGAGGTGATGGTCATGTTTGAACCGCATCGCCTCCAACACGATCTCCTGCAGACAGCCTATGCCTTGCTGGTTCCTCTGCCTCGCAGACGGCTCGCAAGAGCACAGCCGTCCTCGGTTTCCCCTCATGCCCAGTCGCCTCAAAGCGGAGAAAGGAGTGTGTCATGACCGTTGCCCAAGTGGCCTTGTATGCTCGGGTCTCTTCTGAACAACAAGCGGAAGACAACACCATTGCTAGTCAGTTAGCAGAGCTTCGTGTCCGGATCAGAGCCGATGGCTTTGACCTCAAGACAGTTCTGGAGTTCATTGATGAGGGCTACAGTGGCTCGACGTTGGTTCGACCGGCCCTGGAGCGCTTACGCGATGTCGCCGCAGCAGGCGAACTGGATCGGCTCTATGTGCATTGTCCTGATTGAGGTTGACCCGCTTTTGTGGAACCCCGAATCCTTCGGGCTAACCTATCAATTGTTCATGAGCTATTGAGCTGACGTAGCCTAGCAAAGAGAGACACGGAAGCAGAGGACATTTCAGTCAGGCATCGCCGAAGAGCATATGTGAATACTCAAAGACAAGTGAGAGTGTTCTGAGAGAAGAGACCGCAATGTAAGAACGTTTGTTCTATTAATTCTAGAAGATTGAATAAATAATCTCAGCGGAACCGGCGGGCATCGAATTCTCTCTCACCAGTGTTAATCCACTTTGTTGCTCCTCACGGAAAGCTCTATCACAGGCTGCTCGCACTCGAGCAAGTACTAGGCAATATTCCCCCGAGAATCTACGCACAAGAGCGTCCAGGTCCACGTGAGCCTCATCAAGCCATTCCCCTGGAAGAATGGCCCAACGTGGTGCGCCGTGTCCGTGAGCAGCACGAATCCCTTCGCCGGATTGCCGCTGAGTATGGCGTGTCGCACGAGACAGTCAGGCGTCTTCTTCGTACTTCTGGCAAAGAAAGCGCAGGATAAACCGCTCTCATTCCCCTACCCGTCTTTGAGTGCGCTTGTGTGAGATGTGATCACTCATTTTGGAACGCTATTCACAACCTGTTCATAAGTCGCGTCCGCTCATAGAGCCCGACACGTTCTTCAGCCACGTCTATACGTTCCAGGCTTGCCTCTTGTGTACCTTCCCTTGCCTCTTGCTCGTGCACTGTCACTCTATGCAGGAACATGCCACCGATGCCAGGCCGCCGGTACAGAAACAGTGTAGCAGAGGAGGACGGAATGAACACGGGTCACACCTGGGCAAGGGGCGGGAAAAGGTGGCAAGCAGGAACATTCGCGTGTTTACATAGGTGGCAACTACTTTGATGAGCGAGATCGTCAAACGATCCAGAAGCGGTGAAAATCACACAAGTACCCTGTTGAGTAAGCTGCCTCAGCAGTTCGATTCATGTAGCGCTACCCGACATGTGCAGAAAGACATTCCCCATCCTTTTCTGAGGGTGACTCATCAAGACACAGAGATTTATGTTGTAGTTGTTGAACATCAACCATTCCTAATCCCTGGAGCGCTTGAGCATGCCGATGTTTACAAATGAGCCATCATATACGATTACGAAAACATTTGCTGCAGTGTCCTGATCACAGTCAATAGAAATGGCTTTCAGTAATTACTATGGCCCATCAACAACAGCAGACCAATGATCCTTGAAATTGGTTCTTCGCAGTTCTCACCGTACCGCCACAGAGAAGGCATCCTTGCCTTTTTTTGCAGTGCAGCCTTACGCTTGACATGTTGTACCATATATGGTACAACATGTGCATGAATGACTCGCTGAAAATTCTCCCAGCCAGGTTCTTCAAAACTGCTTCTGGCACTGAACCAGTGAGGGAGTGGCTAAAAGGCCTGGACAAGGGAGATAGTCGAATTATCGGCGGGGATATCAGAACAGTCGAATACGGCTGGCCCATCGGTATGCCTGTGTGTCGCTCCATCAAAGGATATAAAGACCTTTGGGAGGTCCGCAGCCGTATCTCCGATGGGAGAATTGCACGAGTGATTTTTCATATGAGCGGCGGTGAAATGATTTTGCTGCACGGGTTTATTAAAAAGACTCAGCAGACTCCACACCAGGACGTAGAGTTAGCAGATCGGCGCAGAAGGGAGTATGAAAGCCATGCCTGAAAATCCCAATCGAGGCTCCTCCTTTGAGGACTTCCTGAAAGAGGAAGGCATCCTTGAAGCCTCTACCACTACCGCAGTGAAAAGGGTGCTGGCGTGGCAGATCGCAGAAGCGATGCGCACCCAACATCTCACCAAGTCAGCCATGGCTGCCCGTATGCACACCAGCAGATCCCAACTGGAAAGACTGCTCGACCCAGAAAAGACAGGGGTATCCCTCGAAACGATACAACGTGCCGCTGCTGTCGTCGGCCGAGAGTTACGGGTTGAGCTGGTGTAAGCGGTTGTGTTGCAAGCACTATCAGAGGAACGCTGGCGGCGCGAAATCTCACTTTATTGTTCAATCTAGGCAGCCGCTCCAAACAGGCTAGCGATACATGTCGCTGGCTTACTGCCAGGTCCTTCTTCACTGCTACAGAACGGTAGATCGTTCTGCTCTAGCAGATCAGTTTCCTTGGTGCAACACAGATCCTTTCAGCGCCTATCAAAAACCGACGGTTGTTTCTCGGTGTAAATAAAAGCGCGCCCGAACGGGTCTAGGGGCGCTCCACCAGGGCAGTCCCTCCGATGATCCTATCCCTTTGCAGTCGTGTCGTATTGAGTGAGGAAGAAGAGAGCGTTTTTCTGTTCCTTAGGAAGTTTAACGTAGTGTCCACGTGCTCGCAATTCTGGCCCGAATTCACTTCGTGTCACAAGACAACCCAGCCAGGGCGCAAGCTCTTGCCGAGGAGAGCCTGGCCATCTTTCGAGAACTGAAGAACAGGCAATGGCATGCCTATATGTCTCTGCTGTTGGCAGAGATGCTGGCACAGCAGGGCGAGACCGTGCGGGCACGTCTGCTGGTTGAGGAGCAGGTGGCGATCCGCCGCGAACTCGGGGACAAGGCATCGACCGCCGAGGCGCTCTTCTATGGTGCGCGCGTGCTGGCATCGCTGGGCAACCTTCTGGAAGCAGGCCGCCTCTATGAGGAGAGTTTGGTCCTTGGCAGAGCAACTGATTATGCCCCGATCATTGCGGTGAGCCTGGAGGGATTGGGAGAAGTGGCGGTCGCAGAGGGAAAACCTGCGTGGGCGGCGCGACTATGGGGAACAGCCGAGGCGTTGCGTGAAGCCATGGGCACCTCTATTCCACTGGTCTACCGGCTCGGTCATGAGCGGGCAGTGGCGAAAGGCCATGCCCAAGTTGGCAACGAGGCTTTTGCCAGAGCATGGACCGAGGGGCGAGGCAGGTCACTGGAACAGGTACTTGCTGGGTACGATGCCCCGGCTCATCCAGCACCACTTGAAACGGAGCCAGGGGCAAGCTGAGGATGGCCAGCATGCTGTGGAGGCAATGGAAAGCAAAAAGAGGATCTAGCAGATGCGTTCATCCGCTTTTCAGGCTTTATCAAGGCATCGAGGCGGATGGAGCCACATGCACCGAGCTGCCGCTTTATGCTCCCTGTCCAGTAGCGGCGTGAATAGGAAGTAGTTCTATGCCGCTTCCTGGGTGCCTGCACGTCGAGATCACCTTGACGAAGATGTTGCTCTATTCGCTCTCCGCACTCGCCGGCGCAGTGTCACCTGCAATCCGCCACGAGGGCTGATGGTCGTGACGACCTGCGGCTCGACGTGCTGCCCTGCAACCAGGGGCAACCGATAGTGTTGTGCAATCGTCGCCAGGACCAGTTGGGCTTCCATCATGGCAAAGTGGTTGCCGATACAGAGGTGCGGCGCCCCACCAAAGGGGAAGTAGGCATAGCGGTGGCGGGTAGCAGCGCGTTCGGGCCTGAATCGCTCCGGGTTGAAGACCTCCGGCTCGTCCCAGTAGGCGGGATGCCGGTGGGTGACATACGGGCTCAAGAACACCAGGCTCCCGACTGGGATGGTGTAGCCATTGATGACATCCTCCGCGATGGCACGACGCATGAGCATGGCGCCCGGTGGATAGAGCCGCAGTGTTTCCTCAGTGACCATGTGCGTATAGGGCAGCCTGGCGAGGTGTTCGAGAGAAGGCATCTGGTTCCCCAGCACCTCGTCGAGTTCGGCACGCACCTGCTGATCGCTCATCCTCTCTCCCGTTTCCTCATCCTGGTCTTGCAGGAGCATGGAGAGCAGATCCTCCCTCTCAACCTGCCGCTGGCGGATCCGCACAATCATGCGCTGTACGACTGCGTCCAGTGCCTGTATGCCCGCCTTCATGCGCTGGTTGCGAGGGGTGGGTACACCGAGCGGGGGAAAGGAAAGATAGAGGTAGCTTCCCAACAGCGTTAGGACCGTGGTAAAGGCCTGTCCAACCGTATCCGACTCATCGCTCAGGTTAACAGTGAAGAGCGCCTGGCCGATGATGCGCAAGGTCAGCCGCATCATCTCCTCGGCTATATCCAGCGGTCGCCCCTGCTCGGCTATGCTCTGCCACTGTACCAGCATGGCTGCAGTGACTTCCGTCATCAGCGCACTAAAGGCGGCAATGCGCGTGCGATGGAAAGCTGGCTGCTGAATCGCCGCCTCATGCAGCCAGGAAGGACCATCTGTCGTGGCGAGCCCCTTGCCAAGAAAGGCCTGTGGCGCCTTGTACAAGAACAGATTGCGGTCGTAGTTCTGGTGATTGCCCTGCAGGACATGCTTGACGCAATCAGGGTGAAAGATGAGGTAGCAGGGCCAGAAGAGCAAGCGTGTGCGCACGACGTCCCCGTAGCGCTCGGCCTGGTCCGCGAAAAAGCCGAGGGGATCACGCCGAATAGCCAGGGCACTTCCCAGCAGCAGGTTTCTGCGTGATCCAGGTGCGGTCTTAGTGTTCGCTGGAGGGGAAGAATGGGCTGCCGGGTTGCCGAGGCCTCTATAGACTCAAGCCGTTGCAGGCGAGACATGATTCCATCTCCTGTATTTGAGAGCATCTACTTACGAGGAATGACGGGTAGCAATAAGTAAGAGAGGCGGCCAGTGCCAGTGTAGATGGTGTTGATCCCGGCCAGCAACGATGGATGGCGATCATCCGGGTCATCGTGGCGAAACAGTCCTGGACCGACGCCGTCATGCGCTTCGATGTCGAGGGCCAGGCGATGGCCTGCCTCGAACACCATGCTGGTTGGCCAGATCTCGATATCCACTGGAACGACCTCTTCTGGAGCAAGCCTCTGAATCTCGTCGTGACAGTGATACGGTCGATACTCGCTTGAGCGCTCTTGATCGAGCTTGCGATGCGAGACACGCAGCCAACCTTTGGTGACAGGTACCAGCTCGTTGTTCGAGCCAACGCAGGCCACATCATTGCCACCTGCATCGAGGTTGCGTATGGTCACGAAGAGATCCATCTCGGGGGTGGTAGAAGAGACCCATAGCCGCAGTGTGAGTGGTCCGGTGATCTCTGTCTCCTGCACAAACGGCGCCGTGACGAAGCTAACACCTTCTTCAGGCGCCTCGTAGCTGACGTGAGCCGGGCTGTTGGGTACCCGTTCACCGATGCTCTTGTCTGCCGCATCCAGATAAAAGCGCGTCCATTTTGTCCTTGCCAGGGGCCACTCGCACTCGTTGCGCCAGGTGAAGCCGCTGCCGTGGCGAATGGCAAGCTGTACGCGCGCGTCGTCGAGCAACCCATTCTCGCGTCCTTTGAGCCAGTAGTCGAAAAAGCGCTCCTGCAGCGCCCGTCCTTCTTGACTGTAGAACGGCACGTAGTGGTTGCCTACATGTATCCTCAGCCATTTATACTCCGATGCAGCGCCCAGGTAGCCCTCGATATTGCCCCGCAAGTGCAGCCCGACCCCTCCCCAATTGCCCACCGACAGAAGTGGTACCTTGATGCGGCTGAGGTCCGGTGTGCGGGATCGATAGTAGGCATCGTCCAGAGCGTGCATTTTGACGTCGGCCAGGAATTCGGTACGATGTGCGGCGCGCTCTTCCTGCGAGAGACTCCCGCCGGCACCATACTGCATGTGCAGCACGCCCTGATACCAGTGGTTCAAAAAGGTATTGCTGAGAATGCCACCGTGATGGCTCGCATCGCGATAGAGGTCGACCAGCCCTTCCCATGGAATGATGGCTGCCAGGTGGGGTGGCTGCAGCGCCGCCACCTGCCACTGGGTGAGTGCGTAGTAGGAGATGCCGAGGAGCCCCACTTTTCCAGTACTCCATGGTTGCGCGGCCGTCCATTCAATGGCATCGTAAAAGTCCTCACCCTGCTGCTCGGAGAACAGGTCGAGCCGTCCGGCAGAGGAGCCGATGCCCCGCTGATCAACCCGTACCACGACATAGCCACGAGGCACCCACCACTCGGGGTTGGGCGTTTCCCAGTTCAGGTAGGACCCCTGCTCATCGATAAGGGCATAGGCCTCGGGGTTGCGGTCTGCAAAGTGCACGTCCTTGCCGTAGGGGCCGACCGTCATAATCACCGGAGAGCGATCTGAGTTACTCGGACGGTACACGTTAGCACTCAGGACAGCACCGTCACGCACAGGTATCGCCACATCATGTTCGAAAATCACCGCCTCAGGCTCACTTTCTGTCTAATGAGGGCGAACACACATCCCGTTCAGGTGTGAGGCCGCGCTATACCCGTTGTCCTGAGGGGACGGTCAACGGTTCACCCGGTGCAAGGATGCGCACCATCGTCTCCGGGGCCAGCTGAGCTACCGCCTGCTGGAATGATTCTGCTGTGCCTGGATGCTTGACCAGGAGAAGGTCCCCGATCAGGCCACCGGTATAGGCGTAGTGAATGGGGACAGCATACCGAGGGCGCAGGATACGGCATAATTCCGCGGCTTCCTGTGGGTCCATGACGACCTTGCGGTTGAGCATGGGACGAATGCGCAAGCCATTGACCGAGAGCAAGGCCAGATCGGGAGAAGGGAAGCGCTCGGCTATCCCACTCAGTGCGGGAATGAGCAGGGTATCCGCACCGAAGTACACGGTCATGCCATCATACTCTAGCACGTAGGTGACTTCGGGCACCGCATGTTTGCCTGGTGCGGCAGTTACCTTGATCGGCCCAACCATGGTGGTTTCCCAGGCGTCCAGTTCGGTGACGTTGCTGAAACCGACCTTGCGTGCCTTGTGCGCGATGCCGCGCTTGACAGCAAAGGGTACCTGCTTATCAGTATAGGCTTGAAAGGCCTCCATATCATAGTGATCGTAGTGTCCGTGGCTAACCAGCACGCCGGCCAGATGGGGCAGTGAGGCCAGGGGAACGCCGAGTGGCTCTCCTTGGTAATACGTGAATTTCTGCGAAAACCACGGGTCGGTCAAGATTACGTGCCCATCAAAGTCGATCAGGGTCGTCGCATGGGCGATGCGAGTGATGGTGAGCGTGCTCATAGGGTAAAAACTCCTTTCAGGTCCTTGCGCAATGGCGTTTCTTCTGCTATAATAGCAGCGGTGATATATATCACTACTGACATATAGAGCATACCATAGAAAATCTTATATGTCAATAGTGATATATGTCAATTTTGATTGAGGTGAAGTTTGATGATTCCCTTAAGTTATGGGCTGTTAGGTTTACTGGCGCGTCAACCTCTCTCCGGCTATGACTTGGCACAGTACATGAAGAAACGTGTGGCCCCCATGTGGTCGGCCTTGCCTAGCCAGATTTATCCCGAACTGGCTAAACTCGAGGCACAAGGTATGGTGACGCACCATGTGGTGGAACAGCACGATTACCGGCCCGATAAGAAGGTCTATGAGATTACCAAGGCCGGGCGCGAGGCGTTGCGCCACTGGGTAACCGAGCCGACTCCGGTCACTACACTGCGGGATGAGTTCGTGCTGAAAGCCTACTCGCTCTGGTTGGCTGACCCGCACGAGGCCCTGACCCGCTTCCGTGAGCACGAGCAGGCGCATAGCCAGCAGTTGGCCGACTATGAAGCGCTGCTGGCCCGCTTACGGCGAGAGTGGGGATCGGCCCTCGATCAGATGAATTCCCCGCTGTTCGGCTCCTCCATCGCCATACATTATGGCATTGGCTACGAACGGCACTATGTGCACTGGTGCCGACAGGTGATCGAGCAACTCGAACAGCAGCTCCACGGAGAACAGGCAGCGAGGGAGGAGGAGCCATCTTCACGTCCCTCCTCGGAACAGTCCTCTTGAGAGCATGCGTGGTCGCTGTCCTGGCTACTGAGGACATGCGTTCCTCCAACAGGAGCACATGGGAGTGAATGGGGAGCGGGGGAGAGGATACTTTTGTCGGGAGGGATGTGTTGCGAGCTTGTTTCCAGTGGCAGCCTTAGCTGAGCAGAGAGCACGACTTCCTCCCCATCCTGTTCCCCCGTGAGAGGGTGCCATACAGCCCTCTTCCCTGAGAGCAAGGGAGGAGGAAAAAGTCATGCCCAAGACCCGAGAGGAGTCTTGGGCATGATCGCGGAACCGACCGGAACCGACGGGTTTCGACTCCTCTGTCGCCAATTTTATACCTCTTCCTTGCTCCTGCTGGTAAACTGTATCTCAAGGTCCAGGACGTGCTCGCTCACGACGAAGCACATGACGTCAGCCCCCTCCGATAGTTGGCAAACGGCGACCAGGGCCAAGACATCCCAAATATGGTATTCCCGCAGAACACTGGCCGCTGATCATGCATCGTGTGGTGGAGCAGAAGGAACCCCTGCGCTCCATAGCAGCAGCGTATGGTGTCTCGCATGAAACGATCCGTCGCCTTCTTCATAGGCATCAACAGCCTGGACAGCAAGAAGCGTAACGGTACACCTACTGGTCTCAGTCCCTCCAAGCGGCATGCCCTCTTCCGTGTTCCAATGGAGGGGAGCCACTGTTCCCTTGCTCGCTCTGCCACCAATCTACTATCGTATGTAGCAGCGCAGTAACGCCAGGAGCCTGATGCTCTCCAAAGGGATGGCTTGCAGCTCTTATCAGTGCTGTGTTGCTCTCCTCTTCTAGCAGTACCTCCCTGGTGCAGGCGATGGTATGCTGTCCTGCCTGCTTTCCTTGCATCTTCCTCGTGAACCATCTGCCAGTGCGGGGACATGACAGGAATAGTCAGTTGTGCCCTGCTGGTCCCATCGGCACAGCACAAGCGTAGCACAGGAGGGCGGTACGACAACGGGTAGCACCTGGGGATAGGGGACGGGAAAAGGCGGCGCGCAGGGCCGCTCGTGGGTTTGCGAAGGCCATCCGCTAGCGCTCCAGGCAGAAGCAGGGTGGGCTCCCATTGCCAGAAACAATCAGAAAGGATGCAACGGCCAATTTTGTCACTATAAAATGGCGCATACCGAGCACAAGCCGCTCCCGGAGCCGCATAATCATCTACCACCATAGTGTATGATTCGCCCGGAAAAATAGAGTGACCCTCTCTTGAGAAGGGGAGGCGGCTTCCTCACTTGTCTACCCTGCTCTTCGATCCCCTTCTCAAGCTGCTTCGCTTTCTTCTCGTGTTTTTTGGGTCCGTTGTTGCTCACCGGCCTTATATTGCTCCATCAAGGAGGCTCTAGCATATCTAATGAGGTCGACGATATGTGGGAGGATCTCTGGTCTATGTCCGCTGCTCCCCACAACAGTGGGATCAATTTTATATCTTTCTTCGTAGGTGACGGAGGCAAGCTTTTTATGCGGTTGACGGAATTTAATGAGGGTAGCAAGGATTTGGGAAACGGAGAGCAGCGCTTCTTTCTGTAAAGGGGTGAATGAAACACGATGCGCGAGTGCAGCCCCGAGTTGTGTGGTGAACGAAGGGCGAGTAGCATGTGCTTCATACAACTGGCGTAGTTCGCAAGCTACGTACTGGAGCGTGTGGGCAGAATAGCTTTTGTAGAGGCTATCTGCTCTGTCAGAGGCCCAGACAAAATGATCGATGATGCAAAGCGGCAACTGCGCAGCTCCGGCTCCGTCGTACTTGACTCCTCCTATTTCTACAGGCTCCCAGAAGACACGGAGCTGGTGTGCGAATGTCTGAGGCGAGACCTGTTTGATCGTCCGGACGATCGCCACGACCATGAACTCTAAGTGGCTGTTCAGCTCGGTGCAATAGGTCACAAACTCAGGTGAGAGTAACTCCACCGTCAAGACCTTCTCCATCGCATCAATGGCAAGGTAGAGGTGATGGAGCGCCAGTTGAACGCTTTCGATCAGCGCTGTTTCATCAGCTGTTGACGTATATCTTCGTCGTCTTGGTTCATCAGGATTCCAGAGACTATAATCAACAACCGTATCCCTTGGAACCGTCTTGAGCTTTTCGCCCAGGAGCATCATGACCGACTCCAGCGCTGGAATCGCCCGACAGGGTTCGCACCCATGCCTTTTGATCGCTGACATTAACATCCCGAGGTCCCTCATCGCGGCATGGGCTTCTTCCTGATCAAAATGCGCAACCGTTTCCAAGGTGGGAAGGACAGACCGAGTGGCGTCTATCAGGCCTTGGACGTTCCTCATCGTATTATAGGTTGGAAGATGCGCAAAAATGGCATCTGCTCCCAGAGGGTCGAGCGACTGGATTTTTGCTTGTAACTGCAGCATCTTTTCCATAATGTGTTCCTTATCCTTCTTCTACTGGTGGTGTTGCCAACCGATGCGACCTATGATGGCAATTCCCCGCGCTCTCTGCTGGCAAGCAGCCTCATCCAAACGAGGACTTGCGGCATCGAAGGAGGCAGGACGAAGCAGTAGGGAACATCGTGATCTCCACCTGCTCCACTTTCTAGCTCGAGCCGTCTGCTCTCCAGACTACGCATGCCCATTCCAACCAGGCTGTTTCCTTCCCTGCTGCTCGCGTTCACCGATGGTTCCAT
>Ga0070698_100008435_pt1 | contig 11137 bp, 14 predicted proteins | sample KBSK1502metaG_FD_65477 | JGI IMG/M metagenome (GOLD analysis project Ga0070698, IMG submission 65477) | Corn, switchgrass and miscanthus rhizosphere microbial communities from Kellogg Biological Station, Michigan, USA - KBS K1-50-2 metaG | ecosystem: Host-associated > Plants > Roots >...
ATCACGATCAGGCGCGCGCTCCTCTCAGGGCTTGCGCTCGGCTTTGTCTGGTGGCTCGTCTTCTCACTGCTGCTTGCGAACATCATGAGCCACCAGGCACCGTTCAGCCTCGATTTTGGGAGGTTCCTTTCCACGTTTCCTATTGACCTGCTTTTCGGGGTAGTGTTGGGGGCCATCTCCTTCCAACTCCAGCAACAGCGTAGAGCCTCGGCAGTGTAGGCGCGATTGTTCGTGAAAAGCGTACGCTTCTTGGTGTTCGACCGGCATTTCCCTTGCAAAAGTCTGGATACCGACGCCCAGGTCATGAGACCCCCAGCACGGGAGGACGATCTCCAGAAAGCGAGCACGACGAACGTTGATGAATGATTTGGATCGTCAAGTTGCTCGTTGCCCACTGCTGGCTCCCTGGCGTCTTTCCCACCTTGGAGCCCTGCTCTCGACGGCGCTCGCGGTCCAACGCTACAATGGATTGGCCTCTGTATCAGGTGAAAGGCAGGGAGCAGTATCTATGAAGAGCAACGGAGAGAAACCCGCCTATGCGCTTGAGCCCTCGGTCGCCCGTGATTGGGAACTCAAAGCGAACGGCATTCGACTTGAGGAGTTGTTGGCAGCGTATGCACAACTGCAAGGGGGTGACATGCAAGCCCTGGAGTGGTTCACCGCCACCAACTCGGTGATCGGGATCGCCTATACCTACGGCCTGCACCCCAACGCCTCAGCAGGGCGGCCTTACGATGGCATGTGGAAGCGCGAGTACGCCGGCGGAGGATCGGTCATCGTCGCTTATGCAGAAGAGCCAGAAACTCGCCAGGTCTATGTTGGGATCCTCTGGCAGCAGCGCAGGCTTCATCACCCCACCATGCCGATCCTGGCGGTTCCACGGGGGTACACGCCGATGCCTGAGCGAGGGGATCTCTTCAGCCGGCAGTCAAAAGAAGTCGTGGAGCATCTCCACCACCACACGGCGCTCCTGGAACTCACCGAGGAAATGGTCAAAGGCGCCATTCGTCTGGAGATGCTTGAGCGATTAGGCCCACCTGCAACCACCAATAACGCGGACGTGGATACAGCGGGCGCGGGGGAAGGCGTCTATTTTTATCGGATCGAGCTTTCCTGGTCGTACCTGGAGGCGGAACGTCCAGACACGTTTCGGCTCAAAGCTGGCTTGGAGGCAACACAAGGCCTGGCGGAAGGGATTCTGCGCTGCCAGTTCGTGCCTTTACCGCGTGTTCTGGAGCTGCTTGATGACGCAGATAATCCAACTGCAGGCTGTTTCTTCACCGAGGTCGCCATCGGTCGGCTGACCCGCTACTTGCAGAGGAAAGGGTATCCTCTTCTTTGCAACCATTGATGTATACCACTTAGGGAAGGCGGAAGAGTATGTCCAGGAAGAACCCGGCACGTGCGGCTAAACGTGCCACTCGCCGTCTACAGGCATTCTTATTGCTTCTGTCAGGTGTGCTCTGTCTATTAGCGGCCTGGCTACTGCACCCAAACCCTTTTGCCTACCCGATAGGCATTGTTGTGCTCGGTCTTGGTATGCTGGTAGCCGCAGCACTCAATCCGTATCGCCTGGTAGCAGGCGGCATACTGACAACGCTCATAGGTGTAGCCGTTTTCCTCTCCTTCAAGCCGGTTATTCCTGTCCTGAGAGGACAGGACCTCGTTACATTTCTGCTCGCCGTTGGACTTGCCGAACTCGCCATCGCATTGATGACTCGCCGTGGCCATATAGGTGCGGGGGCAGTGACGCCAGGCCTCATTGTAGTGGCAGTTGCCAGCATTGAATTGCTCCTGGCAGAGCATCTCACCCCGGGCAACTTTGTGCCTTTCATGCTCTCACTGTGGCTACCGGGTATCGGCCTGCTTGTCCTTGGATTGATGTATGGAGCGGTGAGCATGAGAGCGTAAGCACCAGGAGTTACAACTTGCCCGATTCCTGTAAATACTTTCATACCTCTATCGTGTTACAGGAGAACGGCCCATGACGAATGAGGACGATATGTCGCTGATGGTCATATTCGTAGAGGAGTTACAGGCCTTATGGTAACCGAAAATGTTGCGATCGTCATCCCGGCGCTGAATGAGGAAGCAGCTCTCCACCGCCTGCTCGCAGAGATTCCCCCAAACTTCGCGCAATGGGTGATCGTGGTCGACAACGGCAGTACGGATGCTACAGCCGCTGTAGCGCAACGTTGGGGAGCAATCGTCGCCAGCGAACCGCTACGCGGTTATGGACGAGCCTGTTGGAAGGGCTGCAAAACGGCGTGCAGCCTCGGGGCTGAGATGGTTATTTTCATGGACGGGGATGGAAGTGATGATCCAGTTGACTTGCCCATGATGCTGAGACCAATGCACGAAGGACGGGCGGACCTGGTCATCGGCTCACGGGTGAGCGAACGGGCCGAACGTGGAGCAGTGCCTCCCCAGGCCCGCCTGGGCAACTGGCTGGTGAGCCGTCTGATCCGTCGGTTGTATGGTGTGCCCCTGCATGACATCGGATCGTTTCGCGCTGTACGCTGCACCCTGTTAGGTGCGTTGGAAATGCGCGAAATGACGTATGGTTGGCCCGTCGAAATGGTGGTCAAGGCGGCGCGGGCGCATTACCGTATCGTCGAGGTACCCATCCACTATCGTCACCGCAGTCACGGCCGCTCAAAAGTAGCCGGCACGATCGCTGGCAGTATAAAGGCCGCCTTCTACATGGTGCGTACCACGGTGCGCTATGCAGGAACGAGGAGGACCCATGCCTGATACTGCCCTGGTCGTGATGGCTCGGTACCCAGAGGTTGGTGCGACGAAGACACGCTTAGCGCGCGCGATTGGCGTCGAGGAGGCGGCCCACCTCTACCGCGCCTTTCTCACCGACCTGGCTCAGAGGTTTGCCGGACAGCCGTACGACCTCCACTGGGCCTACACGCCAAACGGAGTCGGCTACGCTGCCTTCATGGCAACGCTTGCACCATCGCTCGTGCAATACATGCGCTTCTTTCCGCAGGAAGGACCAGAGCTTGGTACCCGCTTGCACCACGCCTTCCAGTGGACGTACGAGCGGGGATACCAGCGCACCATCGTCATCAGCTCAGATTCTCCGCATCTCAGCCGGGATATCGTTGCGCAGGCGCGGGAAGCGCTCGATGAAGCTGACGTCGTACTTGGGCCTGCACATGACGGCGGCTATTATTTGATTGCCATGCGCAGACCGCATGATGTCTTTCGTGGTATTCCCATGGGCACGAGCCAGGTCATGCAGATGACGGTCGACCTGGCACAACGCCAGGGTTTGAAGGTAGACACCCTGGAGGCGCTGTTTGATGTGGATGAATGGCCTGATCTGGTGCGTTTAGCACAGTTGCTGCGGGCAGACAGTTCCCTTGCTCCCGTGACTTTCGCCCATTTGGCGACGATGAAGGAGTTGGAATGACCACAACCACGCTGATGCTGCCGCGCTCGGTCTACATTGAACCGACCAGTCGCTGCAATGAATTGTGCCAGCAGTGCCCGCGCACGCTGCTCTCGCGGGAGGACGACCGCGACCTCTCCTTCGACGACTTTCGCTTCATTGTGGATCAGTTCCCTCAGCTGGAGCGTGTGGTGCTGCACGGCCTGGGCGAACCATTGCTCAACAAAGACCTGCCGCGGATGATTCGTTATCTCAAAGCACGCGGGACCTATGTGCTGTTTAACTCCAACGGCATCCTGCTCAATGCGAAGCGCGGCCAGGAACTGATCGATGCCGGACTGGATGAATACCGCCTCTCGATGGATGGTGCAACGCGCGAGACGTACGCCCGGGTGCGCGGTGTGGACGCCTTTGACAAAATCTGGCGCAACACCCGCGCCTTCATTGTCATGCAGCAAGAGCAGCACGCCAGCAAACCAGCAGTCTCCCTGTGGTTCACCGCCATGAAAGAGAATCTGCACGAACTGCCGGGACTCATCGACCTGGCATACGAGCATGGGATCCGCGAGGTCTACTTGCAACGACTCGTCTACTTCGAGCGGGGGTTGGCCCACTCGAAACAGGCCTTGTTCCGTCGCGCCACAGGTGAAGAACTGGAACTGGTGCGTCGATGTGAGCAGATGTGTCAGGATCGCGGCATGGTCTTTAATGCGGCAGGCTCCGCCACACCCCTGGAGAGCCTGATACGGGATTTTGGTGATCGTCCCTGGTCTGGCTGTCGGCGTCCCTATACGCTGACCTACATTACCGCGAGTGGGAATGTCCTCTCGTGTTGTTTTGCGCCTTTCGGACATAAGAGCGCCAGGGAGTATCAAGAGGAGCGCGTGCTGGGGAACATCTTCCAGGAACCGATCGAGGCCATCTGGCGTGGTGAGCGCTATGAGGCATTTCGCCGGGCTTTCGCGAGTGATCACCCGGCCAGGCACTGCTCGCAATGCGGCCTCAACTGGAGCTACTAGATGGGGTCAACACAGCATTCATGCTTTTTTTATAGGCTAACGCGATGAGAAGCTACCCAGGCGCTTGAAAGGAGAGAATAATAGAACATTTTTCAGGTAAGACAAGATGTCTACATCCAAGAGTGAAGCGAAGTGCCGGTAGCAGCGATGTCTCTAAAGAGGCTCCCCAAGGCGCTCTAGCTCTTAGCGTACAAAAAGCACGAAATGCTGTGCTGGCCCCGTAATCATACAGAATGTTGTTTTGCTTAGGAAGTGTTTTGTTGCAATGCCACGGGTGATAACAGAGCAAGAGTAATATGTCTACCAAACGATGTATCCAGGTTGCCTGGGTGGTTGCCGTGAGGTTTGGTGATGCTCCGACGACTCTCCTAACCGTGTAACAATTGGGCAACATCGCTCAGTCCATGTTGCCTCAAGTATAGTGCCTGTGCAGAAGGTCTTCTGTAGTCCAGGCTACAGACATCACGAAGACGCGTGATATACTTCAGGTAGAAGGGGATTTATGACCGCGAGGTCAACTTGTTTGAAGGAAAAGGAGGAAGCGAGATCACATGCGTGCGATTATCTCCGAGCAACTGCGAAACCATCTCCAGCGCATAGGGAGCGCCGTACTCACGATAACGCTGGAACCCCTGCGCTGCTGAAGCGGGACCTTCTTCCAGGTATCGGTCGATACCCATGAGCCACGCGATCTGAGCCGCTATGAAGCGTTTGTCCAGGACGGCGTGCAGGTCTACTACTCCCCGAAACTTGACCGCAAGGCGGATGTCCTGGAATTGGATTACGCACGGATACTGTTTCGTAGCAAGCCAATTCTGTCAGGACCAGACGACCTCGTCGCAACCATCATTATGGGACGGGTGTAGAGTATTCGAGGCCAATTGACATCCTCCCCACGGCTGAAGCCGCGGGATTCCCAAGCCTCACGACTTGGGTTCCTGTTTCGTTGGAAGTTTGCCCTCCCTGGTTGCCATTCAGGTTTGGTCTTACGTCTTCCTTCACAGGCGTCGGGTCCCTTTCCCTGAGCCCCAGGGTAGGGTCTCGTTCTGGTCTTCATCACTCACATAGTTTTCGTGAGCGGACAAGAAAAAACGTGTGTACGTTGGTCAAACACGTTCGTGCTTTTACCGGTGATACTTCATCACCAAACCCACAAACACGATTCAGTTGTTCCGGGTACTCCTGAGATATCTCTTTAGATATCTCTTTGCGCCTGTTAAAAGCAGAAATGGGAGAACAAAGAAAGGAGCGTGCCTTTCCATTCCCAGCCTTCAAGGACGAGGTTTTGCGGCACGCTTATGATAAGCAGTACCCTTGTACCAAAAAGGATCTGTAACCTGGACCGTATGATAGAGTAGAGGGGTCGTTTGTGGGGTGTGAGCTGCATTCAATACGATCGCTCGATCAATCCCCAGCACAGACGCATCTCATCAAATGCACGAGTATTGTACCAAGACAGGGTGTATTTGTGATCAAAGAGTGCTCATGAATGAGAACCGCACTTGCCAGCGATCGTCGCTAACAGTCTATGGTATCTCTTGAGAGAGTGGCAAGCAGGTTCTGAGCAAGAGAGTGAGGAATCATATGGCCGTCTTTCCGTGGTGGAATCGTCTCCATGTCCTTCCAGAGCTACCAGGAAGCGTCCCCCTGGCAATGCGCGAGAGCGCCCGGCGCAGGCAGCTCGTCAGCACGATCTTGTTGGTCGTGGCTGGCTTCCAGTTGGTGAGTCTCCCAGGCGCCATCAGCGATCAGAGTCTTCTGGCCCTTGGAACGGTAGTCCTGGGCCTGCTGATTTGTAGCGTGGCCATGCTTTTCAACAGGGGAGGTAGGGCCACCCTCAGCAGCATCCTGCTGATCGTCGTGATCGATCTGGGATGTGGGCTGATGCTGCTGACCTCTCCCATGGGGCTTGATGTGGCCAATCTGCCTGTCTTCGATGTGCTGATCGTCTCGGAACTCATTGCGGTCTCGTTGCTGCCTGCGGTGAGTGTCTTTCCCATCGCGCTGGGCAATATCCTCTTCATTCTCGGTGACATTGCCCTCCAACCACATACGCCTGCCTTGAACCAGCTGCTGGCTTCGGGAATGGCCTATGATGTCATTATTCAACCGATTGGCCTGCAAATTATCGTCGCGCTGGTGACATACCTCTGGGTCCGCAGCGCCCTGCGTGCCATCGCGCGGGCGGACCGTGCCGAAGAGGTCGCCGAACTGAAGCGGCGTGATGCTGAGCGCACGCACCAGCTCGAGACAGGCATCCAGCAGTTGTTGCAGACACAGGTGCGTGCCGCGAACGGCGATCTGATGGCGCGAGCGAACCTGAACCAAGACAACTTGCTCTGGCAGGTCGGTGTCTCACTCAATACGCTGTTGACCCGGCTGCAGAAGGCTGGCCGCCAAGCCAGTCGAGCGGAATACGAGAACCAGCAATTGAGAGGGGAAGTGGCACGGCTGACCGAGGCTCTGCGCGAGGCGAGGGCAGTGAAACATTTCCTGTAGTGGGAGTGCTGTGCGTTTTTCGTCTGGAGAGCGTATCGATAGGGATGGTACACCTCCTTGAGCCTGCACTGCAGCTTCTGGTCCAGCAAAGAAGTCATCAACCAAACGATTGAAGTTAGCACCCAGCAGCAGCAGCTCTTCGGGCTGCAACGACCCTCCTCTTCATGAGCAGCGCTGGGCTGCTGTTCGCTCAGCAATCCGGTGTCGAAGACGGAATGCTACATATATCAAGCAAAGGAATAGGACCCATGGCGCTTGCTCATCGTCGTCCCTATGGCATGTATCGTTGGTTGGCCAATATGCCCCGCAGGTTCTATCAGCTGGGTCTCGGATGGGTTTTTGGACACCGCGTGGCACAGATTACCCAGCGTGGCCGCAGGAGTGGATAGATCCGCCGGACGATTCTGGAAGTCTTGCACTATGACCCTCAGGCCCATGAGGTGCTGGTGGTGTCCGGGTGGGAAGGCAAAACGGATTGGTATCGCAATATCCAACACGAGCCCGAGCTGGAAGTGCGGACGGGACGGGTCCGTTACCGACCCATCCAGGAGTTTCTCTCGCCCGAAGAAACGGCGCGTCTCATCTTCATCCTGTTTCGCCAGCATCCGCACGAGGTCCGCCTTGTTGGATGACTCCTGGGGATCGATTCTCGTGCCGATGATGCTACCCTCCATGCACAGATCGAGGCGTTCTTTCGCGGAGTGCGTTTCCGCCCCGAAGATCGAGGGAGGCCAGGCATATGAGCGAGATCGTCTTGGCGAGGTTTGATGGGTGACTCCTCCCACGTGGTGGCGCTGTATCCTCTGCTTAAATTTGTCATTGCCGTACTCATCGCCATCCCGCTGTGCCTCCTGGCGAGCCTCTTGATCCGCAAACTCCCGTTGGCCAAGTGGAGTACCGTGTCATGCGGATCGTAATCCACACCCACAGGTTTTCATGGCTCCACAAGCAGATTCTGAAAAAGAGTATGCCTTGATAAGCTCATCGCTCACCAAAAGTGACACTGTTGGGAAACTCCTTTAAGCTGCAAGGTAAAGTCTCTGGAAAGCCGAGACGCGTGTGGGAGCGAGTTCATCCCCATCAAGCCATGCCACCACACGCACCAAATTCATCGCAGCAGCAATCCCAAGATGTTGCAAGTGCGTTTTGGCCAGGCCGATATAGCGGGAGCGGCGCATGCCAAAGGCACGCACTCGCCTCCGAAATCGTCGCTTCGATCCCCTCTCGCAGCGCGTACTGCTTGGCAAAGGCCGGCATCTTTGCCGACGCCGGGCGGCTTGGAGCGCTTCATGTTGGGCTTGCGGTCGGATCGTGATGGTCCGCCGCTTGTACTTCTTTGCCGAGCGGATACAGTGGACCTGCCGAGGGCAGCGACCGCAAGCGGTGCTGGAGAACTTGATCTTGATCACCTCATTGGTTCGGTTGTCGATGGCAGGAGTCCAACTGCTACTGTGCTGGCCTTCGGGACAGATCGCCTGCCGATGTTCCCAATCGATGAGGAACTGGCTGGCATCAATCCCCTGCTGCGTGTTGGCTTGCCACTTGACATCGCCACGCGCAGGACCAAGCACTTCGATCCCATACCGAGGCTCGCCTGCTGACCAGAATGGGTGCGGTGATAGAGCCTGAATCGAGCAAATGTTGGCGTGGGGTGAGTTCCGCCTGCTGAAGATCCGCATGGATCGTTTCGGTCATGGCCTCATCGGTGGTGGCAGCAGCAGTGGTAGCCACATGCGTGATGAGATGAGGGGCATCTTCCTCACAGGTTTCGGTGAGATGCACTTTATAGCCCGTCCAGCGCGTCTCGCGCTTTTTGCCATAGCGGGCTTCGTGATCATAGGGCGAGTTGATGAACTGGTTGCCTGGAGGCAGATCCTCATTGCTGCGCCAGCGGAGCTGGCCCTCGACCCAGACGTAGTTTTGCAGCCAGATGCTTCGCAGGATCTCGACGGCCGGGATCTCACGCAAAAAGGTGGGAGCCTCTGCCGCGTAGAGATCGCTCAGCAAGGTTGAGCCGTCTCGACCGATCAGTGGAGCCGACTGCCTGACGGTCCTCTTGGCTGCGTGGGAGGCGCGACTCCTCGATACGGTGGCCATAGCGCTCAAGCCTTTCGGGCTCGCTATGTGCCAGAAGCCATTCTCCAGCCACGATGGTAAGGCTATTGAGCGCAAAGCGCATGGCCTCACCCACACACATGAGTCGGTTAATCGCTCGCACTTTCGCCAGCACATGCGTCGAGTCCGTTCGTTGGCGCTGGCGTTCCTTGAGCCACCCCTGCTCTTTACATACGGCCAGCATCGCCTCCAACAGCAGCTGTTCGGCTCCCCTTTCAAGCAGGCGCTGACGAAAATCGGACAAAATGGTAAAGTCAAAGCCGGGATCGCTCAGTTCTAAGCCCAGGGCATACTTCAGATCGATCCGCCCGCGCACCGCGTCGGCGGCTTGTCGATCAGGAAGTCCCTCCATGAACTGCACAACGGTGATGAACGCCAGCCGCCAAGGTGCCTCGACAGGGCGTCCATTCGCCGGAAATAAATGGGCAAAGGACTCGTCCTGGTAAATGGGTCCCAACGCGTCACGCATTTTCATGTAGAGATTGCCTTTAGGATAAGCTGCACGAGCCACACGGGCCGTTTCTTCCGGGATCGAAAACTCGTTTTGAGAGAGTAATGTCATCTTCCTTCTCCTTCTTACACATGTCTGCTTGGACTCCTTCTAGCTTTCTTATCCTAACACATGCAATGGAGGGTTCAGAGGTTTCCCAACAGTGTATTCTGAAAATACCTGCAAAAAAGCAAGAAAAATCTCCCTGCGCAACCACCATTTGGTTGTGTTTTTTACTCACACGTGTCTTGACCAGTCTCCTCTCCTCAGGCTGCTGGCTGCGGTGGCCGCCTTACCTGATAGCCCATGCGCTCCAGACGCTGGATCAGTTGGCGCTCCACCTTGCCGCGGTCCCTCTGATGGAAGAACTCCTCTCCCTTTTCTTGCTATTCCTGCCCTGTCTTCACCATATGATACGAGATCACGAGCATATCATGGCCCACTGCCAGCGCTGCTCGTTTACTGCCTCGCCGTTTTTCAGCCGACGATACCGTTCTCCGAGATACGTATGCGAGCGACGCACCCCATGAGCGGCTTGCACCAACACCTCCCGCACATAGCGATTTCCTTTCTTACACCGCCCGCTCAGTCGCTTACCTGCACTTTCCTTCTGTCCAGGGCAGACACCAGCCCATGAGCTAACATGCTCAGCATCGGGAAAGCGGTGCAGATCGGTTCCTACCTCCGCCATCAACACATGCAAGACGTGTCGGCTGACTCCATTGATCTTTTCACAGCGTTTCACCTGCTCCTCAAAAGGGTGCAGATGCCGCTCAATTTCCAACTCCAGATGCTGGATGGAACGATCTTGCGCATCAATGAGCATGAGCAGTTCTCGCAAGAGGAAGCGGTGGTGCTCTCGTACCTCTGCGGTCAGAGCGGCTACCACTTGCTCCCGGGTGGCATGGACGCTTGGATGCATCAACTCCGCCAGGCGCTGCGGGTCGCTTTCTCCGGCACACAGCGCGTGCAGGATGGCACGTCCTGACAAGCCCATCACAGAGCTTCGCACGCTGGACAATTTGAGTCCGGCCTCTTCGAGCACTTTGTGGACCCGATTGACGAGCCGAGTTCGTTCTTGCACCAGGCTCACCCGTAGACGGGTCAGATCCCGCACATCTTGTTGCTCTTGGCTGGGCACAAAGCTCGCCGTTAAGAGTCCATGCTGCAACAAGTCGGCAATCCATTCGGCGTCCTGCACATCCGTTTTTCGCCCTGGCACGGCTTTGATATGTTGGGCGTTGGCTACCACCACTTCAAAGAAGCCTTCCAGACGTCGATACACCTGCATCCAATACACGCCCGTGCTCTCCATGCCCACATGGCTACACTGCTCTTGCAACAGCCAGGCACGCAAGGCCAACAGATCGGCTGTTTCATTGCGGAACGTGCGGATCTCTTTGCGTCGTTGTCCCGCCTCAATCCTACTCAGACACACCACTAGAAAGCGCAGATGCACGTCAATGCCTGCGCACCGTTGATACATCACCTCTCTACTCATGGGTACCGCTCCTTTCTCTTCAGTGCTCTTCTTCCCTGTGTGCGGCAACATCCCAGGCGGTGTCTGTCCTTTTACAGTGTATTCTTCGTGCTCTCATACGCGGCTCTGGC
>Ga0070698_100008437_pt1 | contig 11136 bp, 12 predicted proteins | sample KBSK1502metaG_FD_65477 | JGI IMG/M metagenome (GOLD analysis project Ga0070698, IMG submission 65477) | Corn, switchgrass and miscanthus rhizosphere microbial communities from Kellogg Biological Station, Michigan, USA - KBS K1-50-2 metaG | ecosystem: Host-associated > Plants > Roots >...
AGGTTGCCGCCGTTGCCGGGACCGCGGCTCGTCACGAAGAAGTTCATCGACGGATGCGCCACGCCGCGTGCCTGCTGGCCCGCGGCTGGTCCGGTCAGCAACAAAGCCGTGGCGCACGCGGCAGACGCGACGAGTATCCGTACTGTCGCTCTCCTCGCGCACGCGCCCATGACGCGAGCTACGGCCACCGCAGGCGAGCCGCGCTGAACTTCGGCTCCTTGCCGGTCTTCTTCCGCAGGTCCCCGTACATCAGCTCCTCGACGAACTCGACGCACTTGAACTCGAGCAGCTGTGCGCCGGTGTCCTGCCTGCGATAGAGCGGCATCCGAATCTTCCACGGCCGCGTATACACCTTCGGGTCCTCGATCGTGACCTGGTAGTCGAGCACGTCCTGGCTCACGGGCGTGAACCGCTCGACGACGTGCAGCGCCTCGCTGTGGAAATTGCCCGCGCGGTCGAACCACGTCTGATCGTTGAGGCCCGTGACGTCGACGACGAGCGTGTCGCCTTCCCACCGACCCGCCGACTGCCCCATCCACGTGTCGACGGGCGGCGGCTCCACCTTCCCCATCTTGATCACGCGGCTGGCGCTCGCGTACTCGTACGCGATCAGGATGTCGTTGTCGGCGGTCTGGAGGATCTGAAACGGGTACGGCATGTAGGTCGCGCGTGGAATCCCCGGGAGGTAGCACTTGACCTCCGGATCCCGGCTCAACCAGTTCTCGTAGTTCTCCTTCTGTTTCGCCGCGGCCCACGGCTGATACGGAATCTCGTTCCCATCGACGACGCTCAGGCCCGACGGGACCGCGCCGACAGCGCCCAGTTCGAGCACCGGACCGCTCCGCGCCTGATGATCCAGCAGGCTCCAGTTCGCCGACCCGACGGCCTGCCAGATGCCGTTGAGATCGGGCTTCCCGCCCGCGGTTCGCCGCACCTCGACATCGGGCGTGCGCCCTTCGACCGGCGACCGCAGCATCTGCGAAATCGCGAGCGTCGCGGCGATGGACACGAGCGCGATGACGGCGCCTTTCATCCAGTTCTGCATCGACGTCTCCCGGGCGCGTTCAACGCGCGCTGGCGGCTCCGCCTCCGCCAGGCTTCGGCGAGACAAGCCGCGCCTCCCTGTCTTTCGCGCGGCCCCCGCTGAGCGTGTTCGGAACGGCGCGGTTCCCCTCGTGACAGGCGTACTCGAAGAGCTGGTAATCCGGCTCGCGGTGCAGCGGCATCGCGACCTTCCACGGAGCGGTGAAGACCTTCGGATCCTCGATCGTCACCTCGTAATCAATCGTGTTCTCGTCGACGCGCGTGAAGCGCTCGACCGCGTGCAGCTGCTCGCTCTGCGGGATCGCGCGAACACGCTGCGTGGCGACGTTGGTCGCGACCGTCCCTTTGTCGTTGTACCCGGTGATGTCCACGACGAGCGTGTTCCCCTCCCAGCGGCCTCTCGAATCGCCGTTCCACAAACGGAAGCTCGGACCGAGATGCGGTCTCCCGTCGGTCGGAATGACGCGCGCTTCGTGGATCATCTCGTAGACGATCGCGACGTAGCCGGGACCCTGGAGGATCTGGTATCCCGAGCCGTACCCTGCCGGGAAGATCCCTCCCGGCACGCCGCGGGTGATGCAGCGCTCCCACGGCGTGAAGTTCACCCAGTCGTCCTGGATGTGCGCCAGCTTGTAGTTCCTGACGTCCTCCGCCCATGGCATGATCGGCACCCGCCCGCTCGGCGGATCGACGACGAGCGACCGCGCTTTCGTCAGCTTCCGATCGCTGGTGTCGGTCAGGAAGGAGGAGGGACCCGTGCCTCGGCCTCTTCCATCCAGATCGCCAGAGTAGATGTCAGGAGTGTCGCTCTTGTCGGGAACTTCGAACGGCGTGCTCGTGTAGTTGGTCCAGATGCCCTGCAGATCGGGCTGGCCGTCCGGCGTGCGCGCCGGCGTCCAGTTCTTGGCCGCCTGAGCGCTGCTCGCAGGAGCCGGTTGCTGCTGCGCGGCGGCGGCCACGAACGCGGCGAGCGCCATCGCGATGACGAGCGCGGTGAGCGCCTTCATTTCTTCCCCCCTGCGTCCTGCCGATCCCCTGGCGCACCGGTACCGGTGGATCCGATGAACAGCTTCTTGCCGTCGGGCAGCGTCACGTCACCGCCGCTCGCCCGGTTCGAACCGTCCCTCGCGCGAAACCCCTGGATGACGATGGCGGTGCCCCGAGCGACAGACTCCCTGTTCCATCCGCGCCGGAGCAGCGCATTGGGCGCGCCGCCTTCGATCATCCATTCGACGACCTTGCCGTCCGGTCCCTTGACGTCGACGTGCAGCCACGCGTGTGGGTTGGTCCATTCCATCTTCGTGACGGTGCCCTTGAGCGTCACCGGCCTGCTGCCGTCGAACTCCGCCGCGAAGGAATGATGCGCCGCCAGCGGCGGGCCGGCCGCCAGCACGCCGAGCAGCGCCGCCAAGAAGAGGTGAGAGGTTCTCATCGACGTGACCTCCTGAATCAGCGTCAGATGACCTGCGCGGGCGAATCATCGCACGTTCTGACGTCGGAAAACTCCCAACTTCCAACTCCCAGCTCCCAAGCAGGTTGAGGCATACTGCGCCTCACCAAACCACATTCGCGGGAAAGGAATTGCGATGACGAGATGGGCGGCATTCGTGCTTGGCGCGACGGTGCTCTTGTCGGCGCCACTATGGAGTCAGGGTCGGGGCCAGGAGCAGGAGCAGCCGTACCCGCGGCTCCCGGCGCCGCCGGTCAAATCGCCTCCCGACACCACCGCGCCCGACATCCCGGGCGTCGTTCGCGGCGGCACGAAGGTGCAGCTCATTCGCGACCTGTTTCACAGCACCGAAGGCCCCATCGCCATGCCGGACGGAAGCCTGCTCTTCACGGAACAGGACGCGGGCGACGGCCAGCTGGTCAAGATCGACAAGGACGACAAGGTCTCGGTCTTCCTTCAGAACACGAACCGCACGATTGGCCTCGCCTACGACCCGAAGGGCCGGCTGATCGGCGTGCAATCGAACATCCCGCGCGTCGCGGTGCTCTTTCCGACGCGCATGACGCTCGCGGAGAACGTCGAGGGGTTGCCGCTGGTTGCGCCGAACGATCTCGTCGCCGACAAGAAGGGCGGCATCTACTTCACCGACCCGCTCAACAGCCGGTTCAGGCCCACACCAGCCGCCCGGACGATGCAGCTGATCGTCTACATCCGCCCGGACGGCAAAGCCGTGAAGGCGAACGATCAAGTCGAGCGGCCCAACGGGATCACGCTGAGCCCCGATGAACGTGTGCTGTACGCGTCGGATGGTCCGGCGATCGATGCGCTCGACGTGCAACCCGACGGGACGCTCCGCAACTTCAGGAAGTTCGCGATGCTGAAGGGCGGCAACGCCGACAGCATGTCCATCGACAGCGAAGGGCGGCTGTACGTGGGAACCGGCGGCGCGGGTGTGCAAGTGATCAGCGCGAAAGGCGAGCACCTCGGGACCATTCCGACGCCGCTCGGCGCGCAGGGGACCGCGTTCGCGGGACCCGACAAGAAAACGCTCTACGTCGTTGGCGGCGGCGCCGTCTACAAGATCGCCATGCTGGCCCAGGGCATCAAGGGCCGCGCCAAATAGGATTCGTCGCTTCGGTAGAGTCCGGCTTTAGCCGGACCAGGAGATCAGATATGCGTCAGTCTGCAGCGATCGTTGGATGCGTGGCCGCAGCGCTCGTCGCCGGCTTCATCGTCGGAGAAACGACGAAGCCGATTCAGGGTCAGGCGGCAAACGTCAACTCCGGCGCCGTCGCCGGATACAAGGGCGGGCTCGACGTGCTGAGCGGCCCGTACGAAGTCGTGCCGAACTGGCCGAAGCCGCTCTCCCAGCTCCCCGGCCACGAGAACTGGACGTGGGGCGCCGTGCAGGGCGTCTTCGCCGAGAGTCCGGATCGCGTCTTCATGCTGGAGCGCGGCGAGCTGCCGGCGATGCAGCGTCCCGCGCCGAAGGCATTCCCGGAGATGGGACCGAGCCTCTCGTTCCCCGTGGGCCAGGCGCCATTCAGGAACGCGTCGCAGGGAATGGTCGCGAGCCCGCCGGGCGCAGGCGGCCCCGGCGCGGATCCCGAGGATCCCGCGCAGGCGTGGAAAGGGCGCATGGGCATCGACGCGCGATGGGAGCACACGGTGCTCGCTTTCAACGCGGCCGGCGACATCGTCGAGCAGTGGACGCAGTGGGACAAGATGCTGCGGCGCCCGCACTCGGTCTACATCAACCCGTACGACGCCGAAAAGCACGTCTGGATCGTGGACGACCACAGCCATGCCATCTTCAAGTTCACGCACGACGGCAAGACGCTCGTGCAGACCATCGGCACGCCGAACAAGGCAGGCGCGGATGCCACGCACTTCAACCGGCCGACGTTCCTGACGTGGCTGCCGGACAGCACGATGTTCGTCGCCGACGGCTACAACGGCACGCGCGTGGCGAAGTTCGACAAGGACGGCAAGTTCGTCACCGCGTGGGGCACGCGTGGCAACGGGCCTGGTCAGTTCAACGTCGTCCACGGCATCACGTCAGACCCGATGACGCGCCGCGTCTACGTGAGCGACCGCGGCAACAAGCGGATGCAGGTGTTCGACGAGAACGGCAAGTTCCTCGACCAGTGGCCGTTCTCGCCCGCGTCGAACACGCAGTTCCTGATCATCCCCGCCGACCGCTCCGGCATCTGGGCGTTCGAGGACACGACCGCGAAGGTGGTGAAGTACGACTTCGACGGGCATTTCCTCTACGCGTGGGGCACGCTCGGCGATCATCCGGGCGGGTTCTTCAACATGCACGGCGCGAGCGTGGACCAGCAGGGGAATCTCTATATCGCGGAGGTGGGCAACGGCCGACTGCAGAAGTTCCGGCCGCGAGCGGGCGCGAACAAGGCGCTGCTCGTCGGCCCGCCGGTGTACGCGGCGTGGAGATAGCAAGCCTGCGCGGAGAACAACCATGAGATACCTCGTCTGCGTCGCCGCGGTGCTCGCATCGATCGTTGGCCTCGGTTCCGTCGCGGCGGCACAAGGAACGCCGGCGGCACCGGCCGACGCGCGTCAACGCTGTGTCGCGCTGCGGAACCTGAAGATTCCGGCGGCGTCGATCGGGCTGCCCAGCAACGGCGCGACGGTCGTCTCCGCCACGCTGGTGGCTGCAACCGAAGCCGGCAACGCCAACGGCGAGTTCTGCAAGGTGCTCGGCGGCATCCACGCGGTAGACCCGACCGCTCCCGACATCAAGTTCGAGGTGAACCTGCCGACCCGGTGGAACAACCGCATTCTCCAGATGGGCGGAGGCGGCTTCGACGGTACGCTCGTCAGCGGGCTTGGAGGCGCATCGAACCAGATCCCGTCGTCGCCGACGCCGCTCGCGCTCGGATACGTCACCGCCGGCAGCGACTCGGGCCACGAGTCGGCCGGCGGATTCGACGGACGATTCGCGTTGAACGCCGAGGCGTTCGCGAATTTCGGACGGCTGCAGATCAAGAAGACGCACGACGTCGCGGCCGCGCTCGTCCAGAAGCGGTACAGCGCCACGCCGAGGCATTCCTATTTCATCGGCGGGTCGCAGGGTGGCCACGAAGCGTTGATCGCCGCGCTGTTCTACCCCGCCGACTACGACGGCATCGTCTCGCACTATCCGGCGTACGACCTGACGCTGATGCACCTCGCGGCGCAGTATCGGGCCCGCGCGCTCTTCCGAAGCCCCGAGGCGTGGATCAACCCCGAGAAGATGAAGACCATCACCACCGCCATCTACGGCGCGTGCGACGCGCTGGATGGCGCGACGGACGGGATCATCAGCAACGTGGCGGGATGCAACCGGGTGATGACGATGGACGCGCTCCGCGCAAGACTGCGGTGCGCGGACGGGCGCGACACAGGCCCCACGTGTCTCTCGGATGCTCAACTGGCGACCGTCGAGACCTTCAATACGCCGTTCTCGCTGGGATTCCCGGTCTCGGCCGGCTTGAGCGGGTTTCCGAAGCTGGCGATGCTCGACGGCGCGACGTTCCTCAACGCGCTCGGACGATCGCCGACGCCGTCCAGGTGGCCCACCAACCAGGACGCGACGCAATACCAGGAGGCGACGGGCACGACTCGCTACGTGATTACGCGCGACCTGACCATCGATCCCCTGGGGTTCGACCCGGCCAGGTGGGCAACGCGGATTGCCGAGGTCTCCGAGATCTGGGATGCGAACAGCGTGGACCTCTCGCAGTTCATGAGCAAGGGCGGCAAGGCCATCCTGACCGTCGGCTCGATCGATCACACGATCAGTCCGTACAACACGGTCAACTACTACGACCGTCTCGTGATGCGATTCGGACAGGCGACTGCGGACACGTTCGTTCGCTTCTATCGCATCCCTGGATTCGCACACGGCAACGGCCTGTTCAACGCGAAGTTCGATGCACTGGGAGCGCTCGACGCGTGGGTGGACTGGGGACGCGCGCCCGGCACGCTGGAGGCGGTCGATATCAACCCCGAGAGCCACCAGCGGCGCCGGCCGATCTGCGTCTATCCGGCCTGGCCGCGTTACAACGGGACCGGCGATCTCAACGCCGCCTCGAGCTTCAGGTGCGTTACCGACGAGGGCGCGAGCCAGACGAACTAGAAGGTTGCGTAGACGTATCGCGTCGCCGGGCGTAGACTCTCAGCGCGATACGGGCAGACAGTCATCACCGAGGTGAGCTATGACGAGATGGATCTCGTGCGCCTGCGGGTTGATCGCGATGACGTGGATCACCGCGGGCCCGGCAGTGGCGCATCACTCGTTCGGCGCCGAATACGACGTCAATAAACCGGTGACGATCACCGGCGTCGTCACCGAGATCGACTGGCGGAGCCCGCACACCTTTTTCTTCGTCGACGTCACCGGCACGGACGGCAAGGTCGCCAATTGGAAGTTCGAGGGCTACCCGCCGACCGTGCTCAACAGGCTCGGCTGGAAGAAGGACCAGACGATGAAGCCGGGCGATCGCATCACGGTGACCGGGTGGCGCGCGCGCGACGGGTCGAACTGGGCGCACTCGCGCGAGATCACCTTGACCGACGGCAGGAAGCTGATGTTCGGACCGCCGGCGGGTACGGGAGACGGCGGCAGCGCACCGGCGGTGGACGTCCGATGACGCGCCGGGTCATCGTCGCGTTGATGGTCCTCTCGCTGATCCCGGCGAGCGCGTTCGCGCAGGCTGGCAGCGCGGTGCCGCGCGGCCCAGATGGCAAGCCGGATCTCACCGGCGTGTGGCAGGGTGGCAGCACGCTCCGCGGCAGCTGGGACGATGCGAACTCGGGCTTCGGCGTGGGTGGTTCAGGCAAGAATCCCGACGCGCCTCCGGTGGTCGGGTCCAACGAACGCCCGGCGGGGCGTGAAGGCGCGCCCTATCAGGAGTGGGCCGCGAAGAAAGTCCTGGAGTCGTTCAACAAGAGAGCCATAGACGATCCAACGGCCCTCTGCCTGCCGCCCGGTGTGCCGCGATCGGTGATGCTGGGCCTCTTTCCGCAGAAGATCGTCCAGACGCCGAAGGAGATCGTGGTCCTGTACGAGTACATGCACACGTTCCGGATGATTCCGCTCAACGCGAAGCATCCCGACGACGTGCTTGCCAGCTACATGGGCGATTCGGTCGGCCACTGGGAAGGCGACACGCTGGTGGTCGACGTGATCGGCTTCAACGACAAGACGTGGCTGGCCGGAACGGGTACGTTCCATTCCGAGGCGCTCCACATCACCGAACGCTACACGCGCGTCGACCGCGATCGGATCAACTACGAAGTGACGATGGACGATCCGAAGGTGTTCACGAAACCGTGGGCGGTCACCTCCTCGTTGATGCTGCGCGAGGGGACGCGTGTCCAGGAATACGTCTGCGCCGAGAACAACCTCGACCCCGCGAATTTCGAGAAGCTGCTGAAGGCAGGCGCCCAGATCTCCAGATAACAGGCGTGGTTCGCGAGCCTGAACCATGCTGCGCGCGGCGGAAGGCGCAGCCGCGTATTCTGGCGCGCGTAACGGTGTCGCGCTCGGCGGCATGTTCCTTCGCGGCTCCAGGCTCGACGCCGTGGAAAACCGCTGGCGTCGGCTCGTCGACCTACATCGTGAGCGAAGATGCAGCTTTCGATGCGCGACGGACTCGATCTCTCAAGCCGGCGCCGCGGTTTACCGTCTGACGCTGATTTCGCGCTGGACGGATCTGGCAGGCTGACGGCGCCAGGTCACTCGATCGGCGCTTATCGCGACCCAATCGTGGTCGCTCAATCGCGAGCGAACGTCCGCACGGGTCAGGACTAACCCCGCCGGGTTCGAATGCCCGCCGGGAATCGGCAGCGCGAACCTGTAACTTGTGGATGATGTCGATGTCCACCGCGGGGTCGGTGCGCGTCGCGACCGCCCACATCACTTCCTGCAGGTTCGACGGGTCGATGTCGTCGGCGACGACGACGGAGTAGCGCGACATGTAAGCGCCGGCGCCGCACTGGTTGAGGATGTGGCCGGCCCGGCGCGCGTGACCGGCGTAGCGCTGCGTGATGGCCACCACGGTGAACATGCGCGCGCCGCCAATCTCGTGGGCCCAGACGGCTTTGACGTCGGGCACGGCCGGCGGCGAGCGCGTCGAAGAGGAGCGCCGATCGCTTTTCGCTCGGCCAGTACACGTGGTGCCCCGTGTGGTTGCCCGAGGCGTTCCCGACGCGCATCCGCGCCACGGCGGTCAGCTTCTGTTTCAATGCGCCGCGCTTCATCGCCTTCGTCGGACCGCTCGTGACCGGCACGCTCATCACCGCGTTCGGCAACTTCGGGCGCGCCGCCATCATCGTCAGCACCATCTATCTCGTCGGGATCGTCGCGGCGCCGTTCTTTCCCGAAACGCGCGGCCGTCCGCTGCCGGACTAGTGGAGGCGCGCACCGAGGTCGGCGTGCGAGTCAAGGAGTAGTGACACCTTGCGGTCGCGGTTCTCGCGGCCGTTCTGAATGCGAATGTTATGATCACGCGTCGCATTGCGAGGAGGGACCGCACATGGATTCCATTCTCGACTCATTGTTCGATCAGTATGAACGCGGCCGGATGACGCGTCGGCATCTTGTCCAGGCGTTGGCCGCACTTGTATTGCCGACGGATACGCTGGCGCAGGGCGCCGCCCGTGCTCCCGCTCCAATCGTTCGTGGCTTGTCCGTCAACCACGTCGCGCTCACGGTCAGCGATATTCCACGTTCCTTCGCGTTTTACGAACGATTGTTCGGGGTCAGAAAAGGCTGGCCAGCCACGAACGCCGGCACGGGTATCCACATGGACTTGCCGGACGGGTACATCAGCATCGATTCAGTCGCCGAACAGAAGGGCGTGATCACACATTTCGCGGTGGCAGTCGACCATATGAATCGGGACGCTGCCAAACGCCTCGCCGACAAAATCAATCGCGAGTTGCCGGATGCCAAAGCGACAGATGCTTATCAGGCAAATACCGGCGGATCGACGGTCAATCTCAGGGATCCCGACGGTTTCTTCGTGCAAATCTCGTCGAAGGACGGGCGCTGATCAGACGTAAGGCGATCAGATTCACGGGGAGCATCGCTATTTCAGAAGCTGATGCACGTAGCCCGCCGGCAGCACGTGGTTCGGGTCGACCCGGAAAACCACGTAGGAATGCGAAGGAGGGCGGATGCGAATTCCGGTTCGAATGGCTGTAACCGTGAGCGTCGCGATGGTGGCCCTGGCCCCCTCGGGTCCGCGCCTGCAAGCCTCCACTCTACGTAACCTGCAAGGGCCAGAGCGATCACCTCTGGACATCGCGAAGGTACTCGCCGCCAAGTACCCGGCGCAACCGATCATGGGCTACATCCCGGCGCTCTCGTGGTCGGCGTCGTTCCGCTTGGCCGCCCTCACCGGGGAGGACCGCTGGAGGGAAAAACCCCGGCGCGAGATGCAGGCGTTCCTGTCAGGAGTCAGGCCGGCGATCGCCGAACCGTACCAGCTCGCGAGCCTCGCCGGTCACCTCGCGTTCGCCGATGCGGGCACGCTCGACGGCAACACCGCCGCGGCCGCGCTCGCGCAAAGGGCCGCCGACTTCATCCTTCCGAAGTCGACAGATGAGACGGTGCGCTTCGCGCGCAAGTGGACCGACGACATGTTCATGGCCACTTCGGTGCTGGCCCGTGTGGGCGAGGCCACGAAGGACCCGAAGTACGGCGCCGCCGCAGGGCGCCTGCTGACGTCTTACGCTGAATCGCTACAGCGGCCCGACGGGATCTTCATCCACGCGCTGGAGGGTCCGCACGCCTGGGGTCGCGGCAATGGTTTTGCCCTGCTTGGAGTCACCGAAGCGCTCACGCACCTTCCCGACACCTGGTCCGACCGCGCCCGCGTGCTCGAAATCTACCGCAGGCACCTGCGCGCGCTCGTCACCTACCAGTCCGACGACGGCAGCTGGCGGCAGGTCGTGGACGAGCCAACCAGCTATCGCGAGCTGACGGTGACCGCAATGACGGTGGCTGCCATGGCACGCGGCGTACGCCTGGGCTTTCTGGATCGTTCGGCGTACCAGGGGGCCATCGATCGTGGATGGAAGGCAATCGTCGCTCGTGTCAACGAGGACGGCACCGTGCGCGACGTGTGTTCGGGCACCGAGGCAGGGCCCTCGAAAGAGTACTACCTGAATCGCCCCGTCCTGAACGGCGCCGACGATCGCGGCGGCGCGATGGCGCTGCTGGCCGCAATCGAGGTGGAGACCCTCCGCAGGGGCAAGTAATAAGATCGCCCAATGTCAGGTGAGCAGGTCCGGCCACTTCGCCTTGACCCTCTCCTGCAGCTCCCGGCTCGCCTCGGCCACGGCGGGAAACTCCTCGAGCCGATCGTAGGGACGACACGCGTCGATCACGGCCTTGGAGCTGAGCGCCGCGTCATACGGGTAGGCGACAAACATCGGATCGTTCTTCGAGCCGACGCCGCGCTGGATGATGTCGATGTCCACCGCGGGGTCGGTGCGCGTCGCCACCGCCCACATCACTTCCTGCAGGTTCGATGGTCCATGTCATCGTCCACCACAACGGAGTAGCGCGACATGTAGGCGCCGGCGCCGCACTGGTTGAGGATGTGTCCGGCCTGGCGCGCGTGACCGGC
>Ga0070698_100008438_pt1 | contig 11135 bp, 11 predicted proteins | sample KBSK1502metaG_FD_65477 | JGI IMG/M metagenome (GOLD analysis project Ga0070698, IMG submission 65477) | Corn, switchgrass and miscanthus rhizosphere microbial communities from Kellogg Biological Station, Michigan, USA - KBS K1-50-2 metaG | ecosystem: Host-associated > Plants > Roots >...
GAAGGGGGTCTCGATCTCGTCGATGATCGCGGCGAGCCGGGGGCACGAGCCGGCGTAGGAACCACGCAGCGCCGTCAGCTCGCCAGTGGCGGTCCAGGACTCTTCCGCGGCCTCCTGCGCAGGAACCATGCCGACGAAGTTCAGGAGCTCGCCCGCGTGCACCCAGTAGGTGACAGCGCTGCGCTTGGCTCCGAGCCACACCTCGCAGTTGAAGGGGAGGTCCAGGTGCGCGAGCCGGTCGCGGGGGATGAGCGCGCGCCACGCGACGATGTGCGAGAAATCGAGCTCCTGCTCGCCGAATAGGTGCCGGTGCACCAGCGAGTGGATGCCGTCGGCCCCGATCAGCACGTCGCCGCGCGCGCGATGGCCGGACTCGAACTCCACCGTGACCCCGCCGGCCTCCTCGGCGAACCCGACTGCTCGCTGGCCAAGCCGGACGACGCCGCGAGGGAGCGCGTCGCCGAGCATCCCGAGCAGGTCAGGACGGTGCACCTGGTAGAAAGGACCACCCCAGTCCGGCGAGACCGAGTGGATCAGGCGATGGCTGCGCAGATCGCGCATCTCCAGCCGCTGCATCGTGATCGCGAGCCGCTCGAGCTCAGCCCCCAGGCCCAGTCGCTCCAAGACCCGGCCCGCGCTCGGGGCGATCTGCAGCCCAGCGCCGATCTCGGTCAGCGCCGGCGCCTGCTCGTAGACCTCGACCTCGATTCCTTCGTTTCGCAGCGACAGCGCCGCGGCCATGCCGCCGATGCCGCCGCCGATCACGATCGCCTTCATGAGCCTCTCCTTCGTGTGGATAACGAGCGCTTGTTACGCTACATCATGAGCGCTCGTTATGCAAGAATTGGGAGCATGACAAACCCCGGCCCGTCCAGCCACCCCCGGCAGGGCGCCCAACACCCCACCGTCTTCGGCATCGTCAACGACTGGTGGCCGGACCCCCCGTACTCAGCGGTCGCCCGCCACCTGCTGGCCGCAGCCATCGAACTGTTCGCCGAGCAGGGCTACCACGCGGCCAAGACCAGGGACATCGCCGCCAGGATCGGCATGAGCACCGGCGCCATGTACGCGCACTTCCGCTCCAAGGAGGATCTGCTGTTCCAGATCAGCCTGACCGGCCACCGCACGGGTGTCGCCACCCTCGAAGCCGCCGCGGCGGACGCCACAGATCCGGCCGATCAACTGGCGCGAATGGTGCGCGCCTTCAGCGTGTACCACGCCCGTTATCACATGATCGCCAAGATCGTCCACTACGAGCTCTACGGGATGACGCCGCAACACCTCGAGCAGATCCTCGAACTCCGCCGGCATACGGCCAGACTGATCGAGGACGTCATCCGCCACGGGGCCGAGAGCGATGCCTTCACCGCACCCAACGTCATGGCCACCGGCCGGGCGGTTCTCTCCCTCTGCGTCGACGTCGCTCGTTGGTATCGCGAGCGCAGCGGCGAGACGCCCGAAGAAATCGGCGATCTCAACGCGCAACTCGCCTTGCGTATGCTCGGCGCTACGGAGGCCCGGCGGGCTGCTAAGCAAACCGTTCAGTTGCCATCCCCGCCGCACGACGAACACGACGCTGACGCGACGCGGCCGCGCGGACGGCCGACCTAATGAGCTTCTTTCATCCTGGGTTTCCGCAGGGTATGCCTCGGTTTGACAGGTCTGGACCCGGGTTTTCGGGCTGGTCGCGGGGGGTGCGCGGGGCGGTCCGGGGGTACGGCCGTGCCGTCGGCGGGGGTATCCCGTTCCGGTAACGATCGCGGCGGGTCAGGCGGCGCGGAGGGCGGCGAACGGGTCGTTTTCCATGTAGTGCAGGGCCAGGACCGCTCTGACCATGGCGGTGCAGCGTCCCGGCCTGCAGCGCAGCTCAGTGGCCAGGACTTTCCAGTACTTCAGGCGGGCGTTGCCGCGCTCGCCGACGCAGCGGAGCTGGGCCTGCAGCCGGTTCGCGGCGCGCTGGGCGGGCGTCAGGTCCTTCCCGCGCAGCTTGCGGCGGCCGGTGATCACCGCTTCGTCCCAGCCGAGATACCCCAGGTCAGCGAGCACGCCGATGACCGAGGTGAGCATGGCCGCGATCCCGGCACGCCGCGCCGCCGTGACATCGACGGTGGCGCCGGCCTGCGGCGCGGCGGCCCACAGCAGTTCTCACTGCGGGGAGCACACGGTCTGCACGTTCAGCCCGTGCCGCTTGTGCTTCCCGGAGTAGAAGGCCCGCTGGCCTCCTGTCTTCCTGCCGAACGTCACGGCGGGCACGTGCACGCCGTCCACGACCACGTAGTCCCAGCCCATCTTCACCGCCAGCCGCGCGACGTCGCGCAGGCTGATCCGCCGGCCCCGGTCCGCCAGGACGCTGATCCCCTCCGCGACATCCCGCCAGCACGTGGACGGCGAGATCCCGAACCCCGCGGCCAGCTCCGCGTACGTCAGGTTCGTCCGCAGGAACGCGATCACCAGCACCGCCTGCGCCAGCGGGGACAGCAGCCGCCACCGCGCCCCCGCCGCCTCATGGCGGCGGGCCAGCGACGCCGCCAGGTCATCGCAGGTCCCGGCGCTGACCTTCACCCCGGCACGGAACAGGGCATACCCCGCGGAGGTCAGCTCCGGCGTGAACGACGTTCCCTGATATACAGTCATGACGGCTCCTGGCACTGGTCTGCTTAACACTCACCCGTGTACCAGGTGTCCGCTTACAGCGCTATCACCGGACGCTGCCGTAACGTGATCATCATCTGCCCGGATCGTTACCGCCAGCCGCGCCCAGGACGCGTACCCCCGTCATCGGGCGCGCCGCCCCGGCGGGGCCGGGCCGGTCACCCTGACCCTGGAAGACGGCGAGGTGGAGGCCGACGAGGTGCTATTCGCCACCGGCCGACGGCCGCTGACCGACAATATCGACCCCGGCCAGACAGTGCCCGGGGCCGACTTGTATGCCGACGGCTACACCGGCCACGCCCGCGTGGTCGTCGATGAGGACTACGGCTGCCTGCCTGGGGTCACCTTCGTCGGCCGCGGCGTGGAGGAGCTGATCCATTCCGCCACCATCGCCGTGGCCGGCCAGGGTCCCCCTCAGCCGACTCTGGCACGCTGTCCCCTGCTTCCCCTTCATCAGCGAAAGTCTGGCTCCGCCTGCTCGAGGCCTACCAGAACTGAACCGTACTTGCCGTCCAGCAGCGCCGCATCCATGACAGGTACGCGCCGTAGCGGCGTGCGTGGCGCTCAGTCCTGCCATGTGGGTGTCTCTTCGTGGTTAAGGAACGTGCGGGCGAGCTGGACCCGGCTGGTGACGCCGAGCTTGCGGAAGATCTTGCGCAGGTGGTACTCCACGGTGCTGGCGCTGATGAACAGCCGGGCGGCGATCTCCCGGTTGGACAGGTGCCCGGCGACCATCCGGGCGATCTGCGCCTCCTGCGCGGTGAGCACCTCCGGCGCCCCGGGCCGGCGCGGGCGGGCCCGCTCCCCGGTGGCCCGCAGCTCGGCCCGGGCCCGGCCCGCGAAGGCCTCCATGCCCACCGCGTCGAACAGCTCGACGGCGGCGCGGAGCTGGTCCCGGGCGTCGCGGCGGCGGCGCTGGCGACGCAGCCACTCGCCGTACAGCAGGTGGGCGCGGGCCAGGTCGGGACGGTGCCGGGTGCGGCCGAGCCGGCCGATCGCCTCGCGGTGGTGTCTCTCGGCGGCCTCTGCATCGCTGAGCAGCGCGCGGGACCGTGCCTCGATCCCCAGCCCCACGTCGGTTCCGCCGGCCCGTGTCGTCTCGGCCAGCCATCCCAGGGCGTCGCCGGCGATGCGCGTATTTCCGGTGCGCACGGCGGCCTCGATCAGCTCGGGCCACGCCCACGTAGAGACGTATATGTGCCGGTGCTCGCTGGCCTGCCGGGCCGCCGCCAGTGCGTCGGCGTAGCGGCCCAGGCCGTTGTAGAGGATGGCGGCTACCCAGCGCGTGACCGTCACCGAGACTCCCTGGCCCGCGGTGGTGGCCTGTTCGATGGCGGACTGGATCAGCGGAGCGGCCTCGGCTTCCCTGCCCCGGAACGAGGCCAGCATCATGGCGGCGATTGGCGCGAGGCGCGCCCCGGTCGCCTCGCAGACCGCATCGGCCTCCGCGATCAGCGAAGCAGCGGCCGCGAAGTCACCACTCCACACGGCGTCCATGCCCATCATGTTCAGCAGGATGGGGAGCTGGTCGAGCGCGCCGACGTCACGGGCGAGCTGCACCTGCCGTGCGGTCATGCGCCAGCCATCGTCGTCCCACAGAGTCTTGTACGCAACCCTGGCCAGCCAGCCCCACTGGAGATCTTCTTCTATGGGTATGTCTGCGTTGGCAAAGGCGCTGGTTGCTTGCCGCAACACCGGTGCGGCGGCGGCCGGCCCGTCGGTGACCAGCAGCGCAAAGCCGTCCAGCCCCAGGTCGATCAGACGCGGCGGGTGCCCCGGCGGGGGCAGGGCCCGGGCGGCGCCGGAGACCTCCAGCAGGTCGCCGCCGCCCGCCAGATGCCCGGCGAACATCGCTGCGTGCCACGCGTCCAGGTAGGTCTGGCGGGCCAGGTCGAGGTCGAGCGGCTCGAGCCGCCTGGCCGCCTTCAGCAGCAGCGGGGGCGCGTCGCTGCCCTGAGTGGACGCGAACGCGATCTGCCCGCGCAGCAGGTCCGCCCGGGCGCCCTGGAAGTCATCCAGCGGCCCGGCCTCGGCCGCGGCCAGCAGTTCCAGCGCCTTGGCAAACGCGCCGGCCCGCAGGCTGGCCTGCGCGGCGGCCAGCGCCCGCCGTGCCCGCTGCGCCGGATCGGGGGTCAGCGTGGCCGCGCGTTCCAGGAAGGCGGCGCCGCTGGCCCAGCCGCCGCGGGCCTGTGCCCGGCCGGCGGATCGTTCCAGTTCCGCGGCCGCCTGCTCGTCCGGGCCGGCCGCGGCCTCGGCCAGGTGCCAGGCCCGCCGGTCCGGATCCGCGTCCGGGTCGGTGACCGCAGCCAGCGCCGCATGTGCCCGGTGCCGCGCCCCGGCCGGGGCCGCGTAGTACGCCGCCGACCGGATCAGCGGATGCCGGAACCGCACCCGCGGCTCCCACGACACCAGCCGGTCTGTCCCGGCCGCCTCGCCCGCCTCCGGGCCGATGCCCAGCTGCCCGGCCGCCTTCGCCACCAGCGCGGGATCGCCGGCCGGGTCGGCCGCCGCCAGCAGGAGCAGCGCCCGGGTATCACCGGGCAGCGCCCGCACCCGGGACAGGTACAGCTCCTCCAGCCGCCCCCCGAACCGCAGCGGCCAGCCCAGCGGCACCGCCCCCGACAGCTCCCCAGGGGTCAGCTCCCCGGCCAGCTCTACCAGCGCCAGCGGGTTCCCCGCCGTATCAGCCGCGATCCGCCGGCTCACCTGCGCATCTACCCGCGCGCCTGCCGACGCCGCCAGCAGCTCCTGCGCCGCCTCGCCGGGCAGCCCGCCAAGCATCAGCTCCGGCAGCCCCGCCAGCCCGGCCGCCTGTCCCTCCTCCTCCCGGACGGTGAACAAGACGCCGACCCGGTCGGCGTACAGGCGGCGGGCGATGAACCCGAGCACCTCCACCGACACCTGATCCAGCCACTGCGCGTCATCGACCAGGCACAGCACCGGCCGGCCCGCCGCCGCCGCGTCGGCCAGCAGCGTCAGCGCCGCCAGCCCGACCAGGAACCGGTCCGGCGCCGTCCCGGCCGCCAGCCCGAACGCCGACCCCAGCGCCTGCCGCTGCGGCCCGGGCAGCCCGTCCAGCCCGCCCAGGAACGGCACCAGCAACTGATGCAGCCCGGCGAACCCCATCCCCATCTCCGACTCCACCCCCGACGCCCGCGCCACCTGCATGCCGCCCGCCTGCCCGGCCGCCCACTCCAGCAGCGCCGTCTTGCCGATGCCCGCCTCCCCCCGCAGCACCAGCACCCCGCTCAGCCCGTCCCGCACCGCCGCCAGCACCCCCTCCACCGCGGCGGTCTCCACGGTCCGGTCCAGCAACGCGCTCATCGCTCAACCCTCCCGCACGCCCCGGCAGCAACGGACCGGGCCACCCGGCCCCGCCACGCGGCCCGAGGGCGGCGCACGACCATAATCGCTCACATGTGACCCTGGAAACCAGCAAGTCCCGGCCCTGACCCGACCCCGCAACCCCAGGCGAGAGAGCGGGTCTGTCTGCCATAGGCCCTGACCGTGGCTACGCGCCGCCCACGGTGACACACCATGACACATGAGCTGGCGCATTCGAGGACTGGGCGGAAGGCGCCGGTGTAGCTCAGCAGGCAGAGCAGCCGTCTTGTAAACGACCCGGCTAGCCCCGTCCGATGGGCTGCTGAGCTGCAAAGACGCTGACAGCGGGCAGTCTCTGCCGTTGATTTCGGCACGTATTCGGCAAAGCTGGGTGCTAAGAGTCAATAGGGGTACAGCCAAGGTAACCACAAAACCCGCCATGAGTTGCTACGGCCACAGCGAGATCATCCAGATGATCACGACCTACCCCGCGCCCGCAACAAGGCACACGGCCGCATTTCAGCGACCTCACATCCGGTCCCGGTAGCGGCCAAGGGTGCCGCGGGTACACACTCTTCGCAGGCGGGGTAATTGCCGGCGGTCCGGGACAGGAGGAGCGGGATGCCAGCCGCGATCGGGCGTGACCAGCTGGGCGAGCTCACCGAGCAGGGTGCGCAGCTCGTCGAGGTGCTACCCGCGGAGGAGTACGCGTGGGCGCATCTGCCGGGTGCGGTGAGCCTGCCGCTGAAGGAGCTGGACGAGCGGCGGGACCAGCTTGACCGGTCCCGGCCGGTGATCGTGTACTGTCACGACACGCTTTGAGACATGAGCCCGCGGGCCGCGTGGCGGCTCGAAGAGGCCGGGTTCGGCCCGGTGTATGACTATGCGGCAGGAAAGACCGACTGGCTGGCCGCTGACCTCCCGTTCGAGGGCACCGCGCAACTGGCCGGGGCGTTCACCCGCCGCCAGATCGCCACCGCGTCCGAGGACACCCCGGCCGCCGAGGCCCTCCGGCGGCTGCGCGAATGCGGGTTCGGCCCGGTCGTGGTGGTGAACCGCGCCGGCGTGGTGATGGGCGCGGCGTACCGGGCGGACCTGGAATCCGCCGCCGGGGACGCGCCGTCGAGCGCGCTGATGCGGTTCGGCGTGTCCACCGTGCGGCCCAGCGAGGATGCCGCCGGACTGGCGCACCGGATGGGGCACGCCGACGTGACCCGCGTCGTCGTCACCCGTTCCGACGGAACGCTGGTCGGGCTGTTCTTCGCCGCCGACGTGACGGTCGCCTAGCGCCCGGCGTTCCCGGCCGGGCGGCCTGGGGTCAGGGCCCTCGCGCCCTGACCCGTCCGAGCTCAGCCGCGGGCGGCGCGGGCGTACTCGAGCAGGGCGTGCAGGTCGAGGGCGGCTTGCAGGGCGGCGGCTCCGGCGACCGCGACCAGCAGCACCGCCACGGCGAGCAGCAGCAGCCGGGGCTGTGGCGGCGGACCGAGCAGGGCCGCGACCCGGCGCGGCACCGGCCCGGCGTGGCGCATCCGGGCCGGGCCGGTGACCACGCCCAGCGCACCGGCAGCGCGACTGGCCTGGCCGGGTTGACGGGACGGGGCCGCCGCGGAGGCCAGGGCGGCCCGGGCGATGGCGCGGGCGGCCAGGCGCCGGTCCCCGGCGGCGACCGCGGCGCGTTCATCGGCCCACCGTTCCACCGTGTAGTTGACGGCGGCCGCCAGCGGGCTCAGCAGCGGGTTGGCGGCGGAGGCCAGCCTGGCCGCGGTGGTGAACAGGTAGTGGAAACCTGACGCGTGGGCGCGTTCGTGCGCCAGCAGCACCTGGCGCTCGGGGTGGCTGAGCGCGCGCATCATCCCGGTGGTGACCACGATCCGGCAGGGCCAGCCGGGCAGCGTATAGGCGTCGGCGGCCTCATCCTCAGTCACCACGACCTGGCCGGCCCCGGGCAGGCGCCGGGCCTGGCGGCCAGCGGCGATGAGCGCCGCGGTGCGGTGCCACAGCGCCCGGCACACCCCGGCCGCGGCGGCGGCCAGCAGCACCCCGGCGGCCACCGCCACCGGGACGGAGGCCGGATCGCCGCGGCTGATCACCTGCCTCGACATCTCCCCGACCGCGCCGACCAGCGGGATGCGGACCAGGGCGGTCAGCGCGAGCAGGCCCAGCACGGCGCAGCTGGCCATGGCCAGCGCGACCGCGCTGCCGGCCAGCAGCCAGGTGGCGGCCGCCGGGGGCAGCCGCACGGCCAGCGGCCGGGCCGCGGCGGCGGCGAGCAGCGGCATCACGAGGGGAAGGTAAACCGCCAGGTGCATCTGGAGTCCTCACGGCCGGCCGCCCTCGGCACCCGGCGGGTCACCGAGCATCCGGCGCAGCAGCTCCTCGTCGGTGCCCGACAGGCCGGACACGAACCTGGCCAGGACCGCCTCCCGGTCGGCCTCGCCGTCCAGCACCCTGGCCATCCGGCGGGCGGCCAGCCCGGGCTCGTCGGCGACCGGCGCGTACGCGTAGGCCCGCCCGGCCTTGCGGCGTTCGAGCACGCCCTTGGCGTGCAGCCGCGACATGATCGTCACCACCGTGGTGTAGGCGAGCCCGCCGCCCACCCGCTCACGGACCTCGCCCGGGGACAACGGACGGCCGGCGGCCTGCAGCACCGCGAGCACGCCCGCCTCCAGCTCGCCCGCGGCCCGCCGGGCGCCCGCGGCGTCGCCGGCCTGGCCGGCCTCATCGCGCATAACCGTGCATCCGCTCCTCCCGCCCAGTAGCATCTACGAGTCTGTAGAATTTCTACCGGGACGTAGACATTCACACGCTGCTCATAGTGTGCCATTCCGGCGCGAAAGCCGCCATCGGAACCCCGTGAGGGTGGCTGACCGCCCCGCGCGCGTGACCGTGTTCGCCCGTGCCCGCCCCGGCGGCCAACCGAAAGGCGCCAGATTGCCTGCCCTGACCTATCCCGAAGCGATCGTCGTGGGCCTGTTCCAGGGCGTCTCCGAGCTGTTCCCCGTGTCCAGCCTCGGGCACAGCGTGCTGATCCCGGCGCTCATCGGCGGCCGCTGGGCGCGCGACCTGAACGTCTCCGCCCCCGAATCACCGTATCTGGCGTTCATCGTCGGCCTGCACGTGGCCACCGCGCTGGCGCTGCTTGCCTACTTCTGGCGGGACTGGCTGCGCATCCTCGGCGGCTTCGGCACCTCGCTGCGCGACCGCCAGGTCAGGACCGCCGACCAGCGGCTCGCCTGGCTGATCATCCTGGCCACCATCCCGGTCGGCATCACCGGCCTGCTGCTGGAACACACGTTCCGGACCGTGCTCGGCAAGCCGATCCCGGCCGCCATCTTCCTCACCGCGAACGGCGTCATCCTGTACGCCGGAGAACGGCTGCGCCGCCGCGACCCGGATCAGCCCGCCCCGGCGGGCCACGCCAGGCAGATGGCCGCCGTGTCCGCCTCCCGGCCGGCCGCGCCGGAACGGCCACCCGGTCACCACGCTGTCCGCCGCCATGAGTCCGCGGCCGACCGCGCCGCCGACCGGCGACTGGCCGGCCTCGGCTACCCCCAGGCCGTGCTCATCGGCTCCATGCAGATCCTCGCCCTGCTCCCCGGCATCAGCCGCTCCGGGGTCACCATGGTCGCCGGCCTGGCGCGCGGCCTGTCCCACGAGGACGCCGCCCGGTTCGCGTTCCTGCTCGCCACCCCCGTCATCCTCGCCGCCGGCGCGCTCAAGATCCCCGACCTGGCCGGGCCGCTCGGCCACGGCATCCGCGGCCAGATCCTGGCCGGAAGCCTGCTCTCAGGCATCGGGGCCTACCTGTCCGTCCGCTTCCTCCTGCGCTACTTCCAGACCCGGACACTGACCCCCTTCGCCGTCTACTGCACCGTGGCCGGACTCGGCAGCCTGGCCTACCTCACCCTTAGCTGACCCTCGCACCCCTGCTCACGCCAGAAGAGGAGAATCCCATGGCAGCACACGCCCCGGCCCGCAACGCCCCGCTCGCCATGACCGCGGCCCTGATCATCCTCGGCCTTGCCTTCGCCGTCGCCGGGGTGGTCTACCTGACCCAGACAGCCGCGCACCTGCCCTCGCTGCTGCCCGGCCATCAGACCGGATCCGCCCACCACCACATCAAGCACGCGCTGGCCTCATTCGCGCTCGCCCTGGTCGCCTGGACCGCCGCATGGCTCACCACGGGCAAGCGCACCCGCGGGGCCACCTGACTCATTGCCCTGACCTAGATCCGGCCGCCGGATAGGGGTCAGCTGGCCGCCTTCAGCCGCTCCCGGACCTGCGGCCAGGAGGGCGGCAGCTGGTCTGGCTGGACGTTCCAGAACACGAAGGTCGAGTCCGCCATGGCCGGGTGGTAGCGGCGCATGAAGGACCGGTGCGGCTCGGAGCCCACGAACGCGTCGAGCGTCTCGCGGTCCCGCCACGCCGAGAGGGTGAAGAATGTTCTGCGCGGCAGGCTCGTGTTCAGGGCGACGCCCACACATCCGTCCGCGCCGAGGCTCTGCCGCCGGATCGCCATGGCGGCGCGCAGGAAGCCGGGCATCCGCAGGAAGGATTTGAGTTGCAGCGTCGACCCCATGACCAGGACCTCGCCGGGGGAATCTCCGGCGGCCGGACCGGCCATCCAGGGAAGTGGTGGCATGCTCTGACCTCCTCTGCCGACTATTCTATGGAGCGGCTTCGCCGCAGCGCCCTGGCCTACCGGGAGAACGCGCTCGCGTCGCCCGAGCTTTACCAGCTGACCTTCGGCGCGGCCGCACCAGGTAACACGCCGGGGCCCGAGGCGGTCGCGGCCCAGGGAGCAGTGATGATGACCGAACAGCGGGTCACGGTAGAGATCACCGACGGGGTCGCGGATGTCCGCCTGGCCCGGCCGGAGAAGCGCAATACCCTCGACGAGGCGATGTTCGCCGGCCGGGCCAGGATGTCGGCGAGCACCCGGTGCAGGACGGTGATCGGGATGCGTACCAGGCCCAGCCCGATGCTCCAGGCCGGGAGCGTGACAGGTCAGGGAACGACGGTCGCGGCGCGCGGCCTCGGCGGCCACGACTGCGCTTGCAGTGCCTGGAGGAACGATTCGGCCAGAGGCGGCCAGTCCTGCCGGGTGAAGGCGACGAGTTGTCGCACGAGCGGGGGCTGCAGGCTGCGGACCGCCGCGT
>Ga0070698_100008439_pt1 | contig 11134 bp, 8 predicted proteins | sample KBSK1502metaG_FD_65477 | JGI IMG/M metagenome (GOLD analysis project Ga0070698, IMG submission 65477) | Corn, switchgrass and miscanthus rhizosphere microbial communities from Kellogg Biological Station, Michigan, USA - KBS K1-50-2 metaG | ecosystem: Host-associated > Plants > Roots >...
CGCCGACGACGGCTTCGACGCGCTGCTCCTCGCCCAGGGCGCCGGATACCGACCTCCCGGCGCGTGACACGGACCGAAGAAGTACGGCGCCCACCACGTGAGTGAGCTGTCGCCTGGTCCCAGTGGTGCCTAGCGCTTTTGAGGCGCCTGGCCTCCCCCAGCGGCCGGCGTGGTCCGGCCGAGGCGCGCTCGTACTTTGGCCGCGCGCTCGGGAGCATCGGCGAGGTCGGGAGACACCTCGAGGAGCCTGTCCCAGTACTCGAGCGACGTCTCGTAGAGGCCCCATCTCTCGTGTAGCTCGGCGAGCGCATAGAGGGCGGTCAAGTGATTGGGGTCTTTCTCGAGCGCCTGCTCCAACATCGCCACCCCGCGATCCCGCTGGCCGGTGTAAGTCAATGCAAGCCCGAGATAGACATGGAGCGTCGGGGGCGCGTCGCTCCGCTTGGCCAGGGGTTCGAGGAGCGTGACGACCTCCGCGGACATCCCGCGGTCGCCAAGCATCGCGGCGACAGTGGTGAAGAAGCGGACGTCGTATGGCGCAAGGTCGCGGTATTGTCGGGCGAGTTGAGCGGCCTCGAGAATGTGGCGCTCGCGTAGGTAGTAGAGGATCAACGCCCGCCAGGAGTAGGTAGCCGTCGGGCTCATGGCCAGAATAGCGCGATGGTGGGTTTCGACGTCCTCGTCGATGCCCGCCACCCAGGGAATCCCGAGAGCGCCATGCCGCATCTTGACGACGACGGTCCTGCCCACCCACACCGTGCTGCGCTCCTTCCACCAGAGAGGCATGCGCTCGACGCGCTGCGGATCGCTCACCGGGCGGAGAGTGACCCACGACACCGGAGTGAGCGTGCCGAGCTTGATCTCGAGCGCCCGCCGGGCCACCGACTGGACCTCGCTTCTATGCCCGGCCGGCAGGGAGCGGTCCCTAAAGCCATTGACGAAGACGACGAGGCTCCAGCAGGCGAAGATCAGGATGGCCAGGCTTCCCCAGTATTCCGTTCGGTCGAAAGCCTGCCGTGCCGGCTCCGGCATCCAGCCCCGCGGGACGAAGTGGTTGGCCAGCATCAGCACCGAGAGCGCCAGGAGGGCGAGGCTCAGCCAAGGCAGAAGGAAGAGCATCGGGCCGGGAATGCGATAGTCGAGCTGTGCCGTGAGAGCCCACAGGCCGATCGCGCTGATGGCCGAGTATCGCAGGAGCCCGAGGATCCATCGCCCTGTGGTCGCGAGTCTGGACGTCTGCGTTGTGGTCACCGTGTGTTCTCGCGTGCGCGCTGGCGCGCCAGTCCCCTTTCAGCCATCCTGAGCCGGCCGAGTACCACGGGATCGCCCGGCCGCTGCTGGAGGACCCACCGGAGACACGGGACGGCTCGGCCATTCGCACCCTGCACGGCGTAGAGCCAGCACAATTCGGCATAGGCGCCGATATCCCGGTCGCCGACCCGGTTGGCCCGTTCGAAGGTTTGAATGGCCATCGGCCGATTTCCCTGCCGCAGGTAAATGAAGCCGAGGGTGGTATAGGCGGTGCCCCGCCTCGGGTCGAGGGCGATGGCCTTGTCGATCGTCTGCCTGGCTTCGTCCAGCTGCCCCATCTCGTAGAGAGCGCGTGCGAGACGTTCGAGCGTCTCGGGTCGATCCGGCCGAAAGGACAGGGCCCGGCGAAAGTACGCAATGGCTTGAGGCTGATCGCCGAGCAGGTTTGAGATCTGTCCGAGCCGCTGCAGATCAGTCGGGTTGTCGGGATTCTTGGCGAGCCGCTCGAGGAAGTATGTACGGGCCTGCTGATAGTCTCCCAGCTTGTCGACGAAGTAGCGCTGGAGGCCGTTCGTGTAATAGGGATCATCGCCTCCAAGGTCGGCCGCTTCCAACATCAGGCGGCGTTCGGTGACTGCGTCGCCGGAATCCCCGTAGACCAGGGCAGCTCGAACAAGCGCGTCAGGGTTCCGCGGATTGGCCGCGACGGCCTTGGCCAAGGCATCCCGCGAATCCTCGGACCGACCCCGGAATCCGTAGATGATCCCGATCGTCAGCCAGGCGTCGTCCGGCCGGTCGCCGGACGCAATTGCCTGCTTGGCATACTCGATCGCCACCTCGCCCTGCGCATCGTCGAAGATCCGGAGGAAGCGGTGGTAGTGAGCAAGGAGGCAAAGCGGTTTTTGGCCTGCCGGGCGTTGGCCGAGATCGCCGCTGGTTTCGAGCACGGTGAGGAAGGTCGACGCTCTCGGCGGGCCCCGCCAGTCTCGCAGTGCGCGTTTGAGCGCGTCGATCGCCAGATCGTTCTTGCCCGCCCGGGTATGAGCGACGGCCGACAGCAGCAGCGCGTCGAGTTGGTCCTCATAACGATCCAGCACGCGCGAGAGATGCGCGAGCGCTTCATCTCCCTTGCCCTCATCGAGGGCCAGCCTGCCCAGCGTTAGGAGGCCCGGCCTGCTCTGCTTGTCCTTGCCAAGGGCCTCCTCGGCAAGTCCCCGAGCGACCTCCGGCTGCCCACGCATGAGGGCGGCCTCCATCGGGCCGCCCAGCGTGCCAAAATCTCCATAGACGCTGAAGTGTTCCCAGTATGCGCGGGCCGCAGGCGCGTCGGCGCCGACCAGGTAGAGCGTCAGTCCTTTGAGGGCCGGCCAGGAAAAGCGAACACCGGGCCAACGACCGAGCCCAGCGTCATCGCTTCTCGCCCACTCGATGCGAAAGACATCGACGAACCAGCCATCCATCTTAGCCAGTCGGTAGCGGATTCCGACGATTACGAGGAGCGCCACGATGAAGAAGCAAACTGCCCAGGCCCGGCGACTCATGTCCCGCCAAGACCCGACTCGCCTTCGGAGACGCTCAGGCTTCGTGCTGCCGCCCACGGCAGGGCCATCACGGCCCAGGCGACCATGACCACCTCGGAGTCGCCGAAGTTGTACTCGGACAGTCCCGCCACGAGAAAGCCCGTCACCGCCGCGATGCTGCCCGCCACGAGCGCCCGCTCGCGCACGCGGCTCGCATCGAGGGCGCGCAAGGTGCCGACGGCGCGGCGGTAGAACGCGATCCAGATCGCGAGCCAGGCCCCGAGGCCGAGCATGCCGCGCTCGACCAGGATCTGTAGCGGCGTGTTGTGGACGTGACCGGTGCGCTTCTTGAAGGCCTCGGGCAGGGCGTAGCGTGTGTACTCGCGCTTGACGCCGCCGGGGCCCCAACCGAGCAGGGGGTGCTCGAGCCACATGGTGGTGCCGCTCCGCCACATGTAGACGCGCTCCTTGATCCCCGCCTCGTCGGGGTCGGACATGCTGCGGAAGCGATGGCTCAGCTCGCGCGGCCCGAACAGGAGCACGAGCGGGAGGAGAACGAGGAGCGCCAGCAGCGCCCAGCGGCCTCGCCGGCTCATCGGCAAGAACGCGGCCGCCCCGGCTGCCAGCCCCAGCCACGCCCCGCGCGTGTAGGTCATGGCAAGCCCGGCGCCGGTCACGACCCATACGGGGGCGCTCCAGGCACGGAAGCCACCGGGAAGCACCCGCGGCAGCGTGGCGAGGAGCACGATATTGAGCACACCGGCCATTGTCATGTAGATGCTGAAGAACGCCCGGGCCCGATCGCAGCGGTGAAAGAACCACCGTGCGAGACCGCCGGCCGGCTCGGGGACCGGGCACGCCGCGACCTGGACGAGGCCGGCCAGCGCGGCGCCGCCCGCGGAGAGCGCGAGCCACGAGACGAAGCGGTCCGCTTCCCTGGCGTCTTCCAAAGCGTCGGCGGTGACGTACAGCGCAATCGCGAGCAGAAGCGTCTTGGAGCCGACGAGGCTCGCCTCCACCTGTCCTGACGCGAGGACGGAAACCAGGGTCGCGGCAGTGAAAGCCAGCACCGGGCGCCAGAGCGGCCACTGCTGGGAGCGGCGGACCCCGGCGTCGCGGAGCCGCCAGAACCAAAGGAGCGCCAGGCAGATCAGCGCGCCTTCCGACAGCGTGATCGAAAAGCCGAGGCCGACGACGAACGCCGCGAGGAGGCCGCGACGGAGGGCGATCACCTCAGTAGGCGTTCCGGTCGAAGAGCACCCTGAAGAGCGTCATGCCGATGATCTTGAGGTCGAGCCAGAATGACCAGCGCTCGATGTACTCGATGTCGTACTCGATACGCTTCTCGAGGGAGGTATTGCCGCGCAGCCCGTGGACCTGCGCCCAGCCGGTGACACCGGACTTGACCTTGTGCCGCAACATGTACCCGGGCACGGTCTGCCGGAACCGCTCGACGAACACGGGGCGCTCGGGCCGCGGCCCGACCACGCTCATCTCCCCGCGGAGGACGTTGACGAACTGCGGCAGCTCGTCCAGGCTGAAACGGCGCAGGAATGAGCCGATCGGGGTACGGCGATCGTCGCCCGCCGCCGCCCACACGGGCCCCGTCTCGCGCTCGGCGTCCATTCGCATGGTGCGCAGCTTCATCATGCGAAAGCGCTGGCCGTCGAGTCCCATCCGCTCCTGCCCGTAGAGCACGGGGCCGCGCGAGGTCAGCTTGACCGCCGCGGCGAGCGTCGCCAGGACGGGGGACAGGAGCACCAGCACCGCGAGCGAGAAGGCAACGTCGAAGACGCGCTTCGCCACCTGGTTCCAGCCGTACAGCGGCGACTCCCGCAGGTGGACGAAAGGCAGCCCCTCGAACTCCTCGACGCCGCCGCGCAACGACGTGAAGCGGCCGAGGTCGGGCACCACGTGGATGGTCACGGGCTCGTCGCCGATCGCCTCGAGGAGCCCGCCCAGCCGGCCGTACTCCTCGTGGGCGAGCGCCAGAATGACGTGGTCCACCTGGTGGGCGTCGAGCACCGCGCGCAGATCGGCGAAGCCGCCGAGCGGCTGGGCGCCTGCCGCCGCCCGCTTGTCCTCGCCCACCAGGCCGAGAATCTGGATCCCGGTATCCGGCCGGGAGCGCACGCGCTGGATGACGCCGGCCGCCAACTCGCCCCCGCCCACGACGAGGGCGTAGCGCAGGTTGTAGCCCCTTCGACGCGCGAAGCGGAGGGCCTCCCGGAAGACGTAGCGCGCGAAGGACACCGCCGCGATCGAGAAGACCCAGAAATAGACGATGACCACGCGCGAGTAGTCGTACTCGCGGAAGAAAAAGGTCATCACGCTGACGAGGACGAGGGCGCCCACCGTCGAGGCCTTCGCGATGTCGGCGGCCTCCGACAGCCGCGATCCGATGCGCCGCGGGCGGTACAAGTCGAAGCCGCGGAAGGCCATGCCCCAGACGATGAGGATGGGAAGGAGCATGAGCAGATAGGGCCCGATCGGCGGGATGCCGTGCCGGGCGGCCGGCCCGGCCACGAAGAAGCGCATGACGTACGCGAGGAGCCAGGAGGCGGCGACGAGCAGGAGGTCGCCCGCCAGCATCACCTGCTCGAGGAGCCTCGAGCGCGCCTTCAGCACCGCTCGCGCTCCTCGAGTCGGGACGCCAGATAGCGCTCGATTCTGTCCTTGAAGAGCGGCCGGTCGAAGGCCTCCGCCCTGCGGCGGAGGGCCTTGGGCTCGAAGCGCGGGGAGCCCGACTCGAAGCGCCGGAGGGCGTCAACAAGATCCTCGGCGCTCTGGCGCTCGAAGAAGAGGCCCGTCGCGGGCTCGCTGCCACCGGGCGGCACCACGGTCTCGAGCGCGCCTCCCTGCCCGAGCGCGATCACCGGGCGCCCCGAAGCCATCGCCTCGAGCGGCGTGATGCCGAAGTCCTCGAGCGTGGGGAAGATCAGCGCGCGGCATCGCGCGTACAGCTCCGCCGTCTCCGCGTCATCACGCCAGCCCAGCAGCTCGACCGTGGGACCCGCCATGGCCCGGAGCTTGCCTTCTTCGGGCCCGGTGCCGACCACGACCAGACGCCGCCCCAGTCGGTTGGCGGCCTCGACGGCAAGGTCCACGCGCTTGTACGGGGCCAGGGCAGAGACGACGAGATAGAACTCGCCTGGAGACTCCTCGACCCGGAATCGGGAGACATCCACGGGCGGGTAGATCACATCGGCGGGACGGCCGTAGTTCCGGCGGATCCTGTCGGCCACGAAGCGCGAGATCGCGACGAAGTGGTGCACCCCGGCCGCCGTACGCCGGTCCCAGCGGCGCAGGGCCGCGGCCACCGCCGGCATGAGGAGCCGCGTCGCCGGCCTCGCCCGCCCGCCGAAGTACTCGTGGTACAGGTCCCAGACGTAGCGCATGGGCGTGAAACAGTAGCAGACGTGCAGCGCGCCCGGCGGGACCCGGACGCCTTTCGCGACTGCGTGGCTCGACGACAGCACCAGATCGTGACCGGTCAGGTCCAGCCCGCGTATCGCGGCCGGGAAGAGCGGCAGGTAGTTGCGGTACCGGCGCCGGGCGCCCGGAAGCCGCTGGATGAAGGACGTGACGATTCTCCGCCTCTCGATGGCGGGCGACACCGAGCCCGGCACGTGAAGCAGGGTGTAGAGGTCAGCCGCGGGGAAGAGCTCGCAGAAGACCTCGAGGCAGCGCTCGCCGCCGCGCATGCCGGTGAGCCAATCGTGAACCAGCGCGACCTTCAGACGGGAATCTGGCGTCCGGCCGGTGGCCATTCCGCCTCGCGGGGCGGCGCTCAGCGGGACGACGCGCGTGTCCGCTGCCGCCAGTAGTCCAGGAGCTCCGTGAGCGTTTGCTCGAAGGGAATCTCGACCTTCCAGCCGGTGGCCTTGTGCACTTTGCCCGGGTCGCCCTCGAGGATCATCACGTCGGAAGGGCGCAGCCGCGCCGGATCGGTCTTGACCGTGATCCCCTTGACCGTGGAGAGGTTCAGCACGAAGTCGAGCACGGCCTGGATGGACCACGAACGCCCCGAGCAGAGATTGTAGACCTCACCGGGCTCCCCGCGCTCGAGCAGGAGCCAGTACCCACGCACGATGTCGCGCACGTCGGAGTAGTCGCGGCGAGGAGTCAGGTCCCCGACATAGACCACCGGCTCGCGCAGGCCGGCCTCGATCTCGGCCACCTGCCGCGCGAAGTTCGATGTGACGAAGACGTCGCCGCGCCGCGGCCCCTCGTGGTTGAAAGCCCGCGTGCGGATGATCGGCAGGCCGTAGCTCTTGAAGTACTGGTAGGCCATCATGTCTTGCGTGACCTTGCTCACGGCGTACGGCGAGAGCGGCCTGAGCGGGTTGGTCTCCCTGATCGGCAGCTCGTCATCGAGCACCAGCCCGTATTCCTCGCTCGAGCCGGCCACCAGGAACCGCGGCGACATCTTGAGGCCGCGGAGGGCCTCCAGCAGGTTGACCTGGGAGATGATGTTGGTCGTCAGCGTCTCCGCCGGCGCGTGCCAGGACACCCCGACGAAGCTCTGGGCGGCCAGGTGCACGACGTAGTCGGGGACCGAGATCTCGAGCAGCGCCCGGACGGAGGACACGTCCCGCAGGTCGGATTCGATGAAGGTAACCTGCTCGCGCAGGTGCTCGATGTTCTCCGTCTTGCTCCGCCACCGGTTCGAGCCGAAGACCTGCGCGCCCTTGGACAGGGCGTACTCGGCCATGTGGCTCCCGACGAACCCGGTGATGCCGGTGATCAGTACTCGCATCCGCGACGCTCCAAGGGAGGATTCGCGCACTCGCGCGACTTCACCGATTATACGCCAGGGGTCGAGGCCCGTCCCCCAGCAAAACGCCGGGCCGCGGCCCGGTAGAGGTCGGCCGTCTCGGCGGCCATGCGGGATGACGCGAAGCGCTCCTCCACCCGCCGCCGTCCCGCCTGCCCCATGACTTCGCGGCGGGCGGGGTTGCCCAGCAAGGCGTCCATGGCGCGACCGAGGGCCGCGGGATCATCGGCCGGTACCAGCACTCCCGTGACACCGTCTTCCACGGCATCGACGTGCCCGGACACGCGCGTGGCGGCCACCGGCAGGCCGCAGGCCATGGCCTCGAGCAATGCCAGCGGCAGGCCTTCCCTGCGGGATGCCGATGCGTAGACGTCGAGCGCCGGGAGAAGCCGGGACGCGTCGGCCACGACGCCCGCGAAGCGCACGCGCGCGCTGACACCGAGCGAGGCGGCCAGCGCGCGGAGCCGCAGTGCCTCCGGCCCGTCGCCCACGACGAGGAGGCGCGCGGTAGGCTGATCTGCCGTCAGGACGGCGAAGCCGCGCAACAACACGTCGAGCGCCTTGACCCGATCGAACCGCGCCACCGTGCCGATGACCAGCGCGTCCGGCTCGAGACCGAGTGCTTTTCGCGCCGCCGGCCGCGGCGTCGCGGCCAGGGCGATGCGACGGGCATCGATGCCGTTGACGATGACGTGGGTTCGGCCCCGCGGAGCCAGGCCGAGCACTGCGGCATCTCGCGCCTCGCTCTCCGAGACGTAGACGACGGCCTCCGTCATGCGGGCGAGCCGGCGCTCGAGCGCCAGGTAAAGGCGGTCCAATCCCGCGGGGTAGCCCGCATAGTGAATCCCGTGAAAGGTGTGGACGGCCGGCACCCCGGCCCGCCGCGCCGCGAGCCGGCCGTAGAGTCCCGCCCCCTTGCCGTGGGAGTGGACGAGATCGATTCCGCTCCGCCGGATGAGGCCAAGCACGGCAGCCAGCGGCCGGGTGCCCAGCCGGTCCGTCGCGATCTCGACGAACGGCATGCCGCCCTCGCCGAAAATCCTCGCGTACGGCCCATCGGAGGGACCCGCGACGGTGACGGCGAACTCGGGCCCCGCCAGATGCCCGGCGAGCTCGTGCACCTGGGCCGGGCCGCCGCCCAGACCGGTCGAGACGACAAGCTCGAGGACGCGAAGCGGCCCGGCCATCTCAGCGACTCCGAAGGCGGCGGACAAAGCGACGCGCGGTCTCCGGGAGAGCCTGCGCGAGCAGCGGGCGGAGAACGAAGAGCGCGCACCACGGCGGGTATGCTCCGCTCCGCACCGCCCGCCATCTGACGCTCGCCTCCGCCCTCGCGCGCTCGGTGTGCCGCGCCGCCGTGACACGGCCCGGCAGGAGCCGGCGGACGACCAGCAGCTCCGGCAGGTTCGCCATCAACGTCACGCGGCTCATGCGCATCCACAAATCGTAATCCTGGGCCACGGGGAAGGCAGGGTCGTAGCCTCCCGCCTGCTCCATCACGGCCCGCCTCATCACGACCGAGGAGTGCACGAACGGGTTGCGGCGGATGAGCGTGCGCCGAATCTCCGCGTCGCCCGTTGGAGGGCGCAGGATCGCGACCTCGCGACCGGCGGCGTCGACCTCCCGCGCGGCCGTGCCGAGCAGCCCGACGTCCGGGTTCCGCGCGAGAAACCCCAGCTGCCGATCGAGGCGCTCGGGCAGTGCCACGTCGTCGGCGTCGAGACGGGCCACGAGCGGCGCCCGCGCGAGCCCGAGGGCGGCCTTCAGCGCCGACGTGAGACCGCCGCGCGTGCGCCGTGCCACGCGAAGCCTGGAATCGCGGAAGGACTCGAGGATCGCGGGTGTCGCGTCCGAGGACTCATCGTCGATCACGATCAGCTCGAGCTCGGCCATCGTCTGGGAGAGGACGCTCCTGACGGCCTCCCGCACCTGGGGCGCCCCATTCCACACGCCCATGAGCACCGACACGGCCGGCCCCGTCACCGCGGCCCCGTGCCGCTCCGGTGCGTCTCGATGGCCAGCACCCCGGCCCAGTGCCGAACAATGGGGAACCGGCCGAGACGGGACTCGAGACGGAAGCGTTTCGCCGGATCGGGCACGAGCCGTCCCATGTACGGGATCCAGTATCCGGAGATTCGCGGAGGATCGAAACCGCCATGGCGGCAGAGATCCCGCAGCTCTCCGCGAGTCAGGAAGTCGTGGGTCGCCCAGCCCTCCTCACGAGACCAGAAGTCCCGTGCCCGGTAGTGCTTGACCCAGTTCCGGCCGAGGCGGGCGATACGGCGCAGGTTGTGGTGAGGCTCCACGACGAGCAGCCGGCCGCCCGGGCGCACCACCCGACCCAGCGCCTCGAACACCTCTGCCCGCCGGTGCATGTGGTGGAGCGACTGGATCAGGAATGCCGAATCCACGGAGTGCGGCGGCAGGCGGTCCGGAAGCTCGGCCGCCGAGGCGGCCAGGATCTCCACGTTCGTGGTGCCGTGAGCCTCGCATCGCTCCCGCAGCACACGCTGCATGTCGGGCACCGGCTCCACCGCGACCACGGCCTCGGCGCGGCCCGCGATGAGGCGCGTGAAGTATCCGCTGCCGGCACCCAGCTCGAGCGCGCGGCCGTATCCACGACCGGCCCAGGCCACCTCCACGAGCTGCTGCGCCGGGTACTCATGATGGTCGGCCTCGTCGTACCGGTGGGTCGCATCGTACGCGGTCGCGCCACGGCCCGAGTACATGGCGACGTTGGCCGCGAGGTTGATCCGGTCGAGCTGTCCCCTGAGCTCATCGGGCAGGAGCGCCATCTTGGCCGGCTGGGGCAGGACGAGGTACATCAGGAAGCGCCACGGACCGCTCTTCACCGCGACTCTGGCTTCCGAAGGACGAGGTTCAGGTACGGCAGGGCCAGCGAGGGCGGCCGCCCGATGCGCGCGAGCCCGGCGCACACGAGCGCGAACGCGGGCAGGAGCGACCGCCGCGTGCGCGTGCGCGCGGTGTCGCGGAAGAAGCGCCAGCCGTACCCCGCCTTCTCCGTCACGTCCTCGAGTCCCCGCATGCCGGAAGACGGCAGACACTCGCCGAGAGAGGCGTTGCGCCAGCCCGTGCCGTCCATCACGAAGCCGGCATAGTCCACGCCCCGCAAACGGCGCGGCCGGACGGCCTTTGCGTACGCGTACGCCAGGGGACCGGGCAACCACTGGATCAGCGGCAGACCGACGGAGTGCGTCTCGAGGGGGAAGTAGCGGTTGGGCGTGTCGAGGATGGTGATGTGGCCACCGGGGGCGAGCACACGATAGTACTCCTCCACGATCTGGCGGCGCCCCCGCACGGGCAAATGCTCGACGACCCCGAGGACCACGACCAGGTCGAACCGCCCGTCGGGATACGGCAGGCTTCGCGTCTCCTCATTCGAAAAGAGACCCACCTCCTTCACCCGGCTGAGACCCATCTCCTCGACCTTGATGCGCACGATGGCGGCGAAGGCGGGGTCCGTGTCGAAGGTCGTGACCTCCCGCACCTCGGGGCGCTCGGCCAGGTACTCCGTGATGTGCCCGAAGGAGCAGCCGACCTCGAGCACGGAGAGGTCGTGGGCGCC
>Ga0070698_100008440_pt1 | contig 11132 bp, 9 predicted proteins | sample KBSK1502metaG_FD_65477 | JGI IMG/M metagenome (GOLD analysis project Ga0070698, IMG submission 65477) | Corn, switchgrass and miscanthus rhizosphere microbial communities from Kellogg Biological Station, Michigan, USA - KBS K1-50-2 metaG | ecosystem: Host-associated > Plants > Roots >...
TTCGCGCCATACACCCTGATGCTCAAATTGTTCTCTTCGCCAACCGAAATTTGCGAAGCGCATAACACACCCTTGGCCCCGCCCTTGTAGCGAATGAGCAAATTTGCATCGTCTTCGAGCTGCCGTCCTTTTACAAACGACGTAAACTCGGCGCAAAGCTCCTCGATCTGCAGACCAGTAATGTATCTACCTAGGTTTTCGGCGTGAGTTCCAATATCGCCGATACACCCAGCGGCGCCGGCTTGCTGCGGGTCCGTCCGCCAGGACGCTTGTTTCTGTCCCTCTGCGTCGATTGGCTTGATGAGCCAGCCTTGCGGATATTCGGCAACTACCTTCAGTATCTCGCCTAACTCGCCACCGCGAACGAGCTCACGCGCTTCCTTGACCATCGGGTAGCCTGTGTAGTTGTGCGTTAGCGCAAACAACTTGCCCGTCTTCCTGACCACGTCTCGCAGTGCACGGGCTTCGTCAAGATTGAAGGCAAGCGGTTTATCGCAGACAACATTAAACCCGGCTTCCAGGAACGCCTTGGCCACCGGCACGTGGGTCCGGTTTGGGGTCACCACCGAGACAAAGTCGATCCGTTCACCAGCGGGCAATCGGCCCTCTTCCGTGGCCATCGTGCGGTAATCCGCATAAACCCGTTTGGGATCCAGGAGCAAGTCTTCGCCGGAGAGTTTCGCTTTCTGCGGGTTCGAGGAGAACGCGCCGGCGACCAGTTCGATTTTTCCGTCGAGCCGCATCGCCATGCGATGAACTCCACCGATGAATGCGTCCCGGCCACCGCCCACCATTCCGGCATTTAATTTTCGCCTCATAAAGTAAGGGGGATTGCGTTCACTTACGTGACCTGGCGACCATCACTGCCAGGATTATGATAACTCCGCGCGATCAATTGCTGGCTGAACTCGAGTCCCATCAAGATCAGGCCGTTGTTAATCAAACCGATCATCAGCGCGCCTACGATGGATCCAACGACTGAACCGAAGCCTCCGAACAAGCTTGTGCCTCCCAGCACGGCCGCAGCAATCACGGACAACTCATCGCCTTCACCCAGTTGGAAACGACCTCTGCGATCCCGTTCCTTAATCGCGGCGACATATTTCGCCCGGATAATCTCGATCCGTTGCTTCCAGGCCTCTGCGCGCTTGCCCTCGAGCTTCTCGAAGCCGCTGCCGTCCGGTTTTGCATAGATAAAGTCCAGTCCCGAGAGGTAACGGTCGAGGAACTCGATCGTGCCGGCCTCTCTGGCACCGGGTCGATCGTCGGTGGGAATAATCCGCGCCATTGCCGCCTCGATCGTCGCGCGCTGACGCGTATCGAAGAACGTTCCGGCCCCGCCACCTCCTGTTTGCGGATCTGTCATCGAAAATCTCCCTTCCTGCTAAAATCGATGAAATTCGGGGGTAATAACAAAGTCGCGGCAGAGCTCTGAATCTTGCCGGAAATCAGACGGTGACCATAAAAAAGACTCCCGGCGAAACGGCCGGAACAACGGATCTCTTGACGAAGGTGACAGTTCATTGGGGAGAACGTTCTCAGCATAGAAAGCAAACATTCAATTTTTCGAATCTGCAAGCAAAAACTAAATGCTTTTCACCCTTTCTAGCAAATCTTTCTCCGCTTTTCAGGCGCGAGCTGCTCAGCTGTATTTGAGCTTGAATTGGTGGGCAACAATGCTTTATAGAAATAGGTGCTTCTGCTGCTGTTACGGTGGAGCACCGGGGTATAAATGATTGTTGGATGAAAACGTTTGCGCTCTTCCGGGCATCTTGATCCGGAGATCTTCTTGATATTACTGAAGGTTTCTGAACCATGCGCACCCTGGCTACCCTGGGAGACGTAGCTCAACGCGCCGGCACTTCCGTCGCGACCGCCGGTCGCGCCCTGGGTGGATACGGCAAAGTCGCCGCAGCCACGCGCGACCGCGTTGCTGCGGCAGCACGGCAGCTCAACTACCACCCAAACGCTTTGGCGCGCAGCATGAAGCAGCGGTCAACGTTTACGATTGGCCTGATCGTTGGAAACATTTGTAACTCATTCTTTGCCCGGATCGTGCGCGCCGTCGAAACCGCCATCATGCGATACGACTGTAAGGTAATCGTGTGCGATAGCGACGAGAGCATCGAGAATGAATTGGATCATGCCAGGACGCTCCTCGAACATCGAGTCGATGGAATTATCGTTTCGCCCACGGCGAGCGAAACCGGTGAGTTGAGCCGGGCAACCAAGGAAATTTACGGAGGCAGGATGCTCACCGTTTTCGTCGATCGCGCCGTAAAAGGAGCAAGGATACCAACGGTAGTCAGCGATAATGTCGCAGCCGCCCACGAAGCTACGACCCATTTCATTGAACTAGGGCATAAACGCATTGGCGCAATTGTCGGGCGAAGGGCCTTGGATTCGATGACGGGTCGAATTGAAGGCTATCGCCGAGCTTTGCTGGAACGCCACATCACATTCGATGAATCCCTGGTTGTAGATGCCGTCGATGTCGGCGTTGAAGCGGGCTATCGTGCAACGAAAAGCCTGCTCGAACGCAACCCTCGTCCAACAGCCTTGATCGTCATGAACAATTTGCTGGTGATAGGAGCGCTGAATGCTCTCAAGGAAAAAGGATTGATGATTCCTGGGGACATCGCGCTGATAGGCTGGGACGATTTCGACGCGGCGCCGCATCTCCAAAAGCCGCTTACTGTCGTCGAACAACCGGCCGACGCGATGGGTTCAATCGCCGCCGAACAGCTTATGAAAATGCGATCCAACGAAACGGTTGATCCCTCTCTACATATCGTTCTGAAATCCACACTCATCATTCGGGAATCGTCGGAAAAGAGGATCTGGAAGAAAAGCCTGAGTCGAAGCAGTTAACTGCATGTTCCGCCGACAATCCGTTTAGTCTCAGCATGAACAGCTGGCCAGTCGCAGGCGGTGACAAAGGAATGGCCCGGCAATGGCCCATCGGTTTCGGTGCAGGCCTGGAGGGCTGCGGTCCCTCGCAGCCGCGGTGCGCCGATATCAATACCGTTTCACGGCGCCGACGGAGCGGGCGCCCTCCAGGCGCCCTGGATTCTCTTTGTTGTCTACTGTATCCTGCACAATGACCTTTTGGATCGGCACTTCCGGGTTCCAATATCCCGAATGGCGCGGAACCTTTTATCCGGAGAAATTTCCTACCCCGAAGATGCTGCCTTTCTACGCGGAGCGATTTTCGACCAGCGAGATCAACTATACCTTCTATCGAATTCCGAACAGCAAAACGATTGAAGGCTGGGATAGTGCAACTCCGGAACACTTTCGATTCGGGCTCAAGGCGCCCCAAAAAGTTACCCATGTTGCCAGGCTCCGGGACTGTGCGGAAATTCTCGATGTTTTCCAGCGCGTTGTTTCCCGGCTGGGTTCAAAACTTGGGCCAGTCTTGTTCCAGCTTCCGCCGAATTTCAAAAAGGATTCGGCGCTCTTTAAGGAGTTCCTCGAAGGCTTGCCCGCCGGAATCCGAGCCGCTTTCGAATTTCGGCATTCATCATGGCTCGATGATGAGATTTTCGCTCATCTCCAACGGAACAACGCCGCGCTTTGCATTGCGGAAAGCAGCGATTTTGTGGTTCCCAGCGTCGTGACTGCCGACTTTGGTTACCTCAGGCTGCGGCGGGAGGATTACGAGAAGACCGACATCGTTCGATGGGTGGAATTCATTGAGGCGCAAAAGGAGCGTTGGAGTCACGCGTTTGTGTATTTCAAGCATGAGGAGAGCGGCAAAGGTCCGCAACTGGCAAATCAGATGTTAGAGGAATTGGGGGCCAAACTTGGCCAAAAGGATAGCGGCTAGGGATGAGTCAGTATGGAAAGGCCGATCTTTGTATTTGCTCATGGTGCCGGCGCGCCCTCGGGGCATCCATGGATGCAACATTGGACGAAGAGGCTGGGCACAATCGGCGCCGTTTCCCTTTTCGACTATCCTTATATGAAGGAACAAAGGAAACGTCCCGATCCGCTCCCGAAGCTCATAGACGCGCATCGCGAAGCGCTGGTTCAAGCCCGCCAGGAGCACAGCGGGCCGGCGGTTCTTATCGGAAAAAGTCTTGGGGCACGGGTGGGGTGCCATCTTGCGCTGAAAGAAGTTGTGCCTGCCGTAATCTGCCTTGGTTACCCGCTCTGCGGTGGTGGCGATCGGGCAAAGCTGCGGGCAGAGGTGCTTCGGGGATTGGCAACGCCGGTTCTGTTCGTGCAGGGAACGCGCGACCGGCTCTGCCCCTTGGACCTGCTGGAATGCGTTCGGCGGGAAATGAAAGCGGCAAACGAACTCTACGTTGTCGAAGGTGGAGACCATTCGTTGCTCGTCACCAAGAGTCAACTCATGGCGAGTGGGGAGACCCAGCACGAAGTCGATAATCGCATCCTGAGGGCGATCCGCGATTTTGTGGCTGCCAATGTCCATCGCGCGCAATAGCGTGTATTCTTTCTTCGTTGATTTCCGATAGATGCTGGCTAGTGCATCGAGTCATAAGTAGCATACCGTTGGCTTCGATGCACCAGGCGTCTCCCGCCGCGCACTTTGGTGCCCGGGGCAGGATTTAGGCCTGAAGCTGGCCGCCGGGGACGGACGTTTTACATTTCTGTCTTCAGGCGCGATTTTTGCTTTTGGCGGAAACGTATGGCGCTACCCGAGCGAGCTGGCGGTTTTTTGATTGATCTGGATGGCACTGTCATCGAAGGCGGTGAACTTATCCCGGGCGCAGCGGAAGCCCTGAGGACTTTGGTGCAGAAGAAAATCCCGTACCGGATTGTGACGAACACTACGAGCAAGCCGCGTTCGGCGATTCTAGCCAGAATGAACGCGCTCGGACTCGAGTTGCAACAAGAGCAAGTCATTACGGCTCCGATCATCGGGCGAGACTATCTCCGGCGCCACGGAATTACTCGCTGTTTTCCCCTGCTCAAACCTTCATTGCTGGAGGATTTAACCGCGATAGAGTTCGTCGAGAGCTCCCCGCAAGCGGTGCTCGTGGGCGATATCGGCGACGATCTTTCCTATCATGCACTCAATCGCGCGTTTCGTTTTCTTCTCGAGGGCGCTGCCTTTATTACGCTGGCCCGTAACCGATATTTCCGCGGGACGGACGGTCTTTGTCTGGATGTTGGGTCTATCGTGGCGGCCCTGGAGTACGCGACTCAAAGGGAAGCGGTGTTAATTGGCAAACCGGCTCGCGATTTCTTTCTGTTGGCTTGCGAAAGCATGAGGGTGCGGTCCGAAGCAACGGTTGTAATCGGTGACGACTTGGAGGCCGACGTGGGAGGGGCGAAGGCGGCTGGGTGTACCGGGGTCCTGGTTCAAACCGGTAAGTTCCGGCCGGACCAGATCGAAAAGTCGAAGATTAGCCCCGACGCGATCCTGGGCTCGTTAGCCTACCTTCCGCGCTGGTTGGGAGATTAGTGCATTGACTCACCAAAAAAAACTAGACTCAGCTGCAACCAGTTTCGCTTTTCAAGGATTCCAGCCAGGTTTCGCCGCGCTTTCTCGCTCGATAAGGAACGGTTGGATCGTGCGAGTCGGCGAAGTTGTCCGGCTCGGATCTACCTGTTCCATCAAACATTGGACGCTTAACCGGCCAAGGGCGGCGAAATCCTGTTTAATGGTCGACAAAGGCGGGCGGAAAAAGCCGGCTTCAGGAATGTCGTCGAAGCCTACCAGCGAAATCTTCTGCGGGATCTGGATGGAGTTTTCCTCAAAAGCCCGGATTGCTCCTAACGCCATTTGATCGTTGGCGACGACGACCGCGGTGAATTTCCCCCAATGATTGGAGATAAGTTTCTGGGCTGCTTCGAAGCCGGATTCAGCGGTCCAATCACCGTCAACCACCGGTCCCAGCGGGAGACGCGCTGCCTTTAGTTCCTTTTTCCAACCAATATAACGAAGTTTGGCTGCCCGCCAGGGAACGGGCCCGCGGAGATGGGCGATTTTCCTGTGGCCGAGGTGAAGCAAATGACGAGTCGCCTCACGCGAGCCGAACTCCTGGTTGATGAAGACAGAGGGACACTCGAACCCGAAATCAGAATCGACGGCTACCAACGGCACATTTCGACAGACATCGTGGAGCTCGCGCAAGTCCACTTCCCAAGGCAAATGAATCAGGATGCCACACACCTGGTGCGCGCAAAGTTCGATCACGGCTCTCCGGATATATTGAGTGCTCTGTTCGACGATGCCGCTGAACATGAAGCTCAAACTGAGTTCTTTGGAAGCCTGCTCGCTATTCACCATAATCTGGGAAGGACCGTAAAAGCTGGTGGCAAAGGTGACTAATCCGACGGTGGTGGAACGCTTGCTGGCGAGCTGCCGGGCGGTCATGTTGGGTCGGAACCCGACTTCGGCGAGGACCTGTTGGACCCGTGCGCGAGTTGAGGCTGATACTTCCGGCATTCCGTTAATGACTCGGGAAACGGTTTGGTAAGAAACCCCCGTCAGAGCTGCGACGTCGTGGATAGTAAGGTTCTTTTTTTGGGGGGCAGGCCGCATGGGAAAGGTGGTTGGTTAGGAAATGAGAGTGGGGCCGAGAAATACATACTTTTTCCTTGCAAAGCAGAGGTTGAGGAATTAATGGACGTGAACGGTCACGGAGTCACGCTCTTTTTCTGCCGAGGGAAAAATGGGTTGAATTTTGTGACCGTTCACGGCTTCCACCAGCGCATCGGATTCCTAACCAAGTCAGATGTGCTCCGGAGAATACTACCAAATGCAGCCCCCCGAATATGAAAATGCCCTCTATTTATAGAATCTACCCTGCTTTGCTGGCTTTTCCAGCGCTGTTCGCACTCACTCAACCCCAGGCTTCCGCCACTGACGCCGCTCAGAAAAAGTTAGTGGTCGGTTTTGCCCAGGTTGGCGCCGAGAGTGGTTGGCGCACCGCCAACACCGAGTCAATCAAATCCGAAGCGCAAAAACGTGGGATCGATCTCCGTTTTTCCGACGCCCAGCAAAAGGAGGAAAATCAGATCAAGGCGATCCGATCCTTTATTGCTCAAGGAGTGGATGTGATCGCATTTTCGCCCGTTGTCGAAACTGGTTTCGAGCCGGTCTTGCAGGAAGCAAAAAAGGCGGGAATTCCGGTCGTCCTTTCTGATCGCGCCGTCAAAGTCTCCGACCCGAGCCTCTACGTTACTTTCCTGGGCTCAGATTTTGTGGAAGAAGGCCGGCGCGCAGCCAACGCGGTAGCGAAGCTGACCGGTGGCAAAGCCAACATTGCCGAGTTGGTCGGTACCGTTGGATCAGCGCCCGCTATTGATCGGAAGAAAGGCTTCGAGGAAGTTTTGGCTAAGTATCCCGACATGAAAATAATCATGTCTCAGAGCGGCGACTTCACTCGGGCGAAAGGCAAAGAGGTGATGGAGGCGTTTCTGAAGTCACCGAACGCCAAAGAGATTAACGTGCTGTTTGCCCACAATGACGATATGGCCCTGGGAGCCATTCAGGCCATGGAAGAAGCTGGTATTAAACCCGGTCAGGATATTAAAATTGTCTCAATCGACGGTGTCCGGGGAGCTTTCGAAGCGATGAAGGATGGCAAGCTGAATGTCACGGTAGAGTGTAATCCACTCCTCGGGCCGCAGTTGTTTGACCTGATCGAAAAAGTAGCGAACAAAGAGGAAATACCGAAGCGCGTCGTCAGCCAGGAGGGTGTGTACGAGCAATCGCAGGCGGCCGCAGAACTACCAAAGAGACAATACTAGAATCCTTGAAAAGCAAAACCGGTTGCGGATGAATCAAGTTTTTTCCGTGTCCGTGCATCAATCATCAGGTGACCTTGCTTTTCAAGGATTCTAAAGCGGGCGCTCATAAGAAGGCAGAGCGCCCGAATTTTCTTCTAAGGTCACCCAGTGGCTACCCCGCTCTTAGAGATTATCGGGCTCACCAAAGGCTTCCCAGGCGTCAAGGCATTGGATGCGGTCGACTTCGCGCTGCGGCGGGGCGAAATCCATGCTCTGATGGGAGAGAACGGGGCTGGGAAAAGTACTCTGATCAAAGTTTTGACGGGCGTGTTTCCGCGTGACGCGGGAGAAACCCGATTAGAAGGTCAGGTCATCGCCCCGAGATCGCCGCGCGAGGCGGAGTCGCTTGGCATCAGCACGGTGTATCAGGAAGTTAACCTGATCCCACACTTGTCCGTTGCCGAAAACATCTGCCTCGGCCGCCAGCCGACCTGGTTTGGAGTAATTCGTTGGGGTGCGATCGCCAGACGAGCGCGGGCAGCGCTGGCGCGGCTCGACCTTTCCCTTGATGTCAGCCGCCAGCTTTCCTCCTATTCAATTGCCATTCAGCAACTGGTCGCGATTGCTCGCGCTCTCGATATCTCGGCTAAGCTGCTGATCCTGGATGAGCCCACCTCCAGCTTGGATAGGACGGAGGTCGAAGAGTTGTTCAAAAAACTTAGGAAACTTCGGGATGGCGGGCTCGGAATCATCTTTATCACTCATTTTCTCGATCAGGTTTACGAGATTTCGGATTCGATCACCGTGTTGCGGAACGGATGCCGAGTGGGCTGTTTTGCGACCAGGGATCTCCCGCGGATCAACCTCGTTTCTCATATGATTGGCAAAGCCCTTCATCAAGTGGAAGCGTTAGAGCGAAAGCGTGCAAGCACCGCATCGATTCGTTCGGAGGCGCCCATACTGGAAGCGCGGGGGCTAGGTAGAAAGGGCTTTCTCCAGCCTCTCGACCTGGACGTCCGGCCTGGAGAAGTAGTTGGCCTGGCCGGTCTCCTTGGTTCGGGACGAACCGAAACCGCCAGACTCCTTTTTGGAGTTGACCGGCCGGATCAGGGCACGATCCGGATCGGCCACCAGGCCGTGAGATTCAGTTCGCCGCGGGCAGCGATCCGCTGCGGGATCGCGTTGACCCCTGAGGATCGCAAAGTCGCCGGGATCATTCCAAACCTCACCGTGCGGGAGAATATCGTTTTAGCGCTACAGGCGCGCCGGGGGAGCTGGAGACGCTTGCCGGTTGCCGAGCAGGAAAAACTCACCGACCGCTTCATCCATGCGCTTGATATCAAGACTCCGAATCGGGAGCAGGTAATCCGGAACCTGAGCGGAGGGAATCAGCAAAAGGTCCTTCTCGCGCGCTGGCTGGCGACCGAGCCGAGACTGTTTGTTCTTGATGAACCTACCCGGGGAATCGATGTCGGAGCGAAGGCCGAGGTTGAGAAACTGATCCAATCCCTCCGGCAAGAAGGCCTTGGCGTGGTTTTCATCAGCTCGGAGCTGGAAGAAGTGGTCCGGCAAAGTCAGAGGGTGGTGGTTCTTCGCGATCGCAGGAAAGTGAATGAATTGACCGAGGGAGAGATCTCTGAGCAGGCTATCATGCACGCAATCGCAACTCACAATCTGGAGCGTCCGGCTGCATGATCGACTGGATTTCTGACCTGCTGTTCTGGATTGTCTTTGGCACAATTCTGTTCTTTCTACGGGGCAAAAGAATTTTCTGGACGGTTGGTGCGCTTGGGCTGCTTCTGCTTTTCAACCAGTTTTTTACTCCTGGATTCTTCCATATCCAGTTGCTCGACGGCCACTTGTACGGCTCTCGAATCGATGTCCTAAACCAGGGAGCGAAAGTAATGCTTCTATCCCTCGGCATGGTTTTGGTGATCGCCACCGGCGGGGTTGACCTCTCGGTCGGTGCTGTAATGGCCATTGCCGCAGCGGTTTCGTCCCGCCTGCTGGTAACCGAGCATCAGCCCGCCAGCGTCGCAATCGCGGTTGCGCTCGTCGTCTCGGTTCTTGCTGGAGCCTGGAACGGGGTGCTGGTCGCAGGATTCGGCATCCAGCCAATCGTTGCAACGCTGGTGCTGATGGTGGCCGGGCGCGGTGTCGCGCAACTGATCACCGAAGGACAGATCATAAACTTTCTTGATCCGACGATGGTCTACCTCGGCAATGGTCACCTGTTCGCCTTGCCTTTTACTCTTACGCTCGTCCTCGGGATGCTGCTGCTCGCTTTCTTTCTAGTCCGGCGCACCGCCCTCGGGCTCTTTATCGAGTCAGTCGGCGACAATGACGAGGCCAGCCGCTACTCCGGGATTAACGCCAGGCAGGTCAAGTTTCTGGTGTACACGTTCTCCGGGCTTTGTGCCGGGCTGGCCGGCTTGGTTGCGTGTTCGAATATCAAAAGCGCGGACGCAAACAACATTGGCCTGTATCTGGAATTGGATGCAATCCTGGCCGTTGTGGTTGGAGGTACTTCGTTGCAGGGTGGCCGCTTCTATTTGATCGGCGCAGTTGTCGGTGGGCTATTTATTCAGACGCTTACCACCACCCTGTACGCCAGGAATGTGAGTTCCGATATCTCGCCCGTGCCGAAAGCTCTCGTTATTATCGTGGTTTGCCTGTTTCAAAGCGAATCGTTCCGGACACGAATCGCTCGATTTGTTCGACCGTCCGGAAGGATTCTGAAACCGCTGGGCTCGAGGTCGCCCCAAAATCTATCTACGGTGACGCCGCATGACTCGCGTGAATCCTAAGTACATTCCGCTTCTGGCAACCGCCGTCGTTCTGCTGGCCGTCTTCGGCTCCGGATCTCTGCTGTATCCGAATTTCGGCACTCCCCGTGTGCTCGTGAATCTTTTAAACGATAGCGCGTTCGTCGGTGTAGCGGCCGTCGGAGAGTCGTTCGTGATTTTATCGGGAGGAATTGACCTCTCGGTCGGCTCGATGGTGGCTTTTGTTGGCATATTGATTGCCAAGCTTCTTCAGGCGGGGTGCGACCCTTTCCTGGCCATGGGAATCGCGGTCGGTGTTGGGACCGTTTCCGGGGCTGTGATGGGCTGCTTGATCTACTTTTTTGAATTACCTCCGTTTCTGGTTACGCTTGCCGGTCTATTTTGCTTGCGCGGCCTGGGTTTTGTGATCAACCCCGAGTCCATCGGGATCGATCATCCTTTTTACGGCCAAGTCCTGCCCGAACTCTCGATCCTGGTGGCTCCGAAGGCAGTGTTGCCGTTTACCGCCATGTGTTTCCTGGCCTCGGTTATTGTCGGCACTCTCCTGGCAAGTTTCACGCGGTTCGGGCGGAATGTGTATGCGATCGGATCGAACGAAAACTCCGCTCGTCTCATGGGATTGCCGATTGGCCGGACGAA
>Ga0070698_100008442_pt1 | contig 11128 bp, 9 predicted proteins | sample KBSK1502metaG_FD_65477 | JGI IMG/M metagenome (GOLD analysis project Ga0070698, IMG submission 65477) | Corn, switchgrass and miscanthus rhizosphere microbial communities from Kellogg Biological Station, Michigan, USA - KBS K1-50-2 metaG | ecosystem: Host-associated > Plants > Roots >...
CTGGTGCGAGTCGGCGGAGGAGTGGCACGACCTCGTCGACGAGCTCGCCGACGTCGAAGATCTCGGTTCGGGCTGCCTCGCGTCGCGCGAACGAGGTGAGGCGGCGGGCAAGGTCGATGGCGCGTCGCGTGGCGGCGACCACCTGGTCCGCATCGCGCTCCTCGACCTTCGAGTCACGGGCGTCGGCGGCGACCATCTCGGCGTAGCCGAGGATGCCCATGAGCACGTTGTTGAAGTCATGGGCGATCCCACCGGCGAGCCGGCCGAGGGCCTCCATCTTCTGGGCGTGCCGGAACTGCGCCTCGAGTGAGAGTCGGTCGGTGAGGTCGTTGATGACGGTGATGACGCCCGCGGCGGAGCCGTCGTGGAGGCGAACGGGGATCGACGAAACCTCGGATTGCCGTCGCTCGCCGCTCGGGCGAACCAGCGTCAGTCTGGCGCCCTCCATCCGCTCGCCGGCAGCGACGCGCCGGCGGACGTCCTCCCACGGCTCCCGCTCGTCATCCGGGATCCAGGGCGCGTCGGGCTTGAACGCGAATGCCTGCATCTCGGCGTTGGTGCGGCCGTACAGCTGCTCGGCCGCTCGGTTCAGCCGGATGCGCCGATCCGTTCCGACGATGACCATGGCGACCGGAACCTGCTCGAAGAACGCCTCATAGGCAGCTGCATCGAGGGGGTCGGCCTCGCCCGGCGTCGAGCCGTCCGAGGTCGCCTGCGCAGGCCGTGACTCGCTCGTCAATCCCCCCACCTCGACCTGTGATCCAGATCACGGTACCAACGCAGGCGGCGCCGCGTCCGGATTCGTTGTTCCGGCGCACCACCCCTAACGTCTGCCGACCTCCATCGTTATCCACGGTTGCAGGCCCCGAAGCACCAGCGTTGTTCCCCCGGCAACGCCCGCGCTTCGGGGCTGCTTTCGTGTCCGGGCCGCGTGAGGCCGGCGCGCGGTGTGGATACGATTGCCCGGCGGCCCCCGCGCCGCACGGAGGGCAACGGTGGAGCTCCTGCCGCTCGACAGCCGCCAGATCCGGATCGCCAAGCTGCTCATGGAGCAGACAGGCACCTCGCGGCTCGAGCAGGTCGCCTCCTCGCTGCGCCTGACCGATCGTGTCGTTCGCTACAACCTTCCGTCGGTCGAGGCCTACCTCGCCGGCCACGGGCTGGAGCTCGTCAAGCGGCGAGGCGTCGGAATCTGGATCGAGGGCGACGCGGCGCAGCGGTCGAAGGTCGTCGACGACCTCGCCACCTCCGCAGGGCCGGCGGTGCTCGACGCGGACGACCGGCAGGCCCGGGTGATCCTGGCACTCCTCGAGGCCGCGCCCGACCCGGTCCGCTCCGAGGACCTTGAGTCCAGCCTCGGCGTCTCGCGGCCAACAATCCGCCGCGATGTCCGGGTCGCCGAGGGATGGCTCGAACAGCACCGGCTCCACCTGCGGCGCCTGCCCGGCGTCGGGCTGGCGGTGCGCGGCAGCGAGGTCGAGGTCCGAGCCGGCCTGCTCGCGCTGATCCTCGAGCGCGTGCCGGCCAACGTGCTCGACAGCCTGTCTCGCGAGGCCGCCCAGGGCAATGGCCGGCGGCAGGGCCCCGGGCTCGAGGGCCACGTCGCGTCGCTGGACCTGCCGGCCTTCCGCGGGATCCTTGTGCGCGAGCTCCGGACCGAGGACGAGCACGATCCGACGATGCTGACTGCGACCTTGAGCCTCGCGATCGTCGTCGCCCGAGTGCGTGCCAACCGCCACGCGCGCCTGGTCCGCGGCCGGCTCCGCTCGCTCCTCGACCATCCCGTCGCAGAGTCCGCGGACAGGATCGCGGCCGCGGTCACGGCGCGGATGGGCGTTGCCCTCGGCCCGGCCGAGGCGGCGTCGATGACTGAGTCATTGCTGGGGTTCGTCGAGCTGACCCACATTGATGACGCGGCCGCAGAGTCGGAGCTGATCCGGATCGTCGATCGGCTTGTCGCTTCCGCCGCGGAGCGGCTGCACCCGGCGCTCGGCGACGACGAGCTCCTTCGAGCCAACCTGGTCGAGCACTTCCGCCGACTGCAAGTCCGCCTGCGCTACGGGCTGCCCATCAGCAACCCGCTCCAGCACGATGTCCAGAAGCGCTACCCGGACGTGTATCTCGAGGCCCAGCGGCTGGTCGGGGAGATCCGGCGGTTCTCGGGTGCGGCGATCCCCGTGGAGGAAGTCGGGTTCCTCACGATGTATCTCGCGGGCTCGCTCGAGCGACATCGGCTCATGACGAAGGTGCGGGTAACCGTGGTCTGCCCGGCCGGTATGGCCACGGCCTGGATCCTCGTCTCCCGCCTGCTCGCCGAGTTCCCCCAGGTCGAGGTGGGCAAGGTCATCTCCAAGGCAGCCTTCGAGGACGAGGTCGCCGACGCCACGACCGAGGTCGTGATCAGCACGGTCCCCCTGGATGGCTACACGGGCCAGGTGCCGCTCGTGATCGTGAGCCCGCTCCTGTCAGACCGCGATGTCAGGCGCCTGAGCCGGCTCGTCGGACTACCGAGCCACGCCCGGCCGGGCCGCTGAGCCTGGGCCCGGGTGGGGCCGACGGAGTGCGTTCGCGGAACTGACGAGACCGACCCGGGCGGTCAGGATTGTCACAACTTCGCCGCGACGCATTGGCAGTTGTCCCGCCTTTCGCCCGCGTACATCCTCAACCGCCTAGCCCCATCGGAGCGGAGGAGGAACAGTGCAGGAGCGAGTCCAACGATTCGGCGGGAACCTCGCCGCGATCGTGATTCCCAACATCGCGGCGTTCATCGCCTGGGGGTTGATCACGGCCCTCTTCATCCCCACCGGATGGACGCCCAACGAGACGCTCGCAAAGCTCGTCGGGCCGATGATCACGTACTTGCTGCCGATCCTGCTCGGCTACACCGGCGGCAAGCTGATCTACGGCCACCGCGGCGGCGTTGCCGGTGCGATCGTGACGGCCGGCATCATCGTCGGTGCGGAAGTGCCGATGTTCCTCGGTGCGATGCTCATCGGACCGACGGCGGCCTGGCTCATCAAGCAGTGGGACCAGCGCGTCGAGTCGCGGATCCCGGTCGGCTTCGAGATGCTCGTCAACAACTTCTCGCTGGGCATCTTCGGGGCGATCGCGGCCGTCATCGGCGTCCTCGCCATCGGGCCCATCCTGACCACGATCTCCGACAACCTCGGCAACGTCGTGACCGGCATCGTCAACGCCGGCCTGCTGCCGCTCGCCGACATCCCGATCGAGGTCGGCAAGGTCCTGTTCCTGAACAACGCCATCAACCACGGCATCCTGGCCCCGATCGGCGTCCAGCAGGCCGCCGAGACCGGGCGCTCCGTGATGTTCATGCTCGAGTCGGATCCGGGGCCGGGCCTCGGCCTGCTCCTGGCGTTCTGGTTCGCCGGCAAGGGCCTGGCGAAGCAGACGGCGCCGGGCGCGATCATCATCCACTTCTTCGGCGGTATCCATGAGATCTATTTCCCGTACGTCCTGTCCCACCCGATCATGATCCTGGCGATGTGGGCGGGCGGGATCGCGGCGGACCTCGTGTTCGTTGCAACCGGCGCCGGCCTTGTTGCCACGCCGTCCCCGGGCAGCATCTTCGCCTACCTCGCCGTCACGCCACCCGGACAGCACTTCGGTGTGTTCGGAGGCGTGCTGGTCGGCGCGGTGGTCTCGTTCGTCGTCGGAACTGCGATCCTGCGCCTCTACCCGGTGCGCGAGTCGAGCGACGAGTCGAGCCCCGCGACGTCCCCATCCGCGGCGCCCATGGGCGCTGCCGCCTGATCGTCCAGCCCTCCCTTCCAGACCCGCCTGGCGCCGCCCCGACGGGGGGCGCCAGGCGGTCGCACCACCATCCCGGAGGTCGGCCATGGTCGAGAAAGCCGCCGCCGACGTGCGGCTCGTCGTGTTCGTATGCGAGGCCGGGATGGGCTCCAGCCTCATCGGCGCAAACCAGCTCAAAAAGCGGGTCAAGGACGCCGGCCTCGGCGTCACCGTGATCCATGCCCGAGTCGGCGAGATCCCACCCGAGACCGATGTCGTCATCGCCCATGAGGGCCTGGCAGAACGGGCGCGCAAGTCGGCTCCGCAGGCTGTCGTCCTGAGCTTCAAGAACTTCCTGAACAACCCGGCCGCTGACCTGCTGATCAGCCGCCTGCGGGCAGGGGAGTCGATCTCGTCGTGATGGCGCCCGCGTGATGAGCACGTCCGCAGCCGCGAGCATCCTGCGACCGTCGGCCATCGTGGTCGGCGCGAGCGCGGGCAGCAAAGCCGAGGCGATCGACCGCGTCGGCGGCCTGTTGATGGCCGAAGGCCTGGTGACCGACGAATACGTCCGCGCCATGCACCAGCGCGAGGCGATCATCTCGACGTACCTCGGCAACGGAATCGCGCTGCCGCACGGTACCGGCGAGAACCAGGAATCGATCCTCCAGACCGGCCTGGCCGTGGCCCAGTTCCCGGCCGGCGTGCCGTGGGGCGACGACCAGGCGAAGCTCGTGATCGGGCTCGCGGCCAAGTCCGAGGAGCACATCCCGATCCTCTCGCGGCTGGCTGGCGTCCTCGAGGACGCGGAGCTCTGTGAGCGCCTGGCGGGCACGACCGATCCGCTCGAGATCCATCGCGCGCTGACCTCCGACGAGGCCCCGACGCGGAGCAGTCGTGACGAACCCGAGGCGGCCGGACCCGGCCGAACGGTGCGCATCGCGAATCCGTCGGGCCTCCACGCCCGACCCGCGGCGGAGATCGTCGAGCTCCTGCTGGACTACGACGCGGATGTCATGATCGTGGCCGGCGACCGGCGGGCCAACGCGGCAAGCATCACCCAGCTGATCGCGCTCGGCGCCAGCGTCGGAGACGAAGTCAGCGTCAGCGCATCGGGCGATGATGCAGATGCCGCCATCAGCGCCGTGCTGGCCGTGCTCCTCCAGGGAGGGCAGGGATGAGCCGCCTCGACCGGGCCGCGATCATCGAGTCGCTCGCCCCGAAGCTGTCCGCCACGGCCGACCCCGATGGCCTCGTGGACCTCGTTGCGAGCCAGGGCCGGATCGTCGTGGTCGCGACGCTCGGCGAGCTGCGCGGCGCAATCGACCGACTCAAGCCGCTCGATGGCTATCGTTGGGTCGCGATCAACGCAGGGGACCTGTTCGGGGTGAGCCCGATGACGATCGGAACGAAGGTCGGGATCATGGATTCGAACGGCCGGGTGCTCAAGGCCGCGGACCTCCCGAGACCGAGATGACCGCCGTCTCGACGACGGCGGCCTACGAGCGCTACCGCGGCTCAATCGATCCGAACCCGGGCAGCGCCCTCGCCTGGAACGTGTACGGCACGGGCATCGAGCGGGTCGGGCGGGATGGACGGCCGGAGCTCGTGCCGGTCCCTCCGCCTGGTCCGGACCAGCTGCTCATCCGGGTCGATGCGGTTGGCTTGTGCTTCTCCGACATCAAGCTGATCCGGCTCGGTGGCGACCACCCGAAGCTGTACGGGCGAGACCTCGAGCTCGAACCAACCCGGCTCGGCCACGAGGCGTCAGTGACGGTGATGGCCGTGGGTGATCGACTGGCGGGGCGATTCAGACCGGGTCAGCGCCTCGCGATCCAGCCGGACATCTACATCGGCGGGCGAAGCGCGGCGTATGGCTACACCACGCCGGGCGGCCTCATCGAGTACCACACCATCGGACCCGAGGTGCTCGACGCCGACGACGGCGCCTATGTCGTTGCCGTGGACGACAGGCTCGGCTACGCAGAGACCGCCTTGACCGAGCCGTGGGCCTGTGTCGAGGCCGCGTATACGCAGCGTCGTCGGCTCGAGCCGCTGGTCGGCGGGAGATTGCTCATCGTGGGCAGGCAGGGGGACGAGCGCATCTACGAGCTCGGGCCTGCAGTGGCCGGCGCCTCCGCGATCACGCTCGTTGGGACGGGCCAAGAGATCGAGACGGCAGTCCGAGCTGCCAATCCACGCGCGGAGGTCACCATCGAAGCGGCAGTCGAGGGGCTTGGCCCATTCGATGACGTGATCCTGCTCGCCCCGCGCGCGGCCGCCAAGGTCAGCCGGGCGAGCGATGCGCTCGCGTTTCGCGGCGTGCTCAACATCGTTGCCGAAGAGCCGCTCGACGGCCCCGTCGACATCGACATCGGGCGCCTCCACTACCACTACATCGCCTACGTCGGGACGGCCGGCACGGACGTCAGCGCGGCGTACGGTGCGTCACGCAATCGCGCCGAGCTTCGGCCCGGCGGCATCGCGGTCGTCGTCGGCGCAGCGGGGCCCATGGGCCAGATGCACGTGGAGCGGGCGCTCGCACTGCCCGACGGTCCGCGGCTCGTCCTCGCAGTCGACCTCGACGAGGGCCGGCTGGGCGCAGCCAGCGAGAAGCTGCGGCCGGTGGCGACCAAGAACGGCCGCGAGCTGGTCGTCGAGACGCTCGGGCCCGAGCCGGATGCGATCTCCCGGGCCGTTCGCCGCTACGCGCCGAACGGCGCCGACGACGTCATCGTCACCGCCCCTTCGGCCCGCGCGGTCGTGGCGGCATCCGACGCCATGGCGACCGACGGGATGCTCGTCCTCTTCGCTGGCGTGCCCGTGGGCACCCGTGCCTCGCTGGACCTGTCGAACGTCTACCTGCACGGCGCCCAGCTCACGGGGACGTCCGGCTCGCGGATCGCCGACCAGGCGCTCGTGGTCGACAAGACCGTGGCCGGCCAGCTCGAGCCCCGGCGTGCGCTCGCAGCGGTCGGTGGCATCGAGGCGGTTCCGGACGCATTGCAGGCCCTGATGGATGGCCGTTTTCCGGGCAAGATCGTGATCTTTCCCGAGCTGCGCGATCTCCCGCTGACGCCACTGCCTGCGCTGGCGCGTGCCGAGCCGGAGGTCGGCCAGGCGCTCGACGCGGACGGGTCGTGGACCATGGAAGCGGAAGCGGCGCTCTTTGCCAGGCACCTGCGCGAGTCCGATCGTCCGTGATCGTGACGGTCACCCCGAATCCATCGATCGATCGGACGTTGCGCATCCCGCCGCTCGTCCGTGGGCAGGTGATCCGGGCCGTCTCGGCGACCGCGGAGGCAGGCGGGAAGGGGATCAACGTCGCCCGAGCCCTGGCGTTGCACGGCGAGGCGACGGTCGCGGTGGCGCCGCTGTCCGCCGCCTCGGCGGTTGCGTTCACGGCGCTCCTCGGCGCGGCCGCGCCACTGGACGCAGTCCCCGTCGCGGGTCCCGCCCGAGTGAATGTCAGCCTCGTCGAGGACGATGGCATGGTGACGAAGGTGAATGAGCCCGGTCCCGAGCTCAGCCCTGCCGAGGTCGACGCCATTCTGGCCCGCGTCGCCGACCTCGCGAAGGGGGCGAGCTGGGTGGCCGGCTGCGGATCGCTGCCGCCGGGCGCCCCGCCGGATCTCTATGCGCGTCTTGCCGCACGCCTGCCGGCGGGGGTCCGCGTCGCAATCGACGCGGACGGGGTTGCCCTGCGCGAGGCGGCGAGAGCCGGTGTCGAGTTGCTCAAGCCCAACCTCGCGGAGCTGGAGGGTCTCGTCGGCGGAAAGCTGCCGACGCTCGGCGCGGTGATCGAAGCCGGGCGGGCTCTCGTTGCCGGGGGCATCGCCGGGGTGCTCGTGAGCCTCGGCGCCGACGGCGCTGCATACGTCAATGCCGACGGCGCGACCCATGCCGAGGCGCGCATCGATGACCTGGTCAATACCGTCGGCGCGGGTGATGCGCTGCTCGCCGGCTTCCTCGCCGCCGGCGGGGGCCACGCCGGCCTTCGCACCGCCGTGTCGTGGTCCGTTGCAGCGTGCCGCTCGCCGGGCACGCAGATGCGCGTCGTTGCCGCACGGGACGCAGAGGCGGTGCGGGTGCACGACGTCCTGCGCGCCGATCGGCCTCTGGCGGCCTAACGATGGCCCAGCTCCGGATCACCGGTCGCGCGGCGGCCCCGGGCACCGCTCGCGGACGCTGGGCGGAGCTCGCCCGGCCCGAGCTGCCCGCGCCACGGACCATCGACGCGTCCGAGGTTCCCACCGAGGCCGCCCTCCTGCGCGATGCCGCAAAGACTGCATCGCGGGAGCTTCGCGACCTGGCCGCGAGCGTGCGCGACTCGGGTCACGCTGAAGAGGCCGCGATCTTTCTTGCCCAGGCCGCGATCGCGCGCGATCCCGACGTGATCGACGCGGCTGTCGCGGCCATCGAGCGCGACCACGTTGACGCGATCGGCGCGCTCGCGATCGCCGCCAGGGCGACCTCGGAGCGGATCGCCGCACTCGATGACGAGCTCCTGCGCGGCCGCGCCACGGACGTCCTGGACGTTGCCGACCGGATTGCGCGTCGGATCGCCGGCGTGTCCTCGGGGGACGAGCTGCTCGGCTTCCCGGCGATCGTCGTCGCGAGCGATCTTCCGCCGTCGGTGACGGCAACGCTGCCCCGCGACCGGGTCCTCGGCATCGCCCTGGAAGGAGCCTCTCCGACGGCGCACGCCGCGATCCTCGCTCGGGCGTACGGCATCCCGGCGATCGTGTCGGCCGCGGGGCTCATCTCCGCGATCCGTGCGGCTGGGCCGAACGTGGAGCTCGCGATCGATGGTTCGACTGGCGAGGCGATCATCGATCCCGACGCAGCCGAGCAGGCGCGGTTCGATGATCTCGCCGCCGCGAGCGCGGCCGCTCGAGTCCGCGATGTCGCGGAGGCGCACCTGCCCACGGTGACCCTCGACGGCGTCGAGGTCACCCTCCTGGCCAATATCGGCGGCCCGGATGAGAGCGCCGATGCCATCCGGCTCGGCGCTCGGGGGGTCGGCCTGTTCCGAACAGAGTTCCTGTTCCTCGAGCGAACCCGGCCGCCATCCGAAGAGGAGCAGGAATCGGCCTATCGGCGGGTGGTCGACGCTTTCGGGGGCCTGCCCGTCACCATTCGCCTGCTCGACGTCGGTGGCGACAAGCAGATCCCGTACCTCGAGCAACCCCGCGAAGACAACCCGTTCCTCGGCGTTCGCGCGCTCCGCCTGGCCGATCGGCGCCCGGACCTGTTCATCACCCAGCTCCGCGCCTGCCTTCGCGCCGCCGTGGCCGGCTCGGTCAAGGTCATGGCCCCGATGATCGCGGACGCGTCCGACGCGGCCCGCCTGCGCGAGCTCGCCCATGAGGCACGCGCGTCTCTCGATCGCGACGGGCTGGCCTACGGCGAGGTGGCCCTCGGCGTCATGCTCGAGATTCCCTCGGCGGTGCTCACCGGCGACGCGTATCTCGACCAGCTCGCGTTCGCGAGCCTTGGCACCAACGACCTGCTCCAGTACACCCTGGCCGCGGATCGGGGCAACGCCGCGCTGGATCGCTACCGCGATTCACTGCACCCGGCGCTGCTCCGGCTCGTGCGCGAGTCCGTCGAGGCATGCGGCCGGGCGGGGGTCGAGCTGTCGGTCTGCGGCGAGATGGCGGGCGATCCTGCCGGCGCCCTGGCGCTGGTCGGGCTTGGGATCAGGCAGCTGAGCATGAGCGCGCCCGGTCTCGCAGCGGTGCGCCGAGCCATTCGCGGCGCCGACGCCGGTGCGCTGGAGGTGGCCGCGGGCGCGGCGTTGCGGGATGCCAGCGCTGCCGAGGCTCGGGCTCGGTTCGGCGCCCTGCTGGCCGACGTCTCTGTCGACGGCGGGTTGGTGCCGGCCGGAGGCTGAGCCTTTCCGCCGGGTGAGCGACAATCCGCCGATGGGCGCACACGTCGAGCACAGGGCCGGCGACGCGGCAGCCGCCGTCGTCGAGAACCCGCCCATCGGCCACCCGTACGTGGCGGACATGGAAGCCGAGCGCGCCGGCTGGTACGAGATGGTCGCCCTCGTTCGCCAGCTGACGCCGGACGAGTGCCTCGAGCCCGGCTATTACCGCGACCCGGACTGGACGGTCCGCGACGTCGTCGGCCATCTCGGCACCTGGCTCGCCGAGGCCGAGATCCAGTTCGAGCGGATGATCGGCGGGTCGTACGCAGGCCATGACGTCGACATCGACGCCTTGAACGCGGCGTTCCTCGAGGCGATGGCGGGCCAGCCATGGAACGTCGCCTGGCTGCAGGCCAACGCGGGTCGGACCCGGATGCTCGAGGCCTGGTTCGCGCTCGCGGAGCAGACCGACGAAGCGGCCTGGTGGGTGCGCAAGGCGGGCGCCGAGCACTACGCCGAGCACCTGCCGCGCCTCCGCGAGTGGGTGGCCGAGCTGACGGGACGTCGTCCGCGCTTCTAAACCCCTCGAGCTCGCGCAAGCGAGCGGCAAGCGGGCGCCCGTACAACCCTCCAATGGCGACAGAAATCCGTCGTTTGGCGGATGCACTTCGTCGCGCGGAGGGCTGAGGATCCAGTCGAGTGGGGCCTCAGCTGGCGAAGGAGGGAAGGGCGATGTTCCGACGTGGTCTCGTGCTTGTCGCTGCGCTCGCCCTGATCACCGGGGCCCTTGCGCCGACCGCGGCCGCCTACGACCCGGTCGCAGCAACCGAGCGCATCAGCGTCGATTCAAGCGGCGCCCAGCGTTCGGTCGACAGCGGCAACGGCGTCAACTCGACGGACGTGAGCTACGACGGCCGGTTCGTTGTGTTCGACACATATGGCGCCTTCGACCCGCGTGACACAGACGGGCAGCCAGATGCATACGTGCGGGATCGCCTGGCCGGAACGACCACCCTCCTCGACGTCGACGGCAACGGCGCGGTGGGCACGAGCTTCAGCTTTGACCCGGCGATCAATGCCGATGGCCGCTACGTCGCGTTCAGCACGCTCTCGGCGCTGGTGCCCGGGGACACCAACGGCCTGCTCGACGTGTATGTGCGCGATCAGGTCGACAACACGATCGTCCGCGTGAGCGTGGCGACCGACGGCGCTCAGGGAACCACCGACAGCTCGGGCAACGCCTCGCTGAGCGCCGATGGGCGGTTCGTCGCCTTCGGGTCGGGTTCGCGGCTCGCACCGACCGACACGACGAGCGACGTGGACACGTACGTGCGCGATCGGGACACCGACGCGGACGGCATCTTCGACGAGCCCGGCGCTGCTGCGACCGTCCAGGTCAGCGTCGCTTCGGATGGCACCGCTGCCAATTCGGGCACGTACGGCCGCATCAGCCCGAACGGCCGGTTCGTCGCGCTTGGCGGGACAGCGACGAATCTGGTCGCG
>Ga0070698_100008443_pt1 | contig 11128 bp, 10 predicted proteins | sample KBSK1502metaG_FD_65477 | JGI IMG/M metagenome (GOLD analysis project Ga0070698, IMG submission 65477) | Corn, switchgrass and miscanthus rhizosphere microbial communities from Kellogg Biological Station, Michigan, USA - KBS K1-50-2 metaG | ecosystem: Host-associated > Plants > Roots >...
CGACGTGGTCGTGATCCGCTGGGAAGGACCGGTCGGGGGGCCCGGTATGCAGGAGATGCTCAGCGTCACCGGCGCCCTCGTCGGGGAGGGCCTGGGCGACAGCGTGGCGCTCATCACCGACGGCCGGTTCTCCGGCGGCACGCACGGGCTGATGATCGGTCACATCGCGCCGGAGGCCGCGCTGGGCGGTCCGATTGCGATCGTCGAGGAGGGCGACGAGATCGTCATCGACGTCGAGCGGCGGGTGCTGGACCTCGCGGTCCCGGCCGAGGAGATCGAGCGGCGCCTGCGCGCCTGGACCCCACGCCCTCCGAACTACCCGACCGGCGTCCTCGCCAAGTACGCGGCGCTCGTCGGCTCGGCGTCGGGAGGTGCCGTCACGACCGGATCGCGGATGACGGCCAACCTGGCAGGCAGCCCGACGGCGGATCGCGGCGCTCGCTGACGGGCGTCGTGAGCCGTCGCATCCCGATCGGGATCAAGACCTCGCCCCAGGCCGTCGACTGGCCGACGCTCGATGGCGCGTGGGCGAGGATCGGCGAGCACGAGGTGTTCGACTCGGTCTGGATGAACGACCACCTCACCGATGTCTCGCGTGAACGCCACGGACCCAGCCTCGAGGCACTGACAACGATGGCCGCCCTGGTGCATCGCGTGCCGGGCAAGTGGGTCGGTCACGCCGTGCTGTCCAACACGTTCCGCCACCCGGTCGTCCTGGCCAAGGCCGCGACCCTCCTGGATCATGCGACCGGCGGCCGGTTCATCGTCGGGCTCGGGGCGGGCTGGCACGAGGGCGAGCACCTGCCGTTCGGCATCCCGCTGCCGCCGATGCCGGAACGCTTCGACCGGTTCGAATCGGCTGTCCACGTCCTCCGAGCGCTGTGGTCCGCGGAGGCCACGACTCCGCCGGGCGTCACGCGACCGGACCCGTTCTATCCGCTGGTCGACGCGACCAACGAGCCGCCACCCCTCACGCCCGGCGGCCCGCCACTCTGGCTGGGTGGGCAGAAACGGCGCGGCATCGCCCTGGCCGCCGCCGTCGGCGACGGCTGGGCGCTTCCCGCCGTCGTCGCCCTCGGCAACCCGTCGGACCTGGCGTACTTCAGCGAGAAGCGCGACCTGCTCCTGGCCGCGATGGAGGAGATCGGCCGGGACCCGTCCACGTTCACGTTCAGCGCCCAGGTCCCGACCGGGACGACGGCGGCCGACCGCCGCTGGGCGCTCGACCAGGCGCAGGATGCGGTCCGGCGCGGCGCGACCCACGTGATCCTCGGCATGCCGCCGCGTCTCGGTGCGGCCGGGGTCGACGCGGTGGCACGCGAGGTCGCGGAGCCGTTCCGCGATGCGATCGGGTGAGCGGCCCGGCTGGCCTCGTCATCCGCGCCGTGACGGAGGACGCGGACCTCGAGGTGCTGGCCGGGATCGTCAACGCGACGACGCCGGAGGACCCCACCAACCTCGACGAGATCCACTGGAGCGACGCCACCTATCCGGGCTCCACACGCTACGTTGCCGAGCTCGACGGGCGATCGGTCGGGGCGGCGACGGTCGGCCGCATCTACATGTACCCGCCCGAGCACCCAGCCCTGTGGGGCTTCATCGGCGTCCTGCCCGAGGCGCGCCGGCAGGGTATCGGCGAGCGGCTCCTGCGCGAGATCTCGGATGCCGCGCGGGCTGCCGGCAAGTCGGGGTTGCACATGGCCTGCAATGAGGACCGGCCCGAAGGGATCGAGTTCCTCGTCCACCGCGGTTTCGCGGAGCTCGAGCGCTCGAAGTCGACGAAGCTCGACCTGGCGGGCGTCCCCGTCCCAGTCGTGGAGGCGCCGCCGGACATCGAGTTGACGACACTGGCGGCTCGGCCCGACCTGGTCGCGGGCGTCCACCAGGTCGCCCTCGAGACCTTCGCTGACATCCCCGGCGGCGACGAGCCGATGGCGGTCGGTGACCTCGCCGAGTTCCGAGCCCGCGACGTGGACCGCGCCCCGATCCCCAAGGATGCCTTCTTCGTGGCGCTCGACGCGGGTGGCCGCGTCGTCGGCTACGCCAGCCTGATGCTGCTGCCCGGGTCGACCACGCGTGCCTACCACGACATGACCGCGGTCCTCCGCGCGTTTCGCGGTCGTGGCATCGCTCGTGCCCTGAAGCTGGCGACGATCGCCTGGGCGATCGAGCACGGGCTCGCCGTGCTCGAGACCGGGAACGACGAAGCCAACGCGCCGATGCGGGCCTTGAACGCCCGATTGGGCTATCGGCCGATGCCCGATGAGATCGCGATGCGCGGCCCGCTGTTCGACGGCATGATGACGCGGTGACCGACACCGAGCCGACGGCGCCGCCCGAGGGTGCGGCCCCGACCCTGGCGCCCGAATCGGACGCCTCGACCCTGCCGCCCGACCCAGCGGCGTACGACTCGCCGCGCGCCGTTCGGGCACGCGAGAAGGGGCTCGCGGCGCCATACATCGCCGGCGGCCACGACCCGGACCCGGACAAGGGGCTCGCCGAGGAACGCCGCTACCTGAAGCTCCTGCTGGCCATGGCGGCCGTCATCGTCGCGTCCGGATTCGTCCTCGGGGCGGCCGTCGCGCTGCTCGGCCCGGCAGCCGGAAAATGACACCGGCCGCCGCCGTCTCGGCCACGACCTGGGCCGCCGCGCACGACTCGCTCGTCGCCACCTTGCGTGACCTGATCCGGATCCCGTCGATCAACCCGCCACCGCCGGATGCCCCCGACGGCGAGACGCGTGCCGCCCGCTACCTCGCCGACCGACTCACGGCCCTCGGCCTGGCGCCCGAGTTCGTCGAGCCCTCCCCGGGTCGCGGCTCGGTGCACGTCCGGCTGCGCGGCGACGGCACGGGCGGCGAGCCGTTCCTGCTCCTGTCGCACCTCGACGTCGTGCCGGCTCCGGCGGACCGCTGGACCCACGAACCCTTCGCAGCGGACATCGCCGACGGCTATGTCTACGGCCGCGGCGCCGTCGACATGAAGGGGATGGTCGCCCTGGAGCTCGGTGTCGTGGAACGGCTCGTCGAGGAGGCCCGCGCAGTGGGTCTCGACCCCGCCCGCGACCCGATCCCGGGCCTCCGTCGCGACGTCCTGTTCACCTGCACCGCCGACGAGGAGGCGGGCGGCCTCGATGGAGCGCGCTGGATCGTCGAGCACCGACCGGACTGGCTCCGGGCGGCCGGCGCGGTGAACGAGTGCGGTGGCGTGTCGGTGACGGTCGCGGGCCGGCGGCTCTACCCGATCCAGGTCGCCGAGAAGGGGTTCGCGCCGTATCGCATCCACATCAGCGGCACCTGGGGGCACGGATCGATGCCTCGTGCGGACAACGCGGCCGTCCTGGCCGCGCGCGCCATCGAGCGGCTGGCGGTGCCTGGCCCGGTGCGGATCACCCCGGTCATGACGCGCTTCCTCGAAGCGGCGGCGGAGGCACTCCCCGGGGACGCCGCCCGGGTCCTGCGGCGGATCGCGTCGGGCGAGCTGGACGCGACTGCGGCGGACGGCGCGATCGACGGCCTGTGCGACCCGATGTACGCGAGGGCCCTGCGCGCGCTCATCCGCGACACCCTGAGCCCGGACGTCGTCCAGGCCGGCGTCAAGTACAACGTCATCCCCGGCGACGCGGTCATCGAGGTCGATTGCCGGGTCCTGCCGGGCACGACCGAGCCCGAGATGCGAGCCGAGGTGGAACGCCGGCTGGGCCCCGACCTGCTACCCGCCTGTGACATCGAGCTGATCGTCTGGGGCGCGCCCGTGGAGGCGCCGGCCGAGGGCCCGCTCTGGGACACGCTGGTCGCGACCCTGCGCGATCACGATCCGGACGGCGTGCCGCTCCCGGTCATGGCGCCCTTCGGGACCGACGCCAAGGCGATCTCCGCGCTCGGGGTCCCGACCTACGGCTTCTCACCGCTCCGCCTCGACCCGGACGAGCGCTTCCTCGAGCGTTTCCACGGCGTCGACGAGCGTGTCTCGCTCGACGCGCTGCGGTTCGGGCTGCCGGTCCTCTACGACGTCGTTCGGCGCTTCTGCGGCTGAACGGCGGATCAGTCGACCGGCGGCTCTTCGTCGACCGGCGCGATGATGACCTTCTCGTCGCAGGTCGTGCAGGCATAGATGTGGCCATTCGGCCACCCACGCTCCGGATCGGTCTCCGCCGGCGAACGCGGCTCTCGGCGCTCGAACGTGCCCCACGAACCGTCGCTGTGGAGATGCTGCAGTCGGAAGTCAAGCTCAGTGTGCAGTCGATCCATGCCCATCCTCCTTCGGGAGGCCGAAGCCTACCTCTCCTGATCCTCGCGCGGCGTGCGAATGAGGCGACCCCGGCGGCTGATGGCATGGGTCGCCAGGGCGGCGACGCCCATCGCCACGATCGCCCGTTCCGGCGTCGGCAACGGGCGAACGGCCGACAGGAACTGCTCGGCCCGTGCGCGATCCACGACCCGCAGAACGGCATGGCCGCGCGGCGTGAGCCGCAGGATCTTCTGCCGTCGATCCTCCTCCTCCGACTTGCGCTCCACCAGGCGACGCTTCACGAGGCCATCGATGAGCCGGCTGGTCGCCGACGGCGATCGATTGATCGATTCGGCGAGCTCCCCGACGGTCAGGGTGCTGCCATCGGCGAGGACGTACAGCGCAGCGAGCTGCGTGAACCCGAGCCGCAGCTCCCCGAGCTGGCTGGCAAAGCCGATCACCAGCTCGCGCCACAGGGCGCGACCCATGGCCACCCGCTCGCTGATCTGGCGAACGTTCCGGATGCGGCTGCCCGCCGCAAGCACGGGCGCGGACAGGTCCTGCTCGAACCTGCGCGCGATGATCCGCGCAGGCGCCGGTCGGTTCGGCGAGCGGCTCGGTGCTCGGCTCAGTCGGTCGTCGGACATGCTCGGCGCAGGGTACGGCGTCGGCGATAACGCTTGCAAGGGTGCACGTGAATCGGCGGAACGGCGAAGGGGGCGGGCTACGCTGCACCGGATGTCCCCCTTCGCCTTCGTCTTTCCCGGCCAGGGCTCGCAGACCGTGGGCATGGGCCGGGACCTCGTTGCGACCTCGCCCGCTGCGGCCGCCGTCTTCGCCGCGGCCGATGCCGCCCTTGGCGAGTCGATCAGCGAGCTCGCCTGGGATGGCCCGGCCGAACGCCTGGACCTGACGGAGAACGCACAACCGGCCCTGCTCGCCGCGTCGATCGCGATCCTCGAGGCGATGCGCGAGCGTTGGGCTGCGGCGGGCCTGGACGCTCCCGAGCCGGCCTTCGCGGCCGGGCATTCCATGGGCCAGTACTCGGCGCTGGTCGCCGCCGGCGCGTTGTCGCTGGAGGACGGTGTCCGGCTCGTCCGCGAGCGGGGACGGCTCATGCAGGCCTCGGGGCAGGGCCGCGACGGGGCGATGGCCGCGCTGATCGGCCTCGACGACGACCGACTCCCTGAGCTCGTCGCCGCGGCCTCGGCGCATGGCACGTTCGTCGTGGCCAATCGCAATGCCCCGGGCCAGGTGGTCGTGTCCGGCGAGCGCTCCGCGATCGAAGCCGGCGCGACCCTGGCCCGCGACCTCGGTGCGAAGCGCGCCATCGTGCTGCCGGTCAGCGTCGCGGCCCACTCGCCGCTCATGGCCGAGGCCGCAGAGGCCATGCGCGAGACCCTGGCGACCGTCGACTTCCACGCCCCGACGACCACGCTGCTGGCCAACGCCGACGGTCGACCGATCACGACCGCCGACGGAGCTCGGGCCGAGCTCGTAGAGCACCTGACCGCCGGCGTCGACTGGGTCGGCGCGGTGGAGAAGATGACCGCGGCCGGCGTCACGACCTTCGTCGAGGTCGGACCGGGCAAGGTCCTCACGGGCCTCATCAAGCGCATCGCCCCCGATGCCGAGATCGTCCCCGCGGGCGACCCCGATTCGAGCGAGCGACTCACCACGCTGGCCGCCCAAGCGGCCTAAAAGCCCAACTCCTGGAGGAACGTTCCCACATGCGTCGACCCGACTACGACCGCCGCGTCGTCGTCACCGGTCTCGGGGTCATCAGCCCCGTCGGCAACGACAAGACCACCGCGTGGTCGAACCTCGTCAACGGGGTATCCGGCCTCAAGCCCATCACCTATTTCGACACCACACCGTACGAGGCGAAGCTGGCCGGCGAGGTCCACGGCTTCTCGGCCGGCGAGTGGATGGACGCCAAGGCCGCTCGCCGCAGCGAGTCGAGCCTGCACTTCGGGGTCGCCGCGGCCAAGCAGGCCCTGGCCGACTCCGGTTTCGAGCTGACCGACGAGAATCGGACCGAAGTCGGCGTGATCTTCGGCTCGGGCGCCGGCGGCCAGCAGCTGATGATCGACAACTACGTCACGCTCCACGACCGGGGCAACCGGACGGTCGCCCCGACGTTCATCGCGAACGCTCTGGTCGACAGCTGCTCCGGCATGATCGCCATCGAGACGGGCGCCATCGGCCACAATGTCTGCATGGTGTCCGCCTGCGCGACCGGCACGCACAACGTGGGCGAGGCGGCCGAGGCCATCCGCCGCGGCGACTGCATCGCGGTCATCAGCGGCTCCACGGAAGCGCCCCTGCTCGAGGTCGCGCACGCCGGCTTCTCGAACATGCGCGGCATGGGCCTGCCCCGTCCGGGCGAGCCGCTTGAGACCGTCTCGCGCCCGTTCGATGCGACGCGCGACGGGTTCGTGCTCGGCGAGGGTGCCGGCTCGCTGTTCCTCGAGGACCTAGAGCTCGCGAAGGCGCGCGGCGCCCATATCTACGCCGAGGTCGTCGGATACGGCTCGGCAGCCGACGGGTGGGACATGGTCCAGCCGATCGACGCGGGGGTCGGGTCGGCTCGCGCGATGCAGATGGCCCTCGAGCGGCGCGGCGTTCCGGCCGACGAGGTCGACCTGATCAACCCACACGGGACCTCGACGCCGCTCGGCGACAAGCGCGAGGCGGAGGCGCTGCACACGGTCTTCGGGGAGCGCGCGGGGCGTGATGCCCGGTCGCTGGCGATCAGCGCCACGAAGTCGATGACCGGCCACATGATGGGCGCGGCCGGCGCCTTCGAGGCCTTTGCGACGGTGATGTCCGTCGCCGAACAGTGCGTCCCGGGCACACTCAACTTCCGCGACGCCGATCCCGAGTGCGACCTGTGGGTCGAGTCGGAGACGCACGCCTTCCCGATCCGCAATGCCCTTTCGAACAACATCGGTCTGGGCGGCCACAACGGCGCCGTCATCTTCAAGCGCTACGACGGCGACTGAGCCCGCGGGTCGCGACGGGTTTGGCCAACGCACGGACGTGGGTCTGTGCGAAGTCGGGTACCGGCCATGTATGTCCCGGGGCCTTGGCTGCATCGTCAGCGGTGGCTCTCGCCGGTCGGCCGGCGGATGGCGGATGGCGGCAAGATTTTCATGGGGAGACCGTTATGGCCGGAACGGCCGGCGCATGGCGGCAGGATTTTCATGGGGAGACCGTTATGGCCGGAAATCGACCGATTCGACAGCGTTTCGCCGTGGACATCTGCCATAAGGATCCCCGGGTGAAAATCTTGCCGGCAACACGGGCGGGTCGAGCCGCGACGCGCCCGCTACTCACTACAATCGGGCGCGAGCCCTTCTGAGGTAACCCGTGCCCGAAATCGATCCCGCCCGGCGGGCGGTCATCACCGGCCTTGGCGCCGTCATGCCGATCGGCAACGACTTCCCGACGTACTGGGCGAACCTGCAGGCGGGCGTGACCGGGACGCGGCTGATCCAGAGTTTCGACGCGTCGGCGCACGAGGTCCGCATCGCGGCCGAGGTCCTCGACTTCGAACCGAAGGACTTCATGGACCCGAAGATGGCCCGCCGGATGAGCCGCTTCATCCACTTCGCGATGGCCGCCGGCAAGGAAGCCGTCGCCGATTCGGGGATCGACTTCGCGGCGATGACGGTCGAGCAGCGCGACCGGGTCGGCGTCGTGGTCAACACGGGCGGCGGCGGGATCGAGCAGATCATCGACGGCACCCACGTCCACGACGAGAAGGGCCCACGGTTCGTCTCGCCCTTCGCCGTTCCGGCGTTGTCGGGCTCGATGGGTGCGGCGATGCTGTCGATGGAGTGGGGCCTGACCGGCCCGGTGATCACCCAGGTCGCCGCGTGTGCGACCTCGGTCATCGCGTTCCAGGACGCCCTCCGCCTGATTCGCGAGGGCGAATGCGACGTGGTCGTGACCGGCGGGACCGAGGCCCCGATCTGGCCGATGGGGGTCGCAGCGCTGGCCAACATGACCGCGCTCTCGAAGCGCAACGACTCCCCGGAAACCGCGTCGCGGCCGTTCGACCTGACCCGTGATGGGTTCGTGCTGGGCGAGGGCGCCGGCATCGTCGTCATCGAATCCCTGGCCCACGCGCGGGAACGTGGTGCGACGCCGATCGCGGAGGTCCTGGGCGCCTCGCTGACCGCCGACGCGTTCCACATCAGCGCGCCAGAGCCCACCGGCCGCGGCCAGGCCCGCGCCATGACCAACGCCCTGCGCAACAGCGGCGTCGCGCCCGACGAGGTCGACTACATCGTGGCACACGGCACGGCGACGCCACTCAACGACGTGACCGAGACGCGCGCGATCAAGGCCGCCTACGGCGCTCAGGCCTACAAGGTCGCCATCAGCTCGCCGAAGTCGATGATCGGGCATCTCGTGGGCGCGGCCGGGATCGCCAGCGCGCTCGCCGGCATCGGGGCGATCCGCGATGGCGTGATCCCGCCGACCGCGAACCTGCGCACCCCCGATCCCGAGTGCGACCTCGACTACGTGCCGCTGACCGCGAGAAAGGCGAAGGTCGAGACGGTCCAGGTCGACGGCTTCGGCTTCGGCGGCCAGAACGCGGTCGCGATCTTCCGCAAGCTCGTCGACTAGCGCGTCAGCGGGACGCCCTCGAAGGCTTCGATCGCGGCCACGAAGGCCGCGCCCAGCGGCGTCGGCCGCTCGCTGGCGTAGTCGTAGCGGACCATCACCGACTCGCTCGTCGCGACGAGGCGAGCGGCCTCGTTCGGCGAGTGCGCGGTCAGTCGATGCTCGAGGACGAAGCTGGAGCGACCGAGCCGCGTCGCGCGCGTCTCCACCGTGACTCGCTCGCCGTGGAACACCGGCGCCCGATAGGTGATGCGCGCCTCGGCCAGGATCAGGCTCTCGGCGCCTTCGTGGCCGGGCGCGATCGGCTCCCCGGTGACGTCGGTCCAGTAGCGGATGCGGGCCATCTCGCAGTACGTCAGGTACTTGGCGTTGTTGACGTGGCCCATCGCGTCCGTGTCGGCGAAGCGAACATCGATCTCGACGGTGTGCGCGAAGTCGCCGGGGAGGTCACGGGGATCCTCTGGCGTCGCGATGCGCCCCCGTGAGGGCGTCGGGCTGGGCGGGCGGGCGGGCATGTCGAGGGTCAGTCTGCGACCTCGACGACGAGCGTGCCGACCATCCCGGCCTCGGCGTGGCCCGCGACGGTGCACTCGATGCGGTAGGTGCCGGGCTCGTCGATCCTGAACCGGATCCGCTGGGTCTGGCCCGGTCGCGCGTTGGCGTCGACGTTGGCCACCCCCGCGACCGACCAGTCGTGGAACACCGGGTCGTCGTTGCGGAACTCGAGGACGACGGTCTGGCCGGCCCGGATGCGCAGGTCGGCCGGGCTGAACGCCACGCTTTGGGCCGTGACCTGCAGCCTCGTCGCGCTCGCATCGATCAGCCGATCCGCGGCCATGACCCCACCGGCGACACCGACCGTGGCGAGCGCGAGCGCGCCGAGGAACCACGCCTCGCGCAACCGCCCGAGCGCCCCGCGCCGAGCGACGTGGTGCCGCGCGTCGGGTCGCGCGTCGTAGGCGCGCAATCGGAGCGAGTTGGCGACGACCGACACCGATGAGAGCGCCATCGCACCGGCGGCCAGCGCCGGCGACAGGGTGATCCCGAAGGCCGGATAGAGCGCGCCCATCGCGACCGGGATGAGCACGACGTTGTAGGCGAACGCCCAGAACAGGTTCTGGCGGATGATCGCCAACGTGGCGCGCGACAGGCCGATGGCCGCCGGCACGCCGCGCGGGTCCCCGCCGATGAGCGTGACGTCGGCCGCCTCGATCGCGACGTCCGCCCCGGTGCCGATCGCGATGCCGAGGTCCGCCTGGGCAAGCGCCGGCGCATCGTTGATCCCGTCGCCGACCATCGCCACGACCCGGCCGCGTCCCTGGAGCCGCTCGACGATCCGGATCTTGTCGGCGGGGAGCGTCTCGGCCACGACCTGGTGGGCGGCGATGCCGACCTGCGAGGCGACGGCCTCGGCGGTCCTGCGCCCATCACCGGTCACGAGCCAGACGTCCACGCCCGCGACGACGAGCTCGCGGATGGCAGCCGCCGCCTCGACCTTGACCGGGTCATTGATGGCGAGGAGGCCGGCGAGCCGTCCGTCGATCGCGACCAGGGCGATCGTCCGGCCGGCGGTGGCGGCGGCCTCCATGGCGTCCGAGAGCGGACCGAGGTGGATGTCGCGAGCCGCCAGCAGCCGGCGATTGCCGACGACGACATCGCGGGGGCCGGTGTCGGTGTCGACGGTCCCCGTCACGCCGCCGCCGACGACGGCTTCGAAGTCGATGACCTTCCCGAACCCGAGCTCGTCGCGGTTCGCACGGGCCACGATGGCCGCGCCGAGCGGATGCTCGCTGCCCCGCTCCAGGGCCCCGGCGAGATCGAGCACCTCACGGACCGCGATCCCGGGCACGGTGATGACCTCGGCCACGGTCGGTCGGCCGAGGGTCAACGTTCCGGTCTTGTCGATGACGACCGTGTCGATGCGGTGCGCCATCTCGAGGGCCGCACCGCCGCGGATCAGGATCCCGGCCTCGGCGCCGCGACCGGTCCCGACCATGATCGCCGTCGGGGTCGCAAGTCCCATCGCGCACGGACAGGCGATCACGACGACGCCGATGAACGTGGTCAGGGCGAGGGTCAGCCGCGGCTCGGGCCCGAGTGCCAGCCAGGCGATGAACGTGCCGGCGGCCACGAGGAGGACGAGCGGCACGAAGACCTCCGCGATCCGATCGGCGAGCCGCTGGATCGGGGCCTTGCTCCCCTGGGCGCGCTGCACGAGCTCCACGATGCGGGCGAGCGCCGTGTCGCGTCCGACCCGCGTCGC
>Ga0070698_100008444_pt1 | contig 11128 bp, 8 predicted proteins | sample KBSK1502metaG_FD_65477 | JGI IMG/M metagenome (GOLD analysis project Ga0070698, IMG submission 65477) | Corn, switchgrass and miscanthus rhizosphere microbial communities from Kellogg Biological Station, Michigan, USA - KBS K1-50-2 metaG | ecosystem: Host-associated > Plants > Roots >...
GTCGGCTACGCGAACACCGGCGGGAGCTGGCTTCTCACCGACGTGGTGCCCCTCGACGAGACGCTGTCGTGGGTGGAGCAGAACCGCCGGGCGGTGGCGTCGGTGGTCGGGGTCGCCACGGGCGCGCGCGTGGACCTGCTGACCGCGGAGGAGCGCGGTTTCGGCCGGAGGCTGATCGCCGACCTCGGCCTCGCGTCGTGCCGGCCGCTCGTCGCCGTGCATCCCGGCGGGGGCCGGGCCGTCAAGCAGTGGGACCTGGGCCGATGGGCGGAGGTGGCCGAGCGGCTGCATCGGGAGTTCCACGCGACGATCCTCCTCACCGGCGGCGAGGGGGACCGCCCCGTGGCCCACGAGCTGGCGCGACTCCTGCCGTTCCCGCCCGTGGACCTGACCGGCCGCCTCAGCCTGCGGGAGACCGTGGCGCTTCTCGCGCAGCTGGACCTGTTCCTCTCCCCCGATACCGGCACCATGCACGCCGCCTGCGCGGTCGGCACCCCGTCGGTGAGCGTCTTCGGGCCATCCGACCCCGCGCGCTACTTCTCCGGAGGCACCGGCGAGAGCGGCCGCCGCCACGTCGTGGTGCGCGCAGAGCTGTGGTGCGCGCCCTGCAACCTGATCCGCAAGCCGCCGGCGGAGTGCGACGACGGCGCGCCGCCGGAGTGCCTGCGCCGGGTGGAGGTGGACGAAGTGCACCGCGAGGCCGCGCGCCTGCTGCGCGAGGCCGGCGGCTACGCCGCGCGGGAGTCCACCGGCGCTTGAAGACGCTGGTCGTCGTCGGATCCGCGCTCGCCGCCCGGGAGCGCGCCCGCGCCCAGCCGGCGGCCACGCTCGTGGCCTCCACGGAGGAGGCGGCCACCGCGCTGCTCGGCGCCGGCGCTCCCGGCCGCGCCGTCGCGGACTACGTCTCGAGCGAGGACCAGGACCGCATCGACGAGGCGGCCATCGCCTGGACCAAGGCCTGGGGCACGCGGAGCGTGTGGGACGGCCGCAGCATCCGCGAGCTGCTCGTCTGGAAGGGCGTCTCGCTGTGGTGGTTCGCCGAGCTGTTCCTGCACCATTCGACGGCGTGTCCGCGCTATGTGCGGCTGATCGAGACCTTCTCCCGCGTCCTCGAGGCGGAGCGACCCGACGAGGTCGAGGCGGAGGGCCTGCCGGAGGAGGAGGCGGTGCTGCTCGGACGCGCCTGCACCGCCCTCGGTATCCTCTTTCATGGTCCCGCCCGGCCCCGCGCGCGGACCCTCGGCCTGCGGACGCGACGCGTCTCCCTGCGGGCGCGCATGGACGTGCTGAAGTGCGCGGTCACCGCCGGCAAGACGGCCCTGGCGGGAGCGCCCCCCGCGCCATCCGCCGACAAGCCGCCGCGGGCGCTCTTCCTCTCCCACGCCGCCTTCTGGCGCGAGCGCCGCGATCCGGAGAGAGGGGAGACGGCGGAGTACGAGCACTACTTCGACCGGATCCTGCCCGGGGTGGCGGCGGCGGGCGACCTCCGCGCCTTCGTCCTGGCCGTGGGCCCGCGGGCGGCCTTCCGCCGCCGCGGCGTCTCGGACCGCCTCGCCGAGTGGGCGCGACTGCACCCGGAGTCCGGTCCCTACGTCCACATGAACCGCTTCACCAGCCCGCGCGTGCTCCACGAGATGCGGCGAGCGGCGGTGATCGCGCGGCGGGCGTGGCACGCGCTGCGCCGCTCCGCGGGCCTGAGCGAAGCCTTCTCGCACCGCGGCGTCGCCTTCGCCGATCTCGCCGGGCCCGACCTCGCGGGCACGCTCCTCCGGCAGCTCCCGTGGGCGGTGCGGTCCTATGAGGAGATGACGGAAGCGCTGCAGGCGACCCGACCGGCCGTCGTCTGCCTGTACGCCGAGTCCAGCGGGTGGGGTCGGGCGGCCATTGCCGCTTGCCGGGCGGCGGGCGTGCCCACGGTGGCCATTCAACACGGGATCCTGTACCCGAAGTACTACTCGTACCGCCACGGTCCCGACGAAGCCGACTGCCCCCGCCCCGACCGCACCGCCGTCTTCGGCGAGTCGGCCCGGAAGATCCTCGTCGAGCTCGGCCACTACCCGCCGGAGAGCCTGGTCGTGACGGGCAGCTCCAAGTTCGACGACCTCCTCGCCGCCGCCGCCCGCTGGGACCGCGCCGAGATCCGGCGCCGGCTGGACGTCGGCGAGGCCGAGCGCCTGGTGATCGTGGCCAGCCGCTACCGCAGCATCCGCGACACGCACGCGTCGATCGGCGCCGACTTCCCCGCCTTCGTCCGCGCGGTGGATTCGCTGCCGGGGGTGAAGGCGCTCATCAAGCCCCACCCCGCGGAGCCAGAGGACGCCTATGCCGCCGATCTGCGCGCGGCGGGCTCGGCCCGGGTGCGGGTGCTGCCTCCGGGCGCCGACCTGATGGAGCTTCTCCACGCCGCGGACGGGCTCGTGACCGTCGAGTCGCTCGCGGCGGTGGAGGCGCTCGTGCTCGGCCGGCCGGTCGTCGTCCTCAGCATGCCCACCCACCTGCGGGAGCTGGTGGAGGCCGGAGCGGCCCTCGGCGTTCCCGCCGGACAGGACCCGAAGGCCGCGCTCCGCGACATGCTCTTCGACGAGGCGGTGCGGGCGCGGCTCGGGCAGGCCCGCGCACGCTACCTGGGCCACGTGGCGCAGGGTGTCGATGGCGACGCGACCGCCCGCATCGTCGGCCTGCTGCGCGAGACGGCCCGGCGGCGGGGCGTGGTAGGGTGGGGGGCATGAACCCGACCACCGTGAGCCTGGGCAGCCGCGCGGTGGGGGACGGAGCGCCTTGCTTCGTCCTCGCCGAGGTCGCCTCCGCTCACGGCGGCTCCATCGACACGGCCCTGAAGATGCTCGAGGCCGCCTTCAAGATGGGCGCGGACGGGATCAAGTTCCAGCTCTTCCGCTCCGAGCAGCTGGTGGTGCGGCGCCACCCGGGGCGGAAGGACTTCGACACGATCGAGCTGGCGACCAAGGAGTGGCGCAAGCTGCTGAAGGCGGCCCGGGCCTCGGGCCTCACGCTGCTCGTGGAGGCCTTCGACAGGGCGTCGCTGGAGCTGGCGGCGGAAGAGGGCGCCGACGCGTTCAAGGTCCACTCCACGGACATGGAGAACCCGGAGTTCATCCGCACGGTGGCCGAGACCGGCAAGCCGGTGCTGTTCGCGACCGGCGGGGTCACCGAGGAGGCCGTGCGGGAGGCCCTGGAGATCGTGGGGAGCGCGCCCGTCATCCTCCTCCACGGCTTCCAGACCTTTCCCACCCCCGTGGAGGAGATCCGCTTCCGGGACCTCGCGACGTGGAAGGAGCGTTACCGGGTGCCGGTCGGCTTCCTCGACCACACCGACGGGGGCAGCGCGTTCGCGCTCGTCGCGCCCGCGCTCGCCGTGGCCTGGGGGGCGAACCTGGTGGAGAAGCACTTCACGCTCGACCGCAGCGAGAAGGGCTACGACTACCACTCCTCCATCAACCCCGAGGACTTCTACCGGATGGTGGAGCTGCTCCGGCAGGCGGAGCGCGCGGCGGGCGATGCGCCGGCGGCCGCGAGCGAGGGCGCGCGCCGCTACCACCGCACGATGGCCCGATCGATCGTGGCCGGCGCGCTCATCAAGCGGGGCGACGTCCTCACCCGCGAGATGCTGGCCTACAAGCGGACCGACGTGCGCTTCGAGCCCGGGTTCGCGCCGCGGGAGGCCGACCGGGTCATCGGCCGGAGAGCCACGCGTCCGATCCAGGCCGACGAGACGATCCGCGAGGACATGCTGGAATGACGACCGCCCCTTCCCGGGTGTTCGTGGTCGTCAGCGCCCGGATGGCCTCCTCCCGCCACCCGGGCAAGGCCATCGCCCCGCTCGCCGGCCGGCCGCTGCTGGCGGTCCTGCTGGACCGCATGGCCGCCGCCCGCGGCGTCGATGGCGTGGTGCTGGCCACGTCGACGAGCGCCGAGAACGACGTCCTGGCGAGGCTCGCGGAGCAGGGCGGCTTCCCGGTCTTCCGCGGCGACGAGGACGACGTGCTCCGGCGTCACGTGGACTGCGCGCGACAGGTGGGCGCCGACCACGTCGTGCGCGTCACCGGCGACAACCCGCTCACCGACCTGGAGACGCTCGACCGCCTGGTCTCCCTCCATCTCGAAGAGCGCGCCGACTACACCTACGTGCCGGGCGACGCCCTGCTCATGGGCATCCTGAGCGAGGTCGTCTCGCGCTCCGCGCTCGAGCGCTCCTGGGAGAAGGGCGAGGCCCGGCACCGCTCCGAGCTCGTGACGCTCTACATCAAGGAGCACGCGGAGGAGTTCCGGGTCGTGGCGGGGACGCTGCCCGAGGGCCTGTACCGCCCCGAGTACCGGCTGACCGTGGACGAGGCGGAGGACGTCGCCCTGATGCAGGAAATCTTCGCGCGGCTCCAGCGGCCCGGACGGCTCGTGGCCACGCGGGAGGCCATCGCGCTCCTCGACCGTGAGCCGCCGCTCGCGCGCATCAACGCGCACCTGCGCCACAAGCCGGCCAACCTCCGCTCGGTCGCCCTGGACGCCGGCATCGTCGGACGGCGAGGCTAGCGTTGCTCTTCAACGTACTCTGCGTTGAGTCCGTTAGAGCATGAAGAGCGAGTTCGCGATCAACGGGCGTACGGTGGGTCGGGGGCATCCCTGCTACGTCATCGCGGAGGCGGGGGTCAACCACAACTGCGACGTGCAGCTCGGCTACAAGCTCATCGAGACCGCGGGCGCCTCCGGCGCCGACGCGATCAAGTTCCAGAGCTACACCGCCTCGAAGATCGCGACCCGGGTCGCGCCGCGCTACTGGGTGGAGCCCGAAGACCCCCAGGGCACGCAGTGGGACACGTTCGCGCGGCTCGACAAGCTCCCGGAGCGCGACTTCAAGTCCCTCCTGGGCCACGCGCGGCACGTCGGCCTCACGGCCTTCTCCACCCCCTTCGACGACGGGGCGGTCGACCTGCTGGCCTCGCTCGACGTGCCGGCGTTCAAGATCGCCTCGGCGGATCTCACCTGTCACGGCCTCATCGCGCGCGCGGCCCGCCACGGCCGGCCGATGATCCTCTCCACCGGCACCTCCAACCTGTCCGAAGTCGAGGAGGCACTCGACGTGTGCCGGAAGGCGGGCAACGAGCAGGTGGCGATCCTGCACTGCACGCTCAAGTACCCGTGCCCGCCCGAAGGCATCAACCTGCGCATGATGGAGCATCTCATGCGCGCCTTCCCCGACGTGCCGGTCGGCCTCTCCGACCACTCGCTCGGCATCAGCGTCCCCCTGGCCGCGGTGGCCCTGGGGGCGTGCATCGTCGAGAAGCACTACACCGTCGACAAGAGGCTCGCCGGATCGCCCGATCATCACCTCTCGGTGGACCCGGCGGACATGAAGGCGATGGTGCAAGGCATCCGCACGGTGGAGAAGGCGCTCGGCAAGCCCACCAAGGGCCTGGAGCCGCTCGAGGAGGAGGCCTACCGCTTCGCGCGCCGCAGCGTCACCTCCGGGCGCACGATCCCACGGGGAACCACGATCACGCGGGAGATGCTCACCTACAAGCGCCCCGGCACGGGCATCAGCCCGCGCCACCTCGACTTGGTGGTCGGTCGCATCGCCCGCGTGGACATCCCCGAGGACACGACCATCACGTGGGAGATGGTATGAAAGACGGAAAGCGGGTGGTTTGCGTGGTGCCGGCGCGGGGAGGGTCCGACACCGTTCCCTACCTCAACATCAAACGGCTGGGCGACCGGCCGCTCCTCGCCCACACGCTGGAGGCCGCCCAGGGGGCGCCCACGCTGGACCGGGTCGTCGTCTCCACCGACGACCCCCGGGTGGCCGAGGTCGCGCGGGCCCACGGCGCCGAGGCCCCGTTCCTCCGTCCGCCCGACCTCGCCGCCGACATCCCGAGCCTCAAGCCCGTCATCGCCCACGCGGTGAAGGAGCTCGAGGCGCAAGGCGAGCGGCCCGGCATCGTAGTCGTGCTCCAGGCGACGACCCCGTTCCGCGAGTCGTTCGCGATCGAGGAGGCGGTGGAGAAGCTCGTCTCGGGCGGCTACGACACCGTCTTCTCCGTGACCGAGGACCGGACCCTCAACTGGCGGGCGCGCAGCGACGGCGCGCTCGTTCCGCTCTTCGCCAAGGAGGGCCGGCGCGAAGAGCAGGAGCCCGTCTACAAGGAGAACGGCGCGGTCGTCGCGATGTGGCGGCGCGTGCTGGACTCGCCCACCCGCTTTGGAGAGAAGATCGGCTACCTCGTCCTCGACAAGCGCGCCGGCTTCACCGTCCACGACCTCGAGGACTTCTGGATGGCCGAGCGCCTGCTCCGCCAGCCGCGGGTGCTCTTCCGCGTGGACGGGGGGACCGCGCTGGGGATGGGACACGTCTACCGGTCGCTCGCGATCGCGGGCGCCCTGCGCAACCTGTCCCGGGCCGACGTGGCCTTCCTCATGAGCGCCGACCATGCCGAGGGGTTGGTCACCGTCTCGCGTCACGGCTACCCGGTGCGGGTGATGGGGGACGGCAAGCTGGAGACGGCCCTCGAGCACATCCGCGACTTCTCCCCCGCCATCCTCATCAACGATCTCCCCGCCCTCGACGACGCCTACCTGCGCGCGCTCAGCCACATCGGCACCACCACCGTGAACCTCGTGGACACGCTCGACGACCTGGAGACGACCGAGCACTACGCGCAGGTCATCGTCTCGGTGATGAACCAGGAGAAGGAGACGCCGGAGGGCTTCTACGGCGGTCCCGCCTATGCCATCCTCCGCGAGCAGTTCCGGGGCCGGGTCAAGGAGGTGCGGGAGCAGCCCCGGCTCGTCCTGCTGAGCTTCGGCGGCAGCGACCCGCAGGGCCTCACGCTGAAGGCGGCCCGCGCCCTCCAGCGCCTCCCGCCGGAGATCGACGTGCTGGCGGTCGCGGGGCCCGCGTTCTCCTCGCGCAAGCAGTTCGAGGTGCTGGTGGCCCGCCTGCCCCGCCCGGTGAAGCTCATCAACGAGGCGGGCGGCCACATCTCGGAGCTGATGCTGGAGGCCGACGTCGTCGTGGGCTCGGGAGGCATGTCGGTCTACGAGATCGCGGCCCTGGGCACGCCGGGCATCGTCCTCGCCCAGAACGCGAGGGAGGAGAGGCGCATGCGTGAGTTCGCCCGCCACGGCACCGTCGAGTACCTGGGCCTGGGGACCGAGGTCGAGGAGGAGCAGGTCGCCGCCGCGGTGGAGCGGCTCCTGTCCGTCGCGAGCCGACGGCGCGAGATGAGCGCGCGCGGACGGGCGCTCGTGGACGGGCTGGGGGCGAGCCGGGCCGCGGAGGCGGTCCTCGAGCGCCGCAAGCGGCGGCGCGACGTTCCCCAGGGCCGGGGCGCGGCGCGGTGAAGGCCCTGATCACCGGCGGGGCGGGCTTCCTGGGCAGCCACCTCGCGGAAGCGCTCCTCGCGCGCGGGGACACGGTGTACCTCCTCGACAACCTCTCCACGGGCTCCATCGACAACATCGAGCACCTCAAGGGCGCGCCGCGCTTTCACTACGCCGTCGACAGCGTGATGAACGAGCCCGTGACCGCGGAGATGATCGACCGCGTCGACGTGGTCTTCCACCTCGCGGCCGCGGTGGGCGTGCGCCTCATCGTGGAGAGCCCCGTCAACACGATCGAGACCAACGTGCACGGCACGGAGATGGTGCTGAAGCTGTCCAACAAGAAGAAGAAGAAGGTGCTCATCGCCTCCACCTCCGAGGTGTACGGCAAGAGCGACGACGTCCCCTTCCGCGAGGACGCCGACCTCGTGATGGGGGCGACGATCAAGGGACGGTGGAGCTACGCCTGCAGCAAGGCGATCGACGAGTTCCTCGCCCTCGCCTACTGGAAGGAGAAGAAGCTGCCGGTGGTCGTCTTCCGGCTCTTCAACACCGTCGGCCCGCGGCAGACCGGCCGCTACGGGATGGTGATCCCCAACTTCGTGAAGCAGGCCCTGCTCGGCCATCCCATCACGGTCTTCGGCGACGGCGGCCAGAGCCGTTGCTTCACCTACGTCTCCGACGTCGTGGGGGTGCTCATCCGCCTGGCCGAGGAGCCGCGGGCGGTGGGCCAGGTGTTCAACGTGGGCAATGATCACGAGGAGGTCACGATCCTGGATCTCGCCCAGAGGGTGAAGGCGCGGACGGCCTCCAAGAGCGAGATCGTGCGCGTACCCTACGACCAGGCCTACGAAGAAGGCTTCGAGGACATGCCGCGGCGGGTGCCCGACCTGACCCGGCTGCGCGCCCTCACCGGCTACGAGCCGCAGGTCCACCTCGACGAGATCCTCGACCGCGTCATCGAGTACTTCACCTCGGACAAGGGCCGGGTCTAGTCGTTCAGTGTCAATGTCGGGGGGTCCAGACGAAGGAGGCACCCCCCGAACCCCCCCGGTTGCTGCTGCGCTCTTCTCCAACGTCCGCAAGCTCGCGACGCACTCCGCCGTCTACGGCGCGGCCGACGTCTTCACCAATGTCGTCAACCTCCTGCTCGTCCCGCTCTACACCAGCTTCCTGACCGCGGTCGACTACGGCAACCTGGCGCTGCTGATCCTCTTCGGCACCTTCGCGAAGATCGTCTTCCGCCTCGGCCTCGACGCGGGCTTCTTCCGCATCCACTACGAGCTGAAGACGGAGGCCGAGCGCCGCGCCCTCGCGAGCACCGTGTCGCTCTTCGCCGCCGGCGTCGGCGCGGCCCTCCTCGCGGCGGTCGCGGGCGGCGCCCGGCCCCTCACGTCGTGGCTCTTCGGGTCGACCCCGGTCCCCACCACCTGGGTCGTCCTGGTGGCGAGCGACGTTGCGGTGGGCACGCTCGCGTTCGTGCCCCTGGCCCTCCTGCGCATACAGGATCGCCCCGGGCTCTTCTCCACCTTCTCGGCGACACGGCACACCGTGAACATCCTCTTGAAGGTCGCGCTGGTGACGGCGGGGTGGGGAGTGGCCGGCATCCTGTGGAGCGACCTCCTGGCCACGGCCGTCTTCTCGCTCGCCCTGCTCCCGATCCTGTTCCGCAACGCCGCCCCGGCCTTCTCCTCCGCGCTCCTCGCGCAGGCGCTGCGGTTCGGCGTCCCGAAGGTGCCCCACGGGCTCCTGCTCCAGGTGCAGAACCTGGCCGACCGGAAGATCCTCGACCACTTCGTCACGCGCGGCGAGGTCGGCCTCTACCAGATGGGCTACAACTTCGGCCAGGGGGTCAAGTTCGCGACCTCGGCGTTCGAGCCGGCCTGGGGCCCTTTCGTGTACGCGCAGCTCCGCCATCCGGACGCGAAGCGGACGCTGGCCCGCGTGTCCACCCACGTCTTCGCGTTCTTCGCCTGCGCCACCCTGGCCGTCGCGGTGCTGGGCGGCGACCTGCTCGCCCTCCTGACGCCCCGGAACCCGGCTTTCCGGGCCGCCGCTCCGGTCATACCGGTGGTGGCGCTGGCCTATCTGCTCCACGGCGTCTTCCTGCTGACCTCCATCGGCATCGGGATCGAGAAGAAGGCCCGCTACTACCCCATGGTCACGGGGGCGGCCGCCGCGGCCAACGTCGCCGCCAACTTCGCGCTCATCCCCCGCCTCGGGATGATGGGGGCGGCGTGGGCGACCGTCCTCTCCTACGCCGTGATGGCGGGGCTGGGCTTCACGATCTCGCGCCGGCTCTTCCCCATCCCGTTCGAGGGGGGGCGCTGGCTCAGGGCGGCCGCGCTCGCCGCCTCGCTGTACGGCCTGTCCTGGCTGGCCCCCGCCTCCCTCGCCGCCCGGGTGGCCTTCGAGCTGGCGCTCGTCGCCGCCTGTCCCTTGATCCTCGTGGCCACCGGCTTCCTGACGCGTGAGGTATAGTGGAAACCCATTCGAGATCCCACGACAGGAGGCAGCATGAAGACGATCGCTCTCGTATTTGCCGCCGGCCTTGCCGCCGCGGCGCTGGCCGACGAGAAGCCGGCGGCGAAGCCCGCGGCCAAGGCGGCGGGAGGCTCCGCGAGCGCGGTGACCCACGCCATCGCCGTGCTCCACCCCGGCAAGGACAGCAAGGTCGCCGGCACCGTCCATTTCAAGAAGGAGGGCAGCGGAGTCCACGTCACCGGCACGCTCACGGGACTGGCCGCGGGGAACCACGGCTTCCACATCCACGAGTTCGGCGACTGCTCGGCCGCGGACTTCACGTCCGCCGGCGGGCACTTCAACCCCGCCGGAAACCCCCACGGCGGGCCGAAGGACCCCAAGCGCCACGAGGGCGACATGGGGAACATCGAGGCGACGCCGGACGGCAACGCGACCATCGACTACGTCGACTCCGAGCTGCGCTTCGAAGGCACCCGGTCGATCGTGGGGCGCGGAGTCATCGTCCACGCCAACCCCGACGATTTCAAGACGCAGCCCACCGGCAACGCCGGCGGCCGGGTGGCCTGCGGAGTGATTGGAATCGCCAAGGCCGAATAACTCAGCGGCCTACGGCGAGGAATCGTTCCAGGTACACCGCCACCGCGCGCTGGGCGCCCCAGGCGAGGGCGATCCCGGCCGCGGCGGCGGCCGCCGGTCGCCCGAATCGGCCCTGCCCGTAGATCCACACGACTCCCGCGGAGGCGACGACCGCCACCGGCGCCGCCAGCAGCTCCACCTCCTTGACGTCACGGAAGAGAACGGGGACGGCGTAGCGCAACACGAGCAGCAAGACGCCGGCGAGCAGGGCCGAGCCGAGCAGGCGCCGCGGCGCGCGGGGGGCGCCACGCAGGGCGACCAGCCCCGGCACGAGCAGCACCGGGTAGACGATGTCGTAGAAGGTCGCGGCCCGGTGGACGACGCCGGCGGCGAGGCTGCCCGTCTCGTCTCCCGACGGCGCCGGACCTTCCCGCAGGTGCGGCAGCACCTCCCGCCAGAACACCGGCACGAAGCGCGCGTACTGCAGGAGCACGACCGCGGCGGCCGCGATCACCCATGCGCCCAGCAGCCGCCGGGCCTTGTGCCGGTCTCCGGCCAGGAGCTCCCCGCCCGCGAAGAGGACGACCACGGCGCCGACGTTGAGCACCGAGCCGGTATAGGCGGCCTGGGCCGCGAAGAGGAACGCGCAGGCCGTGGCGGCATCGCGCGCGCCCTCCAGGTGAGGATAGCGGCGCATCAAGTGGACGAGCAGGAGCAGCTCGAGGGCCTGGCCGAGCAG
>Ga0070698_100008445_pt1 | contig 11127 bp, 14 predicted proteins | sample KBSK1502metaG_FD_65477 | JGI IMG/M metagenome (GOLD analysis project Ga0070698, IMG submission 65477) | Corn, switchgrass and miscanthus rhizosphere microbial communities from Kellogg Biological Station, Michigan, USA - KBS K1-50-2 metaG | ecosystem: Host-associated > Plants > Roots >...
GGGATCTTGCCCGCGTTGTAGGCGCCCACCGCCTCGAACACGTCCTGGATCGTGAGGTTGCGGCCCGCGAACGGCCCCACCGAGCCGGCGCAGCGGCCGAACATGATCGAGCCGCAGTAGAGCATGAGGCCCGGGATGTTGAGCCGGCCCAGCACCATGGTCATGGCGGGGATGGTCTTGTCGCAGCCGGAGATGGTCACGAGCCCGTCGAACATGTGGCTGCGCGCCACCAGCTCGACCGAGTCCGCGATCACCTCGCGGCTGATCAGCGAGCCCTTCATGCCCTCGGTGCCCATGGTGATGCCGTCGGTGATCGAGATGGTGTTGACCTCTATGGGGGTGCCCCCCGCGGCCCGGATCCCATGCATGACCTTCTCGGCCAGCTTCCGGTGGTTCCAGTTGCAGGGCATGGTCCCGATCCAGGAGTGGGCCACGCCGATCTGGGGGCGGGCGAGATCGGCGTCGCTGAAGCCCACCGCCTTCATCATGGCGCGGGCGGGGGCCCGATCGGTTCCTTCGAGGAGGACGCGGCTGTGCTTCCGGGGATCGACCGCCATCGGAGACTCCTTTGTCGTGGGCTCGAGGTCGCCGCGATTCTACAGCAGCTCGCGGAGGGGAACCAGCGCGTAGCCCTGGCCGCGGAGACCTCCGATGAGCGCGGGCAGATGCTCCGCGAGGCGCGCCCCCGCGCCGGGCACGCCGTCCGCGTCGTGCAGATCGTAGATCGCTCCGGGCCGGGCGCGCGCGGTGCCCCGCCGCGCCTGCTCGGCCGGGTCCACCGGCCGCCGGCTCTCGGGCTGGACCGTCCAGAACACGCAGGGCGTGTCGAGGCGGCGCAGAACGCCGAACATGGCGAGGTTGGTCTTGCCCCAGGGCGGACGGAAGAAGCGCGGCGGCGTGCCCGCGGCCTGGGCGATGGCGGTGTGGCCGTCCCGGATCTCCCGCGCGGTGTCTCGCGGCCCGCAGCGCCAGAGGCTCGTATGGCTCCAGGTGTGGTTGCCGAGATCGTGGCCGGCCAGGGCGATGCGGCGCGCGATGGCGGACGCCTTCTCGGCGCGCTGACCGATCAGGAAGAAGGCGCCGCGCACCCCTTCGCGCTCCAGGAGATCCAGCACGCGCGGTGTCCACTCCGGATCGGGCCCGTCGTCGAAGGTGAGAGTGACCGCCCGGCGCTTCGTCGGCCCTCGCCAGACACTGGCGACGGTGAGGAGATGCGAGCCCCAGGTGTAGGCGCCCCAGAACGCGGGGGCCGCCCCCGCGGCCAGCCAGGCCGTCCGGCTCACGTCTGGGGCCGCTTGGCGACCAGCAAGGTCAGGCGCCCGCTCTGGACGACCTCGTCGCGCTGGTTCAGGATCTGACGCTCCTCGATCACCACGCCCCCGTCCTTCATCGAGCGCTTGGCCACCGTCTTCGAGACGCTGCGGATCGTGTCGCCGACGCGGGTGGGCTTGAAGAAGCGCCACTCGAATCCCATGAACGCGAGCACCACGAGCGGCGGTTGCGGGACGCGCCAGCCGAGTCCGGACGACACGCAAAGGGGCAGCAGATCGGGAACCGTGGCGGGCTCACCTGGCCGGCTCGTGGTGAGCGAGGCGAAGAGGGCGACGTGAGCCTCGGTGAGGGTCATGCCGGGCGTCTCGAGCGGCACGTTCACCTGCACGTCCTCGAAATAGAGCCGCCGCTCGGCCTGAACCCTGGCCATTGAGCGATTCCCTCAGACGGTCCGGCGTCCGACAACGTGGTCGGTCTCGCCCTCCTGCACGATCTCGCCGCGCTGGTTGACCACCCGCCGCTCCACCGTCACCACGCCCCGGCCGGGCTGCTCCCCGTCCTTCTTCGCGGTGACCCGGGCCTCTACGTGGATGGTGTCGCCGATCTTGATCGGCCCCTTGAACTTCCACTTCACCGCGGCCAGGGGGCCCACCGTCTGCCCGGGGATGACCCGATCGAGCAGGCCCTGCTGGATGGAGAGCCCGAGTAGCCCGTGGGCGATCCGCTCGCCGAAGAGGGACGCTTTCATGTGCTCGGCGTCGGTGTGCAGCACGTTGAAGTCGCCGCTCAGGCCCGCGAAGATGACGATGTCGGCCTCGGTCACGGTGCGGCCGGGCGAGACGTACTCCTCGCCGAGCTGCACGTCCTCGAAGTAGACGACGGGCTCACCGCTCACGGGGCGCTAGGATAGCACGCCGGCTTTCCGGCTTCGCTTCGCGGGATCGCGGGCCCGGTGCCGGAGCGGCCGCGGCGTCCGTTGCTCCCACCGTGTTCGTCCGCCGCGCGCGCGCGGCGGATAGACAGCTCGAGGCCCTCCGGTGGGCCCATTTCGTCCCCGCCTATGACAAGTGGACCACGTGGGCTGCGCGGTCACTTACCGGATCCCGTCCTCGGGCTGCAGAACCGGCTCCGGGCCCTGGCGTCCCGAGGGGGCCGCCGCCCAGAGTCCCGGACTCCAGGGACCTTGACATCCCCGATTCCAGCTACCTAGAATCAGACCGACCAGTCGGTCTGGGCCACCCGAACACGGAGGCATCGATGGCCGTCGCCGCGCCCGCTCCACCTCGACTCCGCGATCCCGTCCTCCACCCGATCTGGGACAAGGTGCAGGCGGACGAGCGCCTCTCCCGCGAGGATGGGCTCGCACTCTTCGAGACCTTCGATCTCCATGGGCTGGGCCGGATGGCCGACTTCGCCAAGTCCCGCCGTCACGGCGACCGGGTCTTCTTCGTGCTCAACCGCTACATCAACCCGACGAACGTATGTGTCTTGTCCTGCAGCTTCTGCGACTTCGCCCGCAAGAAGGGCGAAGCGGGGGCCTTCGAGAACACCATCGAGGACGTGCTCAACATGATCAAGCCGGGCACGCGCGAGGCCCATATTGTGGGCGGCCACCACCCGGACTGGCCCTTCGAGTACTTCGAGCGGATGATCGAGGCCATTCACCAGGCTCGGCCGGAGACCCAGATCAAGGCCTTCACCGCGGCCGAGATCGACTACTTCTGGCGGCGCTGGAAGATCGAGCCGCGCGAGGCGCTGGCGCGGCTCCAGAAAGCGGGCCTCCAGTCGATGCCGGGCGGCGGCGCCGAGATCTTCTCCCGGCGCCTGCAGAAGCTTCTCCACTTCACCGGCAAGGCCGACGCCGACCGGTGGTGCGAGATCCACGGCATCGCCCATTCGCTGGGCCTCAAGACCAACGCGACCATGCTCTACGGGCACGTGGAGACGATGGAGGAGCGGGTAGACCACCTCCTACGGCTCCGGGAGCAGCAAGACCGGTCCGGCGGCTTCGTCACCTTCATCCCCCTCTCCTACCAGACCGGGACCACCAAGCTCGTGCCCCGCCAGACGCCGCCCACCGATGACCTGCGCACCATCGCCGCCTCGCGGCTGCTCCTCGACAACTTTCCGCACATCGAGGCCTACTGGGTGATGATCGGCGAGGCCACCGCCTCGCTCGCCCTGCACTTCGGCGCCTCCGACGTCAACGGGACGCTCGAGGACGAGAAGATCGCCCACATGGCCCAGGCGCAGAGTCCGGCCGGGCTCGCCACCGATCAGATCCTGCGCATCATCCGCGACGCAGGCAAGATCCCGGTGGAGCGCGACGCCCTCTACAACGCGATGAAGGTGTGGAGCTGACATGCTCCGCGTCGGCCGCATCCCGTATCTGAACTGCGAGCCGTTCTTCCACCGTCTCCAGGGGGTCGAGCTCGTGGACCTGATCCCGCGCCGGCTCGGAGAGGCCATGGCCGCGCGTGAGCTCGACGCCGGCCCGCTCTCGCTGATCGACTATCTTCGGCTCGAGACCCATCTCACCCCCCTGCCCTACGGCATCGGCTGCCCCACCGGCGCGCGCAGCGTGCTCGTCTTCTCCGGGCGCCCGCTGTCGGAGCTCGGGGGCGCGCGGATCGGCATCACCCGGGAGACCTCGACGTCGGTCGAGCTGCTGCGCGTGCTGCTGGCGCTCCGCTACGAGGTCGAACCGGCCGCCTGGGTGGAGGCCGAGGAGCCGTCCGACGCGGTGCTGCTGATCGGCGACCAGGCGATCCGCCGACTGACGGGGGGGCCGTCCGCGCGATGCGTGACGGATCTGGGTCTCGACTGGCGCGAGTGGACGGGGCTGCCGTTCGTGTTCGCGCGCTGGGCGGTGGCTTCCCGCGTGCCCGCGTGGGAGCGCCGCGCCTTCGAGAGCGCGCTCGACACCGCGCTGGACCGCGGGCTCGACGCGCTCCCCGCCATCGCGGCGACCCGACGCGACCTCGGCTGGACCGAGGCGCAGGTCGAGTCCTATCTCCACAACTTCGCCTTCCGCCTGGGGCCCGACGAGGAAAAGGGTGCCGCGGAGTTCGTCCGCCTTCGCAGCCTGATCGGGTCCTTGCCATGCTGAGCCGCATCCAGGAGAAGGTCGAAGCGGGGAAGCGTCTGGATCGCGCCGACGGGCTCTGGCTCCTCACCGAGGCACCGCTGCTCGACCTGGGCAGCGTGGCGCAGGAGACGCGCTTCCGTCGTATCCCCGAGGGCCGGGTCACCTTCGTGATCGACACGAATCCGAACTACACCAACGTCTGCATCACCGATTGCCAGTTCTGCGCCTTCTACCGGCGGCCCGGCGACAGGGAAGCGTACACCCTCACCGTGGACGAGGTGCTGACCAAGGTCGAGTTCGCGGCCCGCGAGGGCGCGACCACCGTGCTGCTCCAGGGCGGCCACAACCCGGCCCTGCCGCTCGAGTACTACCTGGAGCTGGTCCGCGAGACGCGACGCCGGTTCCCCTCGGTCACGCCCCATTTCTTCAGCGCGTCTGAGATCCGCACCATGTCGGATGTCGCGGGCAAGCCGGTGCCGGAGGTGCTGGCGCTGCTCAGGCAGGCCGGGCAGACGAGCATCCCGGGCGGCGGAGCCGAGGTGCTCTCCGAGCGAGTGCGACGGCGCATCGAGCCGAAGAAGGGCGGCCCCGGGGCCTGGCTCGAGGTGCACCGCGAGGCGCACCGCCAGGGCTTCCGGTCCACCGCCACCATGATGTACGGCCACGTCGAGCAGCCCGAGGACATCCTGGATCACCTCGACGCCATCCGCGATCTACAAGATGCGCACCGCGGCTTCACCGCGTTCGTGCCCTGGTCCTTCAAGCCCGGGAACACCCTGCTCGAGAAGTGGATCAAGCACTACAAGGGCCCGAATGCGTATTTGAGGATGCTGGCGGTCTCCCGGCTCTACCTGGACAACTTCGCCCACGTCCAGGCCTCGTGGTTCTCGGAGGGCAAGCGGGCGGGCCAGGTGGCGCTGTCGTGGGGCGCGGACGATTTTGGCGGCACCCTGTTCGAGGAGAACGTGCACGCGGCGGCCGACTTCGTGAACAAGACCACCGTGGAGGAGATCGTGACCCTGATCCGGGACGCGGGCTTCACCCCCGCCCAGCGCACCACCGACTACGAGATCATCAAGACGTACTAGATCGGGTCCATCGGCGCAGGACTTGATCACGCTCTGCGTGTACGGTCAAGACGTACTAGATCGGGTCCATCGGCGCAGGACTTGATCACGCTCTGCGTGTACGGTCAGGACGTACTAGATCGGGTCCACCGGGGGCATGGACTTGATCAGACCTCGCGCGTGCGCCAGCTCGTAGAGTCGCCGGAGCGCGGCGCGGCCGTCGTCGCCCAGCCGCATCGTGTAGTCGTTGACGTACATGAGCACGAAGCGGCGGCAGGTCTCCTTGTCGATGCCCCGCCCGTAGCGCATCGCGTATTCGAGCGCCTCGTCCACGTGGGCGTAGGCGTAGTCGATCGAATCGCGCAGCCCCTGGGAGAGCCGGCGGTGGGCCTCCTCGCCCAGGTCGCGGCGCATGACGTTGATGCCGAGCGGCAGCGGCAGGCCGGACTCCTTCTCCCATTCCTGTCCAAGGTCGAGCACCTTGTGGAGCCCCATCTGCTGGTGGGTGATCTGGCCTTCGTGGATGAGGAGTCCGAGATCCGCCTGCCCTTCGAGTACGACCTTGGGGATCTTGTCGAAGGCCACCTCGATGGTGGGCGGATCACCGACGTAGAGGCGGAGGAGCAACGCCGCGGTGGTGTGGCTGCCTGGGATGGCGACCACCTTTTCCTCGAGCCGCGCGCGCTCGATCGGCTCCCTCGCAACCAGGATGGGCCCGTAGCCCTTCCCCATCGAGGCGCCCGGATCCATCATGCGATACTGCTCGTGCACGAGCGTGTAGGTCGCGGCCGATACCGCGGTGACCTCCAGCTCGCCGGTCCGCGCGCGTCGGTTGAGCGATTCGATGTCTTCCAGCACGTGTTCGATGGTGATGTCGGGGATCGTCACCTTCCCCGCGTTGAGCGCGTAGAACATGAAGGCGTCGTCCGGATCGGGGCTGTGACCGACGCGAATCAGCATGCGACCTCCCTCGCGATGGATCGGGAATGAGCGGACCTGCGACGCGCGATCGGATCCTCCAGGCGGCGCTGGAGGTCTTCGCCGAGAAAGGGTATCACAGGGCTCTCGTCGACGACATCGTGCGCGCCTCCCGCACCTCCAAGGGCGCGGTCTATCACCACTTCCCGAACAAGGAGGCGCTCTTCCTCGCCCTCGTCGACGAGTTCGCGGGGCGGCTCGCCGAGGCGGTGGCCACCGCGATCGGCCGGGCCCACGGGGCGCTCGGCAAGGTGGAGGCCGCGCTCACCGCGGGCCTTCAGGCCTTCGCGGGGCATCGGGAGCTCGCCCGCATCCTGCTGCTCGAATCGGTGAGCCTGGGTACCGCCTATCAGAGCAAGCGCCTCGAGGTCCACGAGCGTTTCGCGTCGCTGATCCAGGCCCACCTCGACGAGGCGGTCGCGGAGGGGTCGATTCCTCCGCTCGACACGCGAGTGGCGACCCTCGCGTGGCTCGGCGCGCTCAACGAGGTGGTGGTCCAGTGGCTCTACAGCGGGAAGCCCGACCTGCTGACGGAAACGGTGCCGGCGCTCGCCTCCATGCTGCTGCGGAGCATCGGCGCGAAGCCTCAGGCGTGATGGATCAGACGCTCCATGCGCCGCCGAAGCGCGGCCGCAGGTCCCCCCGGAATCGGACCGAGAACTCCCCCGCCTTGATGGCGCGCAGGATGGCATCCCGGTTCCGGGCGGCCTCGACCTCGATCCAGGCCCGACCGAAGTCCTCGTCGCGGTGCCCGTCGTCGGTGGCCACCTTCGGGAGCTGGATGGCCTCCACGTCGTATTCGGCCTGGTAGATGCCGGTGTCGGTGATCTCCACCGCGTGGATCGGCAGGCCGTCCCGCGTGATCGCGCGAATGCGCCGCAGGGTCTGCTCGACGGTCAGCGCGTAGCGAGCCGGATGGTTCAGGATGAAGAGCGTCTCGCGATCACCGGTCACCTTCCCCACGTGCTGGCCCAGCGGTCGGTAGTCGATCTCCACGCCGGCCAGCACGAGCATGCGATCGTCGCCGGCTGGAAGCCGAAACCAGTACTCCTCGTCGATACGGTCGTCGTGGTCGGTGATGGCTAGGAAGTCGTAGCCGAGATCGCGATAGCGCGCGACGACCTCATCCACGGGTCTCCGCCCGTCTGAAAAGGTCGTGTGGGTGTGGAGGTTGCCCTTCAGTAGCGGCATCGGCCTACCGGCAGCGCCCCGGACTCAACCGCGGGACGGCTCAGCGGGGATCGGAGACTCGACGGGTCGAACCGGCTGGAACGGAATCCCAGACCACCGAGAAGCCCAGCGAGGGCCAACCGCTGCGGGCCCACGGCTCCTGCGAGACGTAGCTGCCGACCGGCGTCGCCGGGGAGGTCCAGCCGGACAGCCCGTACTTCGTGCCCCCCTGAGTCTGCCCGACGAAGGGCTCGATGAAGGCGGGCTCGTGGCGGACCCTCACGTCTTCGCGATAGAAGTCCGCTTCCCTCGGGCGGGTGGCCTCGCGGGTGGCCGGGCCCGGCTCGACGATGCGAAGCTGTCGGGGCTTCTCGGGGGCGGTGGCCCGGATCTCCACCGGGCTCTGAGCGTGGGCCGAAGCCGCCATCAGGCAACCCACCAGCCCGCCCGCGATCAGTGCTGCTCCGACGACTCGATTCATGCCACCTATCATCGCAAAACCCCTGGCTGGTCGCAAGAGAATCGGCCCCGAGGGTTCAGCGCGAACATGTGACAGCGAAGTTACCTTGATTGGGTATTGCTTTTCATAAAGAGATAAGCAAGAGTGGAAATGTCCGGTAAAAATGAGGCAATCGCGGAGGAAGCCTTACCCCGCACCTTGGGAGCGTGTCAGTCGCGAGAGGACCTCGGTGAACTGGGCCAGCCCGGCAGGCTTCATGATCACCTCCGAGGCTCCCAGCGCCATAGCCTCCCGGGTCTCTTCGTCTCCGGCATGGGCGGAAAGGATCACGACCGGCACGTGAGGAAAGCGACTCCTGATCCGGGTGAGGACGGCCAGTCCTCCGAGGCCCGGCATGACGAGGTCGAGAAACACCCCTTGAACCACGGTCGACTCGAGCAGGCGCAGTCCTTCCGTGCCGTCGAGGGCGACCAGCGCTTCGTGCCCGAAGGTCCGGACCGCTTCCGCGATCATCTCCGCGACCGACGGATCGTCGTCCACCACCAGGATTCGCATGCTGGCCGGCTGCCAGTATCGGGACCCATCCCCGGTTCGTCAAGGGCCTGCTTCCGATGAGCGCGGGCTCGATCCTCGTCGTCGACGGACGGCCGGAAGGCCGGGCTAACCTGGTCCGGGTGGTGAAGGAGGGCGGCTACTCCGCCCTGGAGGCCGGTACCGCCGCCGAGGCCCTGGCGCTCCTCTCGAGTCTCCACCCCCAAGTGGTACTGCTCGATATCGATCAGCTCGACACGAATGGCCTCGACGTGGCTCGCCAGGTCAAGCTGGAGAACGCCGACGTCTCGATGATCATCCTGTCTGGCTCGGGCGACCGCGACCTCCTGGTCAAGGCGATGCGAACCGGCGCCTACGACTTCCTCGTGAAGCCGGTTGCCGGGCAGGCCCTCAAGGAGGTGCTGAGGTCGGCCCTCGCTCAGACGGACAGCCCGCCACTGCCCTCGCCGGGAGGCAACGGCTCGGCCGCGGGTCAGGCTCCCCTCGATATCGATCTGCTCTTCAGGAACAGCGAGCGGATGCGCGCCGTCGAGGACATCGTCCGGCGGGCCGCCGACACAAACGCGACCATCCTGCTACAGGGTGAGAGCGGGACCGGTAAGGAGATGGTGGCGCGGGCCATCCACTATATATCCGACCGGCGGGACAAGCCGTTCCTGAAGGTCAATTGCGCCTCCCTGCCGGGAGACTTGCTCGAATCCGAGCTGTTCGGTCACGAGAAGGGCGCCTTCACGGGAGCGCACCGCCGGAAGCCGGGCAAATTCGAGCTGGCCCATCGGGGTACCTTCCTCCTCGACGAGATCGGGGAGATGCCGCTGGGACTTCAGGCCAAGCTGCTCCACGTGCTTCAGGACGGGCAATTCTTCCGGGTCGGGGGCAGCGAGGTCATCACGTCGGACGCCCGGCTCATTGCGGCCACGAACAAGAACCTGGCTTCGGTGATGGCCACTGGGCTCTTCCGGGAAGACCTCTACTACCGCCTCAACGTCGTCGCCATCTCGATTCCGCCCCTTCGGGAACGGCGCGAGGAGATTCCCGTGCTGGTGGAGTACTTCATGGGGCGCTTCTGCCGACAGTACAACCGGGACGCCCTGAAGATCTCGGGGGCGACGATGCGGCTGCTCCAGGACTACTCCTGGCCGGGCAATGTGCGAGAGCTCGAGAACATGATCAAGCGGGCGGTCGTCCTCCAGACCGAGGCGCTGGTCCAGCAGGAGATCGCCCTCCGGAGCGAGAAGCCCTGGACGCCGAAGCCGGAGCCGGGGTCGCTTCCCGCCCCGACCGGGCCTTCACCGGCAGCCCCCGAGGCCGAGATGGGGTTGAAGGATATCGCCCGGCGGGCCGCAATGGCCGCCGAGAAGGCGGTCATCAAGGAGGTGCTGGAGAAGGTGCGCTGGAATCGGGCCGAGGCCGCGCGCCTGCTGAAGATCAGTTACAAGGCGATGCTCTACAAGATTCGCCAGGTGGGTCTCGACGATCGGCCGGAACGAGGTTCCGGTAGGAAATGATTTGCTCCGTTTGTCCCGAGGGCTACCTAGGTCCGTCCCTCGACTGCTGTCGCCTCCCCCAGGGCTAGTCGCTTCTCCGCTGTCCTGAGAATTTCGCGCAGCCGCCCCGCTGCCTCAACTCGCTGTGAATCCGGGACGATAACGGGAGACTCGCGAAAAGAATTGGCGTTCGACCCCCGATGGCGCAAGACTTGCTCACGGTAGCACCCCGAAGTTGCGATGTTCACATCGCGTTCCATAGGAAGGGAGGGACACGTGAGCGAATTCATGGATACCCAGACGGGGGTATTTCATGAGGAAGCGTTCCGCCATCTGCTTACCCGGGAGGCGGGTCGCGCGACACGGTATCAGGACTTTTTCTCCGTCTGCCTGCTGCGGCCGGACGCGGCCGGCGAGCACCGGCCGCTCGGAGAAGAGATCGAGCGCGCCATCTCGGAGAAGATTCCCGAGTTCGTGCGGGCCACCGACCTGGTCGGGCAGCTGTCGTCCGCGATCGCCGTCATCCTGCTCCACACCGCCGGTAGTGATGCCCTGCGCGTCGCCGAACGTATCCGGGCGAACATCGAGCAGGTCGCGTTCCGTGAGGGACCCGAGGGCCGGCCGCAGCGTCTGACCGTCAGCGTGGGAAAGGTGTCCTTCCCACACGATGGGCACACCGACTCGATTCTGCTGTCGCAGGCGCTCGCCTACCTGGAGCAGGCCGTGGAGCGCGGTGGCAACCAAGTCACCCATGGCACCGGAACCCCGGACTAGGACGTCGGGAGGAAGGGCAGCGTGAATCTCCTGGTGCTCGACGAGTCGTTGGAGCTGGCAGTTCTGATCGGCCGCCTGGCCCCATTGCGCGGCTGGCAGCCGCATTTCGTGGGGTCGCTGCACGAGGTGGAGTTGGCGGTGCAGGCACACGGACGGCCAGCGCTGCTGGTGGTGAATCTGCAGCCGCCGCTGACGGGGTGGGAGCTGGGGCAGCGGCTGCGGGGGCTGGGGCTGGAGAGTCCGGTGGTGGTGCTGGGGGCGCGGGGCCACGAGGGGGAG
>Ga0070698_100008447_pt1 | contig 11124 bp, 5 predicted proteins | sample KBSK1502metaG_FD_65477 | JGI IMG/M metagenome (GOLD analysis project Ga0070698, IMG submission 65477) | Corn, switchgrass and miscanthus rhizosphere microbial communities from Kellogg Biological Station, Michigan, USA - KBS K1-50-2 metaG | ecosystem: Host-associated > Plants > Roots >...
CGGGAGCTCATCCCTACCGGCAACGGCATATTTGCTGTTTTCAGTTTTTCAACCAAACTCGTGTTCGTAGAGACGAAGTTTCAGTCACGCCCCCAAATCATACATGAAAAAAACTCTCGGTATTCGCGATGAATTTGAGTTGTACGATGAATCCTTTCACTTCCTTATTCTTGGCAACGCCTGGGTAGAACGCCTTCATTCGGGAACCCTCTGGGCCGAAGGACCGGTTTATTTCGCCGATGGCGATTACCTGATCTGGAGCGATATCCCGAACAACCGGATGTTGCGGTGGGCTAACGGCAACGTTGACGTATTCAGGCATCCTTCAAATTGTAGTAACGGAAATACCCGCGATCGCCAGGGAAGGCTGGTCACCTGCGAACATCTGAGCCGTCGAGTAACCCGTACCGAAATCGACGGCAAGATCACCGAGATAGTGGGCAGTTTCGATGGTAAACGGTTGAACTCGCCTAATGATGTGGTGGTAAGATCGGATTCAACGATCTGGTTCACTGATCCACCCTACGGGAGATTGAGCGATTACGAGGGCAAACGGGAACCTAGCGAATATGGCGGGGCTTACGTGTTCCGGTTTGATCCCGCCGACGGATCTTTGGCGGTTGTTGCCAACGATTTCGATAAGCCCAACGGTCTGGCTTTTTCACCGGACGAATCAAAGCTTTACGTCGTCGACACGGGCGCATCTCATTCTTCGAAAGGTCCTCATCATATCCGAGTATTTGATGTGGTAAATGGTAGGAGCTTGACCGGAGGAAGCGTTTTTGCCGAGGTTAGTCCTGGCATTCCTGACGGTATACGTCTCGACGTCGAAGGGAATGTCTGGTCGAGCGCTGGGGATGGCGTGCATTGCTATTCCGCGTCTGGCAGTTTGTTGGGCAAAATCAAGGTTCCAGAGCCGGTCTCTAATTTGACCTTCGGTGGCCCAAAGAGGAACCGAATCTTCATTACAGCCACGACTTCACTTTACGCGGTCTATGTGGGGACGAACGGGAACCAGTATCCGTGAATGAATTGCGGATTGCCGATTGCGGATTGCGGATTGCGGAATTCGTATTTCGCAATCGATTGGTAGGGCGGTCCGTCCCGGACCGCCGTTGGCGAAGACTCCGGTAGAGCTGATTTTAATGCGATTCGGAAGTCTCCGATTTTGGTTTTTCGACCTAACAGGGTTCGATCGTCTGCCCGATTCCGCCTCTGCAAAAAACTGAACGACTCCAAGGCTTCCGACTTCGCCAAGCATCAGTCACAGTTTTCACGACATCGGGAAAGGCTTCCGACTTCGCCGGGCGGGTCGCCATGGTTCGATCATCGGGCGAGGCTTCGTCGGACGCGACGTCGGACTGGTCGGCGGACAGATCGGCGGTCGCGGAGCGACACGCCCTCCTGCACCAATCGCCGTGTTCCGCAATCCGCATTCTGTGTCCCACTTTCAAACAAACTTACCGAGCACGGTCGAGTAAATGGCAATCTCGATTTTTCGATTCGCCATCGTGTTTTGAAGAGCTTCGCGATAACTTTCGAGCTGTGGGAGATATTGATTGCGCAGATGATCTGCCAATTGTTCGGCCGATTCATTCAAGGCGGCCTGGTTTGTCTTCCAATCGATCACGTACATCGTTCCGTCCGCCATCCCAATCAGGAGATCGATCACACCTTCGTACCAATCCTCGGGTGTCTTAGGCCACGAGAACGGAAATTCGGATTGGAACCAGAGAGCGCTCCGGCACAGACGCAGTAAGTCTTGGTTGGCCAACAACGTCGCGATCTCTTTTTCTCCGCGCTCGCGATAGGAGATCGGCAGTACCGCATTTTGGCCATAGCTCTCCCATTGTCCGATCTCATTGTTCCAGGGAAACATCTCGATCCAGGAATGCCACCACTTGCCATAGTCATACGATCCCGCCGCTTCCGCGAACTGCAGATGCAAAACTGGTGAGTCGTCGGCGAGCTGGTGAGGCCGCACCAAACGAGGCGGTTGCGGTAGCGGGAGATCAGACCGAGCAATCGTGAACGTCGGCTCTGCCACCTCCGCGGGTTCGGGCTTCCCTTCGGTTGCCGGTCTTGGTAATTGCATCGCTTCATCGGCAAACGGCAATTCCACACGATTGTCGGGAACGACTTCATTAAAGGCGATTCCTTGCCGGCCAGAACGATACTCACCGATCGGAGTCGGCAGGATCAATCCAGTCTTTGCTCGGGTTAGCATCACGTAGAGAAGTCGCTTGATCTCGGCCTGTTTTGCTTCCTCGTCGCGAACGGCACCGCGGCTCAGATTCGACCAAATCACCCGAGAAACTTCTCCGCCTTCGACCCTCGGATAACGCTCGCTCCGATGAGAGAATTTTTTCCTGAATCCGATCGGAATTACCCAACCCCACTCCAGTCCTTTGGCGGAATGAATCGTAATCAGTTCGACTCCTTTGGCAGGTGTCCGGGAAGGTTCCGCGGAATCCTGCAGCAAAACCAACAACTCTCCAAGCCATTCCTCCAGGCTAATGCTGCGTTCGTCAGCTTTGGCAGCTTCCCAGCGAAGCTGATCGAGACCGTGAGTGCCTTCACCGACCGCGATAAGTCTTTCTCTCAATTGAAATCGGTCCAATAGTCGCTCCACCAAGTAGAGCAACGATCGGGGCTTGCTCGAAATGAATTCGAGTCTGGCCGCCTCTAATAGCTGTTGAGCCGCACGAATCTTTTCCGATTCGGCAGCCCCTTTGTGCGCAAGCAGAAGATCAGTATCCGCTACGCCGAACAGTTCTCTGAGCACACCGTCGCGTTCGAACTTATCCCATGGGCGCACCAGGGTATAGACCAGCGCCACCGGCCAGGCAAAAGCGGCAATCCCGGCACGCGAGATTTTGGGTCGAAAGAAACTATACGGCACGCCATACTTTTTGAGAGCGTCACCGGCAATGATAAGCCAGTCGTGTCGCGGAGCGATGATTGCAACGTCACTCCAGAAACTGACATCAAGATCAGAGGGCCGAATCTGAGCCAGCCATTTCGCGACCGCCTCGCACTCGGCGACCAACGGCTCGAGTTCATCTTCAGTATCTACCGGCCGATCCAGGGTAAACGGCAATCGGCCGACAAATCCTTCCGCAGCCCCTACCCGCGCCACTAAGTCACCAAGCGGAACCCCTTCGACGGCCTGCGAATCGAAAAGTTCATTAATGCGCCGGACGATTTCGTTCGCGCACCGATAGGTCACGTTGAATCGAATGTTTCCGGAACTGAAATGCTCACACAGTTCAGTGAATCGGCTGGAAGCACCCCGCTCAAAGATCGTTTGCCGCGGATCACCCACAATACAAAAGCGCCCTGCGACCGGCGGCTGACCGGAGCCTGGCCAACTGCCGAAACTTTCGCCGGGAGGCCGGGTGACTTCGACAAAAACCTGAAACATTCGGGCATCGGTGTCTTGCGCTTCATCGACGATCACGATCAACTCGCGGCGTCGCACCTCGTCAAGCAGATCTGGTTGTTCTAATAGTTCGATACAGGCATCGATTTGGTCCGCATAAGTAAAGACTCCTTCCTGCCGGCAACGCTGGCGAAAGCTCCTTGCTAACTGGTCGGCAAACCACTCAGCGGCTTTCTCTAACCAGTCAATAAGCGGTGCCATCTCGTCGTTGAAGGCCTCCTTTAAAGCTTTTGCGACCGTTTCGCGCCGCGGTAGCGCGCTAAAACCTGAGGCACTCGACAATCGCCCCACTAAAGATTCCAGAGCCTCCACGGTTCGCTGTTTGGTTTTTTCAGTACTTTTCGGAACCGCGACAGCACGGATCTCGGCGGGATCAGGAAGCGGCATCCTTCTTGACGGGGGCGCCAAAACATGGCTGGGCCGAAATTTTTTTGCGAGCTCTAGAAGATCGGTCAGTGTGCAGACGCGCAAAAGCGAGCGAGCCGCCGGATGTTGTGCCAGCGTGCCGAGTTCTGGAGAATCGCTCACGAAGATTTCCCAAAGCAGATCGCGCTCACTCTCGGTGGGAACCCGTAAGTGCTCAGGAAGCCTAAGCCGGCTTCGGAACTCACGAATTAGATCTAAGCAAAATCCGTGGATCGTACCAAAATAGGCTTGTTCCAAAGCGCGGAGATAAACCAGGGAATCGGCTTCCGGAACGGCGGCGAGTAACCGTTGCTTGGCTCGGCTCTTGAATTCGATGGCCGCACTGTTCGTATACGTGACCACAACAAGCCGCCGCAAAGCACCGAGATCTCGGATGGCCAGTTCGCAGATACGCTCTACTATCGCAGTTGTTTTGCCGGAACCGGCGCCCGCAACCACACAAAAATTCTGATCCAAAGCGGAACGAAAAAGCTTTCGAGCGGAGTCATCCATGGTATTTCCTAAAACTGACCAATGCCAACTTGCTCGAGTGTTGCCATGCGCTTTCGTCGCAGGATCCAGGTGGGAATCGGCAAAGTCGCAAGCGGTAAAGTCTCGCGGACACCAAACTCCACCCGCAAAAGAGGAGCTTGACCAAAACAGCTCTGCCCCTGCATCCAGGCGAGCTCGGTCAGCTTTCTTTCAATCTCTTCCGGCTCCTTCAGATCGCCGAGATCCTTGGATCCGGTTGGGAGCACGGCGATCTGGTTACAAAAGGCCGCGCCCATTGTTTCAGCTAGCAAACGATAGGCTACGAACTGAAATCCTTCTCCCGTTTCCGCCTTAATTTGACGCGGCGATCCAGCGGTCTTGAAATCGACAATCGTGATCCCGGCTCCATTCACCACGTTAGCAGTCGCTAACAAAAGATCGAATCTCCCCTTCAACACAATCTTCGGATCGCTGGCAATCATTTCCCCGGTAGAATGCTCAGAAACCCCATACGGGAACTTTTCCAGCCAGGGACCAGTCTCCGCCAACATTCGTTCGACAAAATAAACCGCCTTATCAACGATCGAGTTCCACCAGAGATCATCGCGGGGCAGATCGAGTTCCCGAACAAGTTTCTTGATGGATCGAGACGCGTCGCGCCCCCGACTTTCCCGTAACACCGCGCTTTGCTGCAATTCATTTAGCCCGTTCTCAAACAAATCTCCAAACGGATTTCTCAGAATGTGAGCAAGCAACCGGTGAACTAAGATTCCAAGCGTCTTACGCTCGTCTCGCTCAAACCAGAGATCCCAGCTTCTCTCCAGCCCAAATAAGACTCGAAAGCCAAAAGTACCGGGCGCCGCAATTGCGGTTTGCAGGGCGGAAGCAGACCAGGCGATTGGGTTGAGTTGGAGAGAACTGAAGTTCAGCAGGTACTCATCAAAGGGACGTTCCGGATCACATCGCGACTCGCGAATTTGTCGGAGGTCATCAAAAGCATCGGTGAGCACCATCGGAACCGCAGGAAATGCCTCCGTTTTCGCGTGGAGGGTTCGTTCCAGAAACGTGACGATCCGGTTCGCATCAACCTCTTCGCCGTTTTCCTCTTTGCGGTAAAGGCAGACAGTGGCGGACCGGCGCGCTTGTAGTAGTAGCTGGAGAATCGAATCTTCCCGCAGCAGAGACTCTTCCTGCAGGTTCACGAGCAGAAGCCCGTGCGGTCGAGCAGACCTACGAAATTCTTGGCCGAGCAGAGAATCCCGGCTCGCTAACTTTGTCCAAAGGTCAGCGACACCATCGGTCAGAATCACCGAATCCCAACTCGTCGCATGCAGCTGCTCGGGTGTACTTACAATCACCGGCGCATACCGATGCGAAGCTTCCGGATGGCCGGCCCGGCCTGAGTTTGAGAGCGAATCGGAAATGAAGCGAAGGAAGATTCGTGATGAGAGCATCAGATCGCCTAGGGCGCGTTGTATCTCGTCCCAATTCGGTTGCAACGGTTCCAATGAAATCGTTACCGGGCGGAAGACGTTTTCATTGCAAAGCAGGAACTCTTTGAACGCCCAAAGGGTCTTTTGCCACTGCGCTTCGAGATGCTTCCAGGAGCCGTTTTCCGGCCAATCTGATCCGATAGTAAGGAGATCTCGAACCCACGGATAAGAAGAATTCGAGGACAAAAGTTCAGCGATTGAGCGGGTTTGGCGACGATCGAATTGACGAAGTAGATGTTGGCGAAACCTGGCGAAGCTTTCTGGTCCTCGACTGAGAAGGCTGAAAAACTCAAGCAGCTTCTCCGGAGTCTGCGTCTCGCCGATCCATTGGGCCAACCAACGGTGGGTCCTCTCGGAACGGCCCAGCATCGTGTTCGATCGAAATTCGTCCGCCACTGCAATCCCGGCCGAAGTTAACGCTTCCACGACGGCCGGGCCGGTGGGTGAACCTTCTGGGACCATCACCGCTATATTCCGGCTTCCAAGGTCAAACTCATTCTTTACGATTGCGACTACCGCACGAACCTGGTCCGACCATCGTTCCGCTCGAACCAACCGCGGCAAATTCACTAACGGTCCTGGAGCGTAAACAAATCTGCTGACCAAGTCTTCGTACAGTCTGGGTTTCCCTTCCGTTGGAGTTACTGTTACCACGCCACCCAAGCGAGATTCCAAGCGACCAACCCAATGCATGAAAACGTCCTCGCTCACAAATGGTTGAGCCAACCAAAAGCGCGCATCCTCCGAAGCAGTGACCGCTGCGGTAAGCAATTCTTGTTGATTCAGGGCGAGAGCATCGACGCCGAAAAAGCCGATTCGCAGGCTGGGCACTTTGATGCCTTTCTCCACCAGGGCTCGATCGACTCGCGGCCGCCAGAACAATGAACCTATAATCTGCTCGACGGAATCGCGAAGCTCTGGCGGGATACCGAGTAGATCGATGGCTGCGCCGGAGCCGAAACGATCCAACCAGCCAGACGCGGCCAAATCGTCCAATGCATCCAAAACCTGTCCGGCAAATGCGGACGAGGCTTCGGTCTCCCTCATCCTGGCCCGCAACAAAAGACTGAGCGTCTCGCGTCCGAAGGAAGGGGTCGGCAATCCGGTACGAAGACAAAGTTCACGACGCAGCCTTCGCAAGTCCAGGAAGCGAACACCCACAATAGCTTTTCGTTCCTCCATTGCACGCCGCCGCAGCCAGTTCGCCTGCAGAAACGATCGACACACCAACCAAATCTTCTCCCCGGAAAGCGCCGCCTTTGTGCCCGCTTCGAGCCAGGCACGCAGATCGTCTGCCCAAGCGTCATCGACATGGCTGAAGAGATGAATGGAGACGTTCACAGCGAATGAAATAGCCGATAGCCGATAGCCAATAGCCGCAATTTGCGATCGCCGATCTGCTTTTCGTGCTCGTCGTCGTCCTCGGACGATTGACTGACACCCGGCGCAAGCATATGACATCGCCGTTGTTCAGGATCGAATCGTTCGAGCTTTTGGTGCTCAAAGAATGCAACCGAAACCATGCGTGAATTTAACAACCTCTAACGCACCTTTCGAGAGTTCTCTTCGCAGAAATTGACCCGCTGCGCCGGGGCATCTTTGGTACCGGCGACTGTCCGATTAGGTCACAGCCGTGGATCGACCGTAAAACTTGCCCGAAGCTGCTGAGGTGGCACCACCAGAAACCTCAGTCGCCATCCCTCCGCCCGCGGAAAACCAATCACCAAAATGGCGACTGCGTTTTGAGGCCGGGATCGATCACCGCTTCGATCATGCTCTTAGTCTGATTCAGGTTTCTGGTCTCGTTAGGATCCGACGTCGTCCCGCTCGCAACAGGCGACTACCTCGGCTTTACCGGACTATGTCGGACAGGCAAGTCGCCGCTACCGGAGAATTCGAGCCTTTGGCGAGAATGACCGGCCCTACCGCTCCTCCCAAACGATCCGCTGAAAAGTCGTTTCTACTCGTTCGCGCCGCCGTCTCTGGTCTTCGATCATGGCGGCGCGATCGGTAAAACCGAGCCGGCGCGCGATCTTTTCTTGATCGGAAATGCTGGAGGGCAGTTGCAAGACAGAACTATTTTCCACCCGGCGAAGAACCGATTCCATTTTGCGGAAGAAAAGATAATCCTGCGTGAGCTCCGCTCTTTCGGTTGGGCTCAACTGGTCCGCTACGGCTGCGATTGCATCGAGAGTATTCAGCACGCGTTTCCCGGACCGAATTTCGAGATATTGCACAATAAACTCGATTGCGATCAGTCCTCCTCGTCCCGCCTTAAACGCGATCAAATCGGTATCATGTTTACCTCGTTCACGAACAATTCGGTCGTACATGGAAGCAAGATTGGAGCGCCATCTTGGATCGTTTGGTAGAGAGTTCCAGGCGTCATCGACAATTCGTTCAGCTGCTTCGGCGTGCGGTCCGCTCAAGATCCGCGCTTTCGTAAGCGCTTGTTTCTCCCAATTTTGCGCCCGTTCACGAAAGTAAGATTCATAACGCTCCAGCGTGACAACCAGGGGCGCGGATTCGCCTTCCGGACGCAGTCGCGTATCGATCGGAAATACCCGACCCCACTCCGTACTCACGCTCAGGGCGGCAATCAATGCTTCAGCCGGACCGGGGGTGTCGCCAATAAAGACCAGATCGAGGTCTGCGCCGTAGAGCAATTCCCGTCCCCCAAATTTGCCCTGCGCAATAATTGTCAAATCTGGTGTGCCAGGAATGACAGTTTGACAGAAAGCGACGCATGCTTCGGCCAAATTAGTTACCTCCTCCTGAAGCTGCGCCAGATCGGCAAATCCGAGAACGTCGCGCAGTAAGATCCGCAACATTTCAGCGTGCTGAAAATCGCGCACCCAAGTGAGAGGCGGCAGATCGGTTGGATTTGCTTCCAGACTAGATAGAAAATTCTCGCGGTTTTGTAGTTCGCCCAAGGAGCGGCCGCGGGCAATTTCTTCGACCAACTCGGGCCGATGGATCACCAGTTCGCTAAAAGCCCCGCTGGCGTCAAATAAACGAATCAATAGTTCGAGCAAACGCGGATTCGCCAACAAGGTCTCAAACAGGAGCCCGCGAATGCCATATCCGTCAACGAAGCGGACAAAGCGGCTGAGAACGGCATCAGGGTCAGCCGTCCTCCTTAACCGTTTGATTAATTGCGGCTCCAACTTCGCACACAAACGGCGAGTGCGGGCAGAGACGTGCACTTCGGAAGGTCCCTCGCGGAGCCGATCCAATGTTTTCTCGGCGGCATCCGGTCGCTCAAAAAAATTGGGCTTCGCTATCTCTTCATTTTCGAAAGTTCTGGTCTGGAGCAGCTGCTGAAAAATCTGACGCACCGCCTCGGTCTCTTCTCCGAGTTTTTGATCAAAGGCCTCCACGGAATCGAACCCGAGACTTTTGGCAATTAAGAACTGTTCGTCTCGGCTCGTCGGCAATGTATGAGTTTGGCGCTCATCAACGATCTGCAAACGGTGTTCAACTGCCCGCAAAAAGACGTAGGCCTGGTGCAACGTTGCCACCGCCGTCTGATCTAGCATCTCCAATTCGGCCAGAGCCACGAGCGCCTTTAGTGTGCTGCGTGCTTGCAGAAAAGCGTGTCGCGCACCGTGCAATAGCTGCAACGTCTGCACCGTGAATTCGATCTCACGAATGCCGCCGTAACCTAGCTTAACGTTACGGTGTAGATCTTCAGCGCCCACCAGGTCACGCTCAATACGAAGTTTAAGTTCGGCGATCTCGGTCAGAAGATCGTCCGAGACGGTACGCGGAAAAATGAACGGTTGGAGACGATGCTCAAATTCGTAAAGCAATTCTTCGTCACCGCTAATTCCGCGAGCCTTGAGCAGCGCCATCCTCTCCCAGGTTTCGCCGTACCCGGCATAATAATTTTCCACGCTGGCTAACGATCGCACCAGGGGTCCAGAGACGCCCTCCGGACGGAGTCGAAGATCGATCCGGAAAAGTTGTTTTCCTTTGGTCGTGAATACTTCAACGATTTTCTCGGCCAGACGACTGAAGAACTCGTGATAACTAAATCGCGGATTGAGAAATCCGTCCTCATGGTAAAGAAAGATTACGTCGATATCCGAGCTGTAGTTCAGCTCCTTTCCGCCAAATTTTCCCATCGCTAAGACGCCGAACCCCGTATTTGGGCTACCCCATTTTTTCGCCAGCGAGTCGAGAGCGAACCGATATACCTGATTGACGCAGCGCTCAGCGACAGCAGTGATATCCTGGGTAGTCTCAACAAATCCCGCCGACCCGGACACTTCCCGATAGGCGATGCGCAGCATTTCCTGGGACTTCCATTCGAGTAGAGCAGCCAGTTGCGGGTCCGCTGCATCTTCATCCCATCCGCGCCAATACCCCCGCTTCGAAGCAACCATCTCCGGTCCGGATAACCAGTCCAGTAAATCGGGTCGGGCGGTAATTTTCTCGACCGAAATTTTGGATAGGGAGAGAAAATTGATCAGCGCTGAACCCTGATCAGGAAACCGCGCGCAGATCGAACCGAAATCAGGTCGTACCCTGATCAGATGGTCGATCACCTTTTCGGCAACGTTCGGTTGCCAAGCATCCCGAACCAATTCGGTGACCCACGCACCACGGCCTTTCATGCAGGATCATGATAGCGTAAGCAGCACTTTTTGTCGCGCTTGCCGAAGAACCTGCTTTTCTGCACGGGATAAACTACGAATTCCGTCGCGATGAATCTTTTCCAAGATCGGATCGACATAAGTGGCTAGATAGGGTCGCAGCGGGAGCCGTCTGGCGCGCGCGCGTTCTGCTAGTCGTTGACGGAGCGCAATCTCGCCCGGTAACGGTGATCCAAATCCGAGTATACGCACATAAACCCATCCGACGGCAGCGCCGCTCAGATTCACTACGGCGGTCACATGTGCGTTTGCGCGTCCGCCCAGCAGCCCATAAGCCAACAGGCCGAGGATCAAAACCCAACCGACATGTTTATAGCGGAAACGGATTCCGAACGGCAGCATTACCGGAAATTCCGAGAGGATCGTGGTGCAGCAAACGATCATCGCACAGATTGCCGGCCCCGCGCCGAGCAAGAGCCCATTGGCTGCAATCGCCAAGTAAGCCACTCCCGCCACAATTCCGGAGCAAACAAACAGCATTGTGAAATGTGCTCTGCCGATAATTCCTTCTAGCTCGCTACCTGTGAGCACGAGGCCAAGAAGGGTGAAACAAATGCCGAACGGATGGCTTAAATGGTGCAGAAACAGATAGCTGACGAATTGCCATACGCATCCGTACAAGATTCCGGAACGG
>Ga0070698_100008448_pt1 | contig 11124 bp, 6 predicted proteins | sample KBSK1502metaG_FD_65477 | JGI IMG/M metagenome (GOLD analysis project Ga0070698, IMG submission 65477) | Corn, switchgrass and miscanthus rhizosphere microbial communities from Kellogg Biological Station, Michigan, USA - KBS K1-50-2 metaG | ecosystem: Host-associated > Plants > Roots >...
ATTAATCTCTACCGCAGTCACCGGTCAATTGATGTAGAAACTGCCGAAGAAATGAAATATTAGCCCCCAAACCCCCTAAAGGGGGTTTGCAGAGTCACAAGGCTAACTTATTTGAAGTGTTAAAATGTTGAATTGAATTATTATAGATGAAATGCTTAATTACTATAGATAAAATAAAATACTAAAGCCCGGCCTCCCTCTCCTGAAGGAGAGGGACCGAGGGTGAGGCATATGAATTACTCATCATACATAGCACTGATCCCTCTTCTGCCTTTAGCAGGATTTGTTTTGCTTGGATTATTCGGAAGAAGATACTTGAAAAATTCTTCAGGAATAATCGGAACAGGTTTATTACTGGTTTCAGCTGTGTTATCACTGTACACCGCCTATAATTATTTTTTTGTTGATGGAAAAGTTGTAAATACCATTCAGGGTTCATCCGGTCATGGAACTTTATCTAGTGATGCTTACCAAACAATAACTGCATTTAAATTTACCTGGCTTTCCTTTTCAGAAAATGTGAGCATCGATATGGGTATCATTCTCGACCCCATTTCAGTAATGATGCTGGTGGTAGTAACATTTGTTTCATTGATGGTGCATATTTTCAGTTTGGGTTATATGAAGGGTGAAGAACGGTTTCCAACTTATTATGCATTTCTTGGTTTATTTACATTCTCAATGCTAGGATTGGTTGTTTCAAGTAATCTTTTCCAGATATATATATTTTGGGAACTGGTGGGTGTATCCTCTTACTTACTGATCGGTTATTATTACGACAAACCCTCTGCAGTTGCTGCTTCCAAAAAGGCATTTATCGTTACACGCTTTGCTGATCTTGGTTTTCTTGTTGGCATTTTAATTCTTGCTTTTTATGGTGAAACTCTTGATTTCAAAACGCTAATTGAAAATTTAACCTCACAGCAATCATCCCAATTTCTTGCCATCACCACTGCATCTTTTGTTGGTGTAAGTGCACTTACATGGGGATTGACTTTGATCTTTATTGGTGGCGCTGGCAAATCAGCCATGTTTCCGTTGCATATCTGGTTGCCTGATGCAATGGAAGGCCCCACTCCTGTTTCTGCATTAATACATGCAGCAACAATGGTTGTTGCCGGTGTTTATCTTGTTGCAAGATTGTTTCCGTTATTTACATTGACTCCTGTATCATTAAGTATTGTTACAGTTGTTGGAATCGTTTCAGCATTTCTTGCAGCTATCATCGCCTGTACGCAAACAGATATTAAAAGAGTATTGGCTTATTCTACCATGTCGCAGATCGGTTATATGATGTTTGCTTTGGGTGTTTCTGGCTATGGTGGAGAAAATGGTTTGGGTTATACTGCATCAATGTTCCATTTGTTTACCCATGCATTTTTCAAATCATTGTTATTCCTTGGCGCTGGTGTGGTGATCCATTTTATTCATAGCAATGAAATGAAAGATATGGGTGGATTAAGAAAATATCTACCAATTACGAATCTTAGTTTTCTTGTTGCATGCTTTGCAATCGCAGGCATTCCTCCATTTGCAGGTTTCTTTAGTAAAGAAGAAATTTTATTGGCGGCTTATCATTCCAATAAAATAGTTTACGGCGTAGCATTGTTCACTTCAGGTCTTACTGCATTTTATATGTTCCGTTTATACTTTTCTATTTTTTGGGGGAAGCTCTCCTCACCTTTAGCATGGATTCGTGAAGATTCTCATAGTGAAGGACCAGTTTCGATGAAACTTCCTTTAATTATCCTAACCTTTTGTTCAATTTTCGCAGGTTTTATTCCTTTTGGAGAATATGTTTCATCTGACAAAAGAATGCTTGAATCACATTTTGATCCACTATTTTCTATTTGGCCAGTTGCATTTGGTGTAATTGGAATTTTACTGGCAATGTGGATGTACAAGAAAGAAAGTGCAAAAGCAGAAAAGCTATCTCAATCACTGGGTGGTTTGTATAAAGCAGTCTACAAGAAGTTTTATATTGATGAGATCTATCTCTTTATTACTAAAAAAATAATTTTTAATCTCATCGGTCGGCCGGCAGCATGGATCGACAGGAATATTGTGGACGGGCTAATGAATGGGATCGCTAATACAACAGCATCAGTTTCCGGTTTTATAAAAGGCATTCAGTCTGGTAAAGTGCAGAGTTATGCCATTTATTTCTTCGGTGGAATTGTTGCACTGGCAATTGTGTTTTTGTATTTGTGGAAGTAGGAAGAATGTGAAAATGTGCTAATATGCAAATGTGCCAATTAAAAACATTCTTTATGTTGAATAGAATTACAAAAAGATGAAAGGAGCGTCGCAATGGACGATGAACAGAATTATTTAAGTTGATAATATAATATGAATCTTTCATTACTCATACTTGTTCCATTGATCACAGCAGTTGGTATTTTGCTTGTGAAAGGCTTGAAGCAGGTAAGAATTGTTGCGTTACTGGGCTCGGCGGCACAATTGATACTTGCATTTGTTTTATTTTATTTCTACAAGGAGAAAAGAGCTGCTGGCGATACTTCAAATTTTCTATTTGAAAATAATTATATCTGGTATGAGCCATTAAACATTAATTATCATACAGGGGTAGACGGAATATCGATTGCCATGATCTTGTTAACTGCATTTGTGGTGATAGCAGGTGTATTGGTATCATGGAAAATGGAAAAACTAAGCAAAGAATTTTTCTTTCTGCTGATATTTTTAAGTCTCGGCGCCTATGGATTTTTTATTGCGCTTGATCTGTTTACACTTTTCTTCTTTCTTGAAGTGGCTGTAATTCCGAAGTTCTTGCTAATCGGTATTTGGGGCAGTGGAAAAAAAGAATACAGCGCCATGAAACTTGCACTGATGCTGATGGGTGGTTCGGCATTGGTGTTTGTAGGATTAGCCGGGATCTATTTCAATACCAATATAAATGGTGCACACAGTTTTGATCTGACACAGATCGCAGGAATGAATATTCCGATTGAAGTACAAAAATTATTTTTCCCTTTTGCCTTTATTGGTTTTGGAATTTTCTCTGCTTTGTTTCCATTTCATACATGGGTTCCTGACGGTCACTCATCAGCACCAACAGCTGCTTCCATGTTTCTTGCCGGCATTTCAATGAAACTCGGCGGTTATGGTTGTTTAAGAGTGGCTACTTATTTAATGCCCGATGCGGCTTATCAATACTCGACCATAATTATTGTGCTGGCTTGTATTGCTATTTTATATGGTGCCTTTGCTACTATGATGCAGACCGATCTGAAATATATCAACGCTTATTCATCCGTAAGTCACTGCGGATTTGTTTTATTAGGAATAGGCATGTTAACAAAAACAGCTATTGATGGCGCAGTTATGCAAATGGTATCACACGGATTAATGACGGCTCTTTTCTTCGCAGTTATCGGGATGATCTATGACAGAACACATACAAGACAAGTGGCGCAATTGGGAGGATTGATGAAAATGATGCCGTTTATTTCAACCGTATTTGTAATTGCTGGTTTATGTTCACTCGGTTTACCCGGATTTAGTGGTTTTGTTGCAGAAATGACGGTGTTCATGGGTTCATGGCAAAAGGCAGACGCGTTTTATCGCATTGCGACGATCATTGCCTGTGCATCCATTGTGGTAACTGCAGTTTATATTTTAAGAGCAACAGGTAAAGCGATCATGGGACCAGTCGTAAACAATGAACATTTATCATTGGGTGATGCAGGATGGAATGAAAGATTAGCTGCAGGATTACTGGTACTTGGCATCGTTGTAATAGGTATTGCGCCGTTTTTATTAAAAGATCTGATCAATCCCGGAACACAAATAATGATACAAAAGATTGCAGAAGTTGCAGGCGGCTAATTATTAATTATTAATTGAATGAATGGTAAATGAATTTCTCATATTGATGAAACAAGAACTGGTGATAACATTTATCATCTTCGTTTTATTATTTGTAAAATTGGGCAAAGAAGAAACAAAGAATGAAACGCTTATCAATTTAGTAAATATTTTATTGACGCTAAATCTTATTTCAGGGTTTCTTTTTCAACAATCAGGAACTTTATTTGGCGATATGTTCCGCACTACCCAGCTTTTTACTTTCGAAAAAAATCTACTGAATCTTGGTACACTGATCATTTCTCTTCAATCTTACAACTGGTTGAAAGATCATAAACATGTTCCCGAGTTTTACATTCTGCTTTTTTCTACATTACTTGGCATGTTCTTTATGATCAGCAGTAACAACCTGCTCATGTTTTACCTTGCATTGGAGCTTTCCACTATTCCATTAGCAGCCCTTGCCAATTTTGACCTGGAAAAAAGACGTTCATCTGAAGCCGCATTTAAGATGATCATTTCTTCGGCTTTCTCATCGGGATTATTGTTGTTCGGTATTTCAATGTTATATGGCAGCACGGGCACATTAAGTTTTACTGAACTGCCGGCTCATTTAAATGGTAACCCGTTACAAATTTTCTCGTTCATATTATTAATTGCCGGATTTGGATTTAAGATCTCTGCAGTGCCATTCCATTTGTGGACAGCCGATGTGTATGAAGGATCACCTGTGGCAGTCACATCCTACCTGTCTGTAATTTCAAAAGGAGCAATACTGTTTGTACTCCTTTCTGTCTTATATAATGCCTTTGCCCCTTTTAATGAAACCTGGTACAATATATTATTTCTTATTTCAGTGTTAACGATGATCATTGGTAATTTGTTTGCCTTGCGCCAGCAGAATATGAAACGCTTCCTTGCTTTTTCATCTATTGCACAGGTTGGTTTTATTCTGATTGGTATTACCGGCTATTCTGATGAAGGAAGTGCATCCGTAATTTTCTTTGTGCTTATTTATATATTTTCCAATCTTGCTGCATTTGGAGTTATTAATTTAGTTAGTGCAGTAACAGGAAGAGAAAATCTGGACGACTATAAAGGATTTTATAAAAACAACCGGAGCTTAAGTTGGGTATTAGCGATCGCATTATTTTCATTAGGCGGTATTCCGCCAACTGCAGGTTTCTTTGGTAAATTCTTTTTACTATTAGCAGGCGCGGGTAAAGGAAATTATTTGCTGATCACAATTGCAGCATTGAACATGGTTATCTCATTGTATTATTATTTAAAAGTGATCAAAGCGATCTTTATGGATGCGAATGATAACCCGATTGAAAAGGTACATGCAGGTTGGTCGCCAAGAATTGCAATGATCATTTGCATTGCGGGTATTATAATAACAGGATTAGCAAGTGGGGCTTATAATTATATATATTCATTGTTTAGCTAAATAAAATGGCCATAAATAAAAACCACGAATTTGAAGAGTTGGGTGGCGTAAAGTGCGCCATCGTGGAAAAGAATGCTTCAAAAGAGAGAGTTGCTTTTCTAAAAGATCTTTTAGAAACAAACAATTTCGAGGTTGTTGTTGTTCCTTCTCCTCCACCAAAAGCGGCACCAGCACCCAAACCAGTAGCAACAACAGAAGAAACAGCCCAATCTCAAACATCAAATCCAGAACCTCAAACACAAGTACCGGAAACATTCACAGTCGGAGTAACCAATCTCGCCTTTAATCCTACCAATGCTATTTTTGGAAGATTATTAAGAACAAGAGATGGACATATAGTAACACAGGCTTACTGGTATCAAAAAGATTCAACAAGCCATGATGAAATCCCATACTACGAAACGAAACTTTAAAAAACGATATCATGGAAATTAAAAATATGTTTGATCCTTCTGTGAAACAGGAGATCATTGATCGTATTAACAAACTTACTGCACAAACGCAAAGACAATGGGGTAAAATGGATGTGGCTCAAATGCTGGCACATGTTCAGCAACCAATCGAAGTAGCTTATGGAAAAAGGGAGCTAAAAAGTCATTGGCTTTTAAAACTTATCGGTCCGCTTTTTAAAACTAAATTATACAACGGCCAACCTTATAAACAGGGATTGCCAACCGACAGATCATACGTTATGACAGGCACGGTAAAAGATTTCGAAAAAGAAAAACAACAACTGCTTGAAATAATAGATCGCTTCCATGATCCTAATCTTACTGATGCAAGACATCCCGTCTTTGGCACATTTACAAAAGAGCAATGGAGCCTCGCTACATGGAAACATTTGGATCATCATTTAAGACAGTTTGGAGTTTAAATTAATTTTGCTGTTATTCTCCTATTCGGTGTCCGTTATAATTATTCGACATTATTTAAAAAGATATTTTGAAGTACATTTGATCAGGCTATCAAAGATGCCTTGTTAATGGAAAAAAAGACAACCTTATTCTTCAATTTTACTCTATTCCTTTTTGTTTTTACTATTCATTCTACCGGGCAGATGCGCCAGGTATATTTGGAACCCGGTGGTGATGATGAAATTATTCAGAAGATTAGTTTTTATTCCCCTTCACATGGTTTTATTGCATCCACAGATTATGGACCCAGCTATGTCGGATTCACAACAGATAGCGGCAGATCATTCACTAAAAGACTTATTACATTAGGAAATGTAAACTATAATGGATATTCAGTAAACCTGACATTTGGTTTCGGTATAAAAGGAGTAAAAGCTTTTAACCAGGATACTATAATTGCTTATGGAGATTACGGACTGGTCCCCGCAATCTTGTATTCAACTAATGGAGGCATATCTTATTTGTTGGTTTATCATTCACAATTCAGCCCTAACCAATTAAGTAGTGGAATAAATGATATGGTATTTCCTGAAAATAATAATATTGGATATGCCATTGATGCCGATAGAATTTTAAAAACAACAAATAAAGGATTTAGTTGGTCCGTTATAAGAACAGATCCCAATAGTTATTTTGATTTCCTTGAAGCTGTTGATAATAATAATTTGATTGCTTTTTCAGTTGCCTATAATCCAAGCAAACTCCTGAAAACCTCTAATGCGGGAAATTCCTGGCAATCCCTTTCATTACCTGGCCCAACAATTTTTTATTCTACATTTCTTACTGCAAATAAAGGGTGGCTTAATGTACGAGACAATAATGACAGCCTCCGGATGTATTATACATCAAACGGAGGAAGTACATGGATACAAAAAAATAATGCTGAAGCTACTCCATTTGGTTGCTCTAAAATGAAGTTCGTAAATGACAGTACAGGATTTGCAATAGCAGGATTGTTTACTACGTTTAAGACTACTGATTCCGGTAAAGTATGGCAAGCATTGCCAAGAGATAACAACTTCTCATATTTAAATTACTCCTATTATGATATACAATGCCTGAACGAAAATCAAATATGGTGTGGCGGTGTAAAAGATTTTTTGGAGTTAAGTACAAATGGCGGTGGAGTTCCATTTCCAAAAGCATTTTTTAAAATTGATACAACCAGTTCTTACAGTACTAATATTGTAAAGCTTTTCAATTATTCGAAACCTGGTTATCAATTTAAGTGGTATGTAAATAATAATCTTATAAGTACATCTTATAATACTACTTATACTCATAATGTTTTTAGTCCTGTAGATAGTATTATTCTAATCGTTTCATCTGGTTTGTTATCAGACACACTGAAGAAATATCAATATTTCTCAGTACCTAATCTTCCAACTATAACTTCGTTTTCACCGGTAACCGGCAGCACTGGTACTTTCGTTACTATCAGTGGTACAAATTTTACGGGTGTAACGGGAGTAACGATCGGAGGTGTACCGGTTGCTTCATATACAATTGTATCCAACACGCAGATCACTTTAACTGTCGGTAATGGTTCAACGGGTAGTGTATCGGTAAATAATCCTTTTGGTGGTTATTCACTTCCCGGCTTCACCTATTTTGCACCGCCTTCTTCAGGCCCACCCATTATTACCGGTTTTAGCCCAGCTACGGGCCCGATAGGTACAACTGTAACGATAACAGGAAGTAATTTTGGATCAACAGTAGCTGACAATACAATTTACTTTGGTGCAGTAAAAGGTTCCATCACTTCTGCATCGCCAACGCAGATAGTCTGTACAGTATCTGCAGGCGCAAGCTTTGAACCATTTACAGTTATAAACAAAACAAATAATTTGTTAGGGCAATCATTCAAACCTTTTGGAGTAACATTTGCCGATAGCTCAAACTTTACCAGCAATTCTTTCAATAATGTTTTTAATATAATGCACGGGCCGAATACCTATGGCAAACATGTAATTGGTAAAGATCTTGATGGAGATGGCAAACCAGATCTTATTACTGTTTTAGGTCATGCGCCCTTAGATTCACTCCTCATATTCAGAAATAACAGTGTTGGAAACACCATTTCATTTGGACAAAGAATGGCCCTCAGTGCTATAAATAATTATTCGGACGGATTATTTGATGTCAATGATGTGGATGGAGACAGCAGACCTGATATACTTGCATCTACTTATGGCACTAGTCTTAGCATATTGAGGAATACGAGCACTCCTGGCTCTATTAGTTTTGCCAATCCTTTTCCGCTACCTCCCATTAATGGAGGTAATCTTGAGAAACTAATTTCCGACCTGGACAATGATGGAAAAAATGATATTGTTCTATGTAGCGGAGGAATAACAATAGTTAAAAACACCAGTGTTCCCGGTTATTTATCTTTTAGTTCACCGATAAACTATGCCACTGGTGCAGGCAACACTCCACGTCGATTGGCAGTGGGAGATCTTAATAATGATGGAAAAAAAGATATCATAGCCTATAACTACACAGGCATTGGCAACTCAAGCTTTAGCTTATTTCGAAATTCCGGCTCGACAGGTACTATTTCGTTTGATGCAGCAGTAAACACTGAAGTACCCGGAAGCGCCGTTACTTCAACCGCCATCACCATGGGAGACTATGACAATGATAATAAGCTTGATGTTTTAATATTTAATGATCAAAACCTTTGTATTTTCCGAAACACAACTATTGGAAGTAATATAAGTTTTGCACCGGTTATAATTAGTCCAATTCCTTATACCGGTTATTATTCAGGTTTGTCAAATTTGAGTGGTGATAGCAAGCCGGATATTTTCATTGGTAACGACTGGCAGCGCTATTTCAGACTTAGAAGGAATAGATCGATCCCCGGTTCTATCATCAACGATAGTATTATAAATATTAGTGCGATCTATAATATCTCAATGCCGCAATATGTTAATACAGGAGATTTTGATTTAGATGGCAAGATGGATGTGGTTACCAGCAGCCTCGCCGATGGAATGACCTCTGTTTTCAGAAACTGGATGGGTGAGCCCGTACCTTTTTCCTCGTCTAATATATGTGCCGGTACCACGCAACAAAGGCCATCAGATGTAACAGGGTCAACTTATCAATGGCAGCAAAATACCGGAAGCGGCTTTGTCAACATTTCTGATAATGTTTCATTTGCAGGAACACAGACGTCAACACTCACCATTAATAATATCCCTTTCAGCTGGAATGGTTATCTGTATCGTTGTATCGTAGATGGAAATTTCTTCAGCAGCAATTTTGAATTAAAAACATACTCATCGGTTCCACCCACCGCTTCAATTTCCACTCCCACTACCACCATCTGCTCTGGCGATATCGTAACATTTACCGCTACCGGTACTGCTATAAGCCCGGTAACATCATATTCATGGCAAATAAATAATATACCTGTGCAGGGGCAAACTTCTCAGGTATTCACGACCAATAATCTTTCGAATGGAGAGCAGGTAAGAGCACTTGTATTTAATGCATGTTCAAATCCAAATACAGCATTTAGTAATGTAATTACAATGACTGTTAATGGTCAGCCTCCATCAGTAACCATTTCAACGGCTGCTACTACAATTTGTTCTGGGACTTCAACGACATTTACTGCCACACCGGTCAATGGTGGAGCAACGCCTGCTTATCAATGGCAGGTAAATGGAGTAAATGTGGGTACGAATAGTACTACGTTTACAACAAGCACTCTAATTAATAATAGCCAGGTAAAAGTGATCCTGACTGCAACTCCTACCAGTTGCGGAACCTATGCTCCGGTAACAAGCAATACAATTACAATGACAGTGAATACTCCAACTGCAGCTTCTGTAAGTATCGCGGCTTCCAATACAACAGTTTGCTCCGGAGCTCAAGTAGGTTTTAGCGCAACACCTGTTAATGGAGGTTCCTCGCCATTATATCAATGGCAGTTGAATGGAATAAATGTTGGTAACCCTGGAAACTACTATCAAAGCGCATTTACTGCAACAAGCCAGGTACAGGTAATATTGACAAGTAATTCCAATTGCGTGACGACACCCACCGCTTCAAGTAATATTATTACAGTAACTGTAAATAATAACGTTACTCCAACCATTACGATCAGTGGCAACAATACAGTTACGACAGGGCAAAGCACAACGATAAGTTCATCTATAACTAATGGTGGTCCCGGCGGACCTGCTTACCAATGGCAAGACAGTACCAATACCCATAACTGGCAAAATATTTCCGGGGCAACTTCCGCTTCTTTAAATTATACACCGGCTCAAACAGGCAATAAAGTCAGGTGCATTTTGACGAGTGGAGAATCATGCGTTACCATTAGAACCGTTACCAGCAATGTCGTGGAATTCGTAGTGAATGCTGTTACTGGATTAAATCCAATTTCCGGGAGTAATTATGGTATCAAATATTTTCCAAATCCAGCAAAAAATATTCTGTTTATTGATAGCCTTAATCTTGCTGATAAATGGCAAATGCTTGATTTGTTTTCTATTGATGGCACAAAACAAATTATCACATTAAATATTTTCACTCGCAGATCAGTAACCCTTGATGTATCTCGGTTACCTGCAGGTCAATTTATTGCCGTATTGCGAAGAAAATCCGGGGCACCTGTCTATTTAAAATTTATAAAGCTTTAAAAACTTCTTTAAACTAAAGCTGGTTAATTTTCGAGTCTGACTGAAAACTACTCCATTCTGACATATCACCTGGAGACTTCTTAGAAAAAAGCTTGAAGGTATCATTCTTGAATAATCTTTCCCCAGCCTCTCATCATTTGGGGAAAGGATTTCAACATTGCCGTTTAAGAATCAAATATCTATGCCCTTTACAATTATAGTATGGTTCTTGTATATATTCTATAAAACAATTATGGAAAATAAAAGAAATGAAGCAACACTGAATCGCCCC
>Ga0070698_100008449_pt1 | contig 11123 bp, 10 predicted proteins | sample KBSK1502metaG_FD_65477 | JGI IMG/M metagenome (GOLD analysis project Ga0070698, IMG submission 65477) | Corn, switchgrass and miscanthus rhizosphere microbial communities from Kellogg Biological Station, Michigan, USA - KBS K1-50-2 metaG | ecosystem: Host-associated > Plants > Roots >...
GCGCGGCGCTGGTCGCGGCGCTGCGCGCCGGGCAGCCGGCCACGGTGGACTACCGCCCGTCGTTCGTGGACGGCGCCGGCAGCCGGCGCGTGCTGGACAGCATGTGGCCGCTGGTCGCCCCCCTCGTCGACGAGGCGCTGGCGATCCCGGTGGCCGAGGCCGCCGCGGCCGTGCGCACGCTCGCCGAGCGGGTCCGGGTGATCGCGGAGGGCGCCGGCGCGATCGCCCCCGCGGCCGCGCTGTCCAGCCGGGCAGGCCCCGGGAAGGTCGTCTGCGTGGTCTCCGGCGGCAACATCAACCTCGCCAAGGTGTCGGAGATCCTGAACGGCGCTGCCGGATAGCCGTTGCGCGCGCGAGGGTTGCGCGGCGCAGCCGTTCGGTGGCAATCGCGTGACGGCGAATCGCGCAATCGCGGCCGTACGGATCAAGGCCGTGTCTCGTGGATCTTGGTGGCGCAGCTTGCTGGCGCGCCTCCGGCGCGACGGAGCGGCGATCCAGGCGGCGTCCGGCAAGGCGGAGGAGGAGCCAATAGCGGAGCTATTGGCGACGACCACCCCGGGGTCCCCGGCGAAAACGCGCCAGCGTTTTCGCTGGGGTGGGGCAACGCGGCCGGTCGTCGTCTGGACACCGATCCGCGCCGCCGAAGATCTGCGAGACACGGCCTAACGGCGGGACGCGGCTATTCGCCCGAGCTCGCCGAGCAGCCGGTCGACCTCCTCGGTGGTGTTGTAGTGGATGAAGCCGATCCGCACCGACTTGTCGGCGTAGCCGAGGCGCTTGTACAGGTCCAGCGAGTACCACGAGTCGTGCGCCCACACGCCGATCTGCGCGTCGGCGAGCCGCTGGGCCACGTCCGCCGCGGGCACGCCCTCGACGTTGATCAGGAACGTCGGCACCCGGCCGTCCATCCCCGGCAGCCCGTACACGGTCACCTCGTCGCCGATGCCGTCCAGGAAGCGCTGGCCGAGCGCGCGCTCGTACGGGGTGATGGCCGCGAAGCCGCCGATCGAGTCCAGGTAGCCGATCGTCGCGGTGAACCCGGCGAGCAGCTCGTAGGGGAACGTCCCGGTCGCGAAGCGCCGGCCGAGCGGGTCCGACGGCGCCGGGCGCGCCTTGTATGGCCGCCAGCGCTCGATCACCTCGGCCCGCCCGTAGGCCAGCCCGAGGTGCGGCCCGCAGAACTTGTACGGCGAGCAGACCAGCACGTCGGCGCCGATCTCGCGCACGTCGATCGGCTCGTGCGCCGCGTAGTGCACGGCGTCCACCCAGGCCAGCGCGCCGGCCTCGTGCGCGAGCTTGCACACCCGGCGGGCGTCCACCACGGTGCCGACCGCGTTCGACGCCCAGGCGAACGCGACCACCCTGGTGCGCGGGCCGAGCTTGGCTTCCAGGTCGGCGACGTCGAGCGTCGTGTCGTCGTGCAGCTCGAGGTGCCGGACGACGAGGTCCCGGTCGTGCGCGAGCTCGAGCCAGGGCGCGACTCCCCCGTCGTGGTCGGCCGAGGACACGAGGATCTCGTCGCCGGGGCGGAAGCCGCGCCCCGCGGTGCGGGACAGCGTGAAGTCCAGCGAGGTCATGTTCGCCCCGAAGATCACCTCGTGCGGCTGGCAGCCGAGGAAGCGGGCCGCGCTGGCCTCGGCCTGCTCGAGGATCTCCTTGACCCGCAGGCTGGTCGGGTACACCGCGCCGATGTTGGCGCTCGCATCGCGCAGCGTGGCCGCGATCGCGGCGCCGACCTCGTCCGGCACCTGTGAGCCGCCGGGGGCGTCGAGGAACGCGAAGTCCTGCCGGAGCGAGGAGAAGCGGGCCCGGATCGCGGCGACGTCGACGCGCTCGGCAGGCGTGCCGGCCATGGGCTGCTCCCTCCGCGGGGGCTACGGACGGCGCCCCGGTCGAGTTCATAATTGCCGAATAACGCTCAAATTACGACTCTTGCACGACTGCGCAGCGCAATGGTTTGATCAGCCTACTAATTCGACGGGCGGGGGCGTATTTGAGCCGCCGCCTCGTCAACAGAATGGAGGCGCTATCCATGAAAGGTAGCGTGATCATCGCCGCGACGACGCTCGGCGCGCTCGTCGTGGCGGGTTGCGGCAGCACCAGCAGCGGGAGCGGCGCGAGCGGCGGCACGAAGTCGTGCGTGGCGACGATCGGCCTGGAGGGGCCGTTCACCGGCCCGGTGGCGCCCCTCGGCCAGGAGCAGCTGCACTTCGCGCAGCTCGCGCTCGCGAGCGACAACACGGCGAACCATACGAAGATCTCGCTTGTGCAGGGCGACACCATGTTGAATCCCGCGCAGGCGACGACCGTCACCCAGCAGTTCACCTCGAACTCCAAGATCGTGGCGGTGGCCGGCCCGGCCGGCAGCCAGGAGGTCGAGGCCGTCGGCCCGCTGATGGCCAGGGCGGGGCTCGCGTTCATCTCCGGCTCGGCGACCGCCGCGGTGCTCACCACGGGCAAGTACCCGACGTTCTTCCGGGTCGTGTCCAAGGACAGCGTGCAGGGCCCGCAGGACGCTCGCTACATCATCGCCAACCTGCACCCGAAGGCGCTGATGATCGTCGATGACCAGGAGGCCTACTCGACCGGCCTGGTCAGCGCCATGCTGCCGATCTTCACGGCGGCCGGGATCAAGGTCGACCACGAGTCGGTCTCGCAGAAGACCACCGACTTCTCGTCGCTGACGGCCAAGGTCACCTCCGCCACGTCGGTGGTCGTGCTGCCGTGGCAGATCGCCGCCAACGCGCAGCAGTTCGGCCGCAACTTGGCCCAGCAGCACAAGAAGGCCGTGATCTTCGGCACGGACGGGCTGTTCTCGCCGGGCACGTTCACGATCAGCGGCTCGTACGTGTCCTCGTTCGGCCCGGACATCACCGCGATCCCGGCCGACGCGGCGATCGCCGCGGCGGCGAAGGCGAAGTACGGGTCGTTCGGCACGTTCGGCCCGCCGGTGTTCGCGGCGACGCACGTGATCGACGAGGCGATCGCGTCGGTCTGCAAGGCCGGCCACACGCCAAGCCGGAGCAACGTGCTGGCGGCGATCAGGAAGACGAGCGAGCCTACCTCCATCCTCGGGCAGCCGATCAGCTTCGACTCGCACGGGGACGTGGTCAACGGCAAGTTCTTCCTGTTCAAGATCAGCTCGGCCGGCAAGTACCAGCTGATCCCCGGCTGACCGGCCGGACTCGGTGAGCCATCCCGGCGGGGGTCCGTTCGCGGGCCTTCGCCGGGACGGCGGGATGACGGGATGACGGGCGGGACCCTGGCGCATGGCGTTCTTCTTCCAGGAACTGGTGAACGGCCTCACCACGGGCGCGCTCTACGCGCTGGTCGCGCTCGGCTTCTCCATGGTCTACGGCGTGCTGAAGCTGCTGAACTTCGCGCACGGCGACCTGTACATGGTCGGCGCGTTCATCGGCTACTTCGTGATCCAGTGGTTCGGCGGGCCGAAGGGGCTGACGATCCCGGTGCCGCTGCTGCTGCTGACCATGTTCGTGCTGGCGGCCGTGCTGGTGGGCGGGCTGGGCGTCGCGATCGAGCGGTTCGCCTACCGGCCGCTGCGGAACGCGCCGCGGATCGCGCCGCTGATCACCGCGATCGGGATCTCGTTCTTCCTCGAGAACGCGGCGCTGCTGCTGTTCGGCGCGCAGTACCGGGTGTACAACACGCCTGACTTCATCTCAGCCTCGTCCGGGATCACGATCGGGTCGGTGACCATCGACTCGCTGCAGATCACGGTGCTCGTGCTGGGTATCGCGCTCATGCTCGGCCTGCGGCAGCTGGTCAGCCGGACCAAGCTGGGCAGGCAGATGCGCGCGGTGGCGGCCGACCGGGAGGCCGCCGAGATGCTCGGCATCAACGTCAACCTGACGATCGCGCTGACGTTCTTCATCGGCTCGGCGCTCGCGGGGGTCGCGGGCGTGATGGCCGGGCTGCTGTTCAACCAGGTGAGTAACACGATCGGGTTCACCGCCGGCCTCAAGGCGTTCACCGCGGCGGTGGTCGGCGGCATCGGCTCGCTGCCCGGCGCCGTGCTCGGCGGGCTGCTGATCGGGCTGGCCGAGTCGTTCATCATTGGCTACGTCTCCTCCCTGTACGCCAACCTGCTGGTGTTCGGGCTGCTGATCGCTGTCATGCTGGTAAGGCCGAGCGGACTGCTCGGCCAGGCCCAGCTGCAGAAGGTGTGACCCGTGAGTGAGCCGCAGGCGAGCGAACCGGGGACACCGTGTGAGCCGCAGGCGAGCGAACCGGGGACACCGTGAGCCTCGACGCGCAGCCGCCGGCCGGTCCGGCTGAGGCCGGTCCGGCCGAAGCCGGGACCGCGGCTGCGGCCGGGCCGCAGGTCGGGGCCGACGAGTGGGTCGCGCGGCAGGCCGGCCGGCGTGAGTACCTGCCGTCCTGGCTCGGCGAGGCGCAGCGCGGGGCCGAGCGGATCGGGTGGTGGCCCCGGCTCGCGGTCGCGGGCCTGGCCGGGGCGCTGCTGCCGCTGGTCGGCCTTGGCGGGTTCCAGCTGCAGGTGGGGATCGACGCGCTGGTGATCGCGCTGCTCGCGGTCGGGCTGAACATCGTCGTGGGCTGGGCCGGCCTGCTCGACCTCGGCTACGTCGCGTTCTTCGGCTTCGGCGCGTACGGGTTCGCGCTGCTGTCCTCGAACCAGATCGGCCCGAACGGCATCCACCTGCCGGCCTATGCGTCGGTGCCCGCGGTCATGGTCGGCGCGGCCGTCTTCGGGCTGCTGGTCGGCCTGCCGTCCCGCCGTCTGATCGGCGACTACCTGGCGATCGTGACGCTGTTCCTCGGTGAGGCGTTCGTCGAGTTCACCAACAACGTGGACCCGAAGACGTTCGGCGGCCCGAACGGCATCGTCGGGATCGACGCGATCCGCGGCTTCGGGCACCAGCTGTCCACCAACACCGGCTACTACTACCTGCTGGTGATCGTGCTGGTCGCGACCATGGCGGTGCTGCGGCTGCTGGAGACGTCGCGCACCGGGCGCGCCTGGCGGGCGGTCCGCGAGGACCCGCTCGCGGCCGCGGCGATGACGATCCCCGTCAACCGGGTGAAGCTGATGGCGTTCGCGTTCGGCGCGATGGTGGCGGCGCTGGCCGGGACGATCTTCGCCGCGCAGCAGATCAGCGTGTTCCCGACCGACTTCGACACACCGATCCTCATCCTGGTCTACGCCGGGCTCATCCTCGGCGGCGCGGGCAGCATCGCCGGCGCCGCCACCGGCGCGCTGGTCGTGATGGTCATCTACGACGGGCTGCTGCGCAGCCCCGCCGACTCCGGCATCCTGTTCTACGGGCTGATCGTGCTGACCCTGCTGGTCAAGCTGCGCCCGTGGCGGCGGCTGGCCGGGGTCGTCGCGGCCACCGTGGCGCTCGGCTTCGCCGCGCACGCGGTGGTGAAAGCCATCTCGGCGAGCGCGGTCGCCGGCGGGCCGGGCTCGACCGGCTGGATCGGGTCCGCGCTGCGCGACTGGGTGATCGTCCCGGCCAACCCGACCGTGCCCGGGAACTGGGGGTTCGTGCTGCTGATCTGCCTGCTCATCGCGCTCGTCCAGGTTCAGGGCCGGTGGCGGACGATCCTGCTGGTGCCGGTGATCTACCTGGCCTCGTTCGTCTGGGAGACCCGGCTGGTCACCCAGCCGGCCATCACCCGGCAGCTCATGATCGGCGCGATCCTCATCGTGATGATGAACTCCCGGCCGCAGGGACTGCTGGGGACGCGGCGGGTGGAGACGCCGACATGAGTCACGGCGGCGCGGGCGAGCGGGCGCGCGCGGACGGCGCAGGGGCTGACCTGGGCGGCGGTGGCGCCGGTGATCGGGAGGGCGCAGCCGTTCTGGATCTGGATCGTCTGTCTTTGTCATTCGGCGGCCTGCGGGCGCTGTCCGAGCTGGATCTGCAGGTGCGGGACGAGGAGATCGTCAGCCTCATCGGGCCGAACGGGGCCGGCAAGACGACGGTGTTCAACGTGATCACCGGGGTGTACCGGCCGAGCTCGGGCGGCATCCGGTTCGCCGGGCACGAGATCGTGGGGCAGCCGCCGCACCGCGTCGCCCGGCTGGGGATCGCGCGCACGTTCCAGACCCTGCGGCTGTTCCTCAACATGTCGGTGATCGAGAACGTGATGGCCGCGACGTACGGCCGGACCAGGGCGATGCCATGGGAGTCGGTGCTGCGGCTGCCGCGGGCCAGGCGCGAGGAGCGCGAGTCGCGCGAGCTGGCGGCCGACGTGCTGTCGTTCTTCGGCCAGCGGCTCGCCGGGTACCGCTGGGAGCAGCCCGCGTACTCGCTCTCGTACGCGAACCGCCGGCGGCTGGAGATCGCCCGCGCCCTGGCCACCAGGCCCCGGCTGCTGCTGCTCGACGAGCCCGCCGCCGGGATGAACCCGACGGAGACGCACGAGATCACCGAGCTGATCTCGCGGCTGCCCGGCGAGCGCGGCGTGTCGGTCCTGGTCATCGAGCACGACATGCACGTGGTCAGCGGGTGCTCGGACCGGGTGGTCGCGCTCGACCACGGTGTCAAGATCGCCGAAGGCGGCTTCGACGAGGTTGCCGGGCACCCGGCGGTGGTCGAGGCGTACATGGGCCGCGACCCCGAGGCGCTGGCGGACGCGGAGTGAGCACCCCGCTGCTGATCCTCGACGACGTCACGACGTACTACGCGCAGATGCGGATCCTCGAGGGGATCTCGCTGCGGGTCGGCGAGGGCGAGCTGGTCTGCCTGCTCGGCGGCAACGCGTCCGGCAAGTCGACCACGCTGAAGACGATCCTGGGCATCGTGCGGCCGCGGCTCGGGCGGGTGCTGCTGGCCGGCGAGGACGTGACCAGCTGGCCGGTGCCGCAGCGGATCGCCCACGGGATGGCGATCGTGCCGGAGAACCGCCGGCTGTTCGGCCAGATGACCGTGCGGGAGAACCTCGAGCTCGGCGCCGTGCTGCGCGGCGGGGAGAAGCTCGACGCCGACTTCGACCGCGTGTACGGGCTGTTCCCGCGGCTGTACGAGCGCCGCCAGCAGCTCGCGGGCACGCTGTCGGGCGGCGAGCAGCAGATGGTCGCGATGGGCCGGGCGCTGATGTCGCGGCCGCGGCTGCTGCTGATGGACGAGCCGTCGATGGGCCTGTCGCCCGCGCTCGTGCAGCAGAACTTCCGGATCATCAAGGACATCCACACCTCCGGGGTGGCGGTGCTGATGGTGGAGCAGAACGCGACGATGGCGCTGTCGATCGCCGACCGCGGGTATGTCTTGTCCACCGGGGAGATCGTGCTCGAGGGTCCCGCCTCCGAGCTGCTGCGCAGCGAGGATCTCAAGCGCGCGTACCTCGGACGATGAGGCGGCTGGAGGGTCTGCGATGGCTGGGACCGGCGACGTCGTGGTGCGCACCGTGCTGGACACCGGGGGTAGTGCCGGGGGTGGTGCCGGGCGCGGCGGGCTGGTGCGGCGGCTGGTGGAGATGCCCGCCGGCGCGCGGTTCGCGGGCGCCGCGGGCGCCGCGGGCGCCGCGGGCGCCGCGGGCGCCGGCGGCGAGCTGTGGTTCGTCATCGCCGGGGTCGGCCGGGTGACGCCCGGGACCGGGCCTTCGCTGGTGGTTGAGCGCGACACCGCGGTCTGGCTGCCGCCCGACGCGCGCTACGACCTGGTCGCCGACGGTCCCGAGGCGCTCCGGCTGGACAGCGTCTGCCTGCCGGCGGGCGGCGCGACGGGCGCGGACGGGACGGTGGGCGCGGACGGGACGGCGGCCGGCGGCGGGGTGCGGGTGTCGCGGTTCGAAGATTGCCCGGTGGAGGTCACCGGGGACCGGCAGTTCCGGGTGCTGTTCGGGCCGGGCAACGGGTGTGCCGCGGCCACCCTGTTCGTGGGCGAGATCCCGCCGGGCCGGGCGCCGGAGCACAGTCACACCTACGACGAGGTGGTGCTGATCCTGGACGGCGAGGGCGTGCTGCACGCGGGCCCGGCCGGCCGGCCGCTCGCCGCGGGCAGCTGCGTGCACCTGCGGCCCGGGCAGCCGCACTGCCTGGAGAACACCGGGCAGGCCATGCTGCGCGTGCTCGGCGTCTTCCACCCCGGCGGCAGCCCCGCGGCCAAGCGGCTCCGCGGTTGACCGCGGGCACCAGCGCGGCGGCACGCGGGCGCCGTGGGCGCGCTCGCCGCGCCGCGAGGCTGAGCGCCGCCAGCCAGGTGGTTAGGTAGCGGTTTGGTGTTCACCGGTGAACACCAAACCGCATAGTTACCGGGCGCGAAGGCCGACGAGCCAGGCCGCGTTACCGGGCGCGAAGGCCCGAGGGAGCCCAGGCCGGCGATGAGCGAGGGATGCCCTGCGGAGCCCGGGCTGCGTTGAGCGGGGGGAAGACCCAGGGAGCCGAGGCGCGGTCTGGTGACGGCCCGGGCAGCGGAATTGTCGGCTGCGGGTCGAACCGCCGCGCGAACTCGACCATCTCCGCGCTGTCCACCAGGACGGAGCCGTACTCGTACGCCGCGCCCGGCTCGTAGTCCTCGAAGTAGCGGTCGTCGATCGGCGCCGCGAAGTCGGTGTCACTCAGCGCCCGCGTCGCCGGCGCGGCACGTGGCGGATCCGTCATGGCGGCCAGTCTGGCACGGCGGCGCGGCGCGGCCCTCGGGGCGCAGGTTCCACCATCAAACGCGAACAGTTGACGTCGTCGGCAGCTCGTTGCCCGGAGCGGGCGCTGCGGTAACGTTTCGCACAGGTGTGGGCCCACCTCACGGCCTCGGCGTGACGAGGAGGCGGCGCATGTCCACGTTCGAGTCGAACGCTGAGGGCACGGCCGCGGCCGACGGCCCGGCGGCCGGCGCCCTGGGCCTCGCGCCCGTGGTCATGACCGCGCGCGAGCGGGCCGACCGGATGAGCCGGGCGATTCCGGTTTCCGAACGGCTGCGCGCCGCGGACGTCGCGATGATCGCGCTGTGCTGGGTGGACAACGCCGGAATCACCCGGGTCAAGACCGTCCCGCTGGGCCGGCTCGAGCGCGCCGCCGGGTGGGGCATCGGCATGTCGCCGGTGTTCGACGTGTTCGTGGTCAACGACGACATCACGACCAGCGAGCACATCGGCGGCCCGGCCGGCGACCTGCGGCTGTTCCCCGACCTCGACCGGGTCGCCGTGCTCGCGGGCCAGCCCGGCTGGGCCTTCGCCCCGATCGACCGCTACACCCAGGAGGGCCGGGTCTACGCCGGCTGCCAGCGCTCGTTCGCCCGCCGGATGGTCACCGAAGCCGCCCGCCGCGGCCTCTCGCTGCGGATGAGCTTCGAGGTGGAGTGGGCCGTCGGCGCCGAGGGCGAGGGCGGCTTCGTCCCGGCCTGCACCGGACCGGCCTACGGCATGACCCGGGTGATCGAGCTGTCGCACTACTGCCGCGCGGTCACGGGGGCGCTGGAGCGCGAGGGCGTGGTCGTCGAGCAGTTCCACCCCGAATACGCGGCCGGCCAGCTGGAGGTCTCGGTCGCGGCGGCCGACCCGGTCGCGGCCGCCGACGAGAGCGTGCTGGTGCGGCAGACGATCCGCGCGGTTTCCGCCGCGCACGACTACCGGGTGTCGTTCGCCCCCTCGGTGGTCGCCGGCGCCGTGGGCAACGGCGGCCACGTGCACCTCAGCGTGTGGCGGGGCGGCCACAACCTGCTGGCAGGGGGCGACCGGCGCCACGGCCTGACCGCCGAGGGTGAGGCGTTCACCGCCGGCGTCCTGGCCGCGCTGCCCGCGCTGACGGCGATCGGCGCGCCCAGCGTAGCCAGTTACCTGCGGCTCGTCCCCTCGCGCTGGGCAGGCGCCTACCACTGCTGGGGGCTGGAAAACAGGGAGGCCGCGCTGCGCCTGGTGACCGGCTCGACCGGCGAGCAGGACGTCCGGGCGAACATCGAGATCAAGTGCTTCGACCTGGCTGCCAACCCGTACCTGGTGGCCGGGTCGCTGATCGCCGCGGGCCTGGCCGGGCTGGATGCGGACGCCAGGCTGCCGGAGGAGATCACCGTCGACCCGGGCGGGCTGGCGGACGGCGAGCTTGCCCGCCGCGGCATCCGCCGGCTGCCGCGGTCGCTGGCCGAGGCGGCCCGGTGCCTGGAGGCCAGCGCGGTGCTGTGCGAGGCCATGGGCGACCCGCTGCTGCAGGCGTTCCTCGCGGTCCGCCGCGCCGAAGCCGAGCTGTTCGCCGGCGCGAGCCCGGACGACATCACCGCCGCGACCCGCTGGCTGTGGTGAGCAGGTGCCCGCCAGGGTGACGGCCGCCGAGCGGTACGACGCGCGGGGCGGCGGCGCGGCGGACGGCACGCCGGCCGCGGAAGGAGAGGCCGAGCGGTACGACACGCTCGACGGCGGCGCGGGGGCCGGCACGCCGGCCGCGGAACGCGAGGCCGAGCGGTGACCGCCGGGCGGCTGGCGCTCATCGACCACCACGTGCACGGCGTGATCTCCGCGCCACTCGATCGGCCCGGCGTCGAGGCGTTGCTCACCGAGGCGCCGGGGCCGCCGCCGCCGGGGACGTCGATGTTCGACAGCCAGCTGGGCTTCGCCGTGCGGCGGTGGTGCGCGCCGGTGCTGGACCTGGAGCCTTCCGCGCCGGCCGAGGCGTACCTGGCGCGCCGCGCCGAGCTGGGCCCGGCCGAGGTCAGCCGGCGGCTGCTGCGCGCCGCTGGGGTGGACGCGTGGCTGGTGGACACCGGCTACCAGACCGGCCAGCTGCTCACCCCGGCCGAGCTCGCCGAGGTCAGCGGCAGCCCGGCGCGCGAGGTGGTCCGGCTCGAGGCGGTCGCGCAGCGGGTGGCCGAGAGCGGGGTTGGCGCCGGCGGCTTCGCGGCCGGGTTCGCCGAGGCGCTGGCGGCGGCGAAGGACGCGGTCGGGCTCAAGTCGATCGTCGCCTACCGATACGGGCTGGACTTCGACCCCACCCGGCCGGCGGCGGCCGAGGTGACCGGCGCCGCCGGGCGGTGGCTGCGGGGGGCCGAGGCCGGCGCTGCCGGCGATGGCGGGGGCGCAGCCGTTCGGGATCCCGTTCTTCTCCGGCATCTGATCTGGACCGGCGTGGACACCGGGCTGCCGCTGCAGTTCCACACGGGTTTCGGCGACCCGGACCTGCGGCTGCACCGGTCCGACCCGTCGCTGCTGCA
>Ga0070698_100008451_pt1 | contig 11122 bp, 8 predicted proteins | sample KBSK1502metaG_FD_65477 | JGI IMG/M metagenome (GOLD analysis project Ga0070698, IMG submission 65477) | Corn, switchgrass and miscanthus rhizosphere microbial communities from Kellogg Biological Station, Michigan, USA - KBS K1-50-2 metaG | ecosystem: Host-associated > Plants > Roots >...
CCGCCGACCCGGATCGAGCCCTCAAGGCGCGTCTGCTTCGGGTTGTGCAACCCGAGCACCGCCATCGAGGACACCGACTTGCCGGAGCCGGACTCGCCCACGATGCCGAGCGTCTGGCCGCGGCGCACCGTGTAGGAGACATCGCTGACGGCCTGGACCAGCCCGTCGTGGGTGGGGAAGCGAACCGTGAGGTTCTCGACGATCAGGAACGGATCGTCGCCGGACACAGGACCTCCGTCGGTCACGCGAGCCTCACTCTCGGGTCGATCACGCTGTACAGGACGTCAACGATCAGGTTGGCGGACACGATGATGACCGAGGAGAACATCACTGTCGCCTGGACTACCGGGAAGTCGACCGGCGAGGAGATCGCCTGGATCGCCCATCGCCCGATGCCGTCGATGTCGAAGATGGACTCGGTGAACACGGTGCCGGCGAGCAGGCCGGCGAAGTCCAGGCCGAAGATGGTGATGATCGGGACGATCGCGGCACGCAGGCCGTGCTTGTACATCACCCTGCGCGGGGTGAGCCCCTTGGCGGTCGCGGTGCGGATGTAGTCCTCGCCGAGCGTCTCGATCATCTGCCCGCGGGAGAACCGGGCGTACGACGTCGAGAACGTGATGCCGATGCACAGCCACGGCAGGATCAGCCCCTTGGCCCACATGAAGGGATTCTGCAAGATCGGATGGTACGACGTGTCCGGGAACCACTTGAGCTGGAGCGAGAACACGATCCACGCGAGCAGCGCCACGATGTAGTAGGGGATCGACGACACGAACACGCTGAAGGTGACCAGGCTGCGGTCCAGGGTCGTTCCTCGATAACGCGCCGCCATCGTGCCGAGGAAGACGCCGAACATGAGATAGATCATCGATCCGACGAGCGCGATCGACAGCGTCGCCGGCAACTTGTGGAACAGGTCCTTGGTGACCTCGGACTTGGTGCGGTAGGAGATGCCGAAGCACGGGGCGTCGCAGGGGTACTTGGCCCCGAAGCTGATCACGCGGTCCTTGAACATGCCCTGGGCGAACAGGCCGTACTGGTGGACCACGGAGTCGTTGAGACCGAGCTGCTCGGTCAGGATCGCGAGCTTCGCAGGATTGCACTTGCCGTTGAGATTGCACAGAGGCTCAGCCGGGTTGCTCGGCCCCTTGAAGAACAGCAAGAAGACGAACATGGACGTCAGGATCACGACAAGCGCTGACGCCACGAGCCTGCGCACTATGAAGCCAAGCACTGCTCACGCCTCGATTTCTACGTTGAAGGGGTTGCGGCCAGGCCACGGGATCACCGCTGTTGGACCGCGGTGTGGGGTGGACCCGGTTCGGGCCCACCCCACACCTGTGACGGTGCTGCTAGCTACTACGACCTGCGGACTACTGGGAGACCCAGATGTTCCGGAAGGTCGGAGTGCCCAGCGTGTTGTCGTCGTACATGCCGTTGATCTTCGACCCGTGGATCATCGCAACGCCGGTGTAGTAGCGCGGCACGACGGGCAGGTACTGGGTCAGGATCTCCTTGCCGATGGCGTCCCACTGGGCCGGCTGCTCAGCGCTCGGCAGCTTGAAGGTGTCGGCGATCTTCTGGTCGATCGCCGGCACGTTGAACGCCGACTCGTTGGTCCCGAAGCCAATCTTGGCGATGTCGGTCGACTGGAACAGCGGCGGGATCCAGGTGGCACCCGACGGCCAGTCCGAGCACCAACCGTAGGAACGCACGTTGATGTCCGTCTTCGGGTTGTCACGGGTTGCCACGTAGTCGGCAACCGTGGTCGGAACCGGGGTGGCCTTGAAGCCGGCCTCGGTCAGCGACTTGGTCAGGACCGCCTTGCTCTGGACGTCGGTGTCCAGGTCAGTGCGGAACAGGAACTTGATCTCGTAGTTGAGCAAGCCGGCGTCGGTCAGGATCTGCTTGGCCTTCGCGGTGTCGGTCTCGAACGGACCGTGACCCTCGACCGCGGTGTACTCGGTGCGACCGGGCACGCCGGGAGGCATGATGTTGGTCGCCGCAATCGCGTTGACGTCGGGGATCAGGCCTGAGGCCAGGATCTGGTCCTTGTAGGGCAGCGCCCAGGTCAGGGCCTCGGTGATGGCCTTGTCCTTCACGGTGCGAGTGTCCAGCGCGTAGAAGTACGTGCAGGGCGAGCCGCCGATGACCAGGCGGTCAGCGTGGTCGTTCTGGAACTTGCGGTAGTCCTGCGACTGGACGTCGTCGTAGGTCAGCGTGGTCTGGCCAGCGCCGCTGTCAGCCAGCAGGATCTGGTCGATCTTGAGCGGGTCCTGACCACCCTTGAAGACGTAGCCGTCGGGGTACTGGGTGCGGGCCGGGTCGGTGGCCGGGTCCCAGTTCTCGTTGCGGCTGAGGACCAGGGACTTGCCGATGACGTAGGAGTCGATCTTGTAGGGACCGCTCGCCCACGGGTGCTGGGCGTACTTCGCCGGGTCGGAGATGGCCGGGTCGGTCGGGATCGGGCCCATGGCCGGCATCGACGCGTAGTAGGGGAAGTCGGAGAACGGCTTGGCCATCTTGATCGTGACCGTCTTGGCTGCGTCGTCGTAGGTCACGGCGTGCTGCTTGGTGCCGTCGGGGTCGTTGCCCGTGTAGGGACCCTTGTAGGTGTCGCCCTCGAGGAAGTAGGGGTTGGTGTAGTAGATGCCGGGGCCGTTGACGAAGGTCTCCTGGTCGTAGGACCGGATGATGCCGAAGGCAACTTCCTTGGCGGTGATCGGGTCGCCGTTCTCCCACTTGATGCCGTCACGCAGGGTGAACGTCCACTCGGTGTAGTCATCGTTGTGCGTACCGAGGTCGGTGGCGAGGTCCGGGACCAGGATCATCTGGCCAGTCGCCTTGTCGTAGGCGTACTGGGTCAGCTGCCGCATCACCAGGCTGGTCATGATGCCGTTGGTGTCGGTGTAGTAGAGGTCAGTCGGGTCGATCGGCGTGGTGAAACCAGTCGAGGTCAGGACCGTGACGGTGCCGCCCTTGGTGGCTCCTTCGATGGTCACCGGGCCCTGACGGGTCGGGTCCTGGCCGTTCCCGGTGTTGCCGAGGTTCGACGTGTCGACGCCGGGGCCATTGCCGTTTCCGCCGCCGCCGCTGCCGCCGCAAGCGGCCAGCGTCAGGAGGCACGCGGCGCTCAGCGCCACGATCGGTTTCTTGAACCGCATGTGTGGGTCCACCCTTTCGATGTTCTTCTCAGTGCCCACCGCTGACGAGTCGTCAGCGGCGAGTTCGGGGGTCGAACGCATCCCGCACTGCGTCACCCAGAAGGTTGAGCGTCAGTGTCAGGAGCGCGATGGCTCCGACGGGGACCCAGAGGTAGAGCCCGTAGTCGGCGTAGTAGGGCGTGGCCTGGGCGGCCATCTTGCCCAGTGACGGAATGCCGGTCAGGCCCAGACCCAGGAAGGAGAGGGCGGCCTCGAGAGCCACGAAGGCCGGCAGGGAGAGAGACAGTGACACCACGATCGGCGCCACCATGTTGGGCAGCAGCTCCTTGAACAGGATCTGCCGGGTCGGCACGCCGATCACCTCGGCAGCCTGGATGAACTCCCGCTCGCGCAGGGTCAGCACCTGGCCACGGATGAGCCGGGCCAGTCCCATCCAGCCGAGCACGACCAGGACCGACAGCAAGGCGAACAGCTGTGCCCGCGGCAGTCCGTCGACGTTGGTGGCGTAGTGGGAGGTGATGATCGGCACCAGGGCCAGCAGGCCGAGGAAGAACGGGAACGCCAGGAACAGGTCGGTGATGAAGCCCAGCACCTGGTCGAGCACGCCCCGGGAGAAGCCCCAGACCAGCCCGATGCCCACGCCGAAAACGGTCGTCAACACCGTTGCGGTGGTGGCGATGAACAGCGAGGTGCGCAGGCCGTAGACCAGCCAGGCCAGGTTGTCGGCGCCGGTGCGCGGCGCCACACCGAGCGGGTGGTCCCACGTGAAGCCGTGGTAGGGCGGGCCCACCGAGGGGTAGCCGTCGAAGTCGACCACGTCTCCGACGTTGGGAGCGTTCGGGTCGCTGATGTCCCAGTAGACGTGGAACGCCTTGGCGATCAGCGGAGCGGAGATCGCGACCAGCACCATCAGCACCAGGATCGAGAAGCAGAGGACCGCAACCTTGTCCTTGCGCAGGCGTGCGAAGGCGATCTGTGCGGGCGACTTGCCCGCCACCTCAACCGCCGGGGTGGGGGACTCCACCTCAAGTTCGATGAGTTCGCCACCGCCGATGAGTGCCATGAAGACCCTTCGCTCGCCACAGGGCGCGCTCTGCGCCGGACGCGACTCTATGTGACCCACACCGCACTGGCGATCACCGGAGCGTAACGATCTGGTCTCGACCGATCGGTCGGCCGGGATCCGTCGGATCAGGCCTCAGGCAGGGAATCCTTCGCCACCGGGGCGTCCACACCGGCTTCCTTGCGCTGTTGGGCGGTGATGGGCGCAGGCGCGGCCGTGAGCGGGTCGAAGCCGCCTCCGGACTTCGGGAAGGCGATCACGTCGCGGATCGACTCGCTGCCCGACAGCAGAGCAACGATCCGGTCCCAGCCGAACGCGATGCCGCCGTGCGGCGGAGCGCCGTACTGGAAGGCATCGAGGAGGAAGCCGAACTTCTCCTGCGCCTCGTCGGGCTCGATGCCCATCACGGTGAACACCCGCTTCTGGATGTCGCCGCGGTGGATACGGATCGACCCGCCGCCGATCTCGTTCCCGTTGCACACGATGTCGTAGGCCCAGGCGATCGCGTTGCCGGGGTCGGAGTCGAAGGTCTCGAGGTCCTGCGGTGAGGTGAAGGCATGGTGGACGGCGGTCCAGGCGCCGGCGCCCACGGCCACGTCACCGGCCGCGGTGGCCTCGTCGGCCGGCTCGAAGAGCGGCGCGTCGACCACCCAGGTGAACGCCCAGGCGGACTCGTCGATCAGGTCGCCGCGGCGACCGATCTCGAGCCGCGCGGCGCCCAGGAGCGCGCGGCTGGCCTTGACCGGCCCGGCCGCGAAGAAGATGCAGTCACCCGGCTGGGCACCGACGTGGGCGGCGATGCCGGCCCGCTCGGCGTCGGTGAGGTTCTTGGCGACCGGGCCGCCCAGCTCGCCGTCCTCCTGCACGAGCACGTAGGCCAGGCCGCGGGCACCGCGCTGCTTGGCCCACTCCTGCCAGGCGTCGAGCTGCTTGCGGGGCTGGCCGGCACCACCGGGCATGACCACCGCACCGACGTACGGCGCCTGGAAGACCCGGAACTCGGTGTCGGCGAAGAACTCGGTGCACTCCACGAGCTCCTGGCCCATCCGCAGGTCCGGCTTGTCGGAGCCGAACCGGCGCATCGCCTCCGCGTAGGTGATCCGCGGCAACGGGACGGGCACGTCGTACCCGATCAGCGACCAGAGCGCGACCAGGATCTCCTCGGCCACGGCGATCACGTCGTCCTGGTCGACGAAGCTCATCTCGATGTCGAGCTGGGTGAACTCCGGCTGGCGGTCGGCGCGGAAGTCCTCGTCGCGGTAGCAGCGCGCGATCTGGAAGTAGCGCTCCATGCCCGCGACCATCAGCAGCTGCTTGAACAGCTGAGGGCTCTGCGGGAGGGCGTACCAGGCACCCGGCTGGAGCCGCGCCGGGACCAGGAAGTCCCGGGCGCCTTCGGGGGTGCTGCGGGTGAGCGTCGGCGTCTCGATCTCCACGAAGTCGTGGCCGTCGAGGACGTCGCGGGCAGCCTTGTTGACCTTGCTGCGCAGGCGCAGGGCCGCCGCCGGGCCGCTGCGGCGCAGGTCGAGGTAGCGGTGCTTGAGGCGCGCCTCCTCCCCCACCTCGATGTGGTCGTCGATCGGGAACGGCAGCACGGCGGAGGCGCTGAGCACCTCGACGTCGGTGGCGACGACCTCGATCTCGCCGGTGGCCAGGTTGGGGTTCTCGTTGCCGTCCTTGCGCGCGACGACCTCGCCGGTGATCTTCAGGCAGTACTCGCTGCGCAGGCTGTGCGCGGTCGCCTCGTCGCGGATCACGACCTGGACCACGCCGGAGGCCTCACGCAGGTCGATGAACGCCACCCCGCCGTGGTCGCGCCGGCGAGCCACCCACCCGGCGAGGGTGACGGACTGGCCGACGTTCTCGGCGCGCAGCGCGCCGGCGTCATGGGTGCGGATCACTGGTGGGTCTCACTTTCGGTGGTGGTGCTGGCTTCGGTGAGCACCCGCGGTCGCAGGTCCTCGGTGGGTGGCATCCAGGTCGCGGGGTCGGCCGCGGTCTGCTCGCCCGAGCGGATGTCCTTGACCTCGTGGGTCCCGTCGCTGGTCGTGAACCAGACGTAGGGGATGCCGCGGCGCTCGGCATAGCGGATCTGGCGCCCGAACTTCTGCGGGCTGGGAGCGACCTCGCACGGAACTCCGTTGCGGCGCAAGGCGTCGGCGATGTCGTCGCTGACCCGTCGCGACTCCTCGTCGGTCAGGGCGACGAGCACGGCGCTCGGCACCGGCCGGCTGCCGCGCACGACGCCGTCGGCCAGGAGCGGGATCAGCGTGCGGGAGACGCCGAAGGAGATCCCCACCCCGGGGTACGTCGTGCGCCCGTCGGTGGCGAGCGCGTCGTAGCGACCTCCCCCGCCCACCGACTTGAGCCGCTCGTAGCCGGTCATGAAGATCTCGACCACCGTGCCGGTGTAGTAGTCGAGGCCGCGCGCGATCCGCAGGTTGGCCTCGACGGTGACGTGCTCGTTGACCGAGCCGGCACAGCCGTCGATCACCGCCGCCAGCTCGGTGAGCCCCGTCTCGAGCAGCTCGTCCTGCACCCCGAGAGCCCGCACCCGGTCGACGAACGAGGTGTCACCCACCCGGATCGTCGCCAGCGCCAGGCACTGCTCGGCCTGCTCGGGCGTCGCCCCCGCGAGCTCGACCAGCTGGGCGGCCACCTGCTCGGCTGGCAGCTTGTCGAGCTTGTCGATCACCCGGATGGCGGTGGTGACGTCGTCGATCCCGAGGCCGCGGTAGAACCCCTGGATCAGCTTGCGGTTGTTGACCTGGAACGAAAGCGCGGGCAGGGGGAGGGCGTCGAGCGCCTGCACCATCACCCGCATCACCTCCACGTCGTGGTGGAAGGGCAGCTCGTCCTTGCCGACGATGTCGATGTCGGCCTGAGTGAACTGGCGGTAGCGACCCTCCTGCGGTCGCTCGCCACGCCACGCGGGCTGGATCTGGAACCGGCGGAACGGGAACTCCAGGTGGCCGGCGTTCTCGAGCACGTAGCGCGCGAAGGGCACGGTGAGGTCGAAGTGCATCCCCAACCCGGAGTCGCCCTCACCGGGCTCAGCCTGCAGGCGGCGCAGGACGTAGATCTCCTTGTCGATCTCGCCGCCCTTGGCCAGCCGGTCGAGCGGCTCGACCACGCGGGTCTCGATGTTGGCGAAGCCGTGCAGCTCGAAGGTCTGCGACAGCGAGGCGATCACTTCGCGCTCGACGGCACGCTGGGCGGGCAACAGCTCGGGGAACCCGCTGAGCGGGGTGGGCTTGGCAGACATCGGTGTTCTAGAGACCTCGGGTGACTGGGTCGGCCTGGGATCCACTCTGGAGACCCAGCAGGTAGGGGTTGGTGGCGCGCTCGCGCCCGATCGAGGTCTGCTCGCCGTGACCCGGCAGGACGACGATGTCGTCGGCCAGCGGCAGCACCTTGGTCGCCAGGCTGCGCAGCATGGTGGCGTGGTCGCCGCCGGGCAGGTCGGTGCGGCCGATCGAGCCGGCGAACAGCAGGTCGCCGGAGAACATCAGCTCGCTGATCGCCTGCTCGTCGTACGGCGTGCGGAACGTGACCGAGCCTCGGGTGTGCCCCGGGGTGTGGTCCACCACGAAGGTGAGGCCTGCGATCTCGAGCTCCTGCAGGTCGGCGAGCTCGCGTACGTCGTCCGGCTCGGCCCACTGGTAGTTGCCGCCGAGCAGCATCTGGCTGGTCTCGCGCGACATGCCGGCCATCGGATTGGCGAGCAGGTGGCGGTCGTCGGGATGGATCCACGCGGTGGCGTCGTACGTCCCGGCGACGGGCGCGACGCACCACATGTGGTCGACGTGCCCGTGGGTGACCAGGACGCTGACCGGCTTGAGGCGGTGCTCGCGGACGACCTGGTCGACCCCCTCGGCGGCGTCCTTGCCCGGGTCGATGACGACGCACTCCTGGCCGGGGCCGGTGGCAACGACGTAGCAGTTGGTCCCCCACGGTCCTGTGGGGAAACCGGCGATGAACACAGTGGTACCTCGAAGATCGTTGCCGGGTGGAGCAGGGCTCAGGACAGGGAGAGCCTACCGAGACCCCCCGGACGTCTGACTACGATGGGCAACCATGAGCGCGCCCGAGGACTCCACGGCGACCCCCGAGTCGTCTGCACCCGCCACCGCTGTCACCTCCGAGTGGGGCCGGGTCACGGCCGACGGCACCGTCTATGTCCGTACGCCGGACGGTGAGAAGGCGGTCGGCCAGTACCCCGAGGGCACGCCCGAGGAAGCGCTGAAGTTCTTCACCGACCGCTTCGACGCCCTCGCGTTCGAGGTCGACCTGCTCGAGAAGCGGGTCAAGGCCGGAGCCCTCGGACCCGAGGAGGCATCCGCCTCGGTCAAGACCGTGCGCGGCCAGGTCGAGGACGCCAACGCAGTGGGCGACCTGACGTCCCTCCGCGGCCGGCTCGACTCGCTGTCCCCGGTGATCGCGGCGCAGCGCGAGGAGAAGAAGGCCGAGCGCGCCCAGAAGGTCGCCGAGTCCAAGGTGGCCAAGGAGAAGATCGTCGCGGAGGCAGAGACTCTCGGCGAGAGCAGCGACTGGCGCAACGGCGCCAACCGCCTGCGCGAGCTGCTCGACGAGTGGAAGGCCCTGCCCCGCCTCGACCGGGCCTCCGACGACGCCCTGTGGCGCCGGTTCTCCACCGCCCGGACCGGCTACACCCGCCGCCGCAAGCTGCACTTCGCCGAGCAGCACGAGAAGCGCGACACCGCTCGCAGCATCAAGGAGAAGCTCGCCACCGAGGCCGAGTCGTTGGCCACCTCGCTCGAGTGGGCGGCGACCGCCGGCCGGTTCCGTGACCTGATGCGCGACTGGAAGGCCGCCGGCCCGGCCCCACGCGAGGTCGACGAGGCCCTCTGGAAGCGGTTCCGGGGCGCCCAGGACGCGTTCTTCAGTGCCCGCGACGAGGCCAACGCCGAGGTCGACCGCGAGTTCGCCGCCAACGCCGAGGCCAAAGAGGCCCTCCTGGTCGAGGCCGAGGCGCTTCTGCCGGTGACCGACCTGGAGGCTGCGAAGAAGGCCTTCCGCGACCTGGCCGAGCGCTGGGATGCCGCGGGCAAGGTGCCGCGCGAGCGGATGAAGGACCTCGAGGGCCGGATCCGCAAGGTCGAGCAGGCCATCCGCGGAGTCGAGGACGAGCAGTGGAAGAAGTCCGACCCCGAGAAGTCCGCCCGTGCCGACGACATGGTCACCAAGCTCGAGAAGGCCATCGCCGACGTGCAGAAGGACCTCGACGCGGCGCGCGCCGCCGGGAACGAGAAGAAGGTCAAGGATCTCGAGGAGAACCTCGCCTCCCGCCAGTCGTTCCTCGAGATGGCCCGCCGGGCCGCCGACGAGTTCAGCGGCTGACGAACGTCCCGTCCGCGTTGCGGTAGGTCAGGTCGGCGATCGTGTACGCCGTCATCGTCCCCTCCTCGACCTGCACCGTGACCGTGGTGCCGACCAGGCCGGTGAACTCCTCGCGGTTGGTGCCAACGGTGGCGTCCGCGTTGTAGTCCCACGCCGCGGCCACGTCGTACTGCTGGTCAGGTCCGAGGTCGAGCGCGACCTGGTCGAGGCAGAAGCCGGCACCGCAGACGTCCCACACGCCGGTCAGCGAGACCAGTGTCGGCGGCTGCGGGGTCGGCGTGCTGGACGTGGGAGTCGGACTCGGCTGGGTGGTCGGCGGGCTGCTGGGACCGCTCCCGGGGGTTGGCGCCGGCCCGGACGTGGGTGCAGCGGCCGTGGGTGCAGCCGTGGTGGGCGGCGAACCAGGCTGCGGGCTCGGTTGACCGGAGCCCTCGTGGGTGGCCGAGCCTCCGACGCCAGCCGTGGGAGTCGGGGCGTCTGCCGGATCCTCGAGGGCCGGCGGCGACGGGATCTCGAAGTAGCCGGTGTCGTAGCCGTGGCCGAAGGCGAGCACCAGGTCGACGTAGTAGTCCGACTGGTTGTAGCCGAACACCGCGGTCCGCATCGCCTCCTCCGAGGTGAGCGGTCCGTAGCGGCACAGGTAGTCGGCGGCTGCCAGCGCCGCGTCGTCGAGGTCGTTGGGTGAGGACACCCCGTCGCCGTCGCCGTCGCGACCGGCCCAGTCCCAGGTCGAGGGGATGAACTGCATCGGGCCGACGGCCCGGTCCCAGACGGTGTCGCCGTCCCATCTGCCGTCGTCGCTGTCGCGGATGGCGGCGACCGGTCCATGGCCGTCGAGCGCGACGCCGATGATCAGCGGGTGGGAGACGCCCGCCGAGTCGAGGATGGCTCCGCCGTACCGGCCATGGTCCGACTCGACCCGCCCGATCCCCGCGAGCAGCCACCACGGGATGCCGCAGCCGGAGTCGGCGGCGGCTGCGTTGCGGTAGGCGCGCAGGGCCGCCTCGGGGACGTCGAAGCTCGCGGTCTGGCTGACCTGCCACAGGTCGAGGCCTGTGCTCGTGAGCCGGGTTCGCGGGTCGGCCGCCTGGATCAGGCTGCCGCGGCGGAAGGGCTGGCGCGCCGGCTGGGCCGGTCCTGGGCCGGGCGCGTCGACGACCGGAGCCGCCGAGATGACAGGTCGCTCGTCGCCCTGGAAGGCGAACGCCGCCGAACCGGTCGCCAGCATGAGCGCGGCAGGCACGAGCAGCAGGCGCCGATGGAGCGCACGAACAGGCATGACTGGAAAGGTCCCCCGGGAAGCGACGAGCAGGCAGCCCTGACGCTACCCGCGCCAGGCGTCAGCGAACCGGAGAAGAGGGAAACACTGGGGTAACGGGTGCGTGGCCGTCGACTCCGCGGCCTGCCGTGAGCGCTGCCAACCAGACCGCGTTGCACATCAGCCAGCACCGCTCCCAGAGCCCGAAGTCCGGGCCGGCTCCGAACCTGCCCAGGGAGTACCACGCGAGGCCCGCCAGCGGGAACGACGCCA
>Ga0070698_100008452_pt1 | contig 11122 bp, 10 predicted proteins | sample KBSK1502metaG_FD_65477 | JGI IMG/M metagenome (GOLD analysis project Ga0070698, IMG submission 65477) | Corn, switchgrass and miscanthus rhizosphere microbial communities from Kellogg Biological Station, Michigan, USA - KBS K1-50-2 metaG | ecosystem: Host-associated > Plants > Roots >...
CGCGCCGTTCTGCGTGTTGTCGTACTCGATGACGAACGCCGGTCCGCGGACCGCGTAATAGTGGCCGCGACCCGGGGCATCTGAGCCGGCCCAGGCGAATGTCACGTCGCCGAGACCGGCACCGGCGATGCGCGTCCATGTCTCGTTCGCGACCTCGGGGCGGGCCCGGTCGATGTAGTAACGGATCAGGCGCTCCATCGAGGCCTGGCGCGGCCGGCCAAGGTCCGCATGACGGATCCCAGCCGGCACCGATCGGAGGTCCGCGTGCCTGCCGGTCCCGGTCAGGATGTCGGCCGGCGCGACGCCGTCCAGGAATCCCGCGCGACGCTCCGCCGCGGAAAGCTCCGACAGGAGGGTTCGCGCGAGCGTTTCCTCGCCAGTCAGCGTCCTTGTTCCCGCGCCGGGGCCGCTCGGGATCACCGCCGGGTTCGCGCCGAGGAACGATGGCGTGGTGCCGACCACGTGGTCGCCGAGCACCGTCAGGTGGACGGCGACGTGATGGCCGCCGACCCGCCACGACCAGGCCGACGTCGGGCTCGGCGTGCCGAAGACGGCGAACCAGTACAGCTCCGGATCCCGTCGGATCCAGCCGCCCCGTCCGTCCGATCGCTCCAGCCGTCCGAGCACCGTCTCCAGAGCCATGATCGCGTTGACCTCGGCGGCGGTCCGAGCACTCAGGGCGCACGTCAGGATCGCCGTCGAAGCAACCCGCTGGTCCGGGCGCATGTCCCCGATCGCGAGGCCCTTCCGGGAACCAGGCGTGTACGCCCAGACGAACCGCTCCTCGGTCTCGAAGGGAAACGACGCCTGCCTGCGTTGGGACTCGTCCAGGCCGTCCAGCCAGGCCCTCACGGCGGCCGTGATCTCCCGTGCGGGGGTCACCGTACCAACCTCGATGCGATCAGCCGCGCGCCGCGGCCATCCGCTCGAGGATCACCCGCTTCACGTTGTCGATGGGGACTCGATCCTGGGTCATGGAGTCGCGGTCACGGATCGTCGCGGCGCCATCCTCGAGCGACTCCACGTCGATCGTCACGCACCACGGCGTCCCGATCTCGTCCTGGCGCCGGTACAGCTTGCCGATCGCCGCCGTGTCGTCGTAGACCGCCATCACGTCCTTCGCGAGATCGTCTCGCAGTCGGTGGCAGATCGCGACGATCTCGGGCCGCTTCTTGAGCAGGGGCAGCACCGCGACCTTGTACGGCGCGAGATCGGGGTGGAGACCGAGCACAACGCGCTTTTCGCCGCGAACCTCCTCCTCGCGGTAGCTGTCGATCAGGAACGTGAACGCGGCCCGGTCCGGCCCACCGGCCGTCTCGATGATGAACGGGATGAAGTGCGCCTCGGTGGCAGGGTCGAAGTACTCGAGGTTTTCGCCGGACTCGGCCTGGTGGCGGGACAGGTCGAAGTCGCCCCGGTTGTGGATGCCCTCGAGCTCCTTCCAGCCGAACGGGAAGCGGTACTCGACGTCGACCGCCTTCTTCGCGTAGTGCGCGAGCTCATCGGCGGCGTGCTCGCGGAAGCGGAGGCGCGACTCGGTGACGCCGTAGCGCGTGTACCAGCCCCAGCGGCGCGGGAGCCACTCCTCGAAGACCGCCGCGGCATCGTCGGGCTTGACGAAGTACTGCATCTCCATCTGCTCGAACTCGCGCATCCGGAACACGAAGTTGCCCGGGCTGATCTCGTTACGGAAGCTCTTGCCGACCTGGGCGATGCCGAACGGGATCTTCTTGCGCGAGGACTGCTGGACGTTCTTGAAGTTGACGTAGCTGCCCTGGGCGGTCTCCGGGCGGAGGTACACGATCGCCGCGTCGTCCTCGACCGGGCCCATGTATGTCTTGAACATGAGGTTGAACCGCCGCGGAGCGCTGAGCGGGCCACCGTCGACCGGGCACTTGAGCCCCAGCCGCTCGACGATCGTCGGGTCGCGCAGGTCGGTCGCCGACAGGTTCTCGGCGCCGGGGAGCTCGTCGAGGCGGAAGCGGCGGTGGTCGGTCTGGCACTCGACCAGCGGGTCGCTGAACGACCCGACGTGCCCGGACGTGATCCACACCTGGGGGTGCATCAGGATCCCCGCATCGAGCCCGACGATGTCGTCGCGCTCCTGGACCATCGCCCGCCACCAGGCGCGCTTGACGTTGTTCTTCAGCTCGACCCCGAGCGGCCCGTAGTCCCACACCGCGTTGATGCCGCCATAGATCTCGCTGCTCGGATAGACGAAGCCGCGCCGCTTGGCGAGCGAGACGATGGTGTCGAGCTCGGCGACGGCAGGCGCGACGTCATTCGGCGTTTCGGTGGGAACGTTGGCCACAGGGAAACTCCTCCGAGGCGGCCGGCCGTGGAAGGGACGGTCGCGGGGTGCGTGGGCCGCGATCCTAGCAGCGCGGACGCAACCTTTGGGGCCGCCAAACGTCGTATGGTCGATGGAGCAACAGCAGGTCCCCGACACCCGGCTGTGGATGGCAGCGTTCCTGGGTGTGGCCCTGGCGATGATCGCGGTCGCGCTCGCCTGGCAGGCCTACGGGCCGCCGATCAAGTAGAGCCCGAACCGCTCCGCGCTCTCTCGGATCTCAAATCGGCCGCGTACGCTGGCGGACGTGACCTCACCGACCGGTCCGGTTGCACGCAATGGCCCGGCTCGTTTCCTGATTCCGCTGCTGACCGGAATGACCGGCGGCGGCCTCCTGCTCGTGGCGGGTGGAGCTTCCGCCTGGTTTGGTCCCGTGGTCGGCCCGGTTCCGATCCTCGCCGGCGCTGCGCTCGTCGGGCTCCTCATCGACAACCCGGGGAATGAAGCCGTCCTCGCCGTCGGGCTTCTCGGTCCGATCATCGCCGGGATGCTCGCCAAGGGCGAGATCCTGGCCACGCCCGCGCCGCTGCTCGCCGGCTCGCTGTTCGGCGGCATCGCCCTCCTGTTCTTCGGGCTCATGGGCGGGATCATCGCCCGGCGACGCTGGAAGGTGCCGGTGCTGCCCGATCAGCCCGCTGCGATCCTCCTCGGATTTACCGGGCTCGCGTCCTGCCTCGCCTGGATCCTCGTGCCCGGGCTCGCGTTCACTGGCGTCTAGCCCGAAAGAACGCGCCGCCTGTTCACACGCTAGGGAACTCCGGCGAGTGAGGATCGCGCAGCCTCGTGGCGGACCTCGTCGAGAAAGGCAAGGGAACGCGGCTTCCGGTCGAGCGAAAATGCGAGGAACTCGCGCATCGCGAGCTCGACCTCGCGCTCGGTGTCGGGACGCGCACGGAGCGCGGCGAGGGCCTCGACGTCCAGGCGCTGGTAGGCCTTGAGCAGCTTGAGCGCTTCGAGCGAGAGGCCGGCGCGCTCGAACGGCGGTCCCGGACAGCGCTCGCACAGGACGCCACCCAGCGGCGGCATCCAGCGGTAGCGCTCGTCCGCCTCGAGCAGGCGGCCGCACTCGACGCAGCGGTCGACCTCCGGGCGAACGCCGAGCTCGTCGGCGAGGTGCATCTCGAACCAGCGCGCGACCCGGCCGGGCGCCATGCCGGCATCAAGGATCTCGTACGCCCGCTTGAGCAGCACGTACACCGACTCGGAGGCGTGGCGCTCCTCGAGCGTGCCGTCTGCGAGCTCCGCGAGGTAGGAGGCGGTTCCGAACGACACGAGATCGTCGCGCATTCGCAGCCAGGCATGGACAACCGAGACCTGGGTGATGACGTCGAACGTCCGGCCGTGGGCGAGCGCGAGCCGCAGCTCGGCGAATGGCTCGACGCTGCCGCCGATCCGCGAGGTGGGCCGACGGATGCCCTTCGCGATCGCCTTGATCTTGCCGCCGCTCGGGGTCATGAGCGTGAGGATCCGGTCCGCCTCGCCGTAGTCGAAGCGTGACAGCACGATGGCCTCGGTGACGTAGCGACGCGGGGCGGGCACGACGTGACGGTACACCGATCACGCCACCTCGCCGAACCCGCTACTTCAGCCGAGCATGTTTGTGCGCTGACGACTACACTCGGTAGCGGAATGGCGCTCTCGACCAGCCCCGACATCGCGCTGCTCATCGCCGACACCGAGGCGGAGATCCTGCGGCTCGTGCAGGGCACGGATCCGGCGACCGCCGGCGTGTACGAGATGTGCCGCTATCACCTCGGCCTGGACGGCTCTGGCTCGACAGGAAAGCGCGTGCGCCCGCTCCTCGGGCTCCTCGCCTACGCCTCGATCACCGGCGACCACCGGCGCGCACTCCCCGGCGCGGCGGCTGTCGAGCTCGGCCACAACTTCAGCCTCGTCCACGACGACATCGAGGACGACGACCGCGAGCGGCGCCATCGGCCGACCCTGTGGGCGCTCCACGGCGTGCCCCAGGCGATCAACACCGGCGACATGCTGTTCAGCCTGAGCCGGATCGCGCTCCATCGCCTGACGGACCTCGGCTTCCCCGACCGAACCGTGCTCCGGCTGATGCGCCTCTACGACGAGACCTGCGTCGCACTGTGCGAGGGCCAGTACCTCGACATCTGGATGGCCGAGCACGATGACGGCCTCTCGGTCGAGCTCTACTTCGACATGATCGGGCGCAAGACCGCCGCGCTGATCTCGGCATCGATCGAGGCGGGCGCGGTGCTGGCGACCGACGACGAGCACGTCATCGACCGCTATCGCGCCTTCGGCTGGGACCTGGGCATCGCGTTCCAGCTCAATGACGACCTGCTCGGGATCTGGGGCCCCGAGCTCAAGACGGGCAAGGAAGCGTCGGACGTGCCGCGCAAGAAGAAGACGCTGCCCGTGATCTACGCCTTCGAGCACGCCGCCCGCGAGGACCGCGAACGCCTCGTCGCGCTCTACGCCAACGGCCGGCTCAGCCGGGAGCACACCGCGGAGATCGTGGCGATCCTGGAGCGGACGGGGGCGCGCGACTACACCCGCGACCAGGCCCGCGAGCACCGCGACCGCGCGCTGGCCGCGCTGGACGCTGCAGGCACGATCGAGCGCGCGCCGCGCGCGCGGCTCGAAGAGATCATCCGCTCGGTGATCACCGCCTAGGGCGCGTCGCCGGAGGAGGGACGCGCGGCTAGCGGCGCGCCTTCGTCCCCGCGGGCCTTCGTGCCCCGCGCGGCGGCCGCGTTTCGGCGGCGTCGCCGTCATCGGGCGGCGATTCGGCCTTCTGCAGCTGGCGCGTCACGAGGACCTTCCCGACCCGCCGGCCGTCGGTCGATTCGACCGTGAGGCGCAGCCCGTCGACATCGACCGAATCGCCCGGCGCGGGCACGCCGCCGATGCGGTGGTACACCAGCCCACCGACCGTGTCGTACTCGTCCTCGTCCTCGAGCTGGAGGTCCAGGTCGAACAGCTCGAGGATCTCGTCGACATCGGCGCGGCCGTCGACGCGAGCCTCGTGGTCGGACAGCCGTACGACCATCGGCTCCTCGACGTCGTACTCGTCCTGGATCTCCCCCACGATCTCCTCGAGGAGGTCCTCGATCGTCACCAGCCCGGCCGTGCCGCCGTACTCGTCCAGCACGACCGCTATGTGGACCTTGCGCCGCTGGAACTCGTGGAGCAGGTCGTCGACGGTCATCGACTCGGGCACGAGGACCGGCGGCCGGAGCAGCTTGCGGAGCGCGGGCCGTGGTCCCGCATCGGGCTTCAGATACGGCAGCAGGTCTTTCGCGTACAGGATCCCGACGATCTCGTCGATCGTGTCGTGGTAGACGGGAATGCGCGAGTGGCCGACCTCGACGACGAGGTCGATCGCCTCCTCGAGGGTCGCGTCCGCCGGCACGGAGGCGATCGCAACGCGAGGAACCATCACCTCGTGGACGCGGCGCTCGCCGAGCTCGATGACCGCGTTGATCATCTGCTCTTCCTCGGCCTCGAGGACACCCTGCTCGCCGCCGCGCTCGACGATGAGGCGCAGCTCCTCGGCGCTGATCGCCGCCTCCTGATTCATCTCGACGCCCATGGAGCGCGCGACCCAGCGCGTGATCCCGTTCAGCACGCTCACGACCGGTCCGAGCAGGCGAGCCAGCACGTCGATCGGCCGCGAGAGCACGAGCGCGAACCGTTCGGGGGCGCCGAGGGCGATCGCCTTCGGGATGAGCTCGGCGAAGACGATCGTGAACAGCGCCAGGATGATGGTGACCACGATGAGCGCGGCACTCTCGGCTGAGCCCGCCGCGACGCCGAAGCTCTCGAGGAGGCTGGCGAGGCCGGTCACGAGGCTGACCGCGGCGAAGGCCGAGGCGAAGAAGCCGATCAGGGTCAGGCCCAGTTGCGAGACCGCGAGGAACCGACCCGGGTCGTCGATGAGCCTCCGGACGCGGCGCGCGCTTGTGCTGCCCTCCTCGACGAGCTGGTCGATTCGGCTCCGCCGGACCGACACCAGCGCGATCTCGGCGGCCACGAAGAACCCTTCGAGGAAGGTCAGGAAGATCAGGAACAGGATCTCACCGAAGGGCGATGGCACCGTGCTCAGGCCTTCCCTGGGTCAGCAGGGTCCGGGAGGTCCGGCTTCGCACGCGGCTCGCGGATCCGTGCCGGGACGCCGACGGCAAGCTTGCCCGGAGGGACGTCCCGGGTCACCACGGCACCGGCACCGGTCCTGGCGCCCTCTCCGACCTCGACGGGAGCGACGAGCATCGTATCGACGCCGAGGAAGGCGTTGCGGCCGACGCGCGTCCGGTTCTTGGCTTGGCCATCCCAGTTGGCGGTGATCGTGCCCGCACCGACGTTCGTGCCCTCACCGATCTCGGCATCGCCGAGGTAGCTCATGTGGTGCTGCTTGACCCGCGCACCGAGGCGACTGTTCTTGACCTCGGCGTAGTTGCCGACCTCGGCGCCGGCCCCAACCCGGCTGCCCGAACGCAAGTGGCTGTACGGGCCAATGCGCGCACCGTCGTCGACGATCGAGCCCTCGACGACGCTCCGGTTCACGACGCAGTCGCGGCCGATAGCCGAGTCGACGATGGTGGTGTCCGGGCCGATCAGGCTCCCCTCCCCGATCATCGTCGAGCCGCGCAGGATCACGCCCGGGTCGAGGACGACGTCTGTCGCGATCTTGACCTCCCAGTCGACGTAGACCGTCGACGGGTCGCGCATCGTGACCCCGGCGCGCATGTGCTGCTCGTTGATCCGCACCCGCAGCGCCCACTCCGCCTGGGCGAGCTGGCCGCGGTCGTTCACGCCGTCGAGCGAGCCGTCATCATCGAACCCGACGGCGCTCACGATGCGCCCGTCCTCGCGCGCGAGCTGGATCAGCTCGGTGAGGTACAGCTCGCCGTTCGATGCAGACGGGGTGAGCGTGCTGATCCGACGCCGGAGCCACGCGGCATCGAAGGCGTAGACGCCGGCATTCACCTCGTTCGTCTCGAGCTCCTCGTCCGAGGCGTCGCGCGCCTCGACGATTCGCTCGACCGAGCCGAACTCACTGCGAACGACGCGCCCGAGCTCCGCAGGATCCGCGGCGAACACCGAAGCGAGGGCGATCGCGGCATCGTCGAGGCGCCGCTGCTCGACGACCGCGACGAGCTGCTCGCCCTCCACGAGGGGCACGTCGCCGGACAGGACGAGGACCTCCTTGACCGATCGCGGCAGCTTCTCGAGCGCAGCCCGCACCGCGTCGCCGGTGCCCCGCGGGACGTCTTGCAGCGCGAGCTTGCCGCGCGGCCCGACGACGTCGCGGATGGCCTCGGTCGCGGGCGAGTAAACGACGACGGGAGGGACGGCACCGCCGTCATTGCCGTCGAGGTCGACGAGCGCGTCGTCCCACGCGTCGAGGACGTAGGCGAGCATCGGCCGGCCACACAGCGGATGGAGGATCTTGGGCGTCCGCGAGCGCATGCGGGTGCCGAGTCCCGCCGCAAGGACGACCGCCGCCGTCCGGCTGGACGGCTCGGTACGTGACGCGGTCACCTGGGCATTCTCAAGGGGTCGACCGAGAAGGTCAAACCTCCCTCAGGCGCGATTGCGGACCGCGACGGCCTCGATCTCGACCTGGGCACCGCGCGGCAGGGCCGCGACCTGGAACGTGGAGCGTGCCGGCGGCGGATCGGGCCAGAAGGGTGCGTAGACCGCGTTGAACCTCTTGAAATCGTCGATGTCGGCGAGGAAGCACGTCGTCTTGACCACGTCGGCGAGTGTGCATCCGGCCGCGTCGAGGACCGCCTCGAGGTTCCGGATGACCCGCTCCGTCTCGGCCTCGACCCCGCCAGCGACGAGCTCGCCGGTCGATGGGTCCAGCCCGACCTGGCCGGAGCAGAAGACGAGGTCGTCGGTCGTGATCGCCTGGCTGTACGGGCCCACCGCACCTGGCGCGGCGGTCGTGCTGACAGCTCGACGGGTCATGCGCTGCTCCCTCCTTCGATGGTCGTCGCGGCGATGAACGGTGGGCCCGCCCCCGGGCTCTGCAGCTGACCGGCCGCGTGCTCGTCGCGAACGCGACTCGCCGCCTCCACGGCCGCGTCGAGCGAAGGATAGAGCGCCCACAGGGTCGGACCGGACCCGGACAGCCCGATCGGGGCGCCGAGCAGCCGCGCCAGCGACCGGCGCAGCGAGCGCAGGCCGGGCACGATCACATCCGCAGCGTTGGCCAGGTCGTTCGCGACGGCCAGCACGCCGGCGCGTCGGACGAGGTCTTCGGCGTCCATCGGCGGATAAGCCGGCCCGAGCTCGGCGGCCAGGTGCTCCGAGGTCAAGCGGGTGGAGCCGCGATTCGACGGCGCGGCGGCCGGGTCGACATCCAGGGCGGCGAACGCCGCGGCGGTGGAGACCTCGACGGCCGGGGTCACGAGCAGGATTCCGGGCGGTTGGCCGGCAAAGGGCGACAGCGGCGTGACCCGCTCGCCGCGGCCCTCGACCAGGGCAGGGCCGCCGGCCAGGAAGAAGGGCACGTCTGAGCCGACCGCTGCCGCGGCTCGATGGCGATCATCCCGCGCTACGTCCGCCCGCCATGCTGTCAGTGCGCCGTCGATCGCCGCGGCCGCGTCGCTGCTCCCGCCGGCCAGGCCGGCAGCCACCGGGATCCGCTTCTCGAGCCGCGCCGCGATCGGAAAGGTGTCCGCGCCTCGGCCGACGATCCGGCGCGCGGCATCGAGCCCCGCGAGGATCGAGCCGAAGCCCGCCGGGTCGAGCGATGTCGCGCCATCGTCGCCACCGACCACGTGCAGGCTGTCACGTGATCCGGCGGCACGGGCGAGGCTGAGCCGGTCGGCGAGGGCAAGCGGGACCATCACCGTGTGCAGGGCGTGGAAGCCGTCGCGCATCGCCCCGACGACGGCGAGGGTGAGGTTCACCTTCGCCGGCGCGAGCCGGATGACCGGGGCCAGGTCGTCGGTGCTCATGCCAGCGCGTCCAGGACGCGCAGCCAGTCGTCGAGGGACAGTGTCTGGGGCCGTCGGTCGCCGGCGATGCCCGCCGCGCCGAGCGCCGCGTCGACGCGCGCCTGGCCAATGAGCGGGCCCGACGCACCATCCTCGCCGGCTCGCAGCTGCCGCCCGAGCACATTGCGAATCATCTTGCGGCGCTCACGGAAGCCGGCATGAAGGAGGCCCCACAGGGCCGGCTCACGCTCCGGCGGAAGCGGGCGGCGATCACGTGGCGTGAGGACGACGACCGCGGAGGCGACCTTGGGCGCGGGCTCGAACGCCTCCCGTGGGACACGCAGCGCGACCTCGACGCCGGCGTGGTACTGGACGAACACCGACAGGTAGCTCATCTGGCCCGGGGCGGCCGCAACCCGCTCGGCGACCTCGGCCTGGAGCATGAGCACCAATCGCTCGGGAGCCGGGTCGCCGCCGAGGAGGCGATGCAGGATCGGGCTGGTGATGTGGTACGGCAGGTTGGCGACGACGCGGTACGGGCTCGGGACGATCGACCCCAGGTCCTGATCGAGCGCGTCGCCCTCGATCAGCCGCAGCCGGCCGCTCTCGAGCTGGCTGGCGAATCGCCCGCGCAGGTACGTCGCGAGGCCGCTGTCGAGCTCGATCGCCGTGACCTCCGCGCCGACATCGAGCAAGCCGCCGGTGAGGATCCCCAGGCCGGGACCGATCTCGAGGACCCGCACCCCCGCTCCCGCCTCGGCAAGGTCCAGGATCGCCTGGAGCACGTCAGGATCGGCCAGGAAGTTCTGGGATCTCGCGTGGCTGGCCCGAAGACCCTCGCGACGCAACGTGCGCCGCACCTCGAGCGGGTCGAGCCGCGGCGAGGCGGCACGAGCGGGCGAGGGGGCGCCGGGACTCATCGCGCCAGTGGCAACGAGGGCGTTGCCTCCAGGTCGAGGCCGGCCCGCTCGCCAGCCTGGAAGCGGCGCGCGCCGGCGGCGCCGATCATCGCGCCGTTATCGGTGCACAGCCCGGGCCTCGGGACGATGAGGGGCACTCCGAGCGCGTCGGCCTCGCCGGCCAATCGCGCCCGCAGGATGGAGTTGGCGGCGACGCCGCCGCCCAGCACGATCGAGCGGGCGCCGATCGCGCGCGCGGCCCGCCCCGTCTTCGCGACGAGAACATCCACGACGGCGTCCTGGAAGCCCCACGCAAGCTCGGCCACGACGGCGTGGGGCAGCGGCTCCTCGGGCTCCCGAAGGCCCGCGTCCGCGCGAGCGACGTCGATCGTCCGCCGCGCTGCGGTCTTCAGGCCCGAGAATGAGAAGTCGTAGGTGTCGCCGAGCCAGGCCCTCGGGAACTTCGCGTCCTGGCGAGTCGCCGAGTCGGCGGCCTTCTGGATCGATGGGCCACCCGGGTACGGCAGGTCGAGCAGGCGGCCCACCTTGTCGAATGCCTCGCCCGCCGCATCGTCGACCGTCTGGCCCAGCAGGCGGTACGTCAGGTGGTCGGTCATCTCGACGAGGAACGTATGGCCGCCCGATACGACGAGGGCGACGAGCGGGAAGATCGGCTCCTGCTCGTCGGCCTGGCCCGGGTCGCGCAGCCAGGCGGCGTACACGTGACCCTCGAGGTGGTTCACGCCGACCAGCGGCTTCTCGTGCACCCAGGCCAGGGTCTTGGCGACGTTGATCCCGACAAGCAGCGACCCAGCCAGGCCCGGCCCGCGCGTGACCGCCACGGCGCCGACGTCGGCCCACGTCGCACCGGCGTCGCGCCACGCCTCGTCGAGCACGGGCAGGATCCAGCGCAGGTGGGCGCGGGCCGCGACCTCGGGCACGATCCCGCC
>Ga0070698_100008453_pt1 | contig 11122 bp, 10 predicted proteins | sample KBSK1502metaG_FD_65477 | JGI IMG/M metagenome (GOLD analysis project Ga0070698, IMG submission 65477) | Corn, switchgrass and miscanthus rhizosphere microbial communities from Kellogg Biological Station, Michigan, USA - KBS K1-50-2 metaG | ecosystem: Host-associated > Plants > Roots >...
ACGCCTTTTTCTACGAACTCAAATCAGCGAAGTCTTGCAGTCCTTCAGTGACTCTGTGGTTTTTCCGGCTTCTTCTGCTCCGGAGGAGGTTGCGGATGCGGCTGTGGTTGCGCCGGCTGTGGTTGCGCCGGACGTGCTTGCTCCGGTGCCGGAGTGCGCTGCTGCTGCGGGCGTTCGCTCGGTGGAGGGGGCGCGGGACGCGCCGCGGGTGCTGGGCGTGGCGGCGGTTCCCCCTGACGATAATTCGGCGCCGGTTGATTGGGCTCCGGGCGATTATTCGGTGCCGGCTGATTCGGCTGCGGGCGATTGTACGGCTGCGGCTGACTCGGCTCCGCGCGATTATTCGGTTGCGTCACAGGCGGACGTTCGTTCCGCGGCGGCGGCTCTGCCGGATGATAATTCGGCGCCGGTTGATTGGGCTGCGGACGATTGTTCGGCGGCGGTTGATTCGGTTCCGGACGGTTATTCGGCTGCGCTGCAGGTGGACGATCATTCCGCACCGGCGGCTCTGCCGGACGATAATTCGGCGAGGGCTGATTAGGTTGTGGACGATTGTTCGGCGCTGGTTGATTTGGTTCCGGACGGTTGTTCGGCTGTGCTGCCGGCAAACGATCATTCCGCGCCGGTGGCTCTGCCGGACGATAATTCGGCGAGGGCTGATTAGGTTGTGGACGATTGTTCAGCTGAGGCTGATTCGGTTCCGGACGATTTGGTTCTGAACGATTATTCGGCTGCGCGTTCGGCGGACGATAATTCGGTGCCGGCTGATTGGGCTGCGGCCGATTGTTCGGCTGAGGCTGATTCGGTTCCGGACGATTTGGTTCCGGACGATTATTCGGTTGCGCGTTCGGCGGACGATAATTCGGCGCCGGTTGATTGGGCTGCGGGCGATTCGGCGGAGCCGGATTCGCACCCGGACGTTCATTCGCAGCGGGCGGATTGAACGGGCGGTTCATGGTCCCACGCGCCGGCTGGCTGCCAGGTTGGACTACCGTAGCCGTAGCGGGCCTTCCGGGAGGCGCCTGTCTTACCGGCGGACGCCCAGCTACTGCTCCGGGGCTCTCCGCTGGCCGAAAACGCTGCATCTCCTGCCGCGGCATCGGCTGCCCCGGATGCGCCGTCAGCATCTGCTGCCTGGCCGCGAAGGGCACAGGCGGAGGCGGTGCTTGTGCCTTCGCCACGACCGGACGACTAGCCACAGCAGCCGGAGGAGCTTTCACTCGGTTCGCCGTATCGGCATGAACTCCAAACACGCTGTTGTTCGTTGGTGCGACTGCCGCTCCGGTAGTCATGCGAGCCGAAGCAACTTCTCTTTCGTTGACTGCCACCGCTGCTCGCGAAACCGGTTGCGCGCTGGCAAACGTTCGCTCCGGCACAGCGACTACCGCGCCCCTTACATTCCTGTTCACGTACGTTACATTGTTGATGGTCGTATTGTTATTGACGATCGTAGTGTTATAAACATTGGTCACCGTCGTTCGGTTGATGGTGGTGTTGCTGATGTTTACGCGGTCGACGTAACCGCGACTCACTCGATACGACGGCACATACACTTCTCTCGGGCCTAAAGGGAACCAGCCCACGTTGCCGCCGAACCCGGCGCCTATGCCCACGAAGACGACGAGAGCAGGCGCATAAACCGGCCTGACTTCCACCGGACCCGGCACCCAACCCCAGCGCCCTCCGGTAGAACACCAGCGTCCATAGTGAAAGGGAGCGTATCCCCAGGGCTCGTCATCCACCCAAGTCCATCCCCAAGGATCGATCCAGGCCCAATGGCCCTCCCGATAGGGCGCCCAACCCGCATACACGTGTGGAAACCAGACGTTGCCGTAGCTGGGCTCCGGACGCCAGTCGCCGTTGTCATCCAGGTCCTCATACCCGACAACATCATGAGAGACATATCGCGCCGACCGCGAATTTTCGTAGCGCCGGTAACGAGCCTCGCTCCAGTCGTCGAAATCGTCGGGATGACCGAGATCCTCCACTTGCGCATTGAGCCTCTCGGTCCCCTCGAAAGTCGCGCGCTGGCCAGCGTGCACCGTGTAGGTCTGCCCATTGCCAGTTGATTCGCCTTCTCCTTCGCGAATGCTAACCACGGTGTAACTACCGTCTTCGCTGGCTTCCACCCGGTATCGTCCCGGCTGGAAGATCGAAAATGCCTGGTTCGGCGTGTCGATCTCAAACACATCGTCGCGATCCAAATGACGGACGCGGATGTTGATTGATCCTGAACTGAGTTGAATTTGCGCTGTCCGGTCGTCGAGATTGAGGATGGAGATCCCGGTATTGCTGTTCAGATCAATGACTGCGGATCCTAGATTCAGTTCCGCGCGCGAGTCTTGGTCGGCCCACAGCCGGTCGCCAGTTGTCATGGGCCGGTTGTGAGCGGCCTCCACCCATTCCGACTCTCCAGCAGGCTGAAATGAGACGGAACCTTGCAAGTATCCGAGGCGCGCCACGCGGCTCGGCGGATCGTCCTGGTCGTACTGATCCTGCGCCACTACTCGTGGTACCAGCGCAGTGCTCAGCAGCGAGGCTACGAATAATGCGATCGTATAACGTAGGCTATTCGTAAGTTTAGTCATAGGTTTCTCAGAGCGGACTTCAGGGTCCACTCGGCATTCCCTCTTAATTACGAACCAATATCCGGGCCGAAAGTTTCGATTCAGGCCTTTGAGACGTAGGGGGCCTAATTAGGATGCTTCCAGCAATCTGCGCGTCCCTACAGTCGAAACCCGATGGTTATTTTTGATGGACTCCGCTCTAACCGTCGTGGATATCGGTTCGCGCTCTTGCGGATTCCCCTTCTGCCTCACGGCCATGACACGCAAATACTGGTAGCAAAACGAACTCGACACACAGGCCCAAATATAGTTCCGAAGTACGCACCACAGAAGTATCAAGAAGGACAGGGCCTTCCGTTCGGACTTGAGGCCCTGTCTCGCCTCACACTTCGGGGCCGTCATCGAATTCTTCAGGGAAGGCTCCCAGACTGAACGGATTTCCTCGCTCGATGGGAAGTCTCAGGTGATTTCGTGGACGGTGCCATGGTACTGTTGTTTTACCGACGCCTTTGCTGCGACAGGCTTCCGGTACGGGACTAAATGGCCGTAGAGAGCGCGATGAAATCCATGGTTTTGCCGTCCGATCCTTTCCCAATTCTTGCTGCTGGAGCGGAAACCGTTCCCGTTCGCACGCGGATTTTTCTACTCTCTCCCGCCAATGTCGCAGGAATTAAGGGGCAGCGCCTGCTTAATCCCAGCGGGGACTCGGACCTGGCCCTCCGGCTCAGGGATTCCGGCGCAACCCTAGGTGAGGTGTATCGATTCATCAGCAGCCTGTATTTTCGCGGCAAACTCGACTACGCGCAAAGATTCCAGAGTGCTCCTCACGGCGTTGCGGGCGTTCAAATTATCACCGGGGCTGGATTGATGCTGCCCGAGACGGTTATCACGTTGAGCGACCTTCGCCGGATCTCAGCAACTTCTATCGACGCAAAGAACTCCGATTATCGACTTTCTCTGGATTCCGATCTGCTGCGTCTGCGAGAACGCGTAAGCGATGAAACCGAGATTATCCTGTTGGGCAGTGTTGCGACGTCCAAGTACATCACACCGATCCGGGAAGTTTTCGGCAAGCGACTGTTGTTTCCTAGAGCCTTCCTGGGACTTGGCGACATGAGCCGAGGCAGCATCCTTCTGCGGTACTGCGCTCAAGGAGCGGAACTGGAATATCGGCCCGTGGAAACAATTCTCTCGTGCGCCTGAGAGCGCGGCGGCCTTCTAGCGCCATTGCTGCACCAACGAACGAACCCCTCGATACAGCTGCAGAAGCCGAATCTTAAACACTCTGTCGAAGGGTGCGGTCGCGAATCCTCGACGGCACGCTGATGCATTTGCTGCACGTGCATTCGAAGAATCGCTTCGACGGTAACGAAAGGTGTCCGCATTTCTGACAAGCCCGCCTTTCGCCCGAGCCCTGACTCGTCATGGGTCTGAAGGCGCCGTTCTGGACGCAGTAGGGACAATGGATCGTATTCATTGCTGGGGCGGTTAGAATTCGTTCGCTCACGATGGTTTATCACAAACGGTAAAACCCGCCAAATCACAAGTCGGGCATGCGGTATCGTACCGTGGCAGATGCCCGCGCATTTCACTGTTGAGGCATATCTAAAGGGATCTGCAAAACAAAGGTTGGAAAGGGCGGCGCCAGACATAACCGAGCGGATGCAGGAGCGAAACTAACTTGTTCGCCCTGCATCCGCCCGCGATCTAGCCCTTGCTCTGTGGTGGAAAGTGCTCGAACATTTTATTAACGGACTTTTCCAGTTTCTTCTCATTCTTCTCCGGCTTTTCCGAGAGCGTGTCCTGCGCCACGCCGCGCCAGATCAACTGCTTGGTGCGCGCGTCGTAAAAATCCAGGACCAGTGAACCAACACGGTAGTTTTCAACCTGCGTGGTGGTTTCGCCAAAACCGCCCCACCGCCAGCCTCCCAGGCCATCATAGAAGGTCCGGTATTCCCGCTGGTCGCGAGCGCTGCCAACGGCAGCCAACGCGACATCGCCGCCACTATCCACACGCTGCCATCCCTTGGCCTGCAGTTCATGATCGACAGCGTCCTGAATGCGACGCTCCCACAGCGGATCCGTTGTCTTGACCTTCTCCCAATAGTAAGTGTGATATTGGGAAAAATTGGCGTGGTGGTCATAGTCTGTTTTCACGTCCTGCGCGAGACCGACGGTCGCGATCGCGAGTAGGCCTATTACTGGAAGTGCTAAAAAGCGTATAAGCCTCATAGTCTCTCCAAGTCTCTTCAGTGAGAAACGAAATATCGTGCGCAAGGCGGAGGCAGGTTCGCCAGTCCGCGGATTGCGCATCGTTTAAGATGCAGAGACACTTTCGGATGTTGGCGGCTTCCGGGCTTCCTTACTTACGGGATTATCCCGGCAGCGCTACGTATGTTTCTGGATTGTTCCTACTGTTCACACAGCATATTCCTGTGTTGAATGAATGCGCCCCTCCTGCCGGGCGTGCCGCCCAAAACCACACGTCTGAAAGAGCAAAGTGAACGCCGCATAACCAACAACATGCACGAAACCATCAAGCATCCAATCGTCAACTCGTGCCGGTCAGGGAAGCGGATCGCTGGGATCATCGCGCTCCTCGTGATGGTCGGATTCTTCTTGTGGGCGCAGAATTCGAAGCCACCCCAGAGCAAAGGCACGGCTCCCCCGAGTTCACCAACATCACAGAGCACCTTGCCACCGATTCAACTCGACGGATCTGCCGTCCTTTCACACCTGAACCAGGTCATCAATTGGTATCGCCATTCCACGACCGGCATCCAGCCTGTCGGGATGCCCAGCGACGCCATTTATCAGGACAATGCCAAAAGCCTCGGCTCTCAGGTTGTACGGCTCGCATTCGACTCGGCAAAGGCCGAGGCCTTGGTAATCGGGGCCCAGCAGAAAAGCAGCGGAGGAAACCAGCCATCCGCCGCGACAACTCAACAGCAGAATCTGGCTCAGCTCCAGGCAAAGACTTCTTCTCAGATCGACCAGTTGCAATCGCAGATCGAAAGTCTGAACTCGCAAATCGCGAAAACCCCAGCTCGCCGTAAAGCCACTCCGATTGCGCAGCGGGATGCGCTTCAGGGCCAGTTGGACCTTCAGAAGGCTCTCCTCGATGCCATTCAAAAAATGGCGGCGTTCGTCGAAACTAACGGCGAGATCTCCGGTGGACTCGAAGGTGGCATCAATCAGCTGGCCCGGTCGATTCCTGACGTTCTTGGTCCGAATGTCGCCCCTCAAAAAACGACCACCACGACGCCCGCGCCGGCAAAACCATCGCTGGCCAACTCCGGTGGTCTGATCAGCGAAGCAATGACGCTGTATAGCTACCTGAGCACCGTGCGTGCAATCGATGGACTTATCAAAGAAACCGACGATACTCGCGATGTAGCAGATCGCTTGCGCGCGCCCCTGCGAGACGCCCTGCGAGCAACCATTCAGCAGAGTCAGAAACCAGCTAATCAGCCGCCTGCCACCGATCCTCAGCAACTGCAGGCCGAAAAACAAGAATTCCAGCAACTCACTGAGCGCTTCAAACAGCTTTCCGGCGCGATTCTTCCGCTCAGCCAGGAAATCATCGTCCTCAATGACAGCAAAACGAATTTCGAGGAATGGCGGAACTCGATTGCCCACGAGTCCAGGCGCATACTCAGCTCCGTAATCATCCGAGTAGGTGCAATCATCCTCGCCTTAGTGGTGATCCTGGTTCTCTCGCAAATCTGGCGCCGCATCACATTCCGGTACGTGCACGATCCGCGCCGCCGCCGGCAGTTTCTGGTCATGCGCCGTGTCGTGATGGGTTTCATGATGGCAGTCGTCCTGGTTCTGGGCTTCGTGAGCGAGTTCAGTTCTCTGGCGACATTTGCCGGATTCATCACCGCCGGCATCGCCGTTGGATTGCAAGCCGTCCTGCTTTCCGTTGCCGCCTATTTTTTCATTATCGGCCGGTACGGCATAAGGGTTGGTGACCGCATCAGTGTCGCGGGCATCACCGGCGACGTCGTCGATATCGGACTGGTGCGACTTTACCTGATGGAAATGGCCGGCACGGGGCTGGATTTCTACCCCACAGGACGCATCGTCGTGTTCTCCAACGCAGTTCTCTTCCAAACCAGCACGCCGCTCTTCAAGCAGATCCCCGGCACCGAGTACACCTGGCACGAAGTCGTGGTGATGATCGTGCCGAATGGAGATCATAAGGTGGCGCAAGAGAAGCTCATGGCCGTCGTGAACTCGATCTATTCGCGATACAAAGATGCGATCGAACGCCAGCACGCCGCCATCGAGCGCCATGCCGATATTCAGGTGGAGCGGCCACAGCCGGAGGCGCGCCTCCAGTTCGCCGATGCCGGTTTGGAACTGCTGGTGCGCTATCCAGTGGAGATTCGAAGGGCCCCGGACATCGACGAGGAGATGACCAGAAAAGTTCTCGAGTTGATCGAAACCAACGCCGAGTTGAAAGCTGCCGTCTCAGGCATCCCAAAAATCCGCTCGGCAGTGAAAGGCTGAAGCACTCCGATGGCGGCCGACGACCGCTCCGCTAAAACGCACCTAAAGAACATGCGAGGGCATCTATAGCCTGCATGAGAACGCCCTGCGATGAAGCTGCGATGCAATCAACGGGTGCCAGAGTTCCCTGCAGGGCAGAAGCGAAGACCTGGATACTGGCCGCAACCATTCTCGCCTCCAGCATGGCTTTCATTGACAGCACGGTCGTCAATGTCGCACTGCCCGCGCTGCAGGCCAGTTTTCACGCGACTGTGGTCGATGTGCAATGGGTGGTCGAGTCTTACGGACTGTTTCTGGGAGCATTGATTTTAGTCGGCGGCTCTGCCGGCGACCTTTTTGGCCGCCGCTTCATCTTCGTGGTCGGAGTATCGATTTTCGCCGCCGCATCCGCGGATTGCGGCTTTGCTTCAAACATCCATCAATTAATCATCGCGAGAAGCATTCAAGGTGTGGGCGCTGCACTCCTCGTGCCCGGCAGTCTCGCGATAATCAGCACATCCTTCGACGAGAAAAGTCGTGGCCAAGCGATCGGCACCTGGTCGGGCTTTACTGCAATCACGACTGCCATTGGACCGGTGCTTGGCGGATGGCTACTCGGGCATGTTTCCTGGCGATGGGTCTTCTTCATTAATCTTCCGCTTGCGGCAGCCGTGATTGTTCTTTCGCTTTGGTTCATTCCAGAGAGCCGCGGCACCAACGCCGGGCGCGTGGATTGGTTAGGAGCAATTCTTGCGACGGCCGGATTAGGCGGTTTGGTTTACGGGTTCATCGAATCGGTCAATCTCGGTTGGAGAAATCCTCTCGTGTTCGGAAGTTTATTCGCTGGCTTCGTGTGTCTCGTTGTCTTCATGTTTGTCGAAGCTCACGTTCCTGCCCCGATGCTCCCGCTCACGCTGTTCAAATCCCGCAGCTTCAGTGGAGCGAACCTGCTCACGCTGTTTCTATATGCCTCGATCGGAATTTTCTTCTTCTTGTTCCCGTTGAACCTGATCCAGGTTCAGGAATACTCCACCACCGCAACCGGTGCTGCCGTCGTGCCCCTGATTCTGCTCATGTTCTCTCTTTCCCGCTGGTCGGGCGGACTTGTCGCCCGCTACGGCCCAAGAGGTCCGCTGATCATTGGCCCTCTCATTGCCGCTTTAGGTTTCGTCTTGTTCGCGCTGCCCTCGGTCGGAGATAGCTACTGGAAGTCGTTCTTCCCCGCGCTCATTGTTTTGGGGTTTGGCTTGGCAGTCACTGTGGCCCCTCTCACCACCGTTGTGATGAACTCAGCCGATCACGACCGGGTCGGCGCAGCTTCTGGAATCAACAATGCCGTGGCGCGCATAGCCGGAGTCCTTGCTATTGCAGTTCTTGGAATTGTGATGGTGAATGCCTTTGGTGCTCGACTAAACCACACCCTGGATCGCCTCTCACTGTCGTCTGCAATTCTGCACGATCTTCAAACAAACGAGATCAAACTCGCCGGCTTGCAGGTACCCAGTGACCTCGATCTCGCTACGAAAATTGCCATCAAGAAATCCATCAAAGAAGCATTTGTATTTGGATTCCGAATTGTCATGCTGATTTGCGCGGCGCTGTCTCTGGCAAGTGTGGCATTCGCGTGGCTCATGATTCCGCAGGAACGCGTTGCTCCGCAAGCACGGAAGGCGGGCGCTGTTGGCAATGACGCTGTTGGCGCCTGAAATGGTGTGCTACTTGAAACTTGGCTTCGGCGGCGCACACACTGAGTCAAACCAGCGACTGATGTAAACCTCGGCGTGTGCTTCACCGCAATAATGCCGGGCTCCGGCGGCGTTGGCAGTTTCAGAATTCCATCGATAAACCGTGAGGTCGGAATCCCCACACCGAATCACGAACCAGTGGATAGGATTCGTCGTCACCAGTCCACACACTTCACATCTAAATTCCTGTAACGTTGTCATGCATTCCGGATGCCGGGAGCTGATTCTCATTCCGCGACCGAGCTGGTCGCAGATTTGGTGTAAGCACCGTCAGCTCGCCGACTTGTTCCCTCTTAACGCTACCATGAAGATGGGCGTGATCCATCATCCAAAGCTCGGGAATAATTTCGCCGACCAGTTTTCCATGACAGAAAAGTCGCACCACCGAACTCTCAGAAACCACAATGCCAACGGCTTTGGTAACCGCACTTATGTTGGCGGCTGCAATGTGACGGCTGCCTAGTCCCAGCGGCACCTGCACTTGTGCGGCCACGGCGTCGAGATAGCGGCACGCCGAGAGGAAAATTCCGTCGTGACTTACCACGAACCCGCCATCCAGCTGCGCTAATTCCTTGACGGTTCCGCGAAGATTGAGATTGGTGACGTGGCGCTCTGACTCCGCATGCCCCGCCAACGGATCCAAAATCAATGGCCTCGATCTGGCGAGCACGGCATTCTCATCTCCTAGCGTGAACAGCGTTCCCACACGTCTTCCCTCTCGGCCTTCGCGAGCAATTTCGACCGCAAGCTCAATCAGGGACTCAAGAACGTCAGAATCATATTCGGTTACTTGGCAGAGAATGCTCTCAAACACTCATTGCCCTCCTCGCTTCGAGTAGACGCCACCGAGCTGCACACACATGTACCCTGCTTTGGATGAGCGGCCCGCCATGAAGATTCAGAATGACCACGTGCGATGCCCCGTATCGCTATGGGTTTCGAACCAGTGAGAGCGCAACTGCACCCTGCCAACGACGGCAAGTCAGAACGGCAGTTTGAGCGCATATCCGCAACATACTCCATTCCCCGCCCGGCGCGCCAGAACAGACGTCGCACGCAGTTGCACTTGCATCACTCCTTCCAAGACCGAGCCCGCACATCCAACAAACATCCGCCTCTACAGACCCACAGCGGCACGTTGGGAGCTCCAGCGGGTCAGAATTTTGACACGAACGTGATGAGCCTGACAACTGGAGCCCTTCTTGAGCTTTACTCTGCCTCGTTCGCTTCACTGTGCCGACTGAAGCTTGTTGAGTGACAAACGGAGGGTTCGAATCCCAGGGTCCGCCTCACCGTCGCGTAATCCGTCCGAAGAGCAGTGCTGCGCTTTTGCCAACGATTTCCTCAAAGTTCATTTCGCTCAGGATTTCATCTTCGAGGTAGATCTTTTCGTCGGTTAGATCGCCCTTCGGCCTCTGCAGTTCGTCGCTCATCGCTGCATTCTCGATAGACATCGCAGCGTGCCTTGAAAGAGGCAGAATGGGGTGCGAATGAACGCCGATTATTTTGGTTAGGCTGAAGAAGACATGCCAGCAGCATCGTTTCTCCACGCTCAACCATAATCTCGCGTATTGCTACAACAACGCGCGCGTAATCATGTTCGTCTGGACGAATCTCGTCAAGAACCGGATGAAGGGCGGCGCCAGGAGCTTCGAGGACTAAACGAGGTGGACAGGGGACGGGCCCGGACGGATCGCCCCGTTTTCACCAAGGAAGGCAGCCTTACGGCTAGCTGCGTGCCGAGGCCAAGTGATTACGAGTCGATCTGCGCAATCTGGCATCACATAGTTTGGAGGGAACAAGCGGTGGCACTCATCATGACGGGCATTTGCGTCTCGCTGATTTGCTTGTTGATCGTAATTTGGATCAAACGCAACGCGGACCGAAGTCAGGCGGAGCAGCACAGCATCACACCGGAGGCACTCCACACTTTGTTAGTCACAAATCAAGAGGTTCTTCTGTTCGATGTTCGCCAGCCGCTGGACCTGTTAGCCAATTCTGAGATCATCCCAGGCGCGAAGAGGATTCCCCCAAAAGAGGTGCTTGACGATCCGTCGCTCCTCCCGAAGGAGAAAGACGCGGTTGTTTACTGTACCTGCCCCAGTGATAAAACCAGTCGAGCAATTTTGCATCGAGCGCTGGCCAAGAATTTCTTCCGGATCAAAGTCCTCAAAGGTGGATTGGCAGCCTGGAAAGCGAAAGGCTATCCAGTCGAGCCATACAACGTGCCCTTTCACCTCTGACACTTTTGATGTTTACGCTCGCATAATCAAAATCGCCCCTCCGCATGGTGCTGTTTATTAAGCCTCTTCAAAT